>Ga0207694_10000044_pt1 | contig 169595 bp, 161 predicted proteins | sample KBSC34metaG_FD_184353 | JGI IMG/M metagenome (GOLD analysis project Ga0207694, IMG submission 184353) | Corn rhizosphere microbial communities from Kellogg Biological Station, Michigan, USA - KBS C3-4 metaG (SPAdes) (version 2) | ecosystem: Host-associated > Plants > Roots > Rhizosphere >... | reverse complement strand
GCTTGAGCGCCTTTCTGCGCCGGTCCGAACCGGCGCGCGGGTTGGCCCTCTTGAGCCCGACAATGATCATCATGGGGATCGCGCTCGCAGCCCCGCTGGCGCTTCTGGCGATCTACAGCTTCTGGACCCAGCGGGGACTGGTCGTCGACACGAATTTTACGCTCGACCAGTACACGAGCGCCTTCGGCCGCGCGAGTTTTCGAGCGCTGTTCCTGCGTTCGCTCTGGATCTCTTCGATCGTCACGATCGTGACAGTGGGCCTCGCCTATCCGATGGCCTATTTCGTAGCCTTCCGCGTCGAAAAGTCGAAATTCATCTGGCTCATCCTTCTCACCATCCCGTTCTGGACGAGCTATCTGCTGCGCGTGTTCTCCTGGAAGGTGATCCTCGGCTACAACGGCGTGATCAATTCGGTGCTGCTCGATCTCGGCCTGATCCATGAACCGATCGCCTCGCTGCTCTACACGCCGGTGGCTGTAGTCGTCACGCTTGCCCATGCGTGGGCCGCGTTCGCGATCCTGCCGATCTATGTTTCGCTCGAGAAGATCGACCGTTCGCTGCTCGAGGCCGCGGCAGATCTCGGCGACGGCGCGCTGCGCCGGTTCTTCCGCATCACCCTGCCGCTCTCCCTGCCCGGCGTGCTGGGCGCCGCCGTCCTGATCTTTGTGCCAACCACGGGAGACTACGTCACGCCCTCGATGGTCGGCGGCACCAATGGCGTCATGATCGCCAATGTCATCGAGGTGATGTTCGACAAGATCGGCAACTGGCCGCTGGGTGCTGCGCTCGCGATGGCGAGCATGGCGATGGTGGGCATCATCACCCTCATCTTCGTGCAGGCCATCAGGCTCGCGGTCGCGAGGGTGAAATGAAGAAGCGCGGCATCGGCCTGTTCGTCTATGCGATTCTGTATCTCACGTTCCTCTATCTGCCGGTCGTGTTCCTGCCGATCTTCTCCTTCAACAATTCCACTTTCATCTCGCTGCCCTTCGCCGGCTTCACAACGCAGTGGTACCGGCAGCTTTTCGCCGACGAGGCCGTGCAGCAGGCACTGATGAACAGCCTGAAGGTCGGCGCCACCGCAGCAATTATCGCCACCATGCTTGGACTTCCGGCGGCCAAGGCGCTGACCCGCTACCGTGTACCGGCAGCGGGCACGATGATCGCGTTCGTCAATCTGCCGCTCTTCATTCCGGAGATCGTGCTCGGCATCTCGCTCCTGATCCTGTTGAACACGGCCGCGATCCCGCTGTCGTTGCTCACGGTCGTGATCGGCCACATCACCGTCTGTGTGCCGTTCGCGATCACCGTGCTGATGTCGCGCATGGAAGGGTTCGACAAGAGCCTCGAGGAAGCGTCGCTGGATCTTGGCGAAACCGGTTGGATGACGTTCTGGCGCGTGACGTTTCCGCTGGTGCTGCCCGGCATCGTGTCCGCGCTGCTTCTGACGTTCATGGTGTCGTTCGACGATTTCCTGATCGCCTATTTTCTCGCCGGGACCCAGGTCACGCTGCCGATCTACATCTGGGCGCAGCTCAGATTTCCCTACAAATTGCCGTCGGTCCTGGCGCTGGGCGCGCTGATCCTGGTTGCGTCCTGCGTTCTGGTGGTCGCGGCGGAATGGATCCGCAGTCTTGGCCAGCGCGGTCGCACCGTGGTTGGTGCCTGAAGGAGAGCATGGTGGACGACGCTTACATCCGCATCGACAACGTCACCAAGCGCTTCGCCGGCGTGACTGCCGTGGATTGTGCCAATGTCGATATCCGCCGCGGCGAGTTCTTCTCGCTGCTCGGGCCCTCCGGCTGCGGGAAGACGACGCTGCTGCGCATGATCGCGGGTTTCGATTTTCCGACAGAAGGGACCATCCTCGTCGACGGACACGACATCACCGATCTGCCGCCCAACAAGCGGCCGTCGAACATGGTGTTCCAGTCCTATGCGATCTTTCCGCACCTCAATGTCTTCGACAACATCGCCTATGGCTTGCGGAAATCGCGTCTGTCGCGGGAAGAGTTGAACCGCCGCGTCGAAGAAGCACTTTCGATGATCAAGCTGACCGGCTTCGGCAAACGGCGCGGCGATCAGCTTTCCGGCGGCCAGCGCCAGCGCGTGGCGCTAGCCCGCGCGCTCATCATGCGGCCGAAGGTGCTCCTGCTCGACGAGCCGCTCGGCGCGCTCGATAAGCGCCTGCGCGAATCCATGCAGATCGAGCTTCGCCAGCTTCAGAAAAGCGTCGGAATCACCTTCGTCTTCGTCACCCACGACCAGGAAGAAGCGCTCTCGATGTCCGACCGCATCGCGGTGATGTCGGCAGGCAAGGTGCTTCAAGTCGCCGAACCACGCACGCTTTACGAGGCGCCGAATTGCCGCGAAGTCGCCGACTTCATCGGCACCATGAATTTCTTCGACGCGACCGTCACCGACCGCAGCGGCGATCACGCCACGCTGGACGCCAGCCCCATCGGCAGAATCCAGGCTGTCACATTGTATCCAGCAGGCGCGCCGGTTCTCATCGCCGTGCGGCCGGAGAAGATTACGCTGTCGGGGAGCGCCAGCCCTGGCGCGATCAAGGGCACGATCGCAGCGTCGGCCTATCTCGGCGAGCGCAACCACATCAACGTGACGGTGGACGGCATCGCTGAGCCCGTATCGGTCGCCGAACAAAACCGCGACCACGCCGGCGCGCCTCATCGTGCGGGTGACACGGTCTATCTCTCCTGGGCCCAAGAGGCGATGGTCATCCTGCCGCGGGATTAGAGCTTGACGCGTTTGTCATTCCCGGCCGAGCGCAGCGAAGCTGCGCGAGGGGAAGGGAACCTAACTTGGATTGGTACCAACTCGACAAAGTTGGATCCCCTTCCCTCGCATCGACGCTATCGCGCCGATGCTCGCCGGGGATGACACACTCAGTGTTGATTTAAAAGCCTACGCCAACACCCTCTCGAACACCGCATGCGCGCGTGCTTGCAGCTCTGCGAGACGCTGTTGCAGCGCTTCGAAATCCGGGGCGTCCACGGCGCGCAGAAGCAACGTTTTCAAGCCCGGCGTCACCGATTGGGGATCGAGCGTGCCGTCGACGGCGAGGCGGAGGACCTGGGTCAGGGCCTGTTGAAAGGTGCTGGCTTCGATCAGCAGCGCAGCATCGTCCGAACCGAGCGCATCGCCGTCGCGCAATCTTGTCAGCGCGTCGATCGTGCCGGTGGAGAGGATTTCAGGGCGCGCGTGCGCCTCGCGCAATTGCAGCGTCTGGGCGACGAACTCGATGTCGATCAGGCCGCCCGGGGCAAATTTCAAATCCCAGCGGTTCTTGCCGGGGAACTGCGCCGCAAGCTTCTGGCGCATGTCCCGCGCGTCGGCGATCAGCTTGGCGGGATCGGCGGGCGCTGTCAGCGTTGCATGGATCACCTGCTCCACCTCGCGGCACAGATCCTCCGATCCCGCCACTGCGCGTGCGCGGGTGAGCGCAAGCCGCTCCCAGGTCCACGCTTCGTTTTCGTGATAGCGGCGGAAGGATTCGAGACTGACCGCAACCGGGCCCTTGTTGCCGGTGGGCCTCAAGCGCATGTCGACTTCGTATAGGCCCCCGGCAGCGGTGAGCACCGTGAGCGCCGCGATCAGGCGCTGCGCCAGCCGCGCGTAGTAGACGATCACTGGCATCGGCTGCGCGCCGTCGGAATGGGTGTGCGCCTCCGGCACGTCGTAGACAAAGATGAGGTCAAGATCGGACGCCGCCGTCATTTCGCGCCCTCCGAGCTTGCCCATCGCGATCACGGCGAAACGGCCAGCCGGAACGCGACCGGCAGTGCGCGCGAGTTCGCCCTCGGCGGCGGTGAGGAGTTCGCCGAGGACGCTCTCCGCGATACGGGCAAAAGCGGGTCCCGCGTGATCCGCCTTGAGCCGGCTCTGGATTATCTGCACGCCGACGCGGAAAATCTGCTCTTTCGCAAAGCGCCGCGCCGCATCGAGTTTGGATTCGAAGTCGGCGGCTTTCGCCATCTGTTCGTGCAAAGCCGCGTCGAGGACATCGCGCGCCGGCAGCGAGGTGAGAAAATCTGCATCCATCAGCGCGTCGAGCGTCGCGGGCGACTGCGCCAGATGGGTCGCCAGCCGCGGCGTGGACCCCGCGATTTCGGCCACCAGCTTGAGCAGATCCGGGCGGGCGAGGAACAGGGAAAACAACTGCACGCCCGCTGGAAGGTTTGAGACAAAGCGGTCGAACTGCGTGAAGGCTGCGTCCGGATCGGCGCTTGCCGCAAGAGCTTCGAGAAGTGCCGGCACGAGCTTGGTCAGGAGCTCGCGCGCGCGGGGGCTGCGGGTCGCGCGGATGCGGCCGTGATGCCAGCCGCGGATCGCATTCGCGACGTGATGCGCGTCGTGAAATCCCATCGCTTTGATGGTGGCGAGCGTCTCCGGATCGTCCTCGACACCGGTGAAGACGAGATTTCCTTCCGCGCCCGCGAGCGGCGCTTCACGCTCGAAGAGGCGTCCGTATTGTCCTTGCACGGTTTCGAGCTGGTGGAGCAACGCGGCGCCGAAGCTTTCGCTGTCCGGATAACCCATGAAGCAGGCGATATGCGCTACGCCCTCGGCCGATTTGGGCAGCGTGTGGGTCTGCTCGTCCTCGATCATCTGCAGGCGGTGTTCGAGCTTGCGCAGATACCGATACGCCTCCTTGAGTTCGGCGGTGGCCGTTTCGGTCACGAGTCCACGCGCGCAAAGGGCATCGAGTGCGGTCATCGTCGCGGGAGGCCTGAGCGCCGGATTGCGTCCGCCCAAGATCAACTGCTGGGTCTGCGCGAAGAATTCAATTTCGCGGATGCCGCCGCGGCCAAGCTTGATGTTGTGGCCCGCCACCGCAATGGCGCCGTGGCCGCCATGGGCATGGATCTGGCGCTTGATCGAGTGGATATCTTCGATGGCCGCGTAGTCGAGATTGCGCCGCCACACGAAAGGCTCGATGGCTTTCAAGAAGGACGCGCCCGTCTCCGGATCACCCGCACAGGCGCGCGCCTTGACCATCGCGGCGCGCTCCCAGTTCTGACCCATGCCTTCGTAATAGGCCTCCGCCGCGCCGGTGGAGATGGCGACCTGGGTGGCGCCGGCATCGGGACGGAGTCTCAGGTCGGTGCGGAACACGTAGCCGTCGGACGTCGTTTCGCTTAAGAGCCGCACGACGCCCTTGACGATGTCGACGGCGGCGCCGCGCGGATCGTCGCGCTTGCGGAAGGGGAAGCGCTCCGCATCGTAGAAGACGATGAGGTCGATATCGCTCGAATAGTTGAGTTCGAACGCGCCGTATTTTCCCATGGCGAGCACGACGAGGCCGGTTGACGCTTCGAGTGCTGCGCCGTCGCGATCGGTCATTTCGGCCCGCGCGGTCGCTTCGCGCAGCATGAACCGCAGCGCGCCCTTCACGCAGGTATCGGCAAAGAACGTCAGTTCGCGCGTGACCTTGTCCAGATCCCAGAGACCGGCGATGTCGGCGAGCGCGATGGCAAGCGCGGCCCGGCGCTTGGCCACGCGAAGCACGCGCATAGCTTCGGTCATGTCGCCGGTGTCGGCGGCGGAAAGCGCATCCACCCGCGCGCGCTCTACAATGGCGTCCGGTCCGCTCTCGAACAGCTCGGCAAGCATCGCGCGCTCGCGTACCGCGAGCCTGCTCAGATAAGGCGAGTTGCCAAACGCCGCTTCTAGAATCCCGCGCTCTGCGCCGTCGAAAACAAAGCCCTCGCTTTCCAGCGTTTCAAACGTGCGAGCGACCCGGCCGGGATCGAACGGCTTTGGAAGGCTGAGGTTTGGCGTCTCGAATCCGCGCATTGGCGCAGTCTAGTCGAAAGCTGTGCTCACCGCCGCTGCGGGCTGCGGCCGGGTAGCGGGGGGCGGCGGAAGCGGATGATGGCCTTGAGGCCCGGATGATTGTCCTCGAGCAGCAATTGCGCGCCGTGCAGACTCGCCACCGCAGCCACGAGACTCAATCCCAGACCCGTACCGGGGGAATTGCGGCTGGCTTCGAGGCGCACAAAACGTTCGACCACGCGCACGCGGTCCTCTCCCGGAATGCCGGGGCCCGTATCGGCCACGATGAGGTCGACGCCCTGGGGCGTGACGGCGGGCCAGACCGTGATATGTCCGCCTTCCGGGGTGTACTTGATGGCGTTGTCGATGAGGTTTGCGAGCGCCTGGCTGATGAGGCTGCGATTGCCCTCGATCATGGTGGCGCCGGCCGGCTTGATTTCGAGCGACACCCCCTTTTCCTCCGCCAGCGGCGAATAGAGCTCGGCGACGTCGTCGGTGATCGGCGCGAGGTCGATCAGCGAAACCGCACCGCGCATCACGCCGGCATCGGCCTGGGCAATCAGAAGCAGCGCGTTGAAGGTCGTGATGATCTGGTCGGTCTCGCGCATCGCGCCCTCGATCTCGCCGGCTTCGCGGCCGTCGGGATCGAGATGGCGGAGCGTATCTTCCAGTCGGTTGCGCAGGCGGTTCAGAGGTGTGCGCAGATCGTGGGCGACGGAGTCCGTGACCTCGCGCACGCCGCCCATCAAGCGCTCGATGCGGTCGAGCATGCGGTTGAGGCTTTCGGCCAGCGTGTCGAACTCGTCATGCGCACGGCTGACGGGCACGCGGCGCGTGAGATCGCCCGCCACGATCTCGCCCGCCGTGCGGTTGATCTGGTCCAGACGCCTCAGCATGTTGCGGCTCATCAATCCGCCACCGATCAGGCCGAGCAGCAGCATCAGCACCACGGTCCAGGGCAGCGTCGTCGAAAACAGCTTCTCCGTCAGGAAGCGTTCGTGCACATCCTGCGCGACCAGAAGCTGGAAGCCGCCGAGGAGTTGGAACACGCGCCCGCGCGCACGGCGGCGCTGAAGCTGGCCCTCGGCCTTGCGTTCGTAGTCGAACTCGACCTCGGGACCCTGCCCCTTCATCTTCTGCGGCATGCCGTCGAGATTGCCGGCGATGGGCTGTTTGGCGCGGTCGAGCAGAAGATAAAGCCCCGGCCCGCCATGGGCGGAGCGGCTCATCACCACTTCGGCCAGACCGCGAAGACCGAGCCGCTGATACTGCTCGGCGAGACCCGTGATCTCCGCGTCGATGATCTGGTCTGTCTGCGCGTCGAGCGCGCGTTCGGTGTTCCAGTAGGTGAACGCGAGCAGCGCGCTCACCGACAGCGCAAAAACCGCTACATAGACAAAGACAATCCGAAACGCCTGGGTGCGAAGAACACTAAGCGTGCGCACGGATCATGTAGCCGGCTCCGCGCACGGTGTGCAAAAGCGGCAGCTCGAATCCCTTGTCGATCTTCGCGCGCAGGCGCGAGATATGCACGTCGATCACGTTGGTCTGGGGATCGAAATGATATTCCCACACGCTTTCGAGCAGCATGGTCCGGGTCACGACCTGACCCGCATGGCGCATGAGATATTCGAGCAGGCGGAATTCGCGCGGCTGAAGATCGATGGCGGTGCCGTTGCGCTTGGCCGCACGGGTCAAGAGATCGAGTTCGAGATCTCCGACCTGCAGCCGCGTCTTGACGGACGAGGGCGAACGGCGGCGCATCAAGGCGTCAATGCGCGCCAGCAATTCGACGAAGGCATAGGGTTTGGTGAGATAGTCGTCGCCGCCGGCCTTCAGGCCTTTCACGCGGTCGTCGACATCCGACAGTGCGCTTAAGAACAGCACCGGCGTCGCGTTGGAGTGCTCGCGCATTTCGGAGACCACGTCGAGCCCGTCCATCTTGGGCAGCATCCGGTCGACGATGGCGACGTCATAGGGACGCGACAGCGCAAGCGTAAGCCCCGTGTCGCCGTCGGCGGCGTCGTCGACGACATGACCGGCTTCCTTCAGCCCGTTCACGAGATAGCGTTGGGCCTCAAGATCGTCCTCAATCACCAGAATACGCATACGGGAAGCTCCCTCTTGCCGGTTAAAGGTCCGCGCCGGTGGCAGCAACGGGGGGATGGGGGCCACCACCACCGGCGCGGGGGTCGGACACCGCGGTTTCCCGCGCTGCCCGGTACGTACGAACCTCAGGTTTTTCCGATATCGACCGCGATGAAGCGCGAACCGGCGGACGTCGCCACGAGCAACAGCACGGTTTTCCGGCCCGCGCTCTGGGCTTCCGCGATGGTCTTCTGCACGTCCTGCGGCGTGCGTACGCTCCTGTTGCTGACCGACATCACGACGTCGCCGGGCTGAAGACCCTTATCGGCCGCATCGCTTTCGGGATCGACCTTGGTGATCAAGACGCCCTGCTGGTTGTCGTCGAGATTGTAGGCCCGGCGCGCTTCCGGCGTGACGAGAGAAAGGCCGAGGCCCATGGCTTCGGCCGTGCTCGCGGTCGGAACGCCCGGAGCCGCGCCGCCGGCGGAGGCGACTTTCTCTTCCTTGCGCGGCGCGATCCTGGTCGTGATTTCCTGGACCTTGCCGTCGCGATTGACGGTGAGCGTGGCGCTGGTGCCGGCAACGAGGCTCGCGACCCGACGGGAGAGATCGCGCGAATCCTCGACGGCCTTGCCGTTTATCGCAATGACGACGTCGCCCTGACGAAGGCCCGCCTTCGCGGCCGGGCCATCGGGAACGACGTTGGCGATGATGGCGCCCTTGGGCTCTTTCATGCCCATCGATGTTGCCATCTCCGGCGTGATCGACTGGATCTCAACGCCCATCCAGCCGCGCGCAACGTGACCGTGCGCCTCGAGCTGCGCCACGACGTCATGGATGGTCGACGCCGGAATAGCGAAGCCGATGCCGACGCTGCCGCCCGACGGCGAATATATCATCGAGTTCATGCCCACGACCTGTCCGCGCAGATCGAAGGTCGGTCCGCCGGAATTGCCGCGGTTGATCGGTGCGTCGATCTGGATGAAGTCCGTGTACGGACCGTTTCCGATGTCGCGGCCGATGGAAGATACGATGCCGGCGGTCACGGAGTTGGAAAGCCCGAACGGATTGCCGACCGCGACCACCCAATCGCCGACGCGCAGGCTGCGATCATCGCCGAACTCGACAGTCGGAAGCGGCTTGTCGGCCTTGACGCGCAACACGGCGACATCGGTCGCGGCATCGGCGCCGATCAGCTTGGCGTCGAGGCTACGGCCGTCCTGCAGCTTCACGGTGATCTTCTTGGCGCCGTCGATGACGTGGTTGTTGGTGACGATGATGCCGCCGCGCTCGATGATGAAACCCGAACCCATCGACACCGCCTTGCGCGGCTGCAGCGGTCGGCCCTGATTGTACTGGTTGAAGAGGTCGCGGAACGGCGCGGGCAGATCGTCGAGCTGGGACATCTGATCCTGTGCGCTCTCCTGTTCGATCGCCGTGATCGTGACGACCGCCGGGCTCACGCGCTCGACGAGATCGGCGAAGCTGAACGGTGCGCCCGATTCCAGCATGCGTGGCGGAGGCGCCGTGCGGTTCTCCGCGAATTGCTGCCCGGCAACCATGCGGACCGGCTGCGCCATCTGCGCCTGGTCCTCATGGTGCGGAAGCAAGGTGAAAGCGCCAAGGCCGACGATCACGATCGTCGCGGCAGAGCCCAGCGCCGTAAGCTTAGTGTGCCGCTTGGCGAAACCACGCCACCCATCACTCAACATCGATTTCTCCTGATTTTGTCGGCGGTCCGGAACCGCGGACGAAAAGTCTACGCCTTTGAGATAACGCTTGCAGGTTACTCAATCCTCACGAAGACATTACATTAGAGTAATTTTTCAAATATTTTTCGTCCATGTATTGGAAAGACAGGATGTGGGCGGTCAGCGCCGCGACGCGCCCAACATCTGGTTATTTGCACGAACCGAAGCCGCCGCAAATTCGCAAACACCATCCCGGCTGAACGCGGCGAAGGCTAGATAGCAAGGGCGTGCGAAGGGAGGCGCCGATTTCGAACCCAGCGCCACCATCTCTCCTACCTCCATCGCAGCCCAGACCAGACCGGCGGCGAACAGAGCGACCATTACGCACTGGGAAATCATCCAAATTTGGAACGCCTTCGGCCGGGCGTTGCGGGTGATGGTCGAACCCCAGCGGCCACGGGCTCTACCGGTCTGCCTGACAGAGATCAGGTCGTAGGTCGCCCTTCCGCCGCCGAACAGACACAACGCTAGAAGTATCCACGCCTGACGATCGGTCATTGCGCGCTACCATTTCACGGCGCGGGTTCGAGCGGCGTTCGCCGCGAGGCCCTCCGCACGATCACGAACGCGATTCCACCGCCGAGGAGAAGGACGGCGAACGGCGCGAGCCAAAGGACGTATGTGCCCTCGTCGAAGGGCGGTTTCATCAGGATGAAATCGCCGTAGCGCGCGACGAGATATTTCGTGATCTCAGCGTCGGTCTCGCCGCGCGCGATGTGTTCGCGGATCAGGCGGCGCAGGTCGGCGGCGAGCGGCGCGTTGGATTCGTCGAGCGACTCGCCCTGGCAGACAAGACAGCGGAACTGTTTCTGCAGCACCTGCGCGCGCGCTTCCAACGCGGGATCGGACAGCGCACCCGGCGCGGGCGCGGCGGATGCCGCGTGAAGCGAAACGATCAGAAGCAGGCTCGCCAGAACCGCGCGCATCATTCCGCCGCCTGCGGCGCGAGTCTTGGAGCGAACATGATACGCAGGCGTCCCCACAGACCCGCGAGCCCGCCGAGCGCCATCACGCCCGCGCCGGCCCAGATGAACGGCGCCAGCGGATTGACGTAAGCGCGGATCACCCATTTCCCGCCGTCGCGCTCATCGCCGAGCGCGACATAGAGATCGGAGAAGCCGGTCGAGCGGATTGCGGTATCGGTCGTGTCCTGCTGTTCGGCGGGATAGAGGCGTTTCTCCGGCGCCATTGCCGCGATCACGCGATCGTTCTCGCGCACCTCGATCAGCGCACGCGCGGCCTGATAGTTCGGGCCGTCGACGCGATAGACGCCATGCAGGCGCAGCGTATAGCCGTCGATCGTCATCGACTCGTTGGGCCCGAGAACCTGCAGCGCCTCGCTCCGCCACAAGGTCGTACCCGCGATGCCCATCAGCGTGATGCCAAGACCCGCATGGGCGAGGGCTGCCGCGAGAGCGCTGGCGGGGATCACGTTCCAGCGCCCACGCTTGGTGAGGTCGATCACACTCGCGGCGATCAGCCAGGCGGCGATCGCGAACGCGCCGCAGCCTGCGAGAGTGCGGGGTGCGGCGAAGGTCAGCACGATGAGCGCCGCGATGACCGCAGCCCCAATCGCCGGCATCAGCGCGCGCACCGCCGCTTTCAGATCGCCGCGCCGCCATGCCAGTCGCGGCCCGAACGGGACCAGCACCAGGAGGCCCAGAAAGATCGGTGCGAAGGTCAGCGCGTAATAGGGCGGACCGACGGAAAGGTCGCGGCCAGTGAGCGCACGATAGAAGAGCGGAAACAACGTGCCTACGAACACCGCCGTCGTCACCGCCGCAAGAAAGACGTTGTTGAGCAGCAGCGCGGTCTCACGGCTGACGGGCTCGAAGCTTGTGCCGCCTTCGAGCTTCGGCGCGCGCCATGCGAACAGGCCGAGCGCGCCGAGCACTGCAGCCCCGATCATCCCGAGGATGAACACCCCGCGCGCGGGATCGTTCGCGAAGGCATGGACCGAAGACAAGACGCCCGAGCGCACGAGGAACGTGCCGATCAGGCTCAGCGAGAACGCCGCGATGGCGAGCAGCAGCGTCCAGCTCCGAAACGCGCCGGTGCGTTCGGTCGCGAGCGCGGAATGCAGCAGCGCGGTCCCGATCAGCCAGGGCATCAGCGAGGCGTTCTCGACCGGATCCCAGAACCAGAACCCGCCCCAGCCGAGCGTGTAATAGGCCCACCACGATCCGCCCGCGATGCCGAGCGTCAGCGCGATCCAGGCGATCAACATGAATGGCCGCGCCGCACGCGCCCATCCCGCATCGGAATCGCCGGTGATGAGCGCCGCCGCCGCATAGGAGAACGTCGCGGAGAAGCCGACATAGCCGATGTAAAGCGTGGGCGGATGGAAGGCGAGGCCGGGGTCCTGCAGGAGCGGATTGAGTCCCGCGCCCTCGAACGGCGGCGGATCGAGGCGCAGGAACGGATTGGAGGTAAAAAGGATAAAAAGCAGGAATGCGAATGCGAGTAGGCCCTGCACGCCGAGCGCAGCCGCGGTGAGCTTCACACCGCCACGTCCGAGAAAGGCGATGGCCGCGGAATAGACTGCAAGCACCAGCACCCACAAAAGCATCGAGCCTTCGTGGTTCCCCCATACGCCGGTGATCTTGTAGATCAGCGGTTTCAGGGTGTGCGAGTTGTTGGCGACGTCGAGCACACTGAAATCCGACGTCACAAAGGCGTAGGTCAGTGCACCGAACGCCAGCGCTACGAACACGAACAATCCCATCGCCGCACCCGAAGCGACCGAGGCCGCTGCCGGACTGCGCACGCCGATGAGTCCGCTCGCCGACTGCACCAGCGCAAGCGCGAGCGCCAAGCAGAGCGCAAGCTGGCCGATTTCTGCGGTCATTGGCCTTCCTTCCAGCGGCCGCTGCGCTTCAGCGCGGAGACGACTTCCGGCGGCATGTAGCGCTCGTCATGCTTGGCGAGGATTTCGCTCGCGGCAAACGTGCCCGTCGGTTCGAGCGCGCCCATCGCCACCACACCCTGCCCTTCGCGGAACAAGGCCGGCAGCACGCCGGTGAAGTCGACCGGCACCTGGGTGCGGCCGTCGGTAATGACGAAATGGATCGTTGCGCCCGCGCCATGCTTTACGCTGTTCTTCTCGACCAGGCCGCCGACCCGGAAGGCGACGCCGGATGCGATGTGCTTCTCCGACACGTCGCTCGGGCTATAAAAATAAAGAACGTTGTCCTGAAGGGCATAGATAATGAGTGCCGCGGCGCCGGCACCGGCCACGACGAGAGCACTGGCAAAAGCAAGGCGGCGGCGTTGTTTCGGGGTCATCGTGGTGTGTTCGAAGCGGGCGGACTATAGGTGCGTAGGGGTGCTTCTCCAACGTGTATCCGCCCCGGTTCCGCCGGAATCGCGGAGGATGCTCGGCGCATAAAGGGGATTGCCATGAAATTCATGCGTTTTGCGGTTCTCGCCACAGCGACGCTTTTTGTCGCGGCATGCCTTCCGGTTACGACAAAGAACCCGGTCGGGACGACGGCGGGGTTCAAAGCCGATCCGGCGCTCGTCGGACTGTGGCGGGCCGAACCCGACAAGAACAACAAGGACGACGACAAGACCGGCTACGTTGCGTTCCTCAATGCCGAAGACGACGGCACCATGACCTGCTTGATGATCGCGCCGGCCAAAGGCGCGGGCGACTGGGGCAGCTACCGGCTCAAGCCCTCGACGCTTGGCACCAACCACTACCTGAATGCCTGGCCGGTGATGAACAACGATCGCGCCGCCGAACCGGACGAGGCGAAGTCGGATTTTCTCCTGCTCTATCGTTTCGGCAAGGACGGAAGGCTGATGCTTTACCTGCTCGACGAAGATTCGACCCGCACCGCGGTCAAGGCCGGAAAGATCAGGGGCGAGATCGAACAGGGATCGTCAGGCGACGTGCACATCACTGCAGAACCGAAGAACCTCGACGCGTTCTTTGCGAGTAAGCAGGGCGCCGCCCTGTTCGTGAAGCCATTTGCGGTGATGCACAGGGTCAATTGAAATCAAGAAAGATCGCACGCGGAGACGCGGAGTTCGCGGAGTAAACTCTATCCTCTGCGGTCCTCCGCGACTCCGCGTGACAATGGCATGGCGCAGCTACAACGGTGCCGGCGCGTCGTCCTTCGAAGCTCGCTGCGCTCGCACCTCAGGATGACGCGCCTACTGATAGAAACAAACTCGTCATCGGCCGCGTAGCGGCCCTCGAAGGAGGACCCGCCCGATTCAAGCTCAGAAAATCTCGCTCTAATGACTCGACCGGTGCAGGATTTCGTCGGTGACGCCGGTCTCGTAGCCGAGGCCTTCTGCCGTCAGCACGATCTGGCGCGGATAATCGGCGCGGGCGAGGCCCTTGCGTGTCAGCGCGTTCCAGACCGCCTCGTTGGTGAGGCCGGTCGCGTCCTTGGCCGCGACGACGGCGTCGCCCAGGTGAAAGTGATCGCCGTGCGGGTTGGGGAACTGGGAGATCGCCGCTTCGCCATTGGCGTTGCGCGCGGACGCGCCCGGAATGCGCGCGATGGCCTGCAACAGAGTAAGTGTCTTGAGCTGCAGCGCGTTGAGCTTAAGCGGGTTGTTTCTCGGCGGCATTCATATCCCCAATGAACTCGATCCAGCGCGGCTGATCGGCGCCGGGTGCGGGCGGCGGGCGGCGCCATACGGGCTGTGTCTTCGACATCTTCACGACCGGGCCCAGGAAATCGAGCCGGCCAGCCCCCGTGTCGCATGACTTGAGATAGGCGTCGAGTCCCTCAGGTATCCAGCTTTCCGGCACGCGCGCGGCTTCCACAAGACCCAGCGACTGCAGCCACATCGCGGTCGCACTGAGCGATACCTGCACATGCCAGCTTCCGCCCTCGCGGATGCGGCGCAGAAGTGCGGCCGCGGCACCTGCGGCCGCGAGATAGCCCGTGATGTAGTCGCACACCGCCGCGGGAATGAGTTCCGGCGGCGTCTCGCCCTTCAGCTTCTTGCGCCCTGCGGCGAACTCGCCCTGGACCTGCGCGATGCCGGTCGCCGATTGCGCGAGCTGCTCCCAGCCGCGGCGTTCGGCCCACGGACCCTTCTGGCCGTAGCAGGAGACGGAGACATAAATGATGCCATGCGCGATATGGGCGAGCGAGGCAGGCGTGAAGCCGTGCTTGGAAAGCGCACCCGGCCGGTAGGAATCGACGAAGATGTGCGCGCCACGCACGAGGCGGCGCAGCGTCTCCGCATCCGCCGGCTTCACGAGATCGAGGAAGGTCGAACGCTTTCCCTGCCCCGTATCGAGATCGTACAGCTCGATCGTGTCGAGACGTTCGGCGCGCACGTTGAGCACTTCGGCGCCATAGGAGGCGAGCGTGCGTCCGCAGGTGGGTCCCGCCAGCACGCGCGTGAGATCGAGCACACGGATCGCGTCGAGCGGAGATTGCGAGTCGCGCAAGCGTAGCGGCGGCGCATCGCCGATTTTCTTGAGCACGATCGGCGGCGTATTGGTGAGCGCGCGGCCCTGCGCACTCTCCTTCCATTCTTCCGGCTGCCGCACCACGGCGCCGGCCAAGTTGAGGAAGGCGATCGCATCCTCGAGCGCGAAGGAATTCCAGCGCGCGGCAGATATGGCGACGTCGGGCCGGGTGTCGTCGGCGTTCAGGAGATCAAGCATGCGCGGCCATTGGCGCGGGAAGCCGCCATGAAGATGAATCCAGCGCCCGTCGTGGCAGCGATAGAGACCGACCGCCGGCGTATTGGCGGCTGGGCGCTCGAAGCCCTGACCGTCGCGCTTGAGAAACATGAACGACAGCAGTGAAGCGGCCGCCGCGTTCAGATCGATGGAAATGGCCTGCCGCTCGCCGCCGCGCAGGCGCCATATTTCCGCTGCGACGGCCGCGCAGAAGCCGAGCGACGCAGCGGCAGCTTCCGCAACGCGGAAGGGCGTGACCATGATCGGATCTGCGCCTTCGAAAGCGGGCGCGCTCATCGGCGCGAGGCCCGTGATGCGAATAAGGCCGTCGAAAGCGTCGCGGGGGGCCATGCATTACTCCAGCAGCCCGGTATAGTCCGGGCTCACACGCCCCGCAGTGATTGAAAGTCTAGCACAACAGAGAGGTACGTCCATGCCGGGACCGTTCGATGGCATTCGTGTGGTCGATTTCGGCCGCTATATCGCGGGCCCGTTCTGCGCGGCGTTGCTCGGCGATCTTGGCGCCGAGGTGATCCGCGTCGAGAAACGCGACGGCCGCGAGGACCGCACGCTGGTCTCGCTTGCCGAAAACGCAGACGGAAGCCCACGCGAAGGCGCGATGTTCCTGCAGATGAACAGGAACAAGAAGAGCCTGACGCTCGATCCCATGAGCGATGCCGGTCGCGAGATTGTGAAGAGGCTGGTCAAGTCGGCCGATGTCGTCGTCGCCAATCTGCCGGCAGAGACCTTGAAGGCAATGGGGCTCGACTGGGAGAGCGTGTCTGCAATCAACCCGCGTGCGGTACTCGCGGTTGTGAGCGCCTTCGGACTCGAGGGGCCGTATGCGACGCGCGTCGGTTTCGATGGCGTGGCGCAGGCGATGTCGGGCGCAGTCTGGTTCGCGGGCACGCCGGAGCAGCCGGTGCGTGCTGCAGCGCCCTGGGTCGATTTCGGAACGGCGTCGTTGCTCGCGCTCGGTGTTTCGGCCGCCTTGCGCGCGCGAGAGACCACCAAACGTGGACAACTCGTGGAAGGTGCATTGCTGCGAACCGCACTCACCTTCTTCAGTCCGACGCTGATCGAAGAGGACTTCCTCAAACTCGACCGCCAGCCGACTCTTAACCGCAGCCAGACTGCCGGACCATCGGATATTTATCGCGCGAAGGACGGCTGGATCACGGTCGCGGTGAACGGCGATCCGCTGTTCCGCCGCGTGGCACGGCTGATCGGTGCGCCGGAATGGCTCAACGATCCGCGCTTGGCGAGCGACAAGGCGCGCGGCGACAATGGCGAGATCATCAGCGAACGCGTCGGCGCGTGGGTCTCCCAGAAGACTAGCGCTGAAGCCATCGCCGCCTTCGAAGGCGCGCGCGTGCCGGCGGGCCCGGTCTATCGCCCGCGCGAGACGCTCGACGATCCGCATATCAAAGGCGGCGATTTCTTCGCCTCCGTGAACTTCCCCGGCCTCGGCGATGCCAAGGTTGCGGCCACGCCGGTCAAGCTCCACGAAACCCCCGGTGAAGTCCGCGTGCGCCCACCGGTACTGGGCGAGCACACCGATCTCGTGCTGCGCGAACTCGGATTCTCACCCGCCGAAATCGACGCCCTGAAGCAGGAGGGCGCGATTTAGGCCGCGTCCGCGAGGGCGGCTTTGCCGCGGCGGCGGAGGAATTCGGCTTCTTCCGCGCTGAAAAGGATCGCGGTCAATTCCACCGCGAGGCCGTATTGGTGTTCCGCGACGGCGCGGCGCGAAGCCTCGGCGGCGCGCATTTCCCGGATCAGGTCTTCGTTATAACTGCGCAGATGCACACACACCTGCTCCATCGCGTCCTTTTGCGCGGCAGCGAAAGAGCCCATCGCGGCGTAGAGTTCGCAGCCGGTCAGAAGCTTCGCATAGCGCAATCCCCGCTCGGCCTTTTCGTCGTCGATAGGTTTGGTGAAATCGGGGACCTTCGGGCCACCGCCATAGCTTCCGCTCTTGAGCGTCGGCAGCGTGGCCGCGATTTCCTTCGGCGCATGCTCCATCAGATTTTCCATCGCCTCGGCGACGGCCGCGCGATCCGCAAGCAGGCGCTTGCCCCATTTGCCGTCGCGGCGGATGTCCATCTCGCGCACGATGCAGCTCGACAATTCGGCGAACTGGGCAAGATGGTCGATCAGAACCTTCGGATCGAAGACCGGATGGCGCGTCGCGCGAACCGCGTTGCCATGCGTTTCGACGTCCGCGAGCAGCAACTCACCCACCAGTCCCATATCGGTGTTGGCGATGAGCGTGTCCTTGGTCTGGCGCGTGATGAACGCAGGCAGCTTCAGCGCCTGCCAGGGATGCAGCAAACGGTTCATCGCGATCACGGCAACGTAGGGTGCCGCATCCGGTGTCGTGGCTGTCAGCTGCGCGTGAATATCCCGCAGCTTGCCGAGCATCGGCTCCGTCAGGTCCATCGCGGGTTTTTCGAGCAGTCGCTGGATTTCGATCACGCTAGGTCCGGCCGACAGCAAAAGCGCCATCTCCTCGGCGTCCGCAACGCCGACATCGCCCTGCAGCGCGGTACGCGCAGCTTTGCGGTCTTTCGCTATCGCCTCGCGCATCGCCTTCGCAGCATTGGTCCAAAAGGCCGTCGCACAGGTCACCGCCTGATCGCGCCGGCCGGAGAGGACGAGCGAGCGCGACTCGCGCATGTAACCGGATGCCTCTTCGGGGATCACCGTCTGGCTGAGCCAGTTCCACATAATTGCGATGTTTGCACGCGCGATGCGTCCCTTCTGCTTTTCCTTGGGCGTCTGCGCGACGATGAGATCTTCGAACGGACGGCAGAACAGACGCAGCGGCGTGGGCGTGCGTTCGACATAGGCCCCACGCAGCGCCGGACGTAGGGCCAGCAGTATCGTGTCATGCGGCAGCGCGACGCCGCCGGCCAGACGATCGACCTCGATGGCGCGCGCCAGCCGCATGGCCGCTTGCACCGGCAAACCGCCGAGCAGGCTCTCCAGCTTCGCGGATTTCTCAGGCGACAGCATGAACGGTCCCTAACCCACCATCGGATGCGGATTTTCGCCCCGCCACACTAGTGTAACAGGATTAACGCACCCTTGCGGCGGCGTCAGGCGATGGCAGGAAGGCTCAAGCGCGCTTCAAGGCCGCCCAGCCGCGAGCGGCCCAGCGCCAGCGAACCCTTATAAAGCTTGGCGATATCCTCGACGATCGAGAGGCCGAGGCCGGAACCCGGCACGCTTTCATCCAGCCTTTCGCCGCGCTCGAGTACGCGCTCACGGTCTTCGGGTTCCAGACCCGGCCCGTCGTCTTCAACCGTGAGTTCCCAGTGCCCGTCCGAACGGTCAAGCGCGCGCACGACGACCTTCTTCTTCGCCCATTTGCAGGCATTATCCATGAGATTGCCGGCCATCTCTTCCAGGTCCTGCCGCTCGCCGCGGAAGAACAGGTTCGGCGAACAATCGACCTCGATGTCGATGCCGCGCGCGGCATGGATGCGCCGCAGGACGCGCGCCAGAGCGTCGAGCACCGCTTTCACCTTGGTGCGGTTGCCGAGGACGTCGAGCGAACCCGCCGCACGGCCGCGCGCGAGATAGTGATCGACCTGGCGGCGCATGGAATCGACCTGACGTTTCACCTGATCGGCGAGCGGCCCAGGTTCGGCATCCGCCTCGCTCGAAAGAACAGTCAGCGGCGTCTTCAGGAAATGCGCGAGGTTCGAAACATGCGTGCGCGCGCGGCCGACCACTTCCTCGCTGTGCTGGATGAGGCTGTTGAGTTCGCGCGCGAGCGGCGCGATCTCGGCCGGGAACCGCCCTTCGAGCCTGCGGGCCTTGCCGTCGCGGATACGCGCAAGCGATTCACGCACGCGCCTGAGCGGCAGCAAGCCGATGCGGACCTGCAGGAAGACCGCGAAGATCAGCCCGACACCCAGAAGCGCAAACGCCCAGATCAGCGTGCCGTTGAAGTCCGCCTTTTCGGCATCCACCTCGGCGAGATTGCCCGCAACGGTGAAGAGGTAGGCGCGGTTGTCGTCGGGACGCGGCGTGGACACGATCGGAAACACCACCCGCTCGGCGAGCACGCGCAAGCGCTGGCCTTCGGGACCGTCGGCATAGCCCCAGGTGATATCGCCCATCGGCTTCGCATCTTTGATTTCGATGGCGCGATCGAGCAGCGAGTGCGAAATCTGCACCGCCTTCGCATCGTAAGGCAGCGGCGAGATCTGCCAGTAGAGTCCCGAATAGGCACGTTCGAAACGGCGGTTGAGCAGGCGTTCCTCGAGGACGACGCCGCCATTGGGATCGGGCTCGGCGGCCGCGATCATGCCGTCGAGGTCGACCTGAAGCGTCGTGTCGAAACTGTCCTCGACGGCCGAATTGAACGCGCGGGAAAGAACGAATCCGCCGATCAGCAGGCCGAACAGCGTCCAGATCGCGGCAGCCGCGATTAGGCGCGCAGCGAGGGAATCAAGCTTCGGCGCGAGCCTTGCCGTCAGCGTTCGGAACTTCGAGGCTATAGCCAAGGCCACGCACCGTCTGAATGAGATCCGGATCCAGCTTCTTACGCAGCCGCCCCACAAACACTTCTATTGTATTCGAGTCGCGGTCGAAATCCTGGTCGTAGAGATGCTCCACCAGCTCGGTGCGCGACACCACGCGCCCGCGGTGATGCGCAAGATAGGCGAGTAGGCGGTATTCGAGGCTGGTAAGCTTGACCGGATTGCCGTCCATCGTGACCCGGCTGGTGCGTGTATCAATGTGCAGCTTGCCGATCTCGATCTCCGAGGTCGCAAAACCCGCGGCACGGCGCAGCAAAGCGCGTACGCGTGCCAGAAGCTCCTCGGTATAGAAAGGCTTGGCAAGATAATCGTCCGCTCCGGCATCGAAGCCCGCGACCTTGTCGCTCCAGCGGTCGCGCGCGGTGAGGATCAGGACCGGCATGGTGCGGCCGCTCTTGCGCCATTTCTCGAGCACGCGCACGCCGTCGAGCTTCGGCAGCCCGAGATCGAGGATCACCGCGTCATAAGGCTCGGTATCGCCCAGGAAGTGACCTTCCTCGCCATCGCTCGCGCTATCGACCACGTAGCCGGCATCGGTCAGCGCCTTCTTGAGCAGGCGCTGCAGATCGCGATCATCTTCCACAAGCAACAAACGCATCGTGACAAACCTTTCCTTCAGCGGCGACGGCGCGGACCACCCATCCGCGGACCGTCGCGCCAGCGATTACCCCTCACCCAACCGCGATCATCCGGAACCGGACCATCGTCACGAAATCTCGGACCGTCGCGCATGTCGTCGGGCGGCGGACCGTCAGGCCGACGGTCGCGCATATCCTCGCGCGGCATGGCTTCGGAACGCCGCGGCGCATCGGGACCGAGAACCCGGCCGGTGCGTGCATCAGCGTCGAACCACACGATGCGCCCGTCCGGCGTCATCCATTTCAGGCGGTAGCGGTATTGCCCGTCGGGTCCGCGCCACGGGCCTTGCGCATCGTAGAACTTACCGGGATGGCGTTCGCGGATGCCCGGCAAGATGCGATCGAGCGACGGATTGTCGTCGACAATGAACACCTGCGCACCGGCCGCGCTCGCGCCGAGCAGGGTTAAAACTCCGAAAACAAAGGGAAATACACGCCTAAGCATGGAGTTTTCTATCGCCCGCGAAATGAACCCCGCATGAACACGCCGTCCAGAACGCGTTCAGGACCGCTCTGCCAGATTGCGCGTCATGGAATGACGCCTCCCCTTGGAGCGTCTTTCCGAAGAGAGAGATGAAAGAAAGAGGAGAGTGAGATGTTTTTCAAGAAGGCCCTGATGGCGGCGGCAACGGTTGCGACACTTGTCGTTGCCGGCGCGAATGGCGCAGCGGCGGCCGACCGCAATCGTGACGGCGTTCCCGACCGTTTCGAGCGTCACGCGGTGGTGCATGACCGTTACTGGAGGCCGGGCTTCCACGGGTACGTCGCCCGCGACCGCGTCTTCGTCGAGCTGCGCCGGCACAATTACGTGCGCTACATCGGAAACCCCTATTTCTATCGCGGACACTATGTCGTGCGCAGCTACAACCGCTTCGGCCGCGTCGTGTTCGTCGAAGTGAATCCCTATACGGGCGGCTTCATCGGCGAGATCCGCCTCTGAAGCGTCCAGGACTTGAGGCGTGCGGTTCGTGGTAAGCCCCTCCCCATAGGGCCGCACACCGTCAAGCGAGAGCCCGCGTCGGCGAAAGCCGGCGCGGGTTTCTCATTCCAGGCTGTCGCGAAAGGAAGCGAGGCCGGGCGAATCCCTGACCTGTTCCTCCCGCAAGGATGGAGGCACACGTATGACGCCAGAGTTCCACGCAGTTGCGGCCTTCTGTCTGCAAGCTAACGGTTGTTCGGGGCAGGCTACGGCGCGCCTCTCCAAGTTCCCGCTTAAACACAGGGTGTTTCGGATTTTGCGTGCCTTCAACAGAGGCTTTCCTTGCGTCTTCTTCACTATTCAGACACAGAATGTATCCGAACAGTCATGTCGGGAAGACCAATGGATCGACCGCAGACTCACAGCACCTATGCCAACCCGCGGATGGTGTTGAGGCGCATCGGCGAAATCCTGGATGAGAATCCACATCTCGCCGACCGATATGAGACCGCGAAGAAGATCATCCGCATCTTTCGCAAGCCGGCGTTCTACGAGATCACGCAACGCTGCAACCTCAAATGCGAGGGCTGCTATTACTTCGAAGGCAATTTCCAGCCGGTGCCGGAAGAGGGCTCGCTTGCCGCCTGGGAGGCGTTCTTCGCGTCCGAGGCGGAGCGTGGCGTCTCCATCGCCTATTTCGTTGGCGCGGAGCCGGCGCTCGAGCAGGAGCGTCTGGTCGCGGCATCGCGCGCGTTTGCCTGCGGCAATGTCGGCACCAATGGCACGGTGAAGATCGATCCGGTCGTGCCGTATCGCATCTCGATCTCTATGTGGGCGGGCGATGACGACACCGACAGGAAACTGCGCGGCGCCGCCGTGTTCCGCAAGGCATTCAAGAACTACATCGGCGATCCGCGCGTGCTCGTCTATTTCACGTTGTCGCGCTGGAACCTGGGCACAGCGCGCACCGTCGTGGAGATGTGCCGCGACCACGGCTTCCCGCTGACCTTCAATCTCTACTCGCCAAGCATCACGTTCCTGCAAAAGCTCGCAAGCCACAGCGCGAACGACCGCGACTTCTTCCGCGTGAGCAAACAAGGCGACACACCGATGTTCTCGGACGCGGACCTGCTGGAAGCGCGCCGCACGGTCGAGACCCTGATGGACGAATTCCCGGAGACCGTCCTCTACTCCAAAGCCTACAACGACTGGTCGACGCGGCCGGGCCCGATGCATGAGATCGACGAGAACGGGCTCGCCCCGCGTTGCGGCTCGCGCATCTTGGGCCATATGAATTATTACGGCTCCGACCTGAAGCAGCAGCATCCCAAATGCTGCACGCCCGATTTGGATTGTTCGCAATGCCGCATCATGAGCGGGGGCTGGTCGACGCGGCTGCAGCCCGACGCGCAGGACCTTTCGAGCGGCGAGGCCTTCGCACGTTGGATGGACGTGCTCGAGGCACTCAACCGGATCTTCGTGTTCGAAAACAAATCCCGTGCTTCTGCCCAGGAGCTTGCGCTCGCCGGCGCCGCTGTCCGACGCTGAAAGCTCCGCCGTGGCCGCCTTGCCAACATCCGAGGGCGAACTTGCACGGATCAGGGACCTGATCCGCGAAGGCAAAACAAAAGAGGCCGGGCTTTTGCTCGACGTCCTCCTTGCCGGCGGTGGCACAGATTTCGAGACGCGCGCGACGCAGGTCCGCCTGCAGTCTCAGATGGGACGCGGAGGCGACGCGATCGCCGCCGCGCAAGATGTTCTGAAGGCACGCCCGCACGATGTGCGCGCACACATCCTGCTCGGCCACCAGCTTCTGCAGCTCGATGCACCGAAGGAAGCGCTCGGCCATCTGGCCGTCGCGCGCGAAGCGTTTCCCACAAGGCCGGGCCTGCACTCCCTTCACGCGCAAGCCGCGCTGATGACCGGCGATCTGGATGCAGCCCTCGATTCGATCGGCTGTGCTCTCGCGCTCGATCCGGCCAATGCCGATTTCCGGCTGCGCCGCGCCGTGCTGCTGGCGGCGGCGGGGCGGATGGAGGAGGCCGACGAGATCCGCCGCGACGTCGAGGACGGCGCGCGCGGGATGCTCGGCATCTATCGCGACTGGATTTTCGCGCTCAACCGTGCCGATTTGGGCGAACTCGCGCTCAAGCTTTCGGATGACGCCTGCCTGCTGGCGCCCGCGCAATCGGCACCATGGATCTGGCGGGCGGAGGTGATGCTGGGCCTGGGGCGGCCCGACGACGTGCTCTCAGCGCTCGACCGCAGCATGCGCGCGAACGAACCGATGAGCGAGGCCGAGGCGTTCCGGTTTGCGCGCGCACGATCCCGCGCCTTGAGCATGCGGCGCGAACACGTGGCCGCCATCGAAGCGTGCAAGCAGGCCCTGGCGCTCAGGCCCGAGGATCAGACGACGCTGCGCGATCTCTACGTGCTGCACCTGCAGACCGACCAGGACGAGGCGATGCGCGAATATGGCCGCATGCTGGAACGCGCGGGCGCCAAGAAGCTTCCCGCGACCCTGGCGCTGGGCCTCAGCGAGCTGAAGGGACGCAAGCCGCCGCCTTCGCTGATGAATGCGCGCACGCGCTGGGCTTGGGAGATCGCGGACAAGTCCAAATGGAGCGAAGCCGCCTGGCTCGAAGCGCTGCACTGGGGACATAACGCCGACGAGCTGATGCGCGCGTGGTGGCTGAACGCGTGGGAGCGATCGGGCGAGATCGGCGCGCTGATCGATCGCACGCCGGACAATGCCGTCGACCGCCTGTTGCCGCAAGGCGAGCGATGCCTGTGCGTCACAACCCATATGGGGCCGCTGGCCGCGAGCGTGTACTATCTTCAGACCTGCGGACGGCCATACCGCGGCTTCGGCTTCGCGGGACCCGACCCGGTGGTCGATGGAGAGCCGCCGATGCGGATTTCCGCGCGCGGCAATTCCTCACTGCGCAAGCTGATGGCCGAGATCAGCAAGGGCACGCTGATCGGCTTCGCGGCGGAATCGCCCGACACGCATCACAGCATCGCGCTCGATTTTTTGGGGCGCCGGATCAGCATGTCGACCATGGTGCCGCGCCTCATCTGGAAGCTGAAGACGCGTTCGATGTGGTGGCACACGCTGTGGAAGGGCGACCGCATAGCGCTCGAACTCGAGATGCTGCCCGATCCCGAGGACGGCGAGGCGCTGGAGCCCTGGTGCCGCCGCTGGATCGACGCCTACCTCGCCCGCGTCGCCCGCATCATGCAAAGCGACCCCCGCAACCTGACCCTGCGCCACGGCATCTGGCGGAATTTGGAGGAGTAGCGAGGGCGGTGCTCTCTTTACGGCGCGATACCCAACTTTGAGTATGTCCATCGGACGGAAGGATCGATTGAGAGAGCGCTCTGAATATCGGCGTCTCCATCGGCTGTCTTGCCCATCTTATGTTCGATAACGCCGCGCATGAATAGGCTGTCTGGTCGCTTGGAGTCCACGTGGAGAACTGCGTCAAAATCGTCCTTCGCGGCATCCAGATCATTCGCCCGGAAATGATCCATCCCGTCTCTTTCGAGAATATCTTCGATATTGCGACCATGCTGCGCGGCCCTCGCACAATCGGCAGTTGCCGCATCCGAATACTTCGACGACTCGGCTTCGGCACGGCATTTCCCAACCAGAGCATCTGCATTGCCAGCATTCTGCGCGACTGACTGCTCATAAGCAGCAACGGCCTTGTCGACTTCGCTGGTGCCCACGAAGAGCGCGCCCATTATCTCGTATATCCGCGAATTGTCAGCGTCGTGGCCGGATCGAATTGCGGACTCACAGTATCGCAAGCGCTTGCTCACCTCCTTGCTGCCGTCCTCGCACAAATCGAGATAGTAATTGTTCGACGCATTGCCGGGTCGACCGTACTGGACGCGTGGTCCATTTGGGAGACGGTCGCCGCCGCCGGGTCCGACGCTCCAGGCTGGCGTGGCGAAGATTGGCACAACGCCGATCAGAAGGACGAGCTTTTTCAAATGCAGCGATTTTGCGTCTTCGCTCCGTTGTCGCTTGACGAAGCTTGGTGCCCCTGGCCGGACTTGAACCAGCACGCCCGTGAAGGCAACAGATTTTGAGTCTGCCGCGTCTACCGTTCCGCCACAGGGGCACTGTCGAGGGAAATTGGCCGGTAAAGCGCGCGGATCATAGTCGGCGGCTTTCCGGGGTCAACGGCTGAGGCGTCGCGGGGCCTATTCGCAGAAAATCCGCACCTTGGCCTTGCGGCTCTTCTTGTCGATGTCGATCGAGAAATCGTTCAAATTGGCCAGCATCTCATCGAGGTTCTCGGGCTTGAACTGGTTGACGTCGAAATCGATGCCCTTCTCGCGCAGCGCCTCGTTCATCTGGGTGCGGGCGTCTTCGGGCAGGAGGCCCTTGAGCTTCACACCTGCCCTCAGAAGCTGCAGCGGCACGCGGATGTTGACCTTGGTGTCTTCGTCGCCGGCACGCTCGGGCTCACGCTCGACCAGGATGCGCAGATATTTCGAATTGCCGAAACTGCGAGCGGCCGCAGTCTCCGATTTGGGGCCATCCTCGAGCGCCGCCAGCAGGCGTTCGGCTTCGTCGGCGGTGATGCGTCCGCTCGCCAGAATGTCGAGGATCTGTTTGCGGTTCTCATTCATGGTTTTTCCCTCTCAATAGACGTGCAGGAAAACAAAGCCGCGCCGGCCGTTCACCTCGACATGCGATCCGGGAAGGGCGCACAGAAGACTCCAATAGGCCGCGAACAGCCTGAGCGGCCGATAGCCCAGGACCGCGAGCACCAGCGCCACGATGGGCAAGGTCACGACCGCCAAGGGCAGGATCAAAAGCCAGAACAGGAACAGCGGCAGCCACAACCGGAACCGGCGCCCGCCGCCAAAGCGTTCGACATGCAGCTTGACCACCAGAGGCGGCATCATTTGAGCGCCTCCAATTCGCGGATCGCATCGGCCGCGCTGATCTCGCCCTGTTCGAGCCTGTCCAGAACCTCGCGCCGTGTGGGTCCGGGATCGGTGTCGACGAATTCGAGTTGCCCCGCAATGCGGTTCAGCCGCGCCTTGATGGTGGGATAGGAGACGCCGAACACGCGCTCCATCTCCTTGATCGAGCCATGGCTCTTCACGAAGGCTGCGACGAATACCTGGTCGGCGCTATCCAGCCGCGCGAGCTGCGGCAGCGCGAAGGCGCCTTCGATGGCGACATCCTGCTCCGCGAGCCGCACACGCTCGACGATCACCGGGCGCCCTTGCGTCAGATCGGTCAGTTCCTGCCAGTCGCGTGCGGTTTTTGAAGTCACCCGATATCACCATAATTCAGGTTATATCTTATATAAATAAAGTTTATTCATTTTGCAAGCTTTCAAAATTGATTTTTATCATATGTCTCAACATCGGACACTTGCGATACCCGATTTCTTAGGGATTGCCGCGGAAAATCGCCCCTAACGAACCCAAAAAGGGGCGGTGGTGGCCATGTTACAATTCCAGCTTCCCGACGTTCTCGATTTCCTCGAGCGCTACAACGGCATGAATATCGGCGAGTCCGAACCCCTGAAGGTGCCCGGCGAACACGGGCCGCAGCTTCAGGTCGCCGCCGCATGTCTGGAACGCAAACCCGAAGAAGTCCGCCGTCTCACGGCGCTTTTGATCGCCGGCCGCGCCTGGCGCGCCTGAGCAGAAGCCCCCCCATGCGCATTCCCAGCACCGTCGTCTTTGTGGGCATCGTTCTTGTCGGCGCGATGGTGCTGGCGCCCCTGGTTGCGATGCTGGAGATCACGCCGTTGCCCGGCGACATCAAGTTCAACTGGGGCAATCTGCCGGTCTTCCTGCCCTTCACCCAATCGGCGATCGCGAGTTTGGCGCTCGCGCTTCTCTTTCTCTTGGCGAGGCGCTAAGACCCGGCGAAATCTTCATCGCCGAGTCGCCATGACGCTCCGCCCCATCCGCCGCGCGCTTCTTTCCGTTTCCGACAAATCCGGCCTGATCGACTTCGCGAAGGGTCTAGCGCGCCACGGCACGATGCTGATCTCGACCGGCGGCACGGCGAAGGCGCTGCGCGATGCGGGACTTGCTGTAACGGACGTTTCCGAGGTCACGCAGTCGCCCGAGATGATGGACGGTCGCGTCAAGACCCTACATCCGAAGATCCATGGCGGGCTGCTCGCATTGCGCGACAAGGCGGACCATGCCGAAGCGATGCAGACGCACGGCATCGAAGGCATCGATCTGCTCGTCTCCAATCTCTATCCGTTCGAGGCGACGGTCGCGAAAGGCGCGGGCTTCGAGGAGACGATCGAGAACATCGACATCGGCGGCCCGGCGATGACGCGCTCAGCGGCGAAGAACCATGACTGGGTCACGGTCATCGTCGATCCCGAAGATTATGCCGCCGTGCTGGCCGAGATGGATGCGAACGCGGGTCAGACGTCACTCGCGCTGCGGCGCAAGCTTGCGCAGATCGCATTCGCGCGGACCGCCGCCTATGACACCGTGGTATCCGGCTGGCTCGCGCGCCAGCTGGTCGACCAGGATGGCGCCGGTTTCCCACGACGGATTGGATTTGCCGGAACGCTCAGGCAATCGCTTCGCTATGGCGAGAATCCACATCAGCATGCCGCGTTTTACAAAGATGAGAGCAGGCGCTTCGGCGTCGCGACCGCGGAGCAGCTCCAGGGCAAGGAGCTTTCTTACAACAACATCAACGACACCGATGCCGCCTATGAGCTGGTTGCGGAATTCGGCAGCGAACAGCCTGCCTGCGCGATCATCAAGCATGCCAATCCCTGCGGCGTGGCGGTCGGAAGCAACATGGCCGAGGCCTACAAGAAGGCGCTGGCCTGCGATCCGGTGAGTGCGTATGGCGGCATCCTCGCCTTCAACAAAAAGCTCGACGGTGCGACGGCGGAGGAAATCTCCAAGCTCTTCACCGAAGTGATCATCGCGCCGGATGCCGACGACGATGCGCGCCGCATCCTGGCCGCCAGGCGAAATTTGCGCCTTCTCGTTGCGGGCGGCCTGCCCGATCCGAACGCGATGGGCCTCACGCACAAGAGCGTTGCGGGCGGCATCCTGGTGCAGACACGCGACAACGGGCACATCGGACGCGCCGATCTCAAGATCGTCACCAAGCGCCAGCCGACCAAGCAGGAAATCGCCGACATGCTGTTCGCCTTTACGGTCGCAAAGCATGTGAAGTCCAACACCATCGTCTATGCGAAGGACGGACAGACCGCAGGCATCGGCGCTGGCCAGATGTCTCGTGTCGACGCGGCACGCATCGCCGCGATCAAGGCGCGCGAGGCACAGGCTGCGGCCGGCTGGCCCGAGCCGCTCACCAAAGGCTCGGCTGCCGCATCGGATGCGTTCTTCCCCTTCGCCGACGGATTGCTCGCGGTCGCCGAAGCCGGCGCCACCGCCGTCATCCAGCCCGGCGGCTCGATCCGCGACGACGATGTCATCAAGGCGGCAGATGATGCCGGTCTCACAATGGCCTTCAGCGGAATGCGCCACTTCCGGCATTGATCCCGCTACGCCTTCATTCGCCGTCGTAAGGCCAGTGCTCCGATGACGACGAATCGTTCAGGAACAGGGCGCACACGGCGTGGACGCTTAAGCCCACCAGCGCGATTGCGATCAGAGCCGCGCAACCGAACGAAAGGATCAGCCAGGAGACCAGAGACCAACCATCGGGCAATGCGAACATCACACAAACTTTCACGTTCCGACGCAAAAGCGCCGCCGCGCCAGGACGGTCCGCGGATTCACGGGTAGCCGCACGCAACCCCGCACTTGCCATGTGAGCCCCATCCCAGATGCGATCTGTGTATCCCCGGCTACATAGACGCGATGACAGGATGAAATGAGTTTGCCGACAGCAAGTAGCGGACGGTGGACATATGTCGCGTAGGGCGCCGCCCTACAAGCGATGGCGCATTGCCAAAATCGCGCACGCATCGAGCGCGGACAGCTCCATCCGGATTGGTTGCAGCCGACCGGAACGAAATCCGCGATCAGCGATAAGATCGGGTTAAAAGGAGCCCGAATTGGGCTCGTTTGTCTGCTTTCGGCACAACAGCCATCTGTTCCCTTAAGACTTCCAAACAATTCGTTAGCTCTTCCGCAGCTATCCTGACCGCGTCCGAACCAGCGGGGATCGCCGGCAGGATTTCTTGGGGTGTACCTAAAAGTGGAGACTTACATGACGAACCTTCTTTCCCGTTTCGTGCGCGATGAATCCGGCGCCACGGCCATCGAATACGGTCTGATCGCGGCGCTCATCGCTGTCGTCATAATCGGCGCGGTGACCGCTGTCGGTACCGGCCTGTCCGGCACCTTTAACACGGTGTCCACCAAGGTCAAATAAGCGCAGCTGATCTTTGCATGGCGGCCGCTCGTAAGGGCGGCCGCTATTTTTTTTGCCTGGGCGGATCGTTCGCCGCCGCCGCTCAGATTTCGCGCGAACCGATGGCGTTCGACATCGCTTCGAGTTGAAAGCGCGCGAGATTTCGCAATAGGCTTCCAAGTTGCGGCGACGCGTCTTCCGAAAGCGCGAGCAGTTTGTAGAACTGCATGCGGTTGGTGTGCAGGATCGTGTCGAAGAGCGACTCAGCTTCGGGTTGGCTGCGCCCGGCGTTGCGCATGATGCGATAGAAGATGCCTTTGGCGAGCTTCGGGTATTTTTTGTGTCCGAGCATGAGATGGGAAAGCGTGAGCTGGCCGTTGTTCACGGATACATCGGGAATGAACGGCACGCCCTGTACGAGAACCGGTTTCACCTCCTCGCGCCGGATCACGATTCCGGCATTGTCTACCGCGAGCCTCAGGCTGAAAGCGGCATCCTCGGGCGGTGCGAAGCCCCAGTTCTCGAACATCTGCAGGGAATCCGAGATCAGTTCATAGCGCGCTAGGATCTCGCCGTCGAACTGGCCATTAAGACGAATTCCGTTGCTGACCTTGTAGGTGGTACCGGCGCCGTGGTTGGCGAGTTCGATGATCGGCATGACCACTGCCCTCTTCCCATAGCTGATGCAGCGCGATCCGAAAAAGCGTTCCGCGACCGATTTTGGATTGATTTCGACAAGCCAGGCCCTGAGATCCAGCGGCGATTCCATCAATGCGCGCAGCTCTGGCGGCGCCGCTTGAAACTCTCTCATCAGTTCCGCGGTAGAACGCCGGTGTACGCCCCACGAGAATTCACGCTCATATTTCTCGATAAACGCCCTCTCGCGCGGGCCCGCCGGGGACTCCGGGCCGACCATGAGACCGGCGTGCGAAAAGTGCAGATGCTGCACGTCGATCAGCAGCGATTCCGGGATATGGATCTCCACCGGCTTCGACGGATCGATCGGAAAAAGCCCGCGCCCGAACTGGCCATCCTTGATGCAGATATTGTCCGCGATGCCGCCAAGGCTGCGGAACTCCGCAAGCATGGCATCCCAGCGGTTTTGCGTTTCGGAATCCATGCGCGTCCCCGGTGTTTTGAACGGCCGTACAGGAAAGTGGCGGCGAAGTCACGCGGCCGTCGCACGTTCTTCCCGTACAATGAGCATCCAGAACCAGCCAAGGATGAGCAAAACCACGATGGCGATCAATCCGCCGCGCTGGCTGTGCGTCCAGCCGGTGACGAGGTTGACCGATGCGGGTGCGAGGAACGTTGCGGCCGTTCCCGACAACGACATCAGCCCGAAAAACTCTGTCATCTTCTCGACGGGCGCGATGCGCGCAAGCATGGTCCGGTTGTTGGCATAGGCGCCGACGACGAAGAGCGAATTGAGGCTCGACAGCGCAGCATAGATCAGTTGCGGCCAGGTGTTGAACAGCGGGATCGGAAGCACCCTCGCGGCATGCGGATCGACGGGAACGAACCAGAAGATCCGGTCGGGCGCCATGGTGAGACACAGGCCGAACGACACCGCGGTTCCCCCGACGGTGATCAGAAGCGCCGCCTTCGAGCCGAACTTGTCGTCCAGCCAGCCGCCGAGAAATCCGCCGAGGGTGCCAAAGAAAACGATCAGCAGTCCGTAGATCGTCATCGGCAACGTGCCCAGATGGAACGTGCCGGCGGCAAAGATGCCACTGAACAGCAACACGCCGGTCAATCCATCGTTGAACAGCGTGCGCGCGCCGATGTAATGGGCGACGTTGCTGTAATGTTTGAGACTGCGCACCGTCGAAATCACCGACGCAATGCCGTCCCGGATCACGCGCCGAAGGGGCAGCGCACTGCGCGGACGATCCGGCGTGAACAGGAAGAGCGGGATCGCGAACAGCAGCATCCACACCGCGGTGATCGGTCCCGACAGACGTTCGGGAATATTGTCCGGCAGTTGGATCGGCGCATTCGGCAGAATGAACAGCAAAAGAAACATCAGCATCAGGATGAAGCCCGAGCCCGTGCCGAGCGCAAAGGACAGCCCCGACAATCCGCCGATGCGCGAGGGCGGCGCGATCCGCGACAGCATCGCGCCGTGAAACGCGTTGGAGAATTCGAAGACGACATTGTTGATAATGACCGCCGTGCCGACGATGAAGATCTGCATCGGTGTCGAGTCGGCGGCGCCGAACCAGGTGCCCGCGAAGCTCAGCACCATCAGCAGCGTGAACAGCGCCAGCCAAGGCTTTCTGGGCCCGCCGCGATCGGCAATTGCGCCGAAAAATGGGCACAATACGGCTGTGATGATTCCGCTATAGGCGGTGAGGCTGCCCCAGAATTGCTGGCCCGCGATCGGATCGCGGATCATCACCGTGGCAATGAACGGCGAGATCACGAAAATCTGGAATACCTGGTTTGGGTCGCGCGCCGCTTCGTAGAGCGCCCACGACCATTGGCCGAGGCGGCTCGCTGGCAACCCGCCTTCCGCGGTCATCTCATGCGCGAGCTGCGCGATGCCTGCGGCGTCGGCGATGACGTTCTCGGACGGGGCAGCGAGACCGGATTGGGCCGGCAATCTCTGTTCGGCCATTTCAGGCAGCCGTCGCGCGCTCTTCCTTGACGAAGAACATCAAGGCCAAGCCAATGCACAGGAACAGGGTTTCGCCGAGCAGCCCAACGCGCTGGTTGTGCGCAACCAGCGTCAGCCAGCCGACGAAACCGGTCGCCAGAAAGCTCGTCGATTGGCCCGAGAGCGAATACAGACCGAAAAACTCCGTCATCTTCTCCGGCGGTGCGATGCGCGCCAGCATCGTGCGGCTGTTGGCGTAACCGGCCGTGATCAGGATAGCGATGAAGTTGACGATGCCGAGAAAGATCAGCTCCGGCCATGTATTGAAGAATGGTGCCGCCCACAGATGTGGCGCGTTTGTGTCGTACGGAATAACCCAGAAGATGCGGTCCGGTCCCATCGTCAGCGACAGGAGCCCGAACAGCGTCGTCCCACCGATCGAGATAAAGATCGCGCGCTTGGAACCGAAGCGATCGTCGATCCATCCGCCGAAGAAGCCGCCGGCGACCGCGAAGATGCTGAGTTCGACGCCGTAAGCGAGCAACTGGATCGGTCCCCAGCCGAAGGTGCTGGACGCATAGATGCCGCCGAACAGGAGCACCGCGGTCATGCCGTCGTTGAAGAACAGCCGCGCCAGGAGATACATCCCGACATTGCGATATTGCTTCAGGCTGCGGATCGTCGCGATCACGCTCTTGACGCCCGCGATCATCGCCTGATGCAGTTTCAGATTCGATGAGGGTGTGTCGGGCGTGAACAGGAACAGCGGCACGCTGAAAATCAGAAGCCAGATCGCGGAGACCGGTCCCGACAAACGCTCCGGCTCATGCAGGCTCTGGTCGATGCCGAAGAGCGGATGGGCGGGTATAAAGCTCCAGCCCACTTTCGACGGCAGCGCGAACCCGATCAGCATGAACAGCAACAGCAGGATGCCGGCAAAATTGCCGAGCGAAAGGCCCAGCCCCGAAAGACCGGCGATGCGGCGATGACTGGCGATCGTCGGCAGCAGCGAATTGTGGAACACGGCGGAGAACTCATACGCCACATTGGCGATGGCGATCACCGCGCCGACAAAGAACACGCCTTTTGCGTCGGCGTTCTCGGCCGAAAACCACATCATAAAACTCGCCGCCGCGAGGATCACCGCATAGAGCGCGACCCAGGGCTTGCGGCGGCCACCGCGATCGGCAATTGCGCCAAGAAACGGCGCCAGGATCGCGATGAAGATTCCGCTATAGGCCTGAATGATGCCCGCGATCCCCTGCCCGCAGGCGCCGCGCGGCATGTTGTCTCCGCAATAGCCGGCGGGGACGACGTAGTTGGCGAAGTACGGCGTGAATAGATAGATCCAGACGAGCAGGATGTATGGATTGCGGGCCCATTCGAACATCGCCCACGACACCTGACCGAGGCGGCTGGCCGCTTGATTGCCGGTGGTTGCGATCTCATCGCTGGCACGGAGCCATTGGGCCAAGCCGGCGGCTTCGGCGACCGCCATCGTGCCGGCGTCGGCATCGGGAAGCTCTGACGCAGCCTCCCGGTCAATCGATGACTTCACCCGCGTCCACTCCCCAGATTCTGGTTCTGTCGATCCAGCCTTTCAGGCCGCTGGCCGAGATTTCACAGAAATGAGGCTTGCATGCCCTGAGCCGGGCGACAACGCCGGGCTCGGCCTTGGCGATAACTGACGCTGCGGCATCGGGCGCGTCGCGCACGTCGGCGCGGGATTTGCCGACGATCAGCACTGTACGAGCGTCGCTGAGCATCGTCTGGCTGACCCAGCCGATGGTGCCGTCCGCATCGCGCACGCGCCGCCAGGTCTCGTAACTGGCCAGCACTTCGACCGGATACTCCTTGCGCTCATAGATGAAGAGGATGCGATGCTGAAATGTAGGGCCTTCGCGCAGATAGACCTTATTGCTGCGCAGGCTGGCGTAATGGCCGGCATAAGCAGGCACGGCAAAGCTCAGGGCCAGAAGGATCAACGCGAATCGACGCATCACGAAGTTGTTCTAGCGCAAATTTCTCTCAAGCGCGCAACCATTGCGCTGTCCGGATCGGAAAGCGGACCCAGCACGCTGAAGTGATTGGCGCCGGGCACCTCTTCATAGCGCGCATCCCAGGCCTCAGCGAGCATGCGGCTCTGGCGCTTGAACTCGCCGGACTCCAGAGCGCCGACGACCGCATCGAAGATCACGCCGTTTGGAAGTGTCCAGTGGACGGGCGAAAGCGCCCTCGCCTCGCCTGTGCTGAGTTTCCAGTCCCGGTTCATCGACGTGCCGAGAAGCGGTTCGAGGTCGAACGCGCCGGAGATCGCATAACCGCCCGCAACCAGACCGGCGGGCGCTCCCAGCGTCGGCCAACCGGTCGCCGCCATGGCGGCGGCAAGATGCCCCCCGGCGGAATGACCGAACACGACGAGCCGCTTGCCATGACGCTGCCACAGGAACACGCAGGCGCGGCGCATCTGTTCGACGATCGTGGCAACCGGAACCTGCGGCGTCAGATCGTAGCTCGTGACCGCAACCGTGACGCCCCGCACATTCAATCCCCGCGCCATGTGACTATGCGCCGAGCGATCCATCATCTGCCACCAGCCGCCATGGATGAAGAGCGCGAGCGCGCCACTGCTTTCCGTGTGCGGAAAGAACAGGTCAAGTTTCTGGCGCTCCGTATTGCCGAACGACAGGTCGAGCTCCGCGCGTCCTGCCGCGGTCCTTTCGGCACGATAGGCAGCGGCATCGCGCGCCCAGCCTTCGAGAATCGCAAGATATTCCGGCACGCGGCGGCTCGGGCTGTATTCCGTCTCGTAATCGATCCCCGTCACCCGTTGTCCTTGACGCTCAGGCCCCCGCGCCCGCTAATAGGGCCAGAACCGTTTGGGTTGAAGCACCATGCCTGCTGCCGCGAAGAAACCGCTTGTCATCGTCACGCGCAAGCTGCCCGACGCGGTCGAGACGCGCATGCGCGAACTCTTCGACACGCGCCTCAACCACGACGACAAGCCGATGAGCCAGGCCGAACTGATCGAGGCGGTCAAGACGGCCGACGTGCTGGTGCCGACCGTGACCGACCGCATCGATTCCAAGGTTCTCGTGCGCGCCGGCCCGAACCTGAAGCTGATCGCCAATTTCGGCACCGGCGTCGACAACATCGACGTCAAGACCGCGCTCGAGAAAGGCATCACGGTCACCAATACGCCGGGCGTGCTGACCGAGGACACCGCTGACATGACGATGGCGTTGATCCTGGCAGTGCCGCGCCGCCTCGTCGAAGGTGCGAAGGAACTCGAGGCCGACCGTTTCACGGGCTGGTCGCCATCGTGGATGCTCGGGCACCGGCTGCAGGGCAAGCGGCTCGGCATCGTAGGCATGGGCCGCATCGGCCAGGCGGTCGCGCGGCGCGCGAAGGCGTTCGGGCTTCAGATCCACTACCACAACCGCAAACCGGTGAGCGCGGCCATCGAACGCGAACTCGAAGCGACCTATTGGGAAAGCCTCGACCAGATGCTGGCGCGTATGGATATCGTATCGATCAACTGCCCGCACACGCCCGCGACCTATCATCTGCTGTCGGCGCGCAGGCTGAAGCTGATGAAGCCCACGGCCTACATCGTGAACACCGCGCGCGGCGAGGTGATCGACGAGAACACGCTCGCCCGCATGCTCGAAGCCGGCCAGCTCTCGGGCGCGGGCCTCGACGTGTTCGAGCACGAGCCCGCGGTCAATCCCAAGCTCAAGAAGCTCAAGAACGTGACACTGCTTCCGCATATGGGCTCGGCCACGATCGAGGGCCGCATGGACATGGGCGAGAAGGTCATCATCAACATCAAAACCTTCGCCGACGGCCACAAACCGCCGGATCGTGTCATTCCGGCGATGCTCTGAAAACAGCAACGCCGCCCTTGAGGGGCGGCGTGCTGCATTTCGCAGAGATATATACTCTACGCTTTGCGCTTCCTGCGCGCGGCGCCGGCTGCGAACAGGCCTGTTCCCAAAAGCGCGAGCGTCGCGGGCTCGGGAACCTGGAGGTATTGGGCGCCGAGACGGTTTTCGCCGTAGTAGGCACCGCCCGCCACCGAGTAGCCGAAGCTCTGCGACAGCCTAAGCACCAGCTTGTTGTTCAGCGCGGTGATGAAGTCTTGACCCGGATTATAGTTGAGGCCGGCGATCGCTTTCGTGAACATGGAAATCGGAATCGCGATCTCGAGGTGGTTGGCATCGCCGACGACCTGCAGCGAAACCGTGACGTTGCCGTTCACGCCCGGAATGAACGCATCCTGCGAGTTCGGGCTGATCTCGAAGCCCAGATCCGAACCGTTGTTGTTCTGCGGATCGAGGTCGAAATAGAGATTGGCGAAGGCGCCCACAGACTGTCCGCCTGTGCTGGTGTCGGTCTGCAGGAAGAAATAGACGTTCTGGCTGTCCGACGCCTCGTAGATGTTATAGGCGACGTAAGCGCTTTCGTTCGTCGGGTTCTGGAAATTCCCGCTGGGCGCCGAAGGATTGTAGGCGACATAGGCCGTCGGCGCGCCATAGCCGGCATCCAGCGTGCCGTCGACGATGATGTCAGCGCTTGCGGCCGAGGCGGCAGCCACCGCCGCCGAGAGCGTCAATGCTCCAAGCAGGGTTCGCACCTGCAGGAATCGTTCAAAGTTCGTCACATTCTTCTCCCGCTCACGATGAAAAAGGTTCCCCAGATGAAAAAGGTTCCCCATACGGCGTACAGCAAGTGCCGCGCCAAGAATCATCGCCAATTATTTCAACGGGTTAGGGGGTCACAACAGAAGGAGTGTTAACCAGTCCTTACAACCTCGTGGTGTTGCACATCTGTGACTTAGAGGAACCAGAACCGCGCCACGACTGCGAGCAGGACGACGCCGAGCGCCACACGCACGACGGTGTCGGAAGTGCGCGCGGAGGCGATGCTGGCGATCACGATCGCCGGCAGCGAGCCACAGAGTAGCGAGATCAGAATGTGCCAGTTGATCGTGCCCAGCACCGAATGGCCGATACCCGCGAGCAGTGTCAGCGGCACGGCATGGGCGATATCGGAGCCGACGATGCGCTGCGCCGGCATCTTGGGATAGAGCATCACCAGCGCCATGACGCCGATCGCGCCTGCGCCGACCGAAGACAGCGTCACAAGCACGCCCAGCACACCCCCGGTCAGAACCGTCAGGCGCGTGACCAGCTTCGGGTTCGGCTCTCCGATCTTCGCGTCGTACCACTTCATCAACGGCTTGCGCAGGAAGAGCGAGAATGCCGTGAAGAACAGTGCGAAGCCGAGCGTCTTGGTGATGATGCCCTGCACCGCCTTGCTGTCGACACCCAGGTAGTACAACGCCACGATGGAAAGGGCGGTCATCGGCACGCTGCCGAGCGCAAGCAGGCCTACAACTTTCCAGTCGATGGTCTTGTTGTAGCCATGGACAACGGAGCCGCCGGTCTTGGTGATGCAGGCGTAGAGAAGGTCGGTGCCGACAGCGGTCGACGGATGGACGCCGAACACCAGAATGAGGATCGGCGTCATCAGCGACCCGCCGCCGACGCCGGTGAAACCGACGAGACCCCCGACCAGCACGCCGGAAATCACGTAAAGCGGATCGATATTCGAAAGCAGACTTCCCATTGTGCCCTTCCCTCCCGCGGCTCTGTGCCGCCACCCGGTTTCACTCAAACGCAAAGCGCCTGCACGGACAGGCGCTTTCCCAAGAAACAACAATGTCCCGATTAACCCCCGGGCGCCCGAAAGCCGCAAGATAGGCTTCAAGCCCGCGCCGTTTACACGACGTGCCGTCTTAATTCGATAGGAAATGCGTACAAAAAACCATGCCAAGGCCCAAGATAAGGCATATCTTGTAGGCGGTGCCTTTTGGAGCGCTATCTATCGTACGGCGTGAGCGGCCTCATTCCGCGTCGCTGGCTGTGGCTTTGATGATGTGCGAATCGGAACGATTCCAGGGCCGCCTGTACCCTGGCCGAGAAAGTCAGCCACGAACGGGGTCGCAGGCGAGGCACGCAGCTCAGCGGGGCTCGCGATCTGTTCGATCTGACCTTGATTCATGATCGCGACCAGATCGGCCAGTTCGAGCGCCTCCTCCTGATCGTGCGTGACGAACACCGTGGTGAGGCCGAGACGCTCATGCAGGCTCCGCAGCCAGTGGCGCAGGTCCTTACGCACTTTGGCGTCGAGCGCGCCGAACGGCTCGTCCAGAAGCAGCATCCGCGGTTCGATGGCGAGAGCGCGCGCGAGTGCCACGCGCTGACGCTGTCCGCCGGACAATTGGCTGGGATAGCGCTTGCCCAAGCCGTCGAGCTGGACGAGCGCGAGCAGTTCCTCCACGCGGCGCCCGATCTCGGCGCGCGTCGGGCGCGTCTTGCGCGGGCGAACGTTGAGACCGAATGCGATGTTTCCGGCGACCGTCATGTGGCGGAAGAGTGCGTATTGCTGAAAGACGAAGCCGGCGCGGCGCTCGCGCGCGGGCAGCGCGAGCCAGTCGAGATCGTCGAACGCGATGTGGCCGACATCGGCAAAGGCGAGTCCGCCGAGAATCCGCAGAAGCGTCGTCTTGCCGGATCCCGAGGGACCCAGCAGTGCCATGAAGCAGCCCTTGGGCGCGGACAGGCTTACGCCCTTGAGCGCGGGGAAGCGATCGAACTTCTTGGCGACGGAGTCGATGACGAGCGACATGCATTACTCCTGACTGTCTAGTGCCTGTGGCCGGCAGCGATCTCGCCGGCGAAGCGCCATTCGAGAACCGATTTGAGGACGAGCGTGACGAGTGCGAGCAGCGCCAGAACCGACGCGACCGCGAAAGCGCCGACATACTGGTAGTCGTTGTAGAGAACCTCGACATGCAGCGGCATGGTGTTGGTGAGGCCGCGGATGTGGCCGCTCACCACGGAGACCGCGCCGAACTCGCCCATCGCGCGCGCGTTGCACAGCAACACGCCATAGAGCAGCGCCCATTTGATGTTGGGCAGCGTGACGCGGAAGAACGTGCTCCATCCGGAAGCACCGAGCGAGACCGCGGCTTCCTCCTCGTCTTTGCCCTGGTCGATCATCAGCGGGATCAGTTCGCGGGCAACGAACGGAAAAGTGACGAAGATCGTGGCAAGAACGATACCCGGCAGTGCGAAAACGATCTTGATGTCGTTTTCGCGCAGCCATTGGCCGAGCCAGCCCTGAAGCCCGAAGATCAGGACGAAGACGAGGCCCGATACTACCGGCGACACCGAGAACGGGATGTCGATCAGCGTGATCAGGAAGTTCTTGCCGCGAAAATCGAACTTGGCGATCGCCCAGGATGCAGCGAGCCCAAAGACCACGTTCAGCGGCACCGCGATGGCGGCCGTGATCAGCGTCAGGCGGATTGCTGCCAGCGCATCGGGCTCGATCAGCGCATCGCGCGCCATGATCCAACCCTTCGCCAGCGCCTCGGAGAATACCGTCAGCAGCGGCATAAACAGGAACAGTGCGATGAAACCAATGGCGATCGCTGTCAGCGTGATTTTCACCAGCGGGTGATCGTCTGTCGGCGCGCGCGGGCGCAGGAGCGGGATTGTCTTCATCGCCGCGCACTCACCATGGCCTGCAGCGCATTGAGCGCAAACAGGAAGACGAACGACACCGTCAGCATGACGACACCGATCGCTGCGGCGCCGGCATAGTCGTATTCCTGCAGCTTGATGATGATGAGAAGCGGCGTGATCTCGGATACCATCGGCAGATTGCCCGCGATGAAGATCACCGAGCCGTATTCGCCGACCGCGCGCGCGAACGCCATCGCCGTACCGGTCAGGAGCGTGGGCGCAAGTGTGGGCAGGATCACGCGGCGGAACGTCTGAAACCTGGTGGCGCCCAGTGTGGCGGCGGCTTCTTCTGAATCCCGGCTGAGGTCGCTCAGCACCGGCTGAAGCGTGCGGACCACAAACGGAAGGCCGATGAAGATCAGGGCTACGATCACGCCACGGGGCGTGTAGGCGATCTTGATCCCGGCTTTCTCGAGCGGTCCGCCGATCCAGCCATTGCTGGCGTAGAGCGCGGAGAGCGCGATGCCCGCAACCGCGGTCGGCAGCGCGAACGGCAGATCGACGAGCGCGTCGACGATCTTCTTGCCCGGAAAGCTGTAGCGCACCAGCACCCAGGCGACGATAAGCCCGAAGACGCTGTTGATGATGGCTGCAATCGCCGACGCGCCGAACGAGAGCTTAAGCGCCGCGAGCACGCGCGGGGCCGTGATCTCTTTCCAGAAATCTGCGAACCCCAATTCCCATGGGCGGATGATGAGCGCCGCCAATGGAATGAGCACGATCGCGCTCAGGTAAAAGAGTGTGAAGCCCATAGAAAGGCCGAAGCCGGGCAACGCGCTCCGGCTTCGGGGACGGGGTAATGCCAATGCGACCACGGTTACTGCCCGGGCTTGTAAATCTGATCGAACATACCACCGTCGGCAAAATGGACCTGTTGAGCTTTGGTCCACCCCCCGAACACATCGTCGATTGTGTAGAGCGGTAGATCCGGGAACTGGGCGCGGTGCGCTTTCAAGATGTTCTGATCGCGCGGACGATAGTAGTCCTTGGCTTCGATCTCCTGAGCCTGCGGCGTGTAGAGGAACTGGAGGTAGGCTTCCGCGACCGCGCGCGTTTTGTGGCGATCGACATTCTTGTCGATCATCGCAACCGGGGGCTCGGCCAGGATCGAGTTCGAGGGATAGACGATCTGATACTTGTCGCCGCCGGATTCCTGGAGCGCGAGATGCGCCTCGTTCTCCCACGAGAGAAGAACGTCGCCGATGCCACGCTGCGCAAAGGTCGTCGTCGCACCGCGCGCGCCGGTGTCGAGCACGGGCACGTGCTTATAAAGCTGAGCGACGAATTCCTTCGCCTTGTCCTTGTTGCCGCCCACCGCCTTTTCGGCATAGGCCCACGCGGCGAGATAGGACCAGCGTGCGCCGCCCGAAGTCTTCGGGTTCGGCGTCACGACATGGATGCCGGGCTTTATGAGATCGGGCCAGTCCTTGACCTTCCACGGATTGCCCTTGCGGACGAGGAACACGATGGTCGAGGTGTAAGGCGTCGAGCCCTGCGGCAGACGCTTCTGCCAGTCCGCTGGGAGCAGCTTGGCCTTGGCCGCAATCGCGTCGATGTCATAGGCGAGCGCAAGCGTCGCCACGTCGGCATCGAGGCCGTCAATGATGGCGCGGGATTGTGCGCCCGAGCCATTGTGCGACATATTGATGGTCACCGTGTCGCCGGTCTTCTGCTTCCACTGCGCGACAAAGGCGCTGTTGAGGTCCTTGTAGAGCTCGCGCGTCGGGTCATAGCTGACATTGAGCAGCGTGACATTCGCCGCCTGAGCCGTCGTGGCGGATAGCAGCGCCAGGCCCAATGTTGTCGCGATGATCTTCTTCATTGTTGTTGTTCCCCTTGATCGAGATCAGAGAGCGAGTTGGAGGCGCAGCGAAACGTCGTCGAGTTTGGCGTCGAGCGAGGTGCCCGCGCCGGCGAGCCGCGATACATCGACATGCTGGTAATCCAGCATGAAGCGAAGGACCGGGTTCGGATACCAGTTGAGACCGGCCGACCAGATGCGCTGGTCACCGCCGCGGATGCCGCCGACCGGCGTGCTCTTGCCGAAGACGCCTTCATTGTAGTTGAGGTTGAGATCGCTGTAGCGCGCCGCGACTTCCCACGCGCCCCAGCCGCCCTTGTCGACCGTGAAGTTCTGCGCAGGCTTCGGCGATCCGAAAGACCCGGTGTTCGCGCGGTATGGCTTGGCTTCGCCGGTCAGGATCCAGCTCGCCTGAAGATACCAGCCATTGAAGTCCGGGTCGGACAGGCCTGCCGGATTGCCGAGCGTCCGGCGGCTGAGATCGTATCCGAAATATCCGCCCTGGCCGTAGAAGTTCCTCCAGTTGCCAGCGGCCTCGACACCCCAGGTCAGAAGGTTGTCGGAATCGATGCCGGACGATCCCGTGTCGATCAGGCGGTAGCCGTTGCTGTCGACATTGAGCTCGGGACGTTCGCGCAGACGCAGGAGATGCGGCGAATTGGGGCCCGCCGACGTGTCTGCGGGCTTGAACTCATACGTCGTGTCCGCCCCGATCGCGAGATTGGCATCGTCGCCGGCGATGATGCGATAGGCCGCGCGGCCAACGAACGCCTGCTGCTGGTCGTAGGTTGTGGCATCGCCGACCAGACCCAGCGTATAGGCAGCCGACACGAAATAGCGATCGTCGTAGGCGTAAAGATCGAACGCCTTGCGGCCGTCAGCACCGGCGATGCTGCGCTCGAGATCGGTCGGTTGCGAGCGTTCGAGGAACGTGAGATCGCCGGCAGACGTCGAGTCGTCAAAGCTTTCCGGCGGCGGAAACGCGCCCGCCTTGATGTGGACCGGCGCCAGGCCGTCATACTGGATATAGGCGCTGCTGATCGTCGAGCCTTCGACGCCCGAACCGCCGAAATCGTAGATGAAGTTGTACGACCAATTGTCGAACGCCGTGCCTTCGAAGCCGAAGCGCGCGCGGCGGAAATCGCTGCCGCTCGCGAAGTCGAGGCCGCCGGGGATCGTGCTCTGGCCATAATAAGCAGTGTCGAACTGCACCAGCGCGCGCAGCGAGAAGGTGAAATCGGGTCCGGAGATGGTCGGACGGCCATTGTTGAGCGTGACTTTGACGCCGCTCGCCCTCTGATTCTGGATGTCGGTGTACTGGTCCGCCGAGCTGCGCTTCAGATCCTGCACCTGTCCCTGCAGGTCCTGGATGTCCTGTTCAAGCTGCTGCAGTTTGGCATCATTGGCCTCCTGTGCCGGATTCCGGTCGGATGCACCGGCCTCGGCCGCCGACACGATTGCCACGCTCGCGCAACCCGCAAGCAGCATGGTCGCCAGTTTTCTCATTGAATCCCTCGCCTTTTTTGTCGAATGCAAACCGGCCGGCGCCACACCCGCACCAGCCTGTTAAACCTACGCTATTCCGATAAACACGACCGAGTCAATGGAGTATAGGGAGATATGACGGAGCCGTGACAGTTTCGCCACGCCACGCGCAGAAAGGAGAAAAGGCTGCCGGATCAGGCCTGAAGCGAGCGGTCGAGCTTATCCATCAACTCGTTCGTGCCGCGTTCGCGCGAGCCGGCATCGTCATAGCCGTCGAGGAACACGCCCTGCTCCGTAACGGTCAGATTTGTGCCCTTGCCGGACTTTTCGAATGTTATGGTGGCAAGCGAGAGGGAGATCTTCGTGCCATCGGCATACATCTCGTAGACGTAGACGATGCGGGCGTTCTCCACGATGTCGCGGTATTCGCACTGAAATTCCGTGACGCGCCCGGATTTCCAGTCCGCGCGCAGCCGGTCGCGCCCGCCGACCGCAAAGTTCTGTTCGCGGATCGTCTCGACCGCCAATTCTTCAGGTGCAGAGAACCAGCGCGCCTTGGCTTCCTTGTCCGCCCACGCCCGGAAGACCAATGCAACCGGCGCGTCATAGACGCGTTCGATGGTGAAGCTTCCGTGCTGGGCACGTGTCATGATTTCTCGGCTGGGAACATCGAAAGGAAGGGCGCCGCTTCTTTCAAAGTACGCGCGAAGGACGGGCGCGCCTTGAGCCGTTCCAGATAAGCCAGAGTCCTGTCGTATCTTCCCTTCAGGGAGATAACCTTGTCCGCATAGAAGAGCGCAGGTGCGGCGGAGCAATCGGCAAGGGTGAAGTCCGCACCCATCGCCCATTCCTCTCCGATGGCTTTCTCGGTCATGGCGAGCGCGGTCGTGAGCCGCGTGCGCGCCTGCTCGACGCCGTAAGGATCGCGCTGGCCATCGGGGCGGATGCGGTCTCCGACGATCTTCTGCATCTGCACCTGGACATGCAGGTCGAAGAACCGGTCACGCATGCGGACCTGCCGCGCGAGGTCCGGATCGGCCGGGATGAAGCGCGTGGGGCCCGGATAATGCTGATCCAGGTATTCGACGATGATGCTGGATTCCGGGACGAGCCAATCGCGCGCCTCGTCCCTGATCACCGGAAACTGGCCGATCGGCCAGACATCGAGAAACGCCGCCCGCGATGCCGCCTCGCCGAGGTTGACCACGACCGGCTCGAACGGCGTGTCGTTCTCATAAAGCGCGATCAGTGCCTTCCAGCAGAAGGACGACAGCGGATGGAAATAGAGCTTGAGCATGGTCTCAGTTCCTATGGTAGAATTCCGTGTCGATCGTGATCGGAATCGGTGTCGTGAAGAATGGTCCCAGGCCGAGCCCCTGCGGATCGATGGCCGCCTCCGCGTGGATGCCGATGACGTGGCCCATCACCGGTCCACCGGCAAAACCCGGACCGGCACCCACCAGCGTGACGTCGAAGCTGACAGGAAAGGTCTTGCCTAAAAGCGTCATGTTGCCATCGACCTTGCCATGCGTCGCATCCTGCTGGCGGAACGCCGTGGAGGTGAAGGTGGCATCGGGATATTGCGCCGATTTGAGATATTGCGGTCCCTGGAGTTCCTCCGCGAAGCCCACGACATTGGTCATGATCGAGCTTGTCTCAACGCTTGCGGTGAGTTTCGATTTCGCGATCGCCTTGGGGTCCCATTCGAGCGTTGCCTCGACCCTGCCGAAGCGGAACGCGCTCATCGAGAATCCCAGATGCGACACGTGGGCCTCGACCAGGACGTGTTTGGGATCGAGCGTGTAGGTCCCGGCTATGGCGAGGGTCACATCTTTCTGGCCGTGAGGAATCTGTATCGGAGCGGGATCGGCAGCTGCGCCGAGAGACGTGGCGGACAACAGGATCCCAAACAGCAGCGCTGTCCGTGTCATACTCAGCCCTCACCCTCGCAATTGACCATCCACGGGATACCGAATTTGTCGGTCAGCATGCCGAAGCGCACCGCGAAGAAGGTCTGTTGCAGCGGCATGATCACCTCCCCGCCCGCGGACAGCGCGGTGAATATCCGCTCCGCCTCCGCCGGCGTGTCGACGACCAACGACACGGAGAAACCCTGCGGCTTACGATAGCGGTCCCCCGGTGCATCTGACGCCATGATCACCGTATCGCCGACACGCATGCTGGCATGGACGATCATGTTGCGGGCCTCGGGCGGCATCTGGTCCGCCATCGGCGAATTCGCGAAGCTCATCATCTGGTCGATGGGGGCGCCCGTCGCTTCGGCATAGAACCGGAAAGCCTCTTCGCAATTGCCGTCGAAATTGAGATACGCATTCGCACGCATCGTTTCCTCCTGGAAATTTTTGGGTGATTCAGCACCGCGTCAGGCTTGAACCTTGCTCAGATATTCTTCGAGCTGATTGAGCGTACCCGTGAAGCCCTGCTGCATCGACGGGAACATCGATTCGAAGAACGCTTTCTCCTCCTCGCTCGCATTGAACGGCGTGCCGGTCATATCGAGCGTAGTCTTGCCGTCCTTTTCCGAGAACACGATCATATTGAGAATCTCGAGCGGGAAATTCGTGGCGAACGGCGCGCGCTCAATCATTCCGGCTTCGTTTGAGAATGAGGTCGTGAACACGATCTTCGTCATCGGCGCAATCTCGCGATAGACGAACTTGCCCCACATGATGTGGCCGTCCGGCGAGCGCATGCCGTAGTGAAACGTGCCGCCGGGCCGGAAGTCGAGCCCGCCGCTCACCCATTCGAAGCCCTTTGGTCCCCACCATTTGGTGAGGTGTTCCTTTTTGGAATACATGTCCCAGACCAGCGACAGCGGAGCATCGAAGGTCCGGCTGATTTTGAAGACGGGATCGCTCATCTTTTATCCTCTCAGCGAAGCAAGCAGTTCATCGAGACGTTCGAAGGATTCGCGGCCCCCTTCCGCGGCGCCGCCCTTCGCCATCATGTCGCGGCCCATCATGCTGGCGAAGCGCTGCGTGCAGATGAGCTTCGTCTTTCCGCCTACGTCCCGGAACTCGTAGAGTTCTTCGATGGGCGGAAAATCGCCGAAGCAGAACGTGCGCGCCAGACGCTCCGGCTTCACGACTTCGCGATACTCGCCGAAGAATTCGACGGTTTTGGTTCCGTCGGAATGGCTGACCCTCCATTTGCCGCCCGGACGCACATCGAATTCGTGCACCGTGATCGCGTAGCGGCGCGGTCCCCACCAGCGCGCGAGGTGCTCGGCCTTCGTGAACGTGTCCCAGACAAGGTCCCGCGGCGCAAGGAAGATGCGCGTCAGATGCATGACCGGCTCGCCTGCCGGCGCGTCGACGATCATATCGCTAGCGTTTGCGGTCATGTTTCTTCCCTTTCGCCTGCAGCTCTTTCAGATATTCATCCAGCCGGTCGAGACGCGCTTCCCAGCTCGCACGCTGGCTTGCGATCCAGTCTTGGGCGCTCATCATCATCTTGGGTTCGATACGGCAGGTGCGCACGCGGCCCACCTTCTCCGACGTCACCAGCCCGCTCGATTCCAGGACTTGCAGATGCTGCACGATGGCGGGCAGCGACATGTCGAACGGCGCGGCAAGCTCGCTGACCGATGCCGGACCACGCGAAAGCCTGGCGATCATGCCCCGTCTCGTCGGATCGGCGAGCGCCTGGAACACGTGATCGAGCGGTTGCTGATAGTTAAGCATATACTTAAGTATCAAACCGCGATCATCGGCGCAAGAGGTTGGTCGAATTTTACGAGCGTTCGTAGATGACTGCGTTCCAGTAGCGTACGCGATGGGCGCCTGTGCGCTGAAAACCCCTGAGCCGCAAAATGCGGCCGATCATGGCGTTGAAATAGCCATGCGCCACGAGCGCAACCTGCCCGTCTTCGCGCGCCCGCGCCATCAAGATGTCGGCGGCTTCCGACGCGCGGGCCCTCGCTTTCGTGTAGCCCTCGATCCCGGGACGATAACCCGCGTGCCAGAGCAGGCGCGCGACCACGGCCCATTTCGGAACCTTCATGCGCAGTAACGGAATACGCGGGCTCGCAAGCGGCGCCTCCGCGAACAAGGGGTCGGCGATCAGCTCGGCCTTCGGCACCAGCACCTTGGCGCTTTCATGCGCGCGTGGAAGACCGCTGGTGAAGACGGCCGCGAGTTCTTTGACGAGATCCTGCAATTCCTCCGGCGGTGCGCTCGCAGGATCGAGACCGGCCTGCTCGTATTCGTCGATGTAGGAGCGGAACCCGTGATGATTTGTGCGCGGCGCGGTATCGATCGCGGGCCGGCCATGGCGGATCAGGACGATACGCATAGCGGAAGCGCCTTGCTCACGGCGGTCCATAGGTCGTGGTTGAGCGGAAATGGCGGCTCCTTGCAGCATCGCACGGGTTGGATACGATTATCCCAATCGGGACAAGAAGCATAAGGCGGGGATTATGGAACAGAAAGACCTCAAGGGCCGCGTTGCAATCGTTACAGGCTCCTCGTCGGGGATTGGCGCAAGTGTCGCACTCGGGCTCGCCAGACGCGGCGCCGATGTGGTGATCAATTACAGCAAAAGCGCGAAAGAGGCCGAGGAGGTCGCGGATGCCGTGCGCCAGACGGGCGTGCAAGTGCGGGCCGTGCAGGCCAATGTCGGTTCCGACGCGGATTGCCGCAAGCTTGCCGCGGCCGCCATGGATGTGTTCGGCCGCATTGACATCCTGGTCAACAATGCCGGCATCACAAAATTCGCGGGCCATCGTGATCTCGACGCCCTGAGCGCCGAGGATTTTACGAACATCTACAGCGTCAATGTCATTGGCGCGTTCCAGATGATCCGCGCTTGCGTCGAAGGCCTGCGCGCGCGTGGCGACGGGGCCGTGGTCAACGTCTCGTCGATTGCGGGCATCGAGGGCATCGGGTCGTCCGTCGCGTATGCCGCGTCGAAAGGTGCGCTCAATACGATGACACTGTCGCTGGCGCGTGCGCTGGCGCCGGAGATCCGCGTCAACGCCGTGTGCCCGGGACTGGTGGCGACGCCCTGGTTCACCGAGCGCTTCGGCGAAGAAACCTTCGGGCGCGTCAAGGAGAACTACAAGAAAATGGCGGTGCTCGGCCGCGTCGCCGACAGCGGCGAGATCGCAAAGTCGGTGGTGTTTCTGGCGACGCCCGACTCGTTCAATATCACCGGCGAAACGCTTTTGACCGATGGGGGCCTGCGCCTGTCGATCGGCGGTGGCGGCTTCCGCTAGCGCCCAATTAGGCAGCGCATTGCCCAGACATCGGGCAGATCATTGTTGCATTGCAACAACGACAGCAAGATTCTGCCCCATTTTACGGAATTCTTATGCGAAATCGTGCGCTTAGGCATTGAGTTTATATGCATTCGCTCGCGACTTTGGTCCCGGTCATAAAGGGGACCCGAAATTATGAAGAAATTCGCATCCGCACTATTTTTGCTAGCAAGCCCAGTCTTGATGACGAACGGCGCCGTCGCCGGCGCGATCACGGCCAATCCGAATCCGCTCTCGTTCGATGCCGGCTTCGGCAAGATCGTAGTCAGCGGACAGGCGAGCGGTCTTGCATTCTATCAGAGCAATTCGACCAACCTGTTTCCCGGCGACGACGAAACGGAATTCGATGTCGACAACGCGATGGTCACCGTCCAGAAGTCCGACGGGATGTTCCAGTTTTATGTTCAGGCGGGCCTTTATTCCTTCCCCACCGTTGGATTTCCGTATGACAAGGCAAGCGACCAGAATTCGCTCTTTGGCGCTGTGCCGGTCGCGTACGGCAAGGTGCAGCTGACGGACAGCTTCTCGATCTCCGCGGGCAAGCTGCCGACGCTGGTCGGCGCCGAACTCGGCTTCACCACACAGAACATCAACATTGAGCGCGGACTTCTGTGGTTCCAGGAGCCGATTGTGAGCCGTGGCGTACAGGCGAACTATTCGAGTGGTCCGCTGTCGATCGCGTTGTCGTGGAATGACGGCTTTTACAGCAATGTCTGGAATTCGGGCTCGGGGCTAATCTCCTATGCCTTCAACAGTTCGAACACGCTCGCCTTCGATGCCTCGTTCACGCCGGATTATGGCGGCGTATCGGGCAACCAAATCTATGATGTGATGTACACCTACAACGCCGATCCGTGGACCTTCGGTCCTTATGTGCAATACCAGAGCATCAACAATAGCGGCGGCTCCGACTGGGGTATCGGCGTGCTCGCGAGCTATCAGTTCAATCCGCAGTGGAGTTTGAACGGACGGGTGGAATACGAAGACTCCTCCGGTGCCGGCTCGCCGCTGGTCTATGGGCCGAAGAGTTCGGCCTGGTCGTTCACGGTCACGCCAACCTGGCAGAAGAGCGTGTTCTTCGTGCGCGGCGAGTTGTCCTACACCGGGCTGTCGGATCAGACCATCGGCTTTGGCAAGACCTTTACCGACGACAACCAGTTCCGCGCGCTGCTGGAAGCTGGCGTCTCGTTCTGAATCGTTCTCCTTCCGCAAAAGCCCGCGTCGAAAGGCGCGGGCTTTTTGCTGCCGCTTGCGCGGCGGCGGCCCGCTGTGAAACGCTCAGCTCAAAATCGGGAGCGAGGCATGGCAAATTTTCCGGACGGTTTTCTGTGGGGCACGGCGACCGCCGCGCACCAGGTTGAAGGCGCAAACACATCCAGCGATTTGTGGCTGATGGAGATGATGGCGGACTCGCTGTTCGCCGAGCCGTCCGGCGACGCCTGCGACCATTATCACCTCTATCCGCGCGACATTGCGCTCCTCAAACAGCTCGGCTTCGATACCTATCGCTTTTCTGTGGAATGGGCCCGTATCGAGCCGGAGGAAGGCTTCTTCTCCAAAGCCGCGCTCGATCATTATCGCCGTATGATCGCCGCGTGCCTGGCCGAGGGCGTTGTGCCGATGGTGACCTTCCACCATTTCACCGCGCCGCTATGGTTTACGCGCGATGGTGGCTGGGAGAATGCGAAATCCGTCGATCGCTTCGCGCGCTATTGCGAGCAGGCGGGCCGCGCGCTGGGCGACATCATCGACTACGCCTGCACCATAAACGAAGCCAACATCCCGATCATGGTGACGATGATGCGTGAAGCCGTAGGTGTCGCTGGCGGCGGTGGGCGACGGGTGAAAGCGCTTGACGAAGCCGCGCGGCTTTGCGGTGGCGCGCCCGGAAAATTCTCGCCGTACCTCTCCGGCGATGGACACGCAGCAACGCCCAACCTGATCGCCGCGCATAGAAAATCCTATGAGGCGCTGAAGCCGCTGGTGAACGGTCCTGTGGGCATTACGATTGCGATGAACGAATTCCAGGCCGAACCGGGCGGCGAGCGGTTGCGCGACACGGCCAACCACGCCATCAACGATCAGTTCCTGGAAAGCCTCAAGGGCGATGATTTCGTCGGCGTGCAGACTTACACGCGCGTGCGCTTCGGTGAGCGCGCGGTGCTGCCTCCACCGGACGGCGCCGAGCGCACGCAGATGGGTTACGAGTTCTATCCCGAGGCGCTAGAGGCCTGCATCCGCCAGGCCGCGCGCGTGAGCGGGTGTCCCGTGATCGTCACCGAGAACGGCATCGGCACCGATGACGACACGCGCCGCATCGAATATACGCGCCGCGCGCTCGAAGGCGTGCTGCGCGCCATCGGCGACGGCATTGACGTGCGCGGCTACATCCACTGGTCCATGATGGACAATTACGAATGGCTCGAAGGCTACCGCCCTAAATTCGGGTTGCTCGAAGTCGACCGCACCACGCAACAACGCAAGCCCAAGCCGAGTGCGTACTGGCTGAGCGGCATCGCCAAGCGGAACGCGCTCTAGCGCTCGGTTGCGTCGGCGCCGTTTCCTTTTGGCGGCGCAATCGCGGCGGGCGCAGCAGGAGCGTCGGTTTCATTGCGCTGCAGCCAGCGCATCAGTAGCGGCACGAGCGCATTGAGGCCTCCGCCGAGCCCCGCGTCGCCGCCCAGTGAGAGCGCCAGGTTCTCGGGCACGAAACGCTGCGATCCATCGGCCAGAGCGCGCACCACGTTGATGACCGCGGTCTGGTCCTTTCCGACCGCGAGCTGCTGTGCTTCTAGACCTTTAGCGATGGCGAGCCCGTCGGCTTCGGTTTTGACGGCACTGGCGCGGCCGACCTTGTCGAGCCGATAGGATTCGCCGTCCGCTTCCGCCTCGACGCCCTGTGCCTTGTTCCGCGCGATTTCGATGCCGACCGAAGACCGCGCCAGCTCGGACTGCATGTCCGCCTTGCCGCGCGACTGTTCGAGTTCGAGGCGCTGTCCCTGCGCCCGCTCTTCTGCACGGTAGGTTTCCTGCTGCTGGTTGGCGATCTCGCGCGCGGTGAGCACGTCCACCAGCTGTTGCGGGAAGATCACGTCCTGGATGTAAACGCCGCGCGTTTCCACACGGTATTCCTTGAGCTTGGCGGTGATGTGTTCCTGCGCCTGGACCTGCACATCCTGGCGTTTCTCGATGAAATCGATCGCGGGCATCGACTGCAGCTTGTCGCGGAAGTGATTGCCCACAGCCGCTTGGAGAACCTCGGTGACGAGATTGAGCATGGTGCCGACGATCGAGATCACTTTCGGCGCTTCGGTGTCCGGAACATGGATCTGCACCTGCAGGTCCAGATCGAAGACAAAACCTTCCTTGGACTTCGCCGTGATTTGCTTCAGGCCCTTGTCGAGATTGTGCGCAGTCGAGGTCGCATCGGCCCAGTTCAAGGTGAGAATGAAGGTGGGCACGATCTCGGCGCTATAGCAGCGAGGGTTGATGGCATATTTGCCGGTGCGCAACGGCTCCTGCCAGATGCCGCGATGGCCCGGGCGCACCAGCGAGCCGAACTTGAAATCGATTCCCGACGTATCCTCTGTCGCGAGGCCGACATAGGCCTTGAGAACCGCGACCTCGCCCTGGTTGACGACCAGCATCGGAACCATTTCGACGGAGACGAGGAAGGGATTGAGATTGTAAGCACCGTACATCAGCGGATCGTGCTGCAGGCCGATGCGTCCGCCAGCTTCGAGGAACGCCTGGAAATCTTGGTAGTTGTTGTGGCTCTCGTTCTTCACCGACAGGATCGCTTCCACAAGGTCGCTGTCCTTCGTTCCGGGCTTCTCTTCCAGCTCCTCAAGATCGGTGAAATCGCCGATGCGATTGGCGATCGCGCCTTTGGGAAGCGGCGGTCCCTCGAAGGTCGTGACGATGCCGATCATGTCGACGACCTTTCCGTCCTGATAGAAGCGCGGTTCGATCCGCACGACCTCAAGCTGCACAGGCTCGAGGCCGAAAGATTGACACTTCAGGCCGCCCTTCTGTTCGAGAGCCGCATATTTCTCATCGATCGGAACGCCGAAGACGTTGTCTCTTGCGATGACGAGGAAGCCCACGGGATGAATCGGAACCACGGTGCCCGGAGGGAGCACAAGGCGCTGCACGCCTTTTTCGCCGCCGCCGCTGACGAAGGCTTCGATATCCACAAAATTCCCGAATTGCGGCTTGTAGACGCCCGACTTGGCGCCGACGGGAAGCGAAGCACCGACCTGTGCGATGACCACACCGATCTGCCCGGCGGGAATCTGCACCATGGGATGGCGCGACACGTCGTAGACGGGCCACAATTTGAACTGGACGCCCGGCATCAGCAGTTTCGCCTGATAACCGGCCTCGCCGTTGAAGGCGACCGCATTTCCGGCGTGAAGCTTCCGCGCGCTGAAGCGCTTGCGCACAAGCCCGACTTCGGTCGGCCCGATGTTGCGGATCGATTTCAGCACAACGATCGCCAGCACAAAGAGTGCGCCGCTCAATATCAGCCAGCTACCGAAATGACTTTCGAGATATTGAAGGATGTTGAACATGGAAATCACTCCGGCGCTCGGGCGGCTTTCCGGTCCCTTCCGGCGAACGCCGGGAAACCCCGATCGAATTGTTGGTAAGGAAGGAAGGCGTGAAGCGGAACGCTTCTCCTGCGGCTAGGTGCTTAAAATATCGGAGCCGCATGCGGCGAATGCAAGACCACCAAGCGATTTAGCACGCACAGTGCAACGCATTGTTGTGCAAGGAAAAAAGACGGCGAGTCTTTGCCGTGACCGTTTACCAATTCAGAAATCGCCAAAATCGGACCGATGACGTGCGACTCGAATGCGCGGCTCTAGCTGGTCTCGTCTTTCGCGATCTTCCCAAACACCGCGCGGTTCTTGTTGTCCTGCATCAGCATCGAGAAGCCGGTGATGGTGTCGAGGCCGAGACCGATGGGCAGCCCCGTCTCTTCGTCAGGCACGAGCTTGGAATAGGGCGCGCTCGATATCTTGTCCCATTTTCCGGCGGGCTTCTTGATTTCGAGTTGGACGACCGTGCCTTTGAGCACCAGCCGCACTATGGCTTCGGAGGGGCGCGATGGGCGCGTCAGACTTGGAAAACCGCCGATCATCTGCCAGCCGTTCTTCAGTGCCCATTCAGTCAGTTCTTCCTTGGTCATGGCGTGGCCCGTTGAGCTGTCTCGGGGCAGTATGGCATCGAACGGCGCAGGTTGCAGGCTCACGAAAGCTTGCCCGCGGGCAGTTACCATTTGACCCGAAAATCGCGTAACGATGGCGCCGCAGCATGGACGGGGTCCAGATGAGCGACACAACACAGCGCAAGGATACGGCCTTCCTTGGGCATCCGGTGGGGCTCGGCTGGCTTGCCTTCTCGGAACTCTGGGAACGCTTCTCCTATTACGGCATGCAGGCGCTGCTGGTGTTGTATCTCTCCAAATGGCTTTTGCTTCCGGGCCATATCGAACATGTGCTCGGCTTCGGGCCGTTCAGCCGGTTCATGGCAACGGTCTATAACGCGCACTCGACACAGGCGATGGCGATCGCCATCACCACCTTCTACGCCGCCTGGGTGTACGGCACGCCGATCCTGGGCGGGCTCTTGGCCGACCGGGTGATCGGGCGCACGCGCACCGTGATCCTCGGCGCGTCGCTGATGACGCTCGGCCAGTTCCTGATGATGTTCGATGCGACATTCCTGATTGCGATCGCATGCCTGTTGTTGGGCGTCGGCTGCTTCAAGGGCAACATCGCAAGCCAGGTCGGCGATCTCTATTCGCAGGACGATCCGCGCCGCGCCGACGGCTTCCAGATCTATTTCCTCGGCATCCAGGTCGCGGTGATCGTGGCGCCCTTCGTGTGCAGTACGCTGGGCGAGCGCGTGGACTGGCGGCTCGGTTTCGGCGCCGCCGGTGTGGCGATGCTGATCGGCCTTACAGTTTATCTCCTCGGCCGCAGCCATTATCCCCGGGAGCCATTCCGCAACCGCGCCCAGCAAGACCGCTTTCCCGTTGCGCAGCGTCCGCCTCTCACATCACGCGACCGCAAGGCCCTAGTCATCCTGGTCCTGCTGTTGCCGGTGCTCGCCCTTTCCATTGTCGGCAACCAGCAGATCTTCGCCGGCTATCTGATCTGGGCGGAGAAGAATTATCAGACCGTGTTCTTCGGCTACGAGATGCCGATCGGCTGGATGCTCTCGATCGACGCGGTTGTCAGCACGATCCTGATGACGGGCGTCATCGCGTTCTGGCGCTGGTGGGGACGGCATTGGCGCGAGCCGGATGAAATCACCAAGATCGTGATCGGAACGGCGATCAGTGCACTGGCGCCACTGACGCTTGCAGCGATCTCGGCACATGTCGACGCGACCGGAAGAGCGGTCACGCTCGCCTGGGCGATTCCGTTTCACGTTCTGAACGACCTTGGATTTGCCAACGTGCTTCCCGTTGGACTTGCGCTTTATTCGCGCGCGGCGCCGAAAGGATTGGGCGGCGTGATGATCGCGGTTTATTATCTGCACTTGCTGCTTGGAAACATGCTGACAGGCCGCATCGGCGCTCTCTTGGGTACGATCCCCACGCCAACTTTCTGGCTGATCCATGTGGCGACGATGGCGCTCTCGGCTGCGCTGCTGCTCGTCGTCCGGTTCCTGTTCGGGGGCATCCTCGCGCCAGCCTACGAAGCGCCGCATGCAACCACCGAGGGTTCCGCCTAAGCGCTTGCTAGGCGTCACATTTCTGCGCCAAGATGGTTCTGGCAGTGGGGGCTTCTGACGGAGCCGGAACGCATACGCATGTCGACCTTTTCGTTCCGCACGCGCCCGAAGGCGAGCGAGGAAAAATCGCTCGCGATTTCGCATCTCAGCCAGGCTATTACGGTTAACGGCGTGCTCGATACCGATGGCGAGGTGCGCATTCACGGCCACGTCCAGGGCCGGGTCAACGCCGAGCGCATCGTGATCGCGGCCGGCGGCAGCGTCGAAGGCGACGTCGTCGCCACAGACGCGTTCATCGAGGGGCGGCTGAACGGGCGCATCTTTGCGCTCAACGTCACGCTGGAAAGCTCGGCCGAGATCACGGGCCGCGTCTTCCACAACACCATCACCGTGGCGCGCGGTGCGCGCATTGACGCGCGGATGCCATGGCGTCCGCCGAATTACTTCGAAACGCTCGATCAACTCCCGGAGACAAGAGAATGACCATGTTCAATCGCACCGACAAACCCGCCGATACGAGCGCGCCGGACACGGCGCGCGTGCAGACGCCAACACTGGCGCCGGAACCCGTGCGGCCTCAGCCCGTCTCGCAGCCCGTGACGAGCGCTACACGCTCGTCGTCGACCGGCGTGTCGCTCATCAGCCGTGCGCTCAAGATCACCGGTCAGCTCGAAAGTACCGAGGACATCCGCATCGACGGCGAAGTCGATGGCGATGTGCGCGGCGTCTCCGTGACGGTTGGCAATGGCGCGAAGGTCAAGGGCACAGTCTATGGCGATGCGGTCGAGCTTGCCGGCACCGTGGATGGCAAGATCGAGGCGAAGAAGGTCGTGCTCACGGGGACCGCGCGGATGACCGGCGATGTCGTGCACCAGGACATCAAGATCGAATCCGGCGCCTATATCGACGGCCATCTGAAGCCCGAATTCGGCAAGAGCGACGGCAGGTCCAAACCCGCGTCCACGCCGAAACCGGTCGAGGTCAAGCAGCCGGTCTGAGAACGGAACAAAAGGCACGGAAGGAAGCCAGGCGGGATGGGGGGACGCCACGGTGCTTCCTTCCGCATGACCAAGACGAACGCCGTCCGCGTTTTATTCCCCGTCCGCGCCAGTCCTGATGCCGAGGACGATCGCCTCGGGTGGGCCGCTCAGACGTTTGATCTCGGCAAAGCCATAGGCGCGGTAGAAACCCACCGCGCGCGTGTTGCGCATGCCGACGACGAGATGCGCGCCCGTTGCACCCAGCGCCGCCACCTTGGCGCACCAGCGATCGACGAGCCGCCGCCCAACCCCTTGTCCCCGCAGTCGCGGAAGCAGGTTGATATGAAGGTGTGCGGGATAGGCCTCCACAATGCTGTCCGGAAGTCTCGCCGGATAATGAATCAAATGACACATGCGCTCGTCCGGCGACGCGGGCGGACCGGCGACATCGGCATATCGTGCCCGCAACGGCGGCCACCACTGTGTCTCCATCTGTGCCTCGAAGGCGCGCGTACCGGCGGGGCCAAGGATATAGCCTGCAACACCCTCGTCATCTTCGGCCACGAACACGCTCTCGGGGCTGATCGCGGCGTAGCCACCGGCATAGACATGGCCGATCAGTTTCGGATCGCGATAGAGATGGGCCGCGTCCGCACCTGCATCGCCGGTGGCGAGACAAATCCTATAGAGGGCGTCGAGATCGTCCGGACGAAACCCACGGATTTGTGCCATGCGGGAGCCTAGCGCGGACGCCGCGGCGGCCATAATCTCTCGCCTGGGGACGGCCATAGTATAAGGATATCGCGCGCTTGATCCGTCCACCGCTTGGGCTTTTCGCGTGTCTGCTCGCATTTCTGACCGGCACGCAGGCCATTGCCACTGACCATCCCGAACGTGAGCTTAAGGAATGTCCCGACTGTCCGCAGATGGTGGCCATTCCGGCCGGCGGCTTCGTCATGGGCAGTCCCGCGCGCGAACCCGGCCGCTTCGACAGCGAAGGACCGCAGCATCACGTCTCGATCCGCGCCTTTGCGCTCGCCAAATACGACGTGACCAGCACCGAGTTCCTGAAATTCCTGAAAGAGACCGGCTATCAGCCCAAGCCCTGCGATCCGATCACCGACATGAAATGGCATTCGCCCGGCAACGGCATGGCCTATGCGCCCTCGCCGTCCGCGATCGAGCCGCCGCGCTGGCCTGCGGTCTGTCTCGATTGGAAGGACGCCAAAGCCTATATCGGCTGGGTGAACGAAAAGGCGAAACAGGCAAGGCCGTCCCTCGCCAGCCATGAGGGACCTTATCGTCTGCCGACCGAGGCCGAATGGGAATATGCCGCGCGCGGCGGCACGGTCACGGCGCGCTGGTGGGGCGATGCGCTTGGCCATGGCAATGCGAATTGCAATGGCTGCGGCAGCGAGTGGGATTATCATACGCTCGCCGATGTCGATGCATTCGCTTCCAATCCGTTCGGACTTTACGGCATGCTCGGCAATGCCTGGCAATGGACGGAGGATTGCTGGCATCCGAGTTATGTCGGCGCGCCGTCCGACGGCAGCGCCTGGGCGGAAAAGGATTGCGAGCGCCACGTGCTGCGCGGCGGGTCGTGGGACAATCTGCCTGTCTTCGTGCGCTCCGCGGCGCGCAATGCCGGAGGCGCGGGCGGCAAGGATTACGATTATTCGAGCCTTGCCGGATTTCGGGTCGCGCGAAACCTGCCGTGAGCGACACGCCATCTTCCGCGGAGCGTTGGGGCGCGGAGCCAGCAATCGCGGACCCGCGGCGAAGGTATGTCGCCGAGAACGGACCGGGCATCGCGGTATCGGGCCTACTGCACGGGCTCGCATTGCTTCTGGTTTTCTTCGTCTTCAAGGCTGCGGTCCAGCCCGCACACGACCAGCTGAAAACCGTGCTGGTCGACATCATCCATCTCGGCGCCGAGACAAGCGCACCGCCGACGCCGCAGAAATCGCCGGTGCCGCAATCGCAAGCCTTCGCGCGCCGCGCGCCCACTGCGCACAGTCCGCCGGTCGGCGTGCAGCCCACGAAGACCCCGACAAAGGACGACTTCCAGAACCGGCTAAATTCGCTTTCCAAACTGCGCGCACCTGAAACGGCCACGCGCGCGCTTGTCGGACCCGGCGACACCGACACGGACGAAAACACCACAAATAACGCGCCGGGCGGTGACGCGACCTACAGCATGCGCGATTACGTGCGCGCACAGGTGATGCGCCGCTGGAATCTCGATCTCGAGCTTCTCGGATCGCAGCGCATCATCGTCGCGCTGCATGTGACGATGAAGTCCAACGGCACGATTTCGATTGCCGAGATCGTCGACAAGCACCGCTACGCGACGGATGCCATCTATCGACAGATCGCGATGAGCGCGCGCAACGCGGTGATCCTGTCCTCACCGATATCCTTGCCGCCCGGTAACTATCCCGCCACAACCGATATGACGCTCAAGCTCAATCCGCGCGACGCAATACATTAGCGAGCATTACGAAGAATCAACCGGGCGGTCATCGCGTCAAGCGCCGGAACGCGTCAGGTTCTGCGTTTTTCGAAGCGTATCAGCGCGGAGAGGGTTTCGTGCGCGATCTGCTTTCGACCATTGCCGTGATGGCCATTCTTTCTGCGGCCCTCGGCGGCGCGCTTCTTCTGTTCACGATATTGATGCAGACGTCCCATTGGTGAAGCGGCACGCGGCTTCACCAGTGGCCGCCGCGCCTTGAGCAGGTGACAGACGATGCGCGATTTCTAATCCGCGCATGCCTCCGCTTCATCGGCAGTCGGAGACTTGAGTGTATTTCCGGTTTCGCGCTGCCCGAATTCGATCTTCAGGCCCATCCAGTCCGAGACATATCCGCCGTTTCGCACGGCCGGCGTGTAGTGCCAGCCTGCCACGGCGGCGACGGCCGCGTTGTCGAGGTCGTCAAAGCCGCTCGACTGGGTCACACGGATTTTCTTCGCGCGGCCGCGGGAGGTGACGTAGATACCGAGGCCGACCTCGCCATGCTCGCCATTGACCGCTGCGCTCTGCCCCACAACAGGCGGAGGAGTCGGGCACGATTGGTCGACGTGCGGGGGCTCATACTCAGCCGACGCAGTGGACGCGCCGGCTATCAGTAGCGACAGTCCAATCGCGCCACGCGCGACGACGAGTGTACAATTGCGTGGAAACCAGTGGGATATTGCAGCGTCCATAATCGGTGCCAGGCCGCGCTTTACTGAGGGCATACTCCGCTCGACAGGCAGCCCCTGGACTGATTCTTCTCAAGCGCCTCTTTGGCTTCGTAATGTTCGGCGTTCCATTGACGCTGGGTCTTGCAGATGCGCGGACCGAGGAAGCGCGTGCCCATCATCGGGCGTGGTGCCTTGCAGACCATTTTCTCATTTGCGAGCGTTTGCGGAGACGCGTCCGCCGTCGCGGGCGTAATCGACGGGACAATCACCGTCGTCTTGCTGTCCTGCGCGAATGACGCCGTGACCGGCAGAACGAATACAGCCGAGAAAACCAGAAGACCAATTATCGGTTTCATGTCCGCTCCCCTAGGTGGCCTACGTAGAAAGCGAAAGATAGCGCCACTCCAGGCCACTAACGATCACGATGCCGTCATCAGCAGGTACGGCGTGAACGCCAACGCCGAGAGGCTCAGATCACTTCGACAACGGGTTTCACCAGCCGCCACCCCCGCCTCCTCCGCCGCCGCCACCGGAGAAACCGCCGCCGCTGCTGCCCGAGCTTGATCCGGGCGCGACCGCTGCCGACGCCGCAGCCGAAGCCATGGAGGCGCCTAGCGCGGTGGTGAATCCCGCTGCACCCAGCCGGCTGAAGGACGAGCCCGAATACCAGAGGGGCGTGTAGCTGCTGGTGGCCGAGTCCGGGGCCCTGCCCGCTGCCGCGGCTTCGGCCTCGAACCGCTTGCTCCACTGGTTCTCGCAATCGAGCGCGATGGCGAAAGGCAGAAACCGCTCGAAAATCTCCGGCGTGATCTCAGGCGGATTGAGGCTCTCCAGACGATCCTTCTCCGCCGTCACCAGGAACATGCGGAAGCCGTCGATCTGGTCGTAGATCTTCGCGCCCGCGAGCGTCGGCGCCTTGAGCAGGTGATAGAAGACATAGCTTGCGATCCCGCCGGCAAAAAGTGCGAGCGCCGCCAGCCACGCGATGGATTGCGCCAGCATGAAGAGGCCGAACAGGAGACCGGCCGTGAACGGCAGCGCGAATACGGTCATGAAAATCGCACCGATGAAATTCAGGATTCGTGAGCCGGGACCGGCCACCGCGCTCATCCACGCGTCATAAGTACGGTGCAGCAGGGCCGCCGTGCCGATCGACCACCCCGACAGCCAGAGCAACATGAAACCCGCGACCGGTGCATTGTCACAAAGCAGCGCGGTTGCGACCACGGTGACGCCGAGGATCGCGAGCCCGCCGATGAACCACGCGCGGTTCGTGACGAAATAGATGCGCTCATATTCGTTCTTGAGTGCGGTCGTGAGCGCGGTGATCGAGGCGGAAATCGTTCCGTGATTTTCCTGCTTGAGTTCGATCGTATTCTGCGAATCGAACAGCTTGCTTGCGATGGCGATTTCCGTGCCCGCCAAGCCCGCTTCGCCGGCGCTCTTTCCCGTGCGTTTCAGCATGTAGGTGCCGTGCGCTTCGGTGATCGTCAGATATTTTTTCACCGCCATGTTGACGAGCGAGGCGGAGTAGGATTTGCGGTCATAGGCCATGCGATGGACGAAGCGCACGGCGGCCGGCGAGAAATCCTTCGGCGGCGCGAACAACGGAATGATCACGCCGCGTTTGGGATCACGGCCATGCGTGTACCAGGCGACCGAGAAATAGATGAGCAGGATCAGAACGCCCATCGCCGCGGCGATGGCGGCGGCATTGTCGCGGATGAATAGTTCGCGCAGTTCCTGTGGCGTCGGCGGCAATACGGCGCCTTTGGAAAAGCCGATATCGACAGTGAGGCCCTGTTCCGTTCCGAGCGGCGCGGTTGTCATAAAGAGAATCTCGCGGTCGGTGATTTTTTGGGCGCGTGCGTTGGAGTCGCGCGATCCGGCGGCGCCCGTATAAGCCGTCCATTGCAGGATTCTGGCGCCTATGGGCAGCTTGATCGTGGCTTCCGCGCGGTCGATCGGGAATTTCCAGAAATTGCCGGTGACGTTCCAGTCGAGTTCGTCATGATCGCTGAAGAAGCCGATCTGCCGGTCGGTCGCATAGGTCAGCGTGTAGGTATGCGGGCCTGGCGCGATCTCGACATCCTTGTCGCCGATCTTCACGCGCTGGCCATCATCGATGGAATCGACGCTGTAAGGCTCGGCGTGGCCGTCGCGCGTCGCGGAGAGCACGTCGAAGCCGACATGGATTCTCCGCCCCGTTTTGGTGCGGTAGGTGGTGGGGAAGTCGCGGAAGATTCCGTGACGAATCTGATCGCCTTCCGAAACCACCGAGATCGTTTCGGTGACGGTCAGCGCGCCCGTCTGCGCAACACTTATGTCGCTTGAGAAATCCGTGATGCGCTCATCGGCACAAGCCGGGGCGCCCATAAGCCAAACGGACGCCACAACCAGTGCCGCGAACCGCCTCATGCCTGGAACGAGGCGTTGGGCGCCGCACGATCGGCGTCGTTGTCGATCTGGAAGAACGGCGCGGGCTTGAACGAACCGAAGCCGGCGACGAGGTTCGAGGGAAACTGCTCGATCATCACATTGTATTCGCGAACCGTGCCATTGTAGTAGCGGCGCGCGAGCTGGATCTGATCTTCGGTATCCGCGAGATCCTTCTGGAGCGACTGGAAATTGGCGCTCGCCTTGAGTTCGGGATAGTCCTCGGCGACTGCCATCACCTTGCCGATCGCCGCAGTGATCGCCTGTTCGGTCTGAGCGCGCTGGGCGACATCGCCCTGGCCGAGACCCTGATTCTGGCCGGCCGAACGCAGCCGCGCCAGTTCGTCGAAGGTCTGGCGCTCATGCGCCGCGTAGCCCTTCACGGTCTCGACGAGATTCGGAATCAGGTCGGCGCGGCGCTTGAGCTGGGCATCGATCCCGCTCCACGCCTCAGCCACCATATTCTTGTGCCGGACCAGGCCGTTATATGCGGAGATCGCCCACAGTCCCGCCAGCACAACCAGTGCAAGGAGAATCCACCCGCCCATCGGCGGGAGGTTAGCGGGTCCGCCAGAACAATGCTACCGACCCTCCGCGTTGATGGCCGTCTAAGTCGGAGGCAACTGGGCCTCGGATCCGCGTCCCTCATCCTTATACGCCAGAACGCTTCTCCAAGGTGGGCTGGCCCGATCAGGCTGAACGGATCGGAATACCATGACGGGTCGGGCGGCTCCCATGACTGCCAGATTGAGCAATGGCGCGATGGTGTTGCCATCCTTGCCGCAAACGCCTTCTCCGAGCGCTGCTTGAAAAGCGCGGAGCCAAATCAGATCGCTGTGGTTCCTTCGCCCAAACGAAAGCCTGTCGGCTATCTCGTGGAGATGGGTCGCATAACGGGAGTGTGAAAAGGGCAAACGCCGGGCCGCCATGCGAACCAGTTCCGCCGCGCCAAGCGCGCTCGTCGGTACGGTTTCACAGAGCTCATGGTAAATGCGCTTCATTCTCGCGAGCAAAAGATTGACCAGTTCCCCGTCCTCACGGCGATGCTCTTTGAAATAGATTTGCGTCGCCTTGTCGAGCGCCGCTTCCGTTGAACGAAGGTCTTCGGCAAGCAAGATAATGGGATCAATCGTCATGTTGGCCCAACCCTTGGCTAGGAACCGCAATGAAAAGATACCGGTCACGCTTAAGGTTATCGAATTATAAAAGGGCACATTGGCCACTTACGCACAAGCATCGGTTCAATTTTTCGAAGTATTTGAATCAAATTCGCCGGGGCGGTGGGCGCGTTGGAAACCATAATGGGCGGCCCGACTTTCGGAAGATTAGAGACCTTCTCGATTTCGAGTACCGCGTAGAGAGGTAAAGCAATTTTAACCGCATTTGCTCTACGCCTATTCCCGGTCAACGGGAGACGCATCCAGTGCCCAATAATCATCCCGAGCATGTCGGCCGCGGGGCACCCATCGAAGAAGCAGAAATAAAGTCAGGGCCCGAAAGTCTTCGTCGATCGGCACATGCACTTGATAACGATCGAACCGTTACGAACCCGAAGAACTCGGCCTTGATCACCACAGTCTTTTTTGCATCAGGTGCTGCGTCGCTTATCTTTCAAGTTCTTTGGTTCAAGCAGTTGCAGTTTGTATTGGGAAGCGCGACGGTCTCTGTAAGCGTTACAGTGGCAAGTTTCTTCTTTGGGCTTTCCATGGGTAGTGCCTTGGGAGGCCGGATTGCCGACACCGTCAAGCATCCCCTCAGAATGTACGGATTTCTGGAGCTCCTTCTCGCACCCGTTTCCCTGGCGGTTACGGTGCTTCTGTCATGTTGGCCGACATGGGTAGGCTGGTTGTCGCCTATGCTGAGCCTGGAGTCACCGTTTCGGTTACCTCTCATTGTCGCCCTGTCACTTGCGACATTGTCGCTCCCCACGATGTTGATGGGCGCAACTCTGCCGTTTCTCGTGAAATCCCTGACGGGTTCGCAAACTCAATTGGCCAATCGAATTGGCCTTCTGTACGGGTTCAACACTCTGGGAGCCGGCGTCGGCACGTTGAGTGTTGGGTTCGTTCTCATGGGCCTATTGGGGATCATGGGATCGAGCCTGTTTGCGTCGAGCATGTACATTTGCGTCGGCGTCGTGGGGCTTCTCATTGCGCGCAGCGAGAGTCCCCTCTCACCGGTTGAGGAAAAGCGACCGGCGCAAGCCGCGAATGACGGCCCGGACAATAGCAGGACGTCCATCCTGATTGGGCTTTTTGCGTGCTCCGGTTTCGTTTCCATCGCCTACGAAGTCGTCTGGTTTCGCTATCTCACCAATGTTAGCAGCTCAACTGTTTTTGCTTTCTCCGGCATGCTCAGCATATATCTCTTCGGCTTGGTGATCGGGGCCTTGGTCTGCGCCAAGTTTCTCGCGTCTCGCAAAGACCAATTGCTTCGGTACTTCGCCACAACGCAACTCCTCATCGCAGTTGCCGCCACACTTACCATCGCAATACTCGGGAAGGCGCGCACGGCGGAGGCGATGCTGTCTCCGATAGTTTCTGCGCTTGTACCAGCCAGGGCACAGATATTTCTGGGGGATGGTGTTTCATTTTTCCTCACGTGTGCCGTGGCCCTACTGTTGCCAACAATATTCATCGGCATCAGTTTCCCGTTGGCCAGTGAACTGACCGTGATACGGATGAACGCGCTGGGTCGCAGAATTGGTTCTCTCTATGCCCTGAATACGATCGGTGGCGTTCTGGGCTCTCTGACGGCAGGCTTTCTTCTGATCCCCTATCTGGGTAGCCAGTCGGCGCTCACTGTGCTGATTTCACTGAATCTCTTGCTCTTTATTGCAGCGACAGCATCACAACCGGATCTTCGGAAATCCAAGAGTCTGTGGCGGGAAGGAATAGTAGCAATAGGCGTTGTCGCCGGGTCGTACCTATTCATTGCTCCGCACTATCTGGACCGGCAATTGACCACGTTCGAAGGCGCTAAAACGTTAGCGTTAAGAGAAACCCGGGAGGCCACGTTTGCGGTTCTCGAATATAGCGACAAAGCAGCCGGCACCTATCAGCAATTGGTCGTGAATTCGAAAAGCTATGCAAACAATCGCCCGGAGGGCAGGCGCTATATGGCTGCGATGGCGCACTACCCCATTCTTTTTCATGGCGGCAAGGTTGAAACCGCCGTCGTCATTTGCATCGGGACGGGAACCACAATCGGCGCCGTCAGCATCCATAAGGGGTTGAAATCAATCGACGCGGTCGATCTGTCGGCCACCGTATTCAAATTTGCACCGTATTTTATGCCGATCAACCACCGCTTTTATCAAAATCCCAAAGTACATCAGATCGTCGCGGACGGGCGCCATTTCCTCCTCGGGACGAAAGACACTTTTGATGTCATCACACTCGAGCCGCCGCCACCTCATGATGCTGGAGTCGTCAATCTCTACACCGAGGAATTCTACGCGCTGGCAAAACAAAAGATGCGTCCGGGTGGTGTTCTTGCGCAATGGGTGCCGTTGGATATGGCCCGCGGCGCTTTGCCGAAGATGATAATCAAGGCCATGATGGCGAAATTCAAGCATGTGTCCTTGTGGCTACCCTCCAGAATGGAGGGCGTGGCCATCGCCTCAGACGAACCGTTGAAAATTGATCCTGGCAAACTCGCAGTTCGCATGTCTGAGCCCGCGGTGGCTGCGGATCTAAAGGCAATCGGCTTGGGTTCGCGCGAAGATATTTTGGCGACATTTGTTACAGCAGATGAACGACTCGCAGCGTTCGTTCGGGACGTTCCGAGCCTTACAGATGACCAGCCGCGAATTGAGTACCACAATTGGTATCCGTCTGATCCGATCCGCGCGGACGAACTGAAGCGTCTCCGTGAGCCCGTTGAAAATTATCTTACCAATGATTCCATTGGAGAGACCCGGCTCGATGCCGCGCGCACGGTGGCCAATGCGATCCTGGATGAACACGAAGCCATGGCAGACGGAAACATGACCACGGCCCACGCGGCGCTTGATATTGCCATGAAGTTGGAACCGAATAATTCGTATGTCGCCTTCCTTGACCGCACGCAGCGCGAGTGATCGGCTCGCAGCGGCAACAGGCGAGCAATACGGCTATTGGCGGTCGAGAAGGTCGAAGAACCATCGGCTGGCCATCCGCTGTTTACGAAACCCGCAGGCTCGAACCTTCAACGCCCTTTCAGCCAAATGGACCCAGACTGGCTGTGGACGCAGTTTCGAGCGAACCCAGCTCCGCAAATTCCCTGTTAAACAGGGAATTAACAGGGAATTCTCGCCGATAAGGCCTCTATTTCGAGCCGATCACGAGCGAACGCTCTCTGGTTTCAATCGGTTGGGTGAAAAACGCCACGATAAATAACAGGGAAGCAATCGTACGGAACGGCTCCCTCTCCGAGATCGCCCGTTTGATTACCGGTACGCGGTGGTCTGGACCTCGCTTTTTCGGCATGGAGGTGTCTCAGCCAATGGTCAAACCTCGCCAACCGACATTTGGAACGGCGGCACCGATCTCTGGCAGGCGGTCGCGGTCCGCAGGTGGCGCGAACAATGGCTAGAGCGAACCAGGTTCGATGCGCTGTTTACACGCGCAAATCCTCGCAGGAAGGGCTCGAACAATCGTTCAATTCGCTCCACGCCCAGCGGGAGGCTTGCGAATCCTACATCGCCAGCCAGCGCCACGAGGGCTGGAGTGTGATGCGCGCACCATATGACGACGGCGGGTTCTCCGGCGGATCGATGGAACGACCGGCGCTGCTGCAGCTTCTGGCCGACATCAAGCAGGGCGATGTGGATGTCGTCGTGGTTTACAAGATCGACCGCCTGACACGCTCGCTGTTCGACTTCGCAAAGATCGTGGAGATTTTCGATGCTCACAAGGTATCGTTCGTCTCGGTCACCCAATCGTTCAATACGACAACCTCCATGGGTCGGCTGACTCTGAATGTTCTGTTATCATTCGCTCAGTTCGAGCGTGAGGTCACGGGCGAGCGCATACGCGACAAGATCGCGGCATCCAAAAAGAAGGGCATGTGGATGGGAGGCAGCATCCCCCTAGGATATGATCTCAAGGATCGCAAGCTCGTGGTCAATGATGCGGAAGCAGCGATAGTGAACACGATCTTCCGCCTCTATGCGGAACAAGGGACTGTCAGGAAACTCAAATCTGAGGCGGACCGGTTGGGCCTTCGCACCAAACGTCGAACGATCAGTGGCGCCGAAGCCGGCGGCTTGTCATTCCGCGTGGGTCACCTCAGCGCCATTCTGAACAACCAGACCTATCGTGGTCTTGTCCGTCATAAGGGAAATCTCTTCCGCGGCGATCATACTGCGATTATTACGACTGATCTTTGGGATCGAGTCCATTCCCAGCTTGCGAGCAATGCGGTCGCAAGCCGATCTAGGGGGGCATCGAAGGAGCCAAGTCCCCTGGCTGGGTTGTTGTTCGATGAGGCCGGAAATCGCATGACGCCCTCGCATGCCGTCAAAAGCGGCAAGCGCTACCGGTACTATGTCTCGCACAATCTTGTGACAGGCCATGTCGCAGGTCGCCATCCCAACGACCGATCCGGATTGCGCGTCCCGGCACAGGAACTCGAAGAACACGTCACGTCTGCGATTGGCACCTATCTCGGCGATGCCCAAAGGATAGACGAAGATCTAATAGCGCCATGCACGACGCCAACGCAAAGAGCCCAAATCATTAGCCACGCAAAGAAGCTCGCGAACCGCCTGGGATCAGCACATGCAAACGAACGTTCGGAGTTGATGCACGACCTTCTCGATCGCGTAGTCTTGGGCACCGGCGAGCTAACAATCTCGCTAAAGCGATGCAAGGTCTCTGAACAGATTGGAGTTTTGACCGACGGACGTACCGGTGGAGACCTAACGATTGAGCTCAGCGTTATATTACAGGTCCGCCGCCTCGGTCAGGAAAAGCGCTTAGTCATTGCGGCGCCGACGCCTGCGAGCCATCCCGATCCGATTCTCATCACGGCCGTGGTGAAAGCGCACCGCTGGTTCGAGATGCTGAAGAGCGGTGAGGCGCAGACCATGGGCGCTCTCGCCCGCGCTGAAAAAGTCCAGCGTACCTACATCACATCGCTTCTCCCGTTGGCGTTGCTTGCACCCGATATCACCGAAGCCATTCTTGAAGGGCGTCAGCCAATCGACTTGTCGCTGCAGCGTTTGCGATCAATTGTGCCGCTGCCGCTCGAATGGGCGGAGCAGCGCAGCACGCTCGGCTTCTAAATCCCGGTCACAATATATTCGGCCGACCGCACGGCGCTGTTACGCGCTATGTCGATGTGCCGTTTGCCGAACGTGTCACCGAAAAACTTGCCCAGAGAGCAAAGCCGCGATTTTGTGGAAAGGGCGCCCCATTTGTCTCTGAAATTCGATACTTCAGAGCGCCACAGACTGCTATGCCTTTGAAATGACGGGCTTAGTTCCAGGACGCAGAGATTGGCGCTGTGGGAGCAGACTGGCTGGCTGGGGCGGAAGGATTCGAACCTTCGTATGCCGGAATCAAAATCCGGTGCCTTACCACTTGGCGACGCCCCAACGGGGCCGGGACCATACTGGCAGGGCCTTAGGCTTTCAACGCCGGACGCACGGTTCGTCCGAGGCTCAATCGGCCTTGGGAACCGCGTAGTCGCGGAAGCTGGTGACCTTAAATTCCGGCCTTGCCTCCAGCCGTTCTGCCAGCGCGTCGAGCACCGGATAACGCCCCTGCGGCATCAGGTCCGGCGCGGTGACCCTGAGATAGGAGAGCGCGCAGCCGGTTGTGATCTGTGCCTGATCGAGCCCCTCCTGCTCGGGCCAGTCCAGCGCATCGAGTGCTGTAAGCGCACCCTGCCCCTGCGTCGTGCAGCGCGCGATCCATTCCGGCCAGCGGTACTCACGGGGCCGGATCAGCCGCTCGTAATTGACGCCGCCGCCGAGCTTGTCGACCGCACCATTGGCGAGTGCAATCCGCCGCAGCGCTTCGCGCCTCGCAGGACCGCCACGCGGCAGAAGGGCGCGGCCAGGACCCACGGTTTCGTCGATCCAGTCGAGGATCGCGGCGGAATCGATCAGCACCTCGCGATCGTCCAGAATGAGCGACGGGATGCGGCCGAGCGGGTTCGTCTTCCGCATGGAGTCGAAATCGCCGAACACCGAGCGGGTGTCGTGCTCGTAAGCGATGCCGAGCACCATGAGCGAAATCGCCACCCGGCGCGTATAGGGCGAATCGTACTGTCCGACCAGGATCATAGGCCGACCTTGAGGGCGTTTCGGGACGCGTTCAACGGCAGTTGCGGCATGGCAGACCCGTCGTTATAAGGGCGCCCTTCCTGGCCACGGAGAGTAGCTCAGCCTGGTAGAGCACCACGTTCGGGACGTGGGGGCCGGAGGTTCGAATCCTCTCTCTCCGACCAGTACCTCGAAATTCCTGAGTCCCTCCAACGGGATAGGTTTCGAGGCGTGGCTGTACCCCATAATTTACCCCAAATGATCGCGAGATTGGGGCGGACAGAAATGGACGCAGGCGGAAGCTGAGTCATTTTGGGTCGCTCGGAAAGCCATGCTAGCAAGCCGCATGGCCCAGCGCATCCGCCCAATCGACCAGCGCCAGATCGTAGCACCTGGCGAGAAGCGCAAGAAGCCGCGCTTGAGTCGCCGGCACAGAGGCGGCATGGAGTATGAGCGCGTGGAGGCGCTATCGGCCCTCATAAGGGCAATGGTGGCGGCTGGAGTTTCGCATGAGCGCATCGCGCGCCTCATCATCAACCAGAACACTGGCAAGCCGATCAGCGTTGAGACTCTACAGAAGTATTATAAGCGCGAGCTGGAAACAGGGCTGGACGAAGCCACCGTGGCGATGAGCCAGAGTGCCTTTGCTCAGGGTATTGGCTCTCCCGGCGTGCCCAATCCCAACTACGGCAAGTTTCTGAAAGGGACTAAGCTGGTTGACAAGCGCAAATGGCTCGTCGATCCCATCGCACCCGTCCCCGCCATGACGCGGTGGTGGGAGAAGACGCGGGCTGGGAGGAAGGAAGGCATGGGGCGTGAACAGCTTGGCGCAAACGGCGAGCCACTGGTTCAACAGACCATCATCGTTCTTCCGGCGAACGGCCGCGAAAGAGGGGCTACCCCCGTCCTCGACCTCCTTCCGCGTGATTGAGCGGGCGCGTCCTCCGCTGCCAAGGCAAAATATGGCGGGCCAAGCCTACGCAAGTGCGAGCATGTTTTTCCGATTGACCACCGGAGCTTTTATCTACTCCGAATGAAGTTGGTACCCGCGCACTTCAGTGCCGTGCAGCGCGACCTTAGAGGCCTCGCTTTTTAAGCACTGTCAGTTGCCAACTCTTGCGTTGTCTTTGAGCCAGGACAGGACGCTCATTTCACCACATACGATGAGATGAGTTCGAGGACGCGAGAGTGACACGTATGCGAGCTCGGGCTCATCAGCGATTCCTCGCGTCGCAGCTATAATGATTGCCTTGCGCTCGAGTCCCTTGAAGTCGCTGATTAGCTCTACGGCAACCCCGTTAGGGAACCCGCTTCGATTTCTGATTTCAGACTTAGCGCGCTCATCGACAGCGAGAATTGCGATATCGGATGGAGCAACTCTCTCCCCGATCAGGCGGGCAGCTGCGGCAACAGCGCGGCTCGCTATTTTGTCGTCACCGCACGTTTCCCATTCCACATTCACTCCCTCGGGCCCGTCAGCCACGATGGGAATACCCCTGTAAAACCGGTTGGCAGCTTGATGAATGCACCGCGTGTTGCGCAGATTGCGGGTCAGATGAATCGGAACGATCCGAAACGCTGCCAGCTCGCTTGCGAGATCACCATAGATACTCTGGTTGGTATCGAAGTATGCGTGCAACCAGGACTGATCAGCGTCAGCAAGCAGTTCCTCAATCGCTATCCACCAGTGCGTTCTGAAGTCCTGTGCCTCGTCTACGATAATCGCATCAAAGCGCTTCGAAGGAGATTTGCGTACCGCAATCAGCATCTCTTCGATGCCTTTCTCGATTCCAGTCGATGACCGGTACTCAGTTTCTGAACTCCCATTGAGAGCTACGCAGAGCTCCCCGAGGCTCCACGCTCCAATGTTCGGCTCAACACGGCCCAACCTGTCGCGGATAAATGCCGCCAGTGGCGCGGAGCGGCATATCAGAGCCGTCTTTAGACCTTGGCGGGACAACCTGATGGCATCTTCCATTGCAACAATGGTTTTTCCGGTTCCTGCACCTCCGCCCGCGGCAACTCGATGAAGGTGGCCAACGGAATCGAGAATAAAGAACTGCTGCGGCGTCAGGGCCGCAATCGCCTCGTCGTCATCGTCCAGATAGTGCCCCAGAGGAACGCGCAGAATAAATGGAGAAGCGAGAAGCTCCTCGAACGCGCGGACTCCTTCTGCACCAAGAGGGTAGCCTTCACCTCCGGACAATCTGCTTCGTATCCAATCCGCGATCCTTGGTAGCTCAGTTCTGCAACAGAAAACGTCTGGCGGGCTGTCAGCTCCCAACATCTTGGGAGGTGACGCCGTATCTGTGAAAACCACTCCGTGCCGTGCTCGGATGTACCGGCCCGGCCAAGACTGCTGAAGCTTGGCCTTCTCCAGCAACTGATGCTTTGAGGAAACAGCTTGCTGGACCGGATTTTTGATCCGGTGGCGGATTTTGTTTCGGTCAGTGCTCGTCCATTGGTCAGCGAGTGGGTCGTACGAGATCGTTCCTCCCTTGACTTCTATTGCCAAGAAACCCAGTTCGGGATGGACGACTACGAAGTCGCACTCGCCGTCTCTCTCTTCACCAGACGGCGTGAGCCCCAGCCAGGGTCTGCTGTAGAACACGGACCAGCTACTATCCAGCGATCGAGCAAGAAGGTCGTAGACCTTCACTTCAGCCTCACGGAGCGTGGTCTCGCGAACTTGGCGCGGCAACACCCTGGGCCACATCTTCGGACCAGACATCACACTGTCGCCGCGATCAGATTGCTGAAGAACCCGACGGATGTGTCACCGGGCGTTCCCACGAGCAGGGCTCTGTCAAGAAGCCGGTTGAATTCCTCGCACGATGTTTCTGGCGCAAGGACACAGGAGTGGCATGCCGCCAACGAGAGGCCCTCCTCACCGCTGAGAACATTTTCGATGCAGAGCGGATCTGATGAACACCAAGTCTGGGCCTGTAGAGCAGAAACGACCGTTCGCTCGATACGAACCGGATCGCCCTCTCGTTGAAGTCCTCCAAGCGTGCCGTCATTGTCTGTTGTGGCCGTATAGATCAGCAAACCCGCCATGCCTGTGCGTTCTTCCGAGACGTACAAGCGTTCGCGCAACGCTGTCGTTGAATACCCACAATCAAGGGTCAGCTGCCGCATCAATGCGTGCGCAAACGTATGGATAAGCAGAAAGCGTGCAGTGATTTCCCGTGGCGGATCGTCCTCGGCTCGGTGGCGCTCTCTCCACTCTTTCTCCCAGCGCCTGTTCACCTCTTCTGCGCGCGACTTTACCTGTGGTTGGATCTCCCATGCGGCCAACGCTTCGGTGTTAAGTTCCAGGAAAATGCCTTCACCTCGAACTTCAATGGCGGGAAGCCAGTCAATACCAGCGTCCACCGACAGTGATGCAATATGTGCATCGTCGGAATCGCCCGGCGGTTGGATTCGTGTAAATCCCTTCATGGCTCGTACCTCGCGGAGGCGCGTGACTTTGACCAAGCGCTGGAGCCAAGCCGTCAAATTGGGAGGGACAGACTGCGGTCGAATCTCGAACTCGCGATCCAACCCCTGCACATGAACGCCACTCGTGAACTGGCGATATTCCTCAAATCTGAGATTGTCGGTGTCGATAGCGGCCTGTGCGTTGAGCCGACGGTCGATCTCAGCTGTTAGCTGTTCTGGTGACAGTTGCAGTTCTTGCAGCACTGCCGCCAAGTCGCCGCGAGCGAGAATCCGCACGTAGGTCGCTCGATCTTCAGGTTCGGTCCGAACAATCGCATCCCAATGGACTCCAAGCGACTCCTGGAGGCGGTCCGACCACGGCGGAATGCTGAGCGCGGACTCAATGACGGGGAAATACAGGTTCGAAGCGCCGCGCTGCACTGCGCGGGCTTTCTGGCCGCAGGTTTCAGGCGGGGTAGCAAGCCACGGCCTACGCCCGCGGCAGTTCGGAAATCTCTGCCATGTTTCCTTTGTGAAAATGCCGTCCATCGAGCGGCGCGATCCACATTTCGGACAGCTAAGAATAAGTCCGGCGAGACCGGCCTGCTCAGATCGGAGCAGAAGAAAGCCATTGCGGTTCGTGCAGCCTTCGCGGTGACCAACCCAGGTCTGCCAAGGAAACTCATCAAGATGACCATTCTCGCATGCCATAACGAAGCGCACGGGAATAGCGAAAACCGGCATCCGACCCGGCGCTGTGTTGGTGCAAGTCTGGCAGATGCGTCCCGGCCGTCCTGGTTCGTAATTCCAGCGTTCTTCCGGCCCGATCCGGTCACACTGCGGGCATTGCAGCCATGAAGGAAACCGAACGGCCACGAGGGCACGCTCAGCATCAGTTTCGCGCGCAGGATCGCGCACCGGGGGCAGACGAAAGCCCCTCACGTTCAGTTTCTTCTGAAGGCGCTCTTCTCGTATTGCTTGATGATTGAGAAGCCCGGCTGGTGGGAAATTGCGATCCCACTCCTCAAGCCCACCGATGACAGCCGAAATTGTTGCGTCACCGGCCCTGAAATCGACAATGGCACCGGGTCCGAAGGTGGTTGCAGCCGCACTCCGGCGCAGAGGGCCAAGCGCATTTGATGGCATCAGGACCGACTCCTCAATGCTTCTGTCAGCCTATAATGCGTTCCTGGTTCGACGCCCCGCATCGAGTTGGGAGTTGGCCATGCCTGTCCGACAATCCGGCCCGAAGCACGCAGTGCCACGGCGTCTTCCGCACTCTGAAGGAGGGAAGTTCTTGAGAACTTGCTCCAGTACTGCTGTGGAGCCCGTCTGATCCAGCGTGCGAGGCGTTCGCGAAGCTCGGTCTCAACGTCCGCCTCAAGAGGATCGACCCGGCGCGCTCGCTCGGCTATCCGCATGATAAGCGGGTCAGCGGCAGCGATTGAGTTGTCATCAAGTGCAGGACTTGTAAGGCGTCCCGCGACGAGATGCCGAACAACAGCGACAAGCACGGCGTGAAGAGCACGGTCGCGTGCCCGAGATGCAAATGGTGTCGCGCTCGTCGCCTCAACCTCCCGATAAATTGTCGTGTGCCAGGTCTGAAACGTTTCAAAGTGCGAACGGTCACGCGGCTTTGCACTGTTCAGCACTGGCACGACAAGGCCCGGGATTTTTCCGCGGCCGACACGGCTGGTCGCCTGTATATATTCGGCCATCGTCTTAGGCTGTCCATTAACCAGCATAAGACCAAGCCGCGCGATATCCACACCCACTGAAACCATATTGGTAGCCAGAACCGTGTCCACAGCTGAAGGCTGGCCCGACGGAATGGCGAGTATGTCGAGCATGTCCCGGATTTCCTCCTGCGTTCTTCGGGAGGTGAGTTCTTCCACCGCACTTAGGCTTCGTGGTGTCTCGCCGCGCGCTGTCGCTATGAGTCGGATCGTGTCATGGACGTCGTCCTGCATAAGCACTAGCGCGCCACCTAACTCTCTTAGCGAATTGAAGTAGGCAACAAGGGTCCAATACGCATCTCGCTCTTGCGCTGACAGCCCTCCTGCCGCCGATTGTAGGAGTGTTGCAGCGACCGCTTGCAGAGTGAACTTGGCAGACCGTCCCGTAGTCGCGACGCCAACATAGAGACGGCCCGGCGACATGGGATCGGTCACCGTGAAGCCCGAGTTCGTTGCCGTCAGTCCTGGAGGTGGAAACTGACAGGTTCTTCGATCAAACAGCGCCAGAACTTGGTCAGGGGCGCGTCTGATCGTTGCCGTTGATCCGATAATCTTCGGGCGCGTCCCGGCAGCTGACAAAATTACGTCCAACGCCGCTTCGTATAGTCCCGCGAGCGTTCCAAGCGGCCCTGAAATCAGATGCAGCTCATCCTGAAGAATCAGCTGAGGTTGCATTGGGCCATGCACGGCAAAGAGCGCTGCCGTCGCAGGACGCCTCACAATCTGCGCGCACTTGTCGATTGTACCGATTAGCAGAGTAGGTCGGAACGCATAGACGTCCTCGTCAACCGCCCACACAGGTAATGGCCATCCGGAGAGAAGACACTGTTCGTTCGAACAGGTTACTGAAACGGAGTCAGTCGGAAGTCGCTGGGTGTAGTCGAGATCTCTGCCGCAGCAAGGGCATCGGTTCAGTTGGCGTGGCGATGATTTTGATTGATCGGTGCGGCTGTCAAAAGCCGCTTGGCGCGTGTTGGGGGTGGCGCCCTCGCCCACCCAAAGTCCAATGCCGAAGGGTTGCTCGCCGAGTTGCGTTACGACAGTCGTTCTCAACGATCCGCGCCGAATGGCCTCACAAGCACAGATCATCGCGGCTGCCCGCGTGAACTGCTGCGTCGTCAGCAGGCGGAGCGTGTACCGCATTATGACTGCTACGCCGGCTCCGTCGTCCGGACTAACGGAGGAGAGGCGCCTGTAGAACGCGACAAAAGCGACGAGACCCAGATAAGCTTCAGTTTTTCCGCCGCCCGTCGGAAACCAGAGTAGGTCCATGACCTCCCGATCAGGATGGTGGCCATCGGCGCTACTTTCGAGAGCAAGCAGCATGAAAGCGAGTTGGAAAGGTCGCCAGCGCAGCTCGTCCGCGTTTGACCACTGCCTTTGAGCTGACATCGCCGTGTTCGCTAAGCGGAAGGCATCACGCGCGGCCTTGGAGTAGCCAAGGAATCTGACCCCTCCCAACATCCGTTCGCGAACTCGCCCCGCCTCGCCCAGATGCCGTCGAGCAATATCATCGAAAGGCGCAGACAGATGTTCCGCTTCAGCCTGTTGCTGAGCGATCCATCTCCCATAAGCATCACATAGTCTGGTCAGCCCCTCTTGCAGATTCTCATCAGAAGAAGACGCGAGCCACTTCGCTGACAGAGGGTCAATGTCGCCAGAGGCTAGTTCGCGGAACAGTAAATCTCCGTCAGGGCTCACTGCCGGAACAATAGCCTCGGGTAGCCAAGTCGTGAAAATCCGACTGGCGAACACCGGCTCGGTTGGATTCAGTGTCCAGCTCGCCGCGCATGTATGCCCCGCTGCAAATTCATGTGCGTCGCGGTAGAGCAAAGCGGACGACCAGTCCTCGTCATCAACGGGAGCTCGGCGCGACGGCCTAGCTATGAGCTTAGTTCCCGAAGATGCTTCGATTGCAATCGATACCTGACACAGCGTTTTTTGCTCGGTGAAGTTACGCCCCGGCTCTTCGGGCACTAGATCGTTCACCAGGGTCACGGTGGCCAGCATGCCTGCTGCAAAAGGCACGCACCGCAGATTGAGTCTCAGGCCCGCCAGTTCGTCGGGTAAGATCGCGAAGTCCCGCGTACCAGGCTCCAGCGTCATCGTTACGGGCGATGGCGAGTGCTCTTGCCTTTGCCACCTTGTCTTCCCTCCGTCATCGACGTCGGTGTAGGTGCCGAAGCGTACGGTCACCGCTATGGAGGGAGGACTTCCGCCCGTCACTGCAAATGACAATCCGGCCGCGGATGGACGGCGCATAACCACGGCTTGCGGCTTCGCCAAATCTTCCGCGTCATCACCTTCTTCTTCGTCGCTGGGGGCAACCGCGAGTCTTTCGTCTTCTTCGGGAGCGAGGGCAGTGTTTTTCGGCCATAAAATGCCCGTGAGATAAACATCCGTCGGACGCGCAGCCAGCACCTCCTCGGGACTGTGAGGCCCGACCAAGTCTTCCTGCATGCGCAGGACCATCGCTCTTCGAGCTCTCTCTGGCTGCTCGCTTTGGGCGATCTCCCTCATGATTTCAGTTTCGTTGCGCAGATACCCAGAAGCATAGGCGCCAGCACGAAGCCGCTACTGCGCCATGGTTCATGCAGATTATCCAAATCTGGGTCGTCTGTCCGAAGCGCAATCGATCTCAAGCCAACCGAACGGATATGCGGAAGAAACCTTGGCGGCGGCCAGCTGTTACAGCGGCTAGCGATTTCCTTCACATCAGCGCTGACGCGGTCGGAAAATGCGCCAATTCTCTGCTTTGCCCGCGTCTGGATCGCAAATCTCCATCCAATGTCTCGCTCAGTGTATGCGCCCAGCCCTTCAACGACCGGATGGTCGAGCAGAAAGCGCTGAGCGTTCAGCGCATCCGATGCCTCTCGGAAGGTCGCCTTGCCGACCAGACCCGCGGCGTAGATATCGCTAGCACGCCCTATCTCAATTTGGACCCGATCCTTCCGTACATTCTTCCAGAAACGGCCATCAACGTTGCGGGGCCGTTTGCCAGAGGAATTGCCAACCGACAACTTCTTCCGTGCGCGAGTCGCCCCAACAAACATCACACGAATTTCTTCATCGAGATCGGTGCACTCCTCCTCGCTCTCTGGCTGAGGTGGGAGATAGAGGAAGACCTCTTCTGCTTCGCGCCCTTTGCTGGCGTGAATCGTTCCGATAATGGGGCCAGTGTCGCCATAGTCGGGAGATGTGAAGGGAGCGGGCGGGTTTGACCGGCCAAGGATGCTGCGCAAGCGATGGAGATCGATCACATTTGCGCTCATTCCTGCCGTCTCGAAAAGCAGCGACCACGCGGCGCTCGATGATGGGGTGCCAGTTCGTTCCGGGACTCGTTCCTCCCACAACCGGTCAAAAGCATCCTTACTCAGACGCCGGTCAACGTGATCCCAGAGCATCAAGGCGAGCCAGGGCAGCGTTCGGACAGGCAAACCGGACAGTCTCAACCGATGCGGCGTTGTTTGATTGTAGCTCGAGGCAATCAAGACATCTGATCGCTGCCGGAAGAGGACGAGCGCGTTTGACGGAAGAGCAGAAAAATTCAGGCCGTTCGCCGGACCGATCTTTGCATCGGCCAGCCGCTCGATGTCGAGACGGATTTCGGGGCCCCTGACAAGCGGGGCGCCACTATCCAGAACCTTCCTCCGGACGTCCCGGAAGATTTGCAACAGCGAAGGCGATCCCGTGCGATGCACATCGTCCAGGCTGACAGCTTGGAACTCGCGATCTTCCAGTTCGCCGAGCAAACTGATCTTTTCCGATGTGGAATTTTCCTCGTCTTCCGTCCAGCCATAGATTGCCTGTGCCTGATCGGCGAACACAGTCACACCGCACTCCGGCGCAACCGTGTCGATGATCGCGAGAACGAGTTCTGCCCGCACACCGACAATATCCTGGGCTTCGTCAACGATGACATGACCTATTTTTTCGAATTCATCCCGCACTTCATCGCTGCTGCGAATTTTCGCGAGTGTCTCCGAAATGTTGTCGTCATAGCTTCCGGTCAGCGTCGCACTGCCGGAGAAGCCGGAGTGGATCGTCCAAGCGAGAGAATCCAGCGTAGCGATCCGAACGGCTGATGCTTCGGAACGATCCGGTAGAAGCACCTCCAAACGGCTGCGGATTTCGTGGACCGCGGTGCGTGTGAAGCTGATCATCCATATCCGGGAAGGCGGAATATCGTGCTCGCGGATCAGCGCCGCGACCTTGAGGCATGCGGTATGCGTCTTACCGGTACCGGGGCCTGCGTCCACTAGGAGGCGCTGCTCGGGTCCGGCTTTAAGAACCCTCTCCTGGGCTTGGTCTGTGCTCGATACATCCCGAGCAGGCTCCTCACAGACGAGGACCTGCGCAGGCTCAGCGCCAACATTTGGTGGGACGGCCGCTGGAACTTTTGCCCCTGTGGTCTCCTGCTCGATCAGCCCGTCGGATTCTTCGATAGGCTTGCCGTTCAGATTTATCGCGTTGTTGCGCAGCGGCCAGAGCCGTCGCTTGTAGCGGACGACTGGTCCCGAGGGCGTTTGCCGCAGAGGGCGCACGACCCGCGCAACTTCCTTCCCGTTGCGCAAAACCTGAACTTCTATGTTTCCGGCAAAAATCGTTTCCATCCCGGCCCCTAACAGCCGAGGACACTACACAATTCTTGGTTGGGGAACCCTGAACTTTCACATTGAACGAGCGCGGCCTAGAACATAATGTGAACGATGCGATTCGATCAGAACGGTGGACATTTCCTGCCGTTGCTTTGCCGGTATCAGCGGAGCGGGGTAATATCGGAGAATCAAGAGGTTATTCGGGGTATGGGGATGCTCGACAGCAATTTGCCCACCGTATGCGGCTGCGCGAGCCGACCCCTACGCGTATCGTGTTAGCCAAGTGATCGATGCGTTGATCGCACAGAAAGCCGCGCGGCTCGCAACGGGCGGTCGTCCCCGCGTGCTCGATCTCTTCAGCGGATGCGGTGGCCTCTCCCTGGGATTTCAGGCCGCGGGTTTTCAGATAGCGGCGGCCGTCGAGTCCGATCCGGATGCTGCCAAGTCGCATGGGCAGAATTTTCACAAGGGAGCCGCCGAACACGCCATCGCGAGGGATATCACTGCGGTCCAGCCGCAACAGCTTACGACGCAGTTAGGTTTAGGAGAAGCATCGCTGGCTTTCGACATCATTGTCGGAGGCCCGCCCTGCCAAGCTTTCGCGCGCGTAGGCCGATCCAAGCTACGAGAGATTGCGGATCATCCAGAAGCTTTCCGACATGATCCACGCGCGCGCCTCTACATTGAATACCTGCACTACGTCGAAGCTTGTGCCCCCCTTGCCGTGTTGATGGAGAATGTTCCAGACATTCTGAACCATGGGGGCCACAACATCGCGGAGGAGGTCTGCGATGTGCTTTCGAGCCGCGGCTATATATGCGGATACACGCTCCTTAATGCGGCGCACTTCGGCGTACCCCAAATGCGGGAGCGGATGTTCCTGCTCGCAGTTCACAAGTCTGTCGCGAACCAAGTTCGCTTTCCCTGTCCGACACATTGGATAAACTTGCCGTCCGGATACGACGGCTCGCGCGCTGTGGCTCTTAAGCTTCTGGCGGACGCGGCAAGCGGTAGCGGGCATTACTGTGCGCCCCTCGTGCCCACGAAGCCTCTTCCGCCTGCAGTTACCGCAAAAGAAGCAATCGGCGATCTGCCAGAAATTGATGCACGTCAGCTACTGGCCTCCGGTGACTTGAAGCGAGGAGCACGACGCTTTGACAAGCCCGTAGCTCTCTCAACCGACACGAGCCTTTCGGATTTTGCTGTCCGGATGCGGACGTGGCCGGAATTTGAAGCAACAACGGAAATCAGAGATCACGTCATCAGATACCTACCGCGCGACTACTCTCTCTTCGCAAGACTGAAACCCGGCGACCAATACCCTGAGGCGGTGATTTGTGCGGAGAAGATGTTCGATGAGGCCATTCGAAAACTAAAAGCAAAACAGCAGGCACCTCGAGAGAACTCGCCCGCGTGGAAGGAGCTGAGAGCTTCAATTGTTCCTCCTTACGATCCGGGAAAGTTTCCCAACAAGTGGCGCAAGATGGAGAGCGACAAGCCTGCACGCACGCTGCTCGCACATCTCGGCAAAGATAGTTACACCCATATCCACTACGACAGCCGCCAAGCCCGCCCGATCTCGGTACGAGAGGCCGCGCGGTTGCAATCATTTCCCGACGGTTTTGTTTTTTCGGGCACGATGAACCCGGCGTTCCGGCAGATAGGTAATGCTGTTCCTCCGCTCCTGGCAAAAGCAATGGCGGGGGAAGTTCTGTCACTGCTGGTCGGAGCTGAAGTGATTACCGCTCCTAGGCAGGCTTCGGCCAGGGAGCGCTGATGTCCAAGCGCCGCCGTGAAATTGTCGTGGTCCGCTCTTTGACTGGATCGGATCTTGGCCTGTTTGCTGCACATCGCTCATCCGCGACGAGCAAACAGCGCGCTATCAATATCAACAGCGCTGCTGCCGCGCGATTGCTTTCCCCATCAGTATTCCGTTCCGGGGGAACCTCCTTTGATTGCTTCTGCACCTTCGGGGACATGGAAGAGCGCTCAAAGCGCCATCTAGGCAAGGTTCACAAGAATTGGCGACTCGGTGGAAACAAGTTTGAGGGAGCGGCTTTCAACGTCATAGATAGCATTGATTTTGCGCTTCTGCGATCGATAGAGGCGAATGACGGAAGCTTGCCGCTATCGCTAACCTTCGTAGCAAGGGCTACGCGGCCACCGATGCACGCTCGCTTGGTGTCAATCGTTTCACGGCGGCTCAAACAGAGCATGGCTGTATACGACGACGGTGAAGAAGAATTTCGTTTTTTGGCGTCGCTGTGCCCTGTTGCGTTGCCAGCGAAGAAGCCAGTCCACTGAGTAAGCGACCCTGAAGGATGGCCGACGTACTCAGCCCCGAGCAGCGCCGGCTCAACATGAGCAGGATAAAAGGCAAGGATACCAAACCAGAGAAGCGGCTTCGCTCAGCGTTACATGCCAGGGGATGGCGCTTCAGACTGCATTGTAGAGACCTTCCCGGTTCTCCCGATATTGTATTCCGTGGGTTGAAGGTGGCGATCTTCGTGGACGGTTGCTTCTGGCATGGTTGCGCGGCGCATAGCGTCAAACCGCAAACTAACAGGACCTTCTGGCTCAACAAGATCAAGGCCAATCAGGCAAGGGACCGCAAAGCTAAGGCTGCGCTGCTAGCGCTAGGATGGACAGTGGTCCGGATATGGGAACATGACCTGAAGACCGACTTACGGCACACAATGAAATCTTTGGAGCGGGTCCTCAGCGGCAGGAAGAAAGCCCGATGAACAACTCCTGGATTTCCGATCTGGCCGGGGCCGATCTATTGGTCGACAAAATCTATGTCGGCGGAAGACAGGGAAATGCGTCGGACGATCCGCTGCCTCACCTCCTTGGCGTGAGCAATCAGGGCGGATTTCGTTATCTCGGACATCGGGATAAGCCGAGGCTCGTGGTGCTCACCTCCAGCTTTTCGGAGCCAGACTGGCCCGATGACCTCGACCGGCAGACCGGCATTTTCACGTACTTTGGAGATAACCGGACAGCAGGCGAAGATCTCCACAAGACGAAGAGGTTCGGCAATCTCATATTGCGGGACAGCTTTGAGCGTCGCCATGGTGCCCGCGAGCTATGGCCAGCCATCCCACCTGTATTTGTCTTTGCACATCTGAAGAACCGCTGGCGTGATGTGCAGTTCCTTGGATTGGCAGTACCTGGCGCGGAAGGACTCACGTCCAATGACGATCTTGTCGCTGTATGGAGACAGCGCCAGAGCAGACGGTTTCAGAACTACCGCGCCAAATTCACAATTCTCGACGCTGGCAGGATTTCTGGTCGATGGCTGGGTGACATCAAGCAGGGCGATCCGATGTCAGACAATTGCCCTGATGCATGGAAGACCTGGATACAAATGGGCGTGTATCAGCCGTTGAAGGCACCACGCGTACTGGAACACCGCAAAAAGGATGAGCAGCTACCGCCCAAGGAAGATCGCCCGATCATCGAAGCTATCAGAGCCTATTTCAAAGACGACGAGGTGAGATTTGAACGTTGCGCCGCAAAGATTGCCGAACTCATGCTGCCCCGGATTGCTTCGCTTGACGTTACGCGTCCAAGCCGTGATGGCGGACGAGATGGCATTGGCAAATATCAGCTGGGCGACGGGCCTTCGGCCGTCCTCGTAGATTTTGCTCTCGAAGCCAAATGCTATGGCTGGAACAGCTCGGTAGGCGTCGAAGACCTTTCTCGGTTGATCTCTCGGCTAAGGCATCGTCAATTCGGTGTGCTGGTGACCACATCTACAGTCGGCGATCAGGCATATAAGGAGATCAAGGATGATCAGCACCCGATAATCATCATCTGCGCAGCTGACATTGTCCGGGTATTAAAATCAGCGGGCATATCCACTACAGCTGAGCTGGCCAGCTGGCTCGGTGCGTTCTGAACCGTAGGTCGCCAACTGCGCCCCGCGGGAAGCTCAAAGCTTTCGTATGACTTCCTTGCCGCGCAGGAGAAATTCCGCCGGTTCGACTGACAGCGCCTTCGCCAGCCGCTCAATCGTGACGATTGAAGCGCTATACAGTCCGCGCTCAAGAGCGCTGATATACGTCCTATCCAGGCCAGCACGGAACGCAAGCTCTTCTTGCGACAAGCCAGCCGCCGTCCGTAACCGCCTCAAATTTTTGGCAAAAGTCTCCCGCAGTCCCATCCGCGGAAGCAGGCATTAATGAGAGATTTATCTCCACGGAGTATACTCGTCACACAACGACGATGCCATCTGCGGGAGAACCCGGACATGAACAAGATTTTGAAGTGCGTGCTAGCCGTGGCTGCGGTGCCTGTTATTGCGGGCGCGGCCATCAGGGCGCTCCCCGATCACCTACAGCCGAGCGCGGCCGCGGGCCCATCGGACTTCGACATGATCCTATGGCGCACGAAGAACGTCGAAGCCGCGGAGGCCAAGATACGGGGATTGCTGAAAGACCCGGATAGCGCGCAGTTTCGCAGCGTGACGGTTGTGCAGCAAAAGCTGTTCGATGCGAATGCGGTGGGTGTGGTTTGCGGCTATGTGAACGCGAAGAACGCCTTTGGCGGCTATGTCGGGTACAAGGGCTTTCTGGTCAGCGCGCATCTATTGATCCTGGATAACGGCGACAACACAACCGCCTTCGCCCGTGTCTGGAACCGAGAGTGCGCGAACAAGCCCGCGATATAGCGGGAGAAGAATCGGAGGCGACGCATGCGGCGCGGTGATGGACGAAGCGCCTCTGTCTGGCCCCAAACTGCCCTGTGCCGGCAAATCACCGCGCGCGGACAATTGGAAGGCTAATACAGCCGTTGGCGAGCGGCCTCCCTTCTCCGGTGCGGGCAGACGGCTCTAGGCATGATCACAACGGCAAGGGACACGCATTTCGTGCCGGGGCGGCATTGGGATAGCGGCGGGCGGCTCCCGCTGTTGTTCGGGCGTGTACTCTGTTGGGGCCGAGGATGCGGCCTGGTCCCCAGCTTTCCCAGCCGATAGAACGCGCCCACAACGGCCACAAACGGCCGGGGAACGCCTCCGGGGACGCCAGAAGGGCAAGCGCCGGGTGGGCGGGGATTACGATGTGCGGCGGCGCACACGGCTTTGCCCAATGGTGGCGTCATGGAGATCGCTCCCGGCGCGGGCCTCCCGTTCAGCGTGTTCGAGCCAAGAGCCATCAGGATCGGGATACAATGGGGGGCTGACGCCATTCGCCAACAAGCTGTGCGAGATGCTGACGCGCCTTCCCCAGACGCGGCCTTGGAAGGATGGCAACGAGGTGCTCGGCAATAACTCCTTCTCGTCGTCATCCAGCCCCAAGAAGGTGGGCGTATCCATCCCGGTTGCGCCTTTCAGATGGTACAGAACCAACCCGCGCAGCTGCTTCAGGTAATCCCGCTCCGAGGCTTGGCCGAGAAGAAGCTTCTCATAGTTCCCTACAGGCAAATCCCAGAGAACGTCGGGATGATATACGCCCTCGTATTTCTGCAAGCCGGATTTGACCCACCGATCTTCGGCGGCAAGGAAGGCGTCCCAGAGGCGATACGGCACGTGCAGCAGCATGTGGACATGAAAGCCGCCTCTGTTTTCTGAATGGCGCTTGTTCTCGAAGACGGCGGCATAACTCAGCGACCCGGCCTCGCGGTAGGCGAGCCAGTCGCGGCATTGTTTAAGATACCATTCGAGGAATGGCCGCGCATTGCTTTGCAGCTTAGCCTTGTCGAAATGGATAGTGATAAAGCTGTTGAGCCACTGCCCCTTGCGAAGGGCGAGGAGTACGCCATCCGCAAATTTCTGAGCATCGGCAACTCTGATTGCATCAGATGGGGCGTTCCAATAGGCCATTGCCGAGATCATGGGTTTGTTGGGACTGATACAGGATCAATCCCAACTTCAACATGGACATCATGAGTGAGGACTGAACCCTGACCGGGAAGGTGTAGCCCTCTATCACTTATATAAAGGGCGATGACGCGTAGTTTGGTCTTGACGACAATGCCGGAAGCCCTCGAAACCCCAGCGAATCCAGGCCAGGCCGCAAACCACGCGGCAATCATGCACGGCATTTTTCCGCATGTTTTGCAACTACAGGCAGAGAGCGCGAAACCATCAGGGAGCAGGGCCATCTCCCTTGTCCGACCTCAGGATCGCGGCCAACGCTTCAGTCTCATCGTTCACGACAAAGCCATCGGTCAAATGTCGTTCAAGAAAACCACGACCGAGCTCACGCGCATAGTAGTAGGACACGAGCCGGTGCCATGCGCCCATGCTGGTAAGCGCGATGCCCTGGTACTCGGCTTTCGGCCAGAATGTGAACAGAAACTTCATGCGGGATCACCGGAGCCAGATGGACGGCGCGTTTCCAACATCGCGTTGAACGACTCCGCGATCATGAGCTCTGTTTCCTCGGCGGCCTTTCGCCGTTCCAATCTCCGAAACAGCTGCTCCTCTCGTGTCGAGGTGAACGCATCGACGCAGAGCTTGAGTTCCTTTGTGCGCGCTGCCGCGGGCAACTTCTTGCATTCCGCGAAATAGGCCTCTCGCGCTTCGTTCAATGGGTTCGGAATGTCCAGCCTGTCTATCGGATCGTGATCGCCCTTGGCGTTGCCAGGGTCATCGCCCGTGAATAGCAGCACCAAATCCGCTGCGTCCGCCCGCTCCATTTTAGAGTGGATGTACCCAAGCTCCAACGCCTTCTGAAACCGTTCGTCCGAAAGCTTCGTAAGCTCGTAAAGTGTGGCCCAGCAGGGTGGCAAATGCGGCGCATGAGTCGCATCCGTGATCCGCTCGTCCATTGCAATCTTCATCAACCGCTGTGCCGTCCGTGGCCCGAAGGGCAGATCGCTCTTGATAAGGGTCAGCCACTGTTTGTGCGGGACCGTTCTCTTCGCCTTGATCAACAGATTTCCGACGGCAATGATGCTATAGAAGATCGCGCGCCATTCGCGGCAGATCAGTTGGGCGAATTCACGCGCAGTAGCATCCTCTATGCGATCTGGCATGACGGTACCCTTTGACTATTTGCGAATGTCGGAGGGAGGCACTTCGAGGCTAGCGAGCCATGCGTTCAGCGCTGACACCAAGATCAGTGTGCGCTTGCCGATTTTGAGTCGTGGCGGCCCCAGTCCCTGCGACCACAACTGGTAAAGTTTCGCACGGCTAAGATGCGTTAGGCGCACCACGTCTTTCACGTCCAGCGCCAGTCGCCCGGTCTGTGGTAGGCCGCTGTTTTCCGAATCTACAATCTTGTGCGTCTGCATACGTCCATTCGTATGCGATGATTTTCCAACGCTCTATGGGGCGAGTAATCGACCGCCCTGCCTTCGCCTTTCTCCGTGGCGGAAACTGCGTTCTTCTATTGGCTTCTCGCGCTCTCGACGGCTCTTGCCACGCATCCAATCCTTGAGCGTGCCGGGGCCACAACCGAACAGACGCGCGACATCTTCGATAGCCTCTTCCCATGCATCATATGTTTCTCTTCCCGCTTGTCTGTATTGTTCCTTTCGCTCCCTGACTTTCTCGATTGCCAGAAGTTCGACAAGAATCGCGCCTGCCAGCTTTCCACGTTGCCCCCGTTGCCGGACAATTGCTCTTTTGATTATCTCGTCGAACTGATCGAACGTAGCGCGAGGTCCGTCGCTAGGGCGAAATGGTGGACTCCGACGCGACGGACTGTATTGCAGCAGTAAGAACCCCTGCCGCTGCCCCAGCGCTTTCAAGCTATCCGCCAGCCGCTCCTGAGATGTCGGCTGGAGATTGGGATTTCTTGACCGAGCCATCTTGATAATAGTCTACCAGAATCAGGCGCCTACAGAACTGACTTCCTACCCTACTAATTCAAGCTGTCACTGCGGCGAAGGTTAATGACGCTATCGGGAATAGTATTATCGGTTGGGCGACCGGTACAGGCCGCCCGTAGTTCTTCGCGCGTCGCGAGTCCAGGCCAAACACGGAAGGGCGGCACCAGCGGTGAACAACTTGCTGTATTCTGTTCACGCAATTCAAAACAATGCGGGTGCGATCTTGCGATTAGCCGTATCCCCGGGATGGCCAATTCGCGGTGCAACTGATGAGACGCTGCGAGCAGGTTCTGTTTAATTGAGCCTGAAGCGATTGCGCAGTGCTAGCAGAAACAGAAATAAGAGTGCCGCCACGGTGGCTGCCTGAACAACCGAGACCAACTCAATGGCCATCGGAATTCTAATTCCCCGAAGTGTTGGCTCCAGAAAAAGTCGCCGGAGCAAATCGGCCCGGGCCTGAGTGAATCCGCCGAGCCAGGGCAGCGAGTTTTCAAGCGTGAAGGAGCACAGATCGCGATCAAAAAATGGCACATTCGCGCGATTATCGTTTCGATAAATCGTCCAATAGGCCGCATGGAACAATGGGATAGCAACTGCGAAACACAACATAGGACGAAGAAGGCTTCGCCCGTAGTTTGATGTGGCCCAGTACACTGCCAATGTTAGGGTCAACCCGATGGGGCGTAGCACAGAAGGACGTAACGCCAGCAACAGTATTTTCAGCCCGTATCTTACCCGTTCTGAGTGTCGTCGGAAAAATTTCGGACCACGATACGTGTGCCCAACTGGCATACCGTCGTGAAATATGGGTTCCCCACTGTTGTCAGTAGGTGGGAGCACGCCCCTGAACTGAATGCCGCGCTGAGCTTTCCTTTCAAGTATTAGCAATTCTCTTTCCAGATCGCCCGCTTCAATGTCCTTCGCAATTTTGCGGAGCCTGCGTATACGCGCCTCCACGGCGCTATCGGTCGTCCAGTTCAAAGAATATCGTCGCCGATTCGTAGCACCAATTTGGCGAGGCCCCGGAAATTGCAGCCGTCCACCAAACGAAATTCGCAGTTCACTAAGATCGAGGTGGTTAAATCCGGAGCTTGTCGCAAAATCTGGAACGTCTTCGAAGATTGCTGAGCTGAAATCAGCATCACCGGTGAACTCGCGGTTTTTGAAGGATGAAAAGCCACGGAAGTGCGAGCGGCGAAATGAAATTCGGCTCATTGCACGTGGCTGACCGTTTGAAACTCGATTAGCAGCACGAGAAATGATCTCGCCCCCTTCGGGAGTTCCGCACCCGGGTCGGTACCGAGCCCATTTATTAATCTCCTCGAGATTCCACCCGTCAAAGGATGCTTTCTCCCCGAATTTAGCTCCCACGAAGGCTGTGTCATCTCCGAAGCTAGCACCCGAAAAGGACGCGTATCTCCCAAAGTTCGCGCGATCAGCCTTAAAACCATCTTGAAATATAGCACCATCGAAGTGCGAAAAATCTCCGAAGGAAGCGCCCCGAAAATCTGCACCACGCAGAAAGAGGGCACCGCTAAAATCTGCATACGAGTTAAATTTGGCCTGGTTGAAAAAAGCATTCTCTAAAAACGTCGTGTCATCAAACTTCGCATTTTCTCCAAACGTCGCGCCGCTGAAATCAGCAAAACTTCCAAACGTCGCTCCAACAAACCAAATGCCGTCTCGAAACTTGGCCGATTTGAACGTTACAGCCTCCATTTCCTCATCATCGTCACCTGTACGCGGAGCATCAATCGAGTTTGCAAATATGAAGTAAGAAAAATCGATTTCGCGCAGTGTCTGCTTGGTAAAATCCACCTTGTCGAATGTTGGTGGCCGGTCATATCCCGGTAGCCGATCAAGGTTCAGCGATCGCGCTAACTCGGCCGCCTCATTTGGGGTTAGAGGCGTGACGTCGACAAAAGGATTGGAGACGAGATCATAGCCCTCTCTCATGCCAAGCAAGTCGTTGTGTCGTGCGGCATAGTGCTTCACTTCTTCGTCGCTAAAGCTGGTTCTTACCCAGCGATTCCATACCGCAGCTCGCATGGTGGCTAGGCGGACGTATGGTTCAGAAACTTCTAAATCCTCGATCTTGTCCACCATTTGTATTCCACCTTGGGGATCGCGTGGGAACGAAACCGTCACGCGAGTTGTTAGCAGCATGTAGCCCGATTTGTGCTAAATTCACACAGGGAGCAATGATTCAAATTTGCGCCTCGGTCCGCGGGCGGTAATTTCTAGTGACTTCCATACTCGCCGTGCCAGATTTCTCTCTTCGTCACCGATCGCGGTCGAGTAGATTGCCGTGGTCTCGATAAGGGCTCGTCCAAGCCAGTGTTGCACGACGTTTAAGTGAACACCCCGTTGTTCCGCCTCTGTCGCAAATGCGTGCCGAGCGGCTTTGGGCATTGCCTGAGGCGCGGATATATTCGCGTGTTTGCATTGCGTGCTTCCATGCCGTCGTTCGTCCCCACCTCCATAATCGTCCTTTTGAATCGTGGTCGGCGGAATCGAGATCGCTCTAGATGATCCCGAGGAAGGTTCCGAGCTTTCCTGCTACTGCGCCAGCAATGAAAGTAAATCCATTTTCTGCACCCTTTTCTGCGGCCTTGATTGCACCGCTTCTTAGTGCGTCGCTCAATTCGTTCAGAAGACTTTTTTCTACTAAAGGACCCTTGAACATTGCGAGAGCTGTCTCAAGGAGGTCGATGATCCGTGCGCGTTGCGCCTCGGTCAGTCCAATTTCGTCAGGCGGCAGATTTCTAAACCCGTTACTACGGAGCAAATCCTTGAGTGCCGCGTCTAGGTCGTCAATTTCGTCTTGAAGGGCGGGCGTGCGTTCTGGACGTACCCATTGCGCTGGTCTGATGACGTTCGACCCCTCCGCTGAGGAGACCGTGAAGCTGGGGGCTGTGCCAGCAGACGGACCGTCTGAGTGAGTGCCGTCGGTTTCTTGCTGCTCCTCGTAGATGACCGGGCCCGCGGAGTCAGTACCTTCAGGTAGAGTGCCGCCGAACGGTCCTTCGCCGTAGTTGTCCTGGCCGTAGCCTATCCCTTTGGCAGGCGTGCTCTTGTTTGCCCTGCGTTCAAGGACGCGGACCACATGATTGGCAAGCCTGAGGGCTTCTCGCGTTTCGACTGTCGCGCCTGTATCGTCCAACACGTCGGGGAAAGACCCATTTCCACGAAGAGTGCCGCCCCGTATCTGTAGGCCGCCACTAATGTTGTGAGCGGATATGTTGTGACCCATTCGCCAAAGGTCTGATTCCAGTTTGAGCGGTGTCGTAGGTGTGCTGATGCCCTCAAGCTCGCCGCCGACCTTGCGTGCAAGTTCTAGGAGCTCTTCGTCTGTCATCGGCAGATCATGGTGCCTGGACTGAGCGCCCACAAGCCCTAGTTGCTAGCGCTGACCGATCAATTCTTGCACTCGCGCCCCGGGCATCGCTATCAAATTGCCGTCCATCGCGGATCTGGAACGCATTCAGACACTCCCGGTGGTGGTTACAGATGAGGACGGTCAGGCGGATCGACGCAACGGAACGATATTATCAGGCTCGATGCCGATGCAGTACCGGGACCAATCCTCCATCAGCGCCTTGCGCTTCTCGAACAGGTCGGTGCGTTTGTAGGCAGCCTCAACTTTATCGCGGTTAGTGTGTGCAAGGGCCATCTCGGCCACATCTGGGGAGTGATCGGTCTGCTCTGCCGCCCAGTCGCGGAAGGTACTGCGAAAGCCGTGCGGTGTGATATCGCGCGCATGGCCCATTCGCCGGAGCAGGGAGAGAAGCGCGATGTGGCAAAGCGGCTTGCCCCGCTTGGCACCCGGAAACACGAAATCGCTGTCAGGATCGCGGGGAAGGTTGGCCAACATGTCCTGCGCCGCTGTAGACAGCGGTATCCGGTGCTCCTTGCGGGCTTTCATGCGCTCCGCTGGGATCGTCCAGATACCGGCATCCGTATCGATTTCGTGCCAGCGAGCAAGAAGGGTTTCACTTGTCCGGGTCGCGGTAAGAATCAACAACTCAAAGGCGCGTGCCGTCATACAATGTTCTTCGCGCAGCTCCGCCATGAAGCCTTTGGCCTGGCGATACGGCAGCGCCTTATGGTGCTGAACCACTTTGCTCTTCGCCAGCCGCGGCAGCATGATTTCGATGTGGCCGCGCCAGCGCGCCGGGTTCTCTCCTGTCCTGTGTCCCTTAGCCTTCGCCCAATCGAGAATGTTCTCGACCCTGCCACGAAGTCGGGCGGCGGTTGAAGGCTTGGTTGCCGCCAAGGGCTCCAGCACCTTCAGCACAAGGTCGGTATCAACAGCCTGAACCGATGTATCGCCCAAGGCCGGATAGACATAGGTCTCCAGGGAAGAAACCCATTGCTCGGCGTGCTTGTCGTTGGTCCACGAGTGCCGGTACGCCACGATGTAGGCTTCCGCGCAATGCCGGAAGGTAATGCCCGCACGCTCAGCCTCTGCCCTGGCTTCTTCCGCCGCCCGCCATTTCCCTCGGCGGTCCTCTATCGGATCGATCCCCTGACTTTTGAGGAGGCGAAAGTCGCCCGCCATCTTGCGCGCCTCGACAAGCGGCACGGCTTGGAAGGAGCCGAGGCCCATCTCCCGCAATTGGCCGCGCAGCATGTAGCGGAAGTACCAGGAGCGCGATCCGTTGCGATAAACAAGAAGGCCGAGGCCGCCGCCATCGCTATAGCGGCCAGGTTTCATCTCGCGCGAAAGGATCAGCGGCTTCAATCGGTGAAGGCTATGTCTTGTACCCATTAAATCACCCCATTTGTGCGCAGGATTATGGGGCACCTGTACAGAGCGCGCCAGACGGACACGGACGTAAGCTATTGAAATAGTTAAATTATTCGAGACGGCGATGGACGGTTATAGACCACGGAAGACTCCGATTCCTTCGCCTCTCTCTCCGACCAGGCTTCGCGACACGACAGTGGAGCCAAGACTGGCCCGGCGTAGCCCGAAGGGCGAGCGTGGGCACTATCCGCGCGCTCCGCCTGGCAAGCCAGCTACTTCAATCTCTCCAACAGCTCCCGCGCAAACTGCGTAAGCGTGTCGTCGCGGGCGCCCATGATGACGATGCGATCGCCGGGGTGCACCAATTCGAGGAGCTTTCTGCCACAGGCCTCGCGGTCCGAAAATGCGAAAGCCGTCCGTCCCGCCGCGCGGATGCCTGCGGCGATGTTTTCGCTTGTGACTTCGCGCGTCGTCGTGCCGCCGAAATAGACCGGCTCGGGCATGACGAGAACGTCGGCCGCGTTCAGGCCGCGCGCGAAGCCCAGGGTGAATTCGTTCTTCATTTTGGTGAGCGGGCTGAAGCCGTGCGGCTGGAACATGACCAGCAGCCGCCCGGGAAAATCGTGCAGGGTCGCGAGCGTTGCCGCGATCTTGTCGGGATTGTGCGCGAAATCGTCGATCACGGTGATGCCGTTCGCGGTGCCCACGACTTCGAGCCTGCGGCGAACACCTTTGAACCCTTCGAGCGCGCGCGCAGCGTCTTCGAGCGGCACGCCGACGGCCATCGCGGCCGCGATCGCCGCAAGTGCGTTCGAAACGTTGTGGCGGCCAGGCACAAGAAGTTTCACGCGGAGGCGCGGAGTGCGCGGAGAAGAGTCCGCACTCTGCGCCTCCGTGTCCTCCGCGTCTCCGCGTGAGATCACTTCGAAACCAATGCCATCGGGCGCCGGTTCGATTTCGTCTGCGACAAGATCGGCCTGCCGACCGCCTACGCTGTACGTGATTGTCCGCTTCGCGGCCGGAAGAAGCGCGGCCGTTTCGTCATTATTGAGGTTGAGCACCGCGACATCGGCCTTCGCCACGAAATCGCGAAACAGGGCGCGCAGCTCGTCCATCGATTTGTGATCGAGTGAGACGTTGTTCACGACGGCGATGTGCGGCGTGTACTGCGCGATTGAGCCATCGCTTTCGTCCACCTCGCTCACGAACACATCGCTGTTGCCGACCAGGGCGGATGCGAATGGGACATCGGCGGTGACGAAATTCGTCATCACCGCACCGTTCATCACAGTCGGATCGCGCCCCACCGCGTGCAAGATCCACCCCGTCATGCCTGTGGTCGTCGACTTGCCGCTGGTGCCGGCGATACCGATGCTTTTGGGCGCGGCGTTGAACAGCTCCGACAACAATGCGGCGCGCGTGAGGAGCGTGGCGCGGGCGCGGCGCGCCGCCTGAACGTCCGGCACCGTCTCCTCCACCGCGGCGGAGGCGACAACGATCTGACGGGCATTCGTGACGCCGCTTCCGTCCTGCGGGAAGAGCGCGATGCCATGGGCGCGCAGGAAATCGAATTTCGGCGCGGTGCGCCCCTGGTCGAGCGCACGGTCGGAGCCGGAAACCGAAACGCCTTTCTCCTTCAGGATCAGCGCCAGGGGAAGCATCCCGCTGCCGCCAATGCCGCAGAAGAAATAGGGCCTGTCTCGATTCATCGCCGGACGCTATAAGCGGCCTTCCGCCATGACAAGCGCGAGTGAAGGACGAATGAAGATCGGCGTTGTCGCACCGGCCTCGCGCATCACGCCGGAGCTCGCCGGCGAGATTCGCACCTTGCTGGAAACGCTTTATCCCGGCCGCGCCGAACTCACTTTCCACCCCCAGTGCTTCGAGAGCAGCGGCCATTTCGCGGGAACGGACGATGCGCGCGCGGCCGCCGTTCTCGACATCGCCAACGATCCCGGATTCAACGCGGTGTGGTTCGCGCGCGGCGGTTATGGTTCGGGACGCATCGCGGAGCGCGTTTGCGCAAACCTCTCCGAGACGGCACGCGGAAAAACCTATCTCGGCTACAGCGATCTCGGCTTCCTGCTTGCCGGACTTTACCGGGCGGGTTGCCGCAATGTCGTGCATGGACCGATGCCGGCCGATCTCAATCGCGCCGATGGCGAGCGCGCGGTTGCGCGCGCGCTTCGCTACTTGATCGAACGCGCGCCAGACACGATCGAGCCGCACGCTCTGGCAGCGCCATCCGTTGCATTCAACATCACGGTGCTGAGCCATCTTCTCGGCACGACGCTGGAGCCGGATTTGAGCGGCCTTGTGCTGATGCTGGAAGATGTGTCGGAGCATCATTACCGTATCGATCGTGCGCTTCATCACATCACGTCGCAGCCCGCGATCCGCCGTGTCGCGGGCATCCGGCTCGGGCGTTGCAGCCAGATTCCGCCCAACGATCCCGAGTTCGGCGCCGACGAAGTCGAAATCGCCAAGCACTGGTGCAAGGTCTCGGGCATCCCGTGGCTTGGCCGCGCCGATATCGGCCACGACGTCGACAACAAGGTGGTGCCCTTCGGTCATGCCGCGCAGGCGTGACGGCCATGCGGTCTCGTGGCTTCGACAGGCGCAGCGCCCGCGTTAGCGTTGCGGGAACATCGAGGTGCGACCCATGACCCACAAACTCTGGCAGATCGACGCCTTCGCTGAGAAGCCGCTCGAAGGAAACCCGGCGGCCATCGTGCCGCTGGAGGCGTGGCCCGATGCCGCGCTGATGCAGAAGATCGCCAATGAGAACAATCTCGCCGAGACGGCGTTCTTTGTGAGGACCGCTACAGGCAAATACGATCTGCGCTGGTTCACGCCGGAATCCGAGGTCGATCTCTGCGGGCACGCGACATTGGCGAGCGCATGGCTGATCTTCGAGACGCTCGAGCCGGAACTGAAGTCGGTCGCGTTCGAGACGCGTTCAGGCACGCTTGTCGTCGACCGCGGCCGCGACGGCAACCATACCATGTCGCTGCCCTCCGATCCGGTCACGCGCTATGACGTGGAGGACGGTTTCGCCAAACAGATCGGAGATGCCCTCGGCACCACGCCACCCGACGAGATTCATCGTGGCCGTTATGTGCTCGCGCTCTGGAACGATCCGAAGATCGTGCGGGGCTTGAAAGGCTGCGGCAACATCGCGGCGGTGCTGCGCCCGCTCGATCTCTGGGGCTTGATCGCGACCGCGCCGGGCGACGAAGGCTTCGATTTCATCTCGCGCTTCTTCGCGCCGGACAAGGGCGTGCCGGAGGACCCCGTCACCGGTTCCGCGCATTGCGCGCTGACGCCGTTCTGGGCGAAGCGGCTAGGCAAGAAGACGACGAAGGCGCGGCAGGTGTCTCCGCGCGGGGGCAATTTGCTTTGCACAGACGACGGCGACCGCACGATTCTGTCAGGACCGTGCGCGCTATACATGACAGGCGAGATTGCTTTGTGAAGTAGGCCGGTCTCGACTTCGCTATTCAGAAAGAAAGCTATCCACGCGGAGACGCGGAGTAACGCGGAGAACACAGAGAAATTTTGCTCCACCTTACTCCGCGTCTCCGCGTCCCATCCTGTTTTTTCCGCTGGATGGCCAGGTCAAGCCCGGGCCACGACGAAATGGGATCGCGCTACTCGTCGTCTTCCTCGACGATTTCTTCGCCTTCGAGCTCTTCTTCGCTCTCGTCGTCGAATTCCTCGTCGAAGGCTTCGAGGCCATCGGCGAGATAGTCGCCGAGAAGTGGCAGGCCCAGCAGGTACTGCCCCGTGCGCTTATTGTGTTCGGTGCGCGCCGTATCGATGGCGTCGTCCCATTCCTCGATATCGTAGGTGCCACGGCCGACCCAGGCGAGCGCGACGAGATTGACCTGTTCTTCTTCGGTCAGACCGTTGATGAAGTTGATGAGTTCGGTCTGCACCGCGTCTTCTTCCGGCTTGTCCTCTAGCACGTCGGCTTCGCCGTCGTCAGCGGCGTTCGATCCTTCGTCCGGATCGGAGTCGCCTTCCTTGGCGTCAAACTGACGCGCCTTCACGATGAGGTAACGCACCTTCTCGACCGAAATGGCGAGCTCGATCACGTCGTCGTCGTCATCTTCGTCATTGATTGTTGGCATGGTGCGTCCCTTCGTCCTCAGGTCCAGTCGTGCAACGGGCGGAACGATATTGCGTTCCCGATTTGACAGTCGCGCGACTGGACAAAAATCGTGAATTGACGCGCATCTCGCAAGTCCCTACAGAAGGAGCGGGCCACGCCGCCCCAACGCGGCGCGAACATTCTGGAAGGAATGTCTGATGACCGGAAAACATCCGGCCGTGCGCCCTGCACGGCCTTTTTTTTCGTCCGGACCCTGCGCCAAGCGGCCAGGCTGGACCACGCAGGTTCTCGATACGGCGCTGCTCGGGCGCTCGCATCGCTCGGGACCTGGCAAAGCGAAACTCAAGAGCGCTATCGACCGCACGAAAAAGCTGCTCGGCATTCCCGAAGGCTATCGTGTGGGCATCGTCCCGGCGTCGGACACCGGCGCGGTCGAGATGGCGATGTGGTCGATGCTCGGCCCAAGGTCTGTCGACTGTTTTGCCTGGGAAAGCTTCGGCGAGGATTGGATCACCGACACGATCAAACAGCTCAAGATCGAAGGCAGCCGCGTGTTCAAGGCGCCCTATGGCGAGCTGCCGGACCTGAAACAGGCCGCGCGCGATCATGACGTGGTGTTCACCTGGAACGGCACAACCTCGGGCGTGCGCGTGCAGGACGCAGACTGGATCGCAGCCGACCGCGACGGCATCACGATCTGCGATGCGACGAGTGCGGCATTCGCGATGGACCTGCCGTGGGACAAACTCGATGTCACAACGTTCTCCTGGCAGAAGGTTCTGGGGGGAGAGGCGGCGCACGGCATGCTCGTGTTGTCGCCGCGCGCGGTGGCGCGGCTCGAAAGCTATGTGCCGCCACGGCCGCTGCCCAAGATCTTCCGCATGACGAAGGGTGGGAAGCTCAACGAGGCGATCTTTGAGGGCGAGACGATCAACACACCCTCGATGCTGGCGCTGGAAGATTATCTCGATGCACTCTCCTGGGCCGAAGGCATCGGCGGATTGAAAGCACTGCAGGCGCGCGTGGCCGCGAATTTCGCAGCGCTGTGGGCGTGGGTCGAGAAAAGCGACTGGATAGATTTCCTCGCCGAAGATGCATCCTATCGCTCCAACACCAGTGTGTGCCTGAAGATCGTCGATCCCGATTTCGTCAAGCTGGGTGAAGACGCGCGCTATGACGCGGTGAAGAAGATCGCCTCCGTGCTGGAAGCCGAAACGGTCGCCTTCGATGTCGCGGGCCACAGGAACGCGCCGCCAGGACTGCGCATCTGGTGCGGCGCCACGGTCGAGACGTCCGAGATCGAAGCGCTGGGGCCATGGCTAGACTGGGCCTGGCAGAAGTCCAAGAGCCCGACGTGACGTTCACACCGGAAAACGATCTGGAAAGCGCGCTGATGCGCGCCGCAAAAGAGCCGGCCGCGCGGCCGGAGTTCTATCGCCTGCTGTTGTCGTCGGACCTTTTCATCATCGCAAGCGTCAGGGGTCGCAAGCTCTCGGGCGCGGCCAGCAGCATCGAACCCGGCGAGCAGATCGAGATTGCGCGCGGCGAGATGAACGGCAAGCCCTTTCACCCGGTATTCAGCTCGCTCAAGCGTCTCGATGAGAACAATCGCGACGGCGCCGAATGGCTGTCGTTCAACGGCCGCGCGCTGTTCGAGATGACGAAAGGTGCGACCTTCGTCCTCAATCCGGGCTCGGAATACGGCAAGGAACTGCTGGCCGAAGAAATCGCCTGGATGCTTTCGCCCGCAACCGCACGGCAAATTCAGATCGACAAGCCGACACAGGTTCTCATCGGCCAGCCCGCGGTCTACCCGCAGGCACTCGTCGATGCGCTCAAAGCCCTCTTCGCGACGCGACCAGAGGTGGCGAGCGCCCATCTCGTACAGATCGGCTACCCGGATCAGGAGCCGCACCCACTCATCGGCGTGGAGACGGCAGGCCACTGGGAAGGTCTTTCCGGCGACATCGGCCGCACGCTTGCTGCAGCGGCCCCGGGACTGACTGTCGATGCCATGCCAATCGACCGCAGCGAAAAAGACGGCTTGTCCGCGGCGCTCATAGAAGTTCAGCCGTTCTATACGCGCACCGCCCATTGAAAGAAACGCGCATGCCCAAGGTCCTCATCGCCGACAAACTCTCGCCCGCCGCGCTCGCGATCTTCAAGGAACGCGGCGTCGAAGCCGACGTCATCACCGATCTCAAGAAAGACGATCTGATCAATATCGTCGGCGAATATGACGGCATCGCGGTCCGCTCCGCGACCAAGATCACGGCCGATGTGATCAAGGCTGCGAAGAATCTGAAAGTCGTCGGCCGGGCGGGCATCGGTGTTGACAATGTCGACATCCCGGCCGCGACGGCTGCTGGCGTGATCGTGATGAACACGCCGCACGGCAATTCCATCACCACTGCCGAACATGCGATCGCGCTGATGATGGCGCTCGCCCGCGAGCTTCCCGCCGCCAACGCCTCCACGCAGGCCGGCAAATGGGAGAAGAACCGATTCCTCGGCGTGGAGCTGACGGGAAAGCTGTTGGGTCTGATCGGCGCGGGCAACATCGGCTCCATCGTCGCCGACCGTGCCAAAGGCCTTCGGATGCGTGTGATCGCGTTCGATCCCTATCTTTCGCCCGAACGCGCCGCGTCGCTCGGCGTCGAGAAGGTCGAGCTGAACGATCTTCTCGCCCGCGCGGATTTTGTAACGCTGCACGTGCCGCTCACGAACGAGACCCGCAACATCATCTCCGCCGACGCCATCAATCGCATGAAGAAGGGCGCGCGGCTCATCAATTGCGCGCGCGGCGGGCTGGTGGACGAACGCGCACTCAAAGTGGCACTGGACAGCGGCCATCTTGCCGGCGCGGCACTCGACGTATTCGAGGAAGAGCCCGCGAAATCGAACATCCTCTTCGGCAGCGACAAGGTCGTGGCCACGCCGCATCTCGGCGCATCCACAGCCGAGGCGCAGGAGAACGTGGCGCTGCAGGTGGCGGAGCAGATCTCCGATTATCTGCTGACCGGCGCGATCACGAACGCGCTCAACATGCCGTCGATCAGCGCGGAGGAAGCCGCGAAAGTCAGGCCGTGGATCACGCTTGCCGAAAAGCTGGGCGCCTTCGCGGGTCAGGTCACAGACAGCTCCATCTTGGGTGTCGAAATCCTCTATGAGGGCGCGACGGCCGAGATGAACATGCGTGCGCTCACACAAGCCGCACTCGCCGGTCTGCTCCGGCCTCAGCTCGCTGACGTGAACATGGTCAACGCACCCGTGGTGGCGAAAGAACGCGGAATCAAGGTGAGCGAGACACGCCGGCCGCAGCAAGGCGTCTATGAAGGCTATATCAAGGTCACGGTGCAGCTCGAAGGCTCAAGCCGCCGCGTCGCGGGCACCGTGTTCTCCGACGGACGGCCGCGGATGATCCAGATCCGCGACATCAACATGGATGCCGAGTTCGCGCCGCACATGCTGTTCGTCATCAACGCAGACAAGCCGGGCATGATCGGAAGGCTCGGTACGCTGCTGGGCGATGCGAAGGTGAACATCGCATCCTTCGCGCTCGGCCGCTCCGAGCCCGGAGCCGACGCCATCGCACTCCTGGAGGTCGATGGCGGCGTCGACGAGAACGTCTTGGCCGCCATCCGCAAACTCCCCAACGTCAAGCAGGCAAACGCCCTTGCATTCTGAAAGCTATCGCCTACGTCTTTCGCGGATACCGGCGCTGAGGGTGTAATGTCACCGCAGATCGCGATTTACGCGGTGTGGACCGTCTGGGCGCTGTCGTGGGGATTGGCAGCATTCTGGGCAAACCGCACGGTCGGGCAGCCTGCCCGCGGCTCCCAGTTTTTCTATCGCGCCGTCACCGTTGCCGGCATCGTTCTTCTTTTCGGCATCAACCCTCGTGAGCTCGCCTGGCCATGGCGATTGTGGCACGCGGGTCCGGAATTTGCCTGGGCCACGGTCGCGCTGGCAGCGTTTGGCTTCGCCTTCGCCTGGTGGGCCCGGCTCCATCTGGGCAGGTTGTGGTCCAGCTCGGTGACGAAGAAGGCCGGCCATCACGTGGTGGACACCGGCCCCTACTCGCTCGTTCGCCACCCCATCTACACCGGCATAATTACGGCTGCGTTTGCTGTTTTCCTGCTCAAAGGGACCCTGATCGCGCTCGCCGGTGTCGCGGTCATGATCGCAGGCTTCTACATCAAGGCCAAGCTTGAAGAACGTTTCCTGCGGCAGGAACTCGGCGTTGACGCGTACAATGCTTATGCCAGCCGCGTGGCGATGCTGATCCCATTCATCGCCTAAACCGCATCGATGAATTTGACGTCCGGACGTCCGGCAAGACAGGCGCCAAGCTTCGGGCCCGCCGCCTTGAAGTGATCCGAACCCCGGTGCGCCTCGATCGCGGCCTGATCGTCGTAGATCTCCATCACGACATAGGTGTTCGCATCCTCGCGCGACTTGTGCAGAACATAGAGCTTGTTGCCCGGCTCGTTGGCGCGGACCTGCGGCGCCAATTCGCGAAACACCGCTTCCAGTTCTTCGCCCTTGCCGTCCTGAACCTGCAACGTCGCGATCACACCAATTGTCATTCGGAACTCTCCATTAGCTATGAAATGGCAGCCTATCGCGCGGGTTCCACGCTCCGCAATGGTGTGCAACGGCAAAGGTATTTTAACCGCCACAGCGGAGGATCGCGGGTCTTGTGAAGGCCTGCTCAGTGATCACCGGGGAGATCGCCAGGGCCGATGACTCGCGTTGGCGTTACGTAATCTTCGGCCGAACCTGATGCCCGTCTTCGCGGCCGTCATCTGCGTGATGTTCAGCCGGTGGATCGTGCCGTCGCGACTCGAATCCTGGTTCGCGCTCCTCGTGCTCAGCGTCGTTCCCCACGGCACGCGCGTGACCGTTTCGATTCCACCGGAACGCAGCCGCCCGAAGAATCCATTGCGCGCCGCGTCCTAAGCGCTAACGGCCCTTGTATTGCGGGTCGCGCTTCTCGAAGAACGCCGCGACCGCTTCCTGGTGATCTTCGGTGAGATGCGCCAGAGCCTGATAGGCGGCCGACATTTCCATGATCGTGTCGAAGCTGACATTCTGGCCTTCGCGCATCAGCTTCTTGGTCATGCGCAGGACGTCCGGGGGCTGACGGCAGATACGCGCTGCCAGCGCACGGGCTTCGTCCATGAGCTGTGCGGCCGGCACTAGCTTCGACACGAGGCCCCAGTTGAGCGCAGTCGTTGCGTCGATCGTGTCAGCGGTGAAGACAAGCTCGGCCGCGCGCGCCATGCCGATCACCCGCGGCAGGATCCACGATCCGCCATCGCCGGGCACGAGCCCAATCTTTAGAAACGTCGCGCCAAAGATCGCATTATCGGCGGCGATGCGCATATCGGCGAGGCAGGCGACATCGTTGCCGAGCCCGATGGCCGGACCGTTGACCGCCGCGATCAGCGGAACCTCGATGCCCCAGACCGACCGGACGATGCGATGGATGCCGTTGCGATAACGCTCGCGGATATGCACGCCCGCGCCTGCGAACACCCCGGCACGCTCGCGCATGGCCTTCACGTTTCCGCCGGCGGAAAATGCAGGCCCCACGCCCGTCAGGATGGCGCAACGCACCTCGCGGTCGGCATTGATGCGCGCGGCGACCTCGGCGAACAGCTCGCCGTCGCCGTCCTCGCCGAGTGAGTTGCGTGTCTCGACCCGGTTGATCGTGAGCGTGACGACCGGACCGTTCTTTTCGAACAGCAGCGCGCTCACGCGGCTTCGTCCAGCGTCGCGTAGCGCTTCAAATGATGATCGACGCTGCCGTAGAGCGTGTCGATCATGGTGAGGCGCTTGAAATAGTGACCGACGTTCAGCTCGTCGGTCATGCCCATGCCGCCATGCACCTGCACGGCGCCCTGGCCCACGAAGCGGCCGGAATTGCCGATCTGAACCTTCGCGGCGGAGGCGGCGCGCTTGCGCTCGGCAGCACTCTCGTCGAGCTTCAGCGTCACCATCAGGGTCATCGAGATCGCCTGCTCGTAATTCACGAACATGTCGACCATGCGATGCTGCAGCACCTGGAATTTGCCGATCGGCACGCCGAACTGTTTGCGCGTCTTGGAGTACTCGACGGTCGCGTCGACCAGCACTTTCATCGCGCCGGTCGCCTCGGCGCAGGTCGCGGCAATGGCCTCGTCGGTCACGCGCTCGATGAGCGCGAGACCGCCATCGGCTTCACCGATCAGGCGGTCGGCCGGTACCTCGACATTCTCGAACGTGATCTCGGAGGCGCGCGAGCCGTCCATAGTCGGGTAATCGCGAAGCGAAACGCCCCTGGTCTTCTTGTCGACAAGAAACACGCTGACGCCCTTTTCATCGCGCCGGCCGCCGCCGGTGCGCGCGGTCACGATTAGCTGGTCGGCCCAGGGCGCCCCGATCACGACCGCCTTCTGGCCGCTGAGCACATAATTTCCGCCCTGCTTCTTCGCGGTGGTGGAGAGGTCGGCAAGGTTGTAGCGGCCCGAGGGCTCGGCAAAGGCGAAGGCCATCATGGTCTCGCCGGACGCGATCTTGGGCAGCCACTCGGCCTTCTGCGCATCGTTGCCGCCATATTTGAGCGCGCCGCCGCCAATCACGACCGTCGGCACGTAAGGCTCCACGACCAGTGTGCGGCCAAACTCTTCCATCACCACCATCGTTTCGAGGGCGCCGCCGCCGAGCCCGCCATGCTCTTCCGGCAAGGCCGCTGCAAAAAGGCCAAGCTCCGCGAACTGGGCCCAGTGCTTGGGATCGCGGCCTGCATCGCCGCGCGTGAACTTCCGCCAATCTTCGTATTTGTAATTGTCGGCGAGATAGCGCTGCACAGAATTGCGCAGCAGCGTCTGTTCTTCGGTGAAGGCGAAATCCATCGGCGTTCGTTCCGGCGTGTGTCCGCCCGGAGTATCCGCCGGAGAACGAGGCCTAGGCAAGGGAACTGGTGCCACGCACGGGAGATGTGCGTGGCACCGGTCCGCGCGGCAAGCATGGGGGCTGGGCACCGCGCGGATGACGAAACGGAAACCTAGATAAAGTCGGTCGTCGCCAGACTCCCCAGATGGGTTGCGGATTCGAGCTGGATCACCAGGTCCTGGCCCGCCTGGTATCCGGCCGTGCCGTTCATATCGACCACCAGGAACGTGTGCCCCGCGAGGGTCCCGGCATCGGGCGTGAAGAGCACGGCGTCACCAGCCGCCAGATGCGCGGCATCGATCGCTGCGGCGAGATTGGTGTCGAAATGTCCGGTGCTCAGCGTACCGGTGGTTATGGCAGCATCGATCGCGGAAACCGAATGGCCGCTTGGCAGATCGACCTTGTCGTGCAAGGCGTTGTAGCCCGTGATGACGTCCCGCGTTACGCCCGTCGACTCCATCACGTCGCCATAGGCAAAAACGTCGTTGCCGTTTCCGGCGGTCATCTTGTCGAGCCCGAAGCCGCCGTAGAACGTGTCGCCGTGCTGCCCGCCGATCAGGACGTCGTCGCCATTGCCGCCGCCAAAATAGTAGTGGCCATCGGTTTCGGCAGAGGCGTTGACGATCATCGTATCGGTCTGGGAGAGCAACCCTCCCGTAATCATCAAAGTCTTTCCGGCTGCGACGTTGTCGTCGCTCATGGTGAGCTTGTAGCTGAAGCCTTGAGCGAGGAAGACGTCTTCGACATTGATCATCGTTCCGGTCTTGAACATCAGTCCCGCCGAATAGTCGCCGCTGAGATCGACCTCGTCATTGCCGGCACCGCCGTCGATCCGGTCTGCCGACGTCATGTTGGCGCCCATCTGAAACCGGTCGTCTCCGCCGTTTCCGTAGAGTTTGTCGATGCCGCCATTGGCGCCGGAAAGGTGATCGAACTGTGCGCCGCCGATCAGGACGTCGTCGCCGGCGCCATCGTAGAAATAGTAGCTGCCATCGGTCTCGTGCGAGCCATTGAAGATAAGCGAATTCGCCGCTCCGAGATTGCTCGCGTAAACCGTCAGCGTCTGACCCGCCGCCACATTGGCGTCGTTCATCGTCAGCTTGTAGTTGTAGCCAGGCTCGACGCTCAGGTACTGGAAGTTCTTGAACATCGCCGCGCCGAACGTCAGACCGGCGGAGTAGTCGCCCAGGAGCTGCAGCGCGTTCGATCCGGCGCCGCCGTCGAGCCTGTCATCCGATCCGAAATTGCTTCCGAAGTAGACCGTGTCGTTGCCAGCGCCGCCGTAGAAGAGGTTCTTCCCCGGTCCGCCGGTGAAATAAGCATCTCCTGCACCAGCATACACGATGAGCGATGTGTTAGCGCTCAGCGACGATAGGTATCCGCCGTCAACCGTCAGGATATCGCTTGCACCGAGCGATTGGCCCTTGATCGTCAGGCTCGAGCCGTCGGCGATGACGCCATCGAAGAAAACCAGGTTGTAGCTATGGCCCGCCGCGACCGTGATGATCTCTACGTTGGAGAGCTGGGTGGAATTGATGTTCTGTTCGGCGGAGTAGTCGCCGTCGAGTTGAAGCTGGTCCACCCCGGTGCCGCCATCGACGCTATCCCCTGGTGTGAACGTCCCGCCGAACCGGAAAATGTCATTGCCGTCGCCGCCGCTGACGGTGTCGTTTCCCCCCTGCCACATAGTGAAGACGTCGTTGCCGGATGTACCGGTCAACGTGTCGTCTCCTGTTGTACCCACGTAATTCACCGGTGTCCCCTGGGTCCCAATCCTTTTGCAGACCTAACGTAAAATCTCTTTGATATCTTGGGGTTACGCGACCGGATGATTGGACAATCGCGACGGACTTGTCTCATCGCGACAGCCTTTTGGACTGAAGCGACATCGGCGCTTTGCCGGAGGCGGAGAGGCCGGTAGAACTTGGCGTTGCTGTCATTGAGGGACGCGAAGTGGCTTTTCCGCCGTCCGATTTCAGGCTTCTTCGCTTCTGGTCGGACGACTATCCGCCGCATGAGCGGCTCGCCGCCTGGGCCGATGTGCTGTCACGCATGCTGCTGAAGGTGAAGGTCGAACCCGTAACCGACGTACCTTTCCAGGTCGATGCCGGCTTAAGAGCATTGCCGGATGTCCATTTCGGCACCGGCCTGTTCGGACCTCTCATTGCGCGGCGAACGCCCGAGATCGTCGCGGCCGACGACAAGGATTTCTACATCCTCATCAACATCGACGGGCCGTTCCGCATCCGCCTTCCCCGCACCGAATTCATTCTCGATGACGGCGATGCAGTTTTCATGAGCTGTGCCGAAGAAGCCTACTTCATCCGCCCGGTGCCGGGGCGGATGACCTGCGCGCGGGTGAATGGAACGCGCCTGAAAAGCGAGATAGCGGACGCGATGGACTTCAGCGGCCAGTTCATCCGCCGCGGCAACGAGCCCCTCAGGCTGTTCAGCACCTATCTCAGGGGCATAGACGATCAACAGGGATTGACGAATGCGGAGCTGCGTTCGCTCGTGACGGCGCATATTTTCAAACTGCTCGCGCTGACGCTCAACTCCACCCGCGAATCCGTCCCTGTGGCCTCGTCGAACGCAGCCCGGCTGCATACCATCAAGCAATTCGTGCTGGACAATCTGGCGGACCAGGAGCTTTCGACCTCGCGGGTCGCGTCCGCGAACCGCATGTCGGCGCGTCAGGTCCAGCGGCTGTTCGAATCCGATGACACGACGTTCTCGGAATTCCTGCTGCTGCAGCGTCTCAGGAGTGTGCACGCCGCCCTGACGGATTCACGCCAAGCGCACCGGAGCATCAGCGATATCGCACTGGCCTCGGGTTTCGGCGACGTATCCTATTTCAACCGCGCCTTCCGCAACCACTATGGCGCGTCGCCGACCGCGATCCGACGCGCCGCCGCCGCGCCTGTGCCATCTGCCTAAAGACCCGCCATAGATCGAGATCTTGCGCATGCGTGGCGCGGCTGACGCGACAAAAACCTAGATGAAATTGGTCGTGGCCAGACTGTCGAGATGCGTCGCGGATTCGAGCTGGATCACAAGGTCCACGCCCGCCTGGTATCCGGCCACACCGTTCATGTCGACGACCAGAAACGTGTGGCCGTGAAGCGTTCCGGCGTCGGGCGTGAACAACACCGCATCGTGGGCCGCGAGGTGGGCCGCATCGATGGCCGTGGCGAGGTTGGTATCGAACAGCCCGCTGCTCAGCGCGCCGGTCGTCACCGCGGTATCGATGGCGTTCACCGAATAGCCTGACGGCAAATCGAACTTGTCGTGCAGCCCATTGAACCCCGTCACGACATCGCGCGTCACGCCGGTGGAGTCCGCTACGTTGGAGTAGGTAAACCTGTCCGCGCCGGAGCCAGCCGTCATCTTGTCGGAGCCGAGATGACCGAAGAACGTGTTGCCGGCCTGCCCGCCAATCAGAACGTCGTCGCCGGCGCCGCCGTCCAGAGTGTAACGGCCGTTGGTTTCGGCCGAAGCATTCACGATCAAGGTATTACTTTGCGTGAGCAGGTCCCCGAGAATGGACAGGCTCTTGCCGGCCGCAACATTGCCGTCGTCCATCAGCAGCTTGTAGCTGCTGCCGTTGTTCAGGAAGAGGCTTTCGACATTGACCATCGTTGCGGCCTTGAACGTCATTCCGGCGGCATAATCGCCAGAAAGATCGAGTTCATCATTGCCGGCGCCACCGTCGATGTGGTCTGCGGCGGTCAGCGCATCGCCCATCTGGAAACGATCGTCGCCGTCATTGCCGTAAAGCTTGTCTACGCCGCCGGAATACCCCGAAAGGTGATCGGCCTGCGCGCCGCCTGTTAGTACGTCGTTGCCGGCGCTGTCGTAGAAGTAGAGTTGCCCGTCGGTTTCGTGACTGCCGTTGAAGATAAGCGAATCTCCCGCGCCCAGCTGTTGCGCGTTCACCGTGAGCGTCTGGCCCGCCGCGATATTGGCGTCGTTCGTGGTCAGCTTGTAGCTATGGGCGGCGTAGAGAAAAAGCGTTTCGACATTCGCCAGCGTTGCCGCGCCGAATGTGAGGCCGGTAGAATAGTCGCCGCTAAGATCGAGTTCGTCGTTGCCGGCGCCCCCGTCGATGTGATCGGCCGCCGTCAGGGTACCGCCCAACAGAAATTGATCGTCGCCGCCATTGCCGTAAAGCTTGTCGATGCCACCGCCATAGGCAGCGAACGTGTCGCCCTGCGCGCCCCCGCTGAGCACGTCGTTGCCCAAGCCATCGGATAGATAGAAGGATCCGTCGGTTTCGTGGCCGCCATTGAAATTGAGCGAGTCGGTCGCGCCCATGCCGGTTTCGATGACATGGAGCACTTGACCGGCCGCGACATTGGCGTCGCTGGTGGTTAACTTGTAGCTGTAGCCGCCATCGATGTTGAGATATTGGAAGTTCGTCATCATGACGGAAGTGATGGCGAGACCGGCAGAATAGTCGCCGTCCAGCGTGAGGCTGTTATCCACTCCGCTGCCGCCGTCGATTCGATCCGTGGCGTTGAACTGGCCGGCGAAGAACACGTTATCGTTGCCGATGCCACCGTGTAGAATGTTGGCTCCAGGTCCGGCTTCGAAATAGTTTGTGCCAGCCCCACTGTTGAGGGTGACCGTCGTGTTGACGCTCAAAGCCGTCATGGAGCTGAGATCGATGCTGAGGTAGTCGCCGGCGAGAAGCGCCGACCCATCGACCGTGAGGGTCTGGCCGTTGCCGACCACGCCATCGAGCAAACCGAGGTTGTACTGGTGCCCGGCGGCGAGGCCTATACGCTCGACATTTTGCATCATCGTTGGGGCGACAAAGAAAGTCGCGTAGTCGCCATCCAGCTTCAGCGTGTCGATTCCAGTTCCACCGTCGACGAAATCGCCGGAATCGTAGGTCGCGCCGAAGGAAATCACGTCGTTGCCATCCCCGGCGTGAACCTTGTCGTTGCCGCCCTGGGTCATGTTGAAAGCGTCATTGCCCGAGGTTCCGACAAGATCGTCGTCTCCCGACGTGCCCGTGTAATTCATCGCCATGCCCTCCGAACCGGACGCCGCCGCGAATTAGCCCGGGCTGCGCATCTGGGCCTCATCTAGGCAGTTTCGTCAGGGGCGTCTTGGGCTTGCCCGCCGTCGCATCGGCGCGGCGCGTCAAGACTTGACGGGAAACGACGGTGTCTTGACCTGTGGCGACAACCATGCACTTTCGAGCATCGGCGAGGGCCGAGACAGACCTGTCCGGCTTTGGAACGCAGCGCTCATGAAATTTCCACCGCCGGATTTCCGCTATCTCAGCTTTAAGACGGATGAATATCCGGAGCACCGGCGCCGGGAGGTGTGGTGCGAAGTCGTCTCGCAAATGCTGCTCAAGCAAGAAGTGGAGTCGTTATCCGACGAACCGTTCCGCGCCGAGGCCTCGTTGAGGGCGCTTGCCGGCATCCGCTTCGGCGCGGGCCTGATCACACCCACGGCCAACAAGCGCACGCGCGAGATCGTGGCCGCCGACAATGACGACCTCTTCCTGATCGTCAACACCGAAGGCCCCCTCAGCATCGTGTTACCGGACAGAGAACTTGCGATCCGCGAAGGGGATGGCTGCCTGCTCAGTTGCCAGCAGGAATTGAGCATGATCCGCCATTCGGCCGGCCGCGTGATCATCACACGCTTCGATCGATCCATCCTTGCCGCGCTGGTGCCCGATCTGGACGCCTTCCTGGGACATGTGATTCTGCGGGGCAACGAGGCGCTCTGGCTTTTGACCAGCTATCTGGGCGCGCTCGACGGCGAGCAGTCCCTGAACACGGAAGGACTGCGCGCGCTGGTCGTCGACCAGATATTCGAGCTGATCGCGGAGACCCTTCTCTCGTCGCGCACCGCTGGGGGCGTGAAGCGCGACGATGCGCGGGCCACCGCGCGGCTGCACGCGATACACAAATATGTGGCCGATCACCTGAGCGATCAGGACCTCGCGGTCGCGAGCGTCGCCCGTGCGAACCACCTTTCGGCGCGGCAGTTGCAACGGCTATTCGAAGCCAGCGGTACGACGCTGTCCGAATTCGTACTTCTCAAGCGTTTGCAACGTGTCCATGCCACGCTGATCCAGCCGGCCAACAACCATCGCGGCGTCAGCGACATCGCGCTCGAATGCGGATTTGGCGACGTGTCCTATTTTAACCGCGCTTTCCGCCGCCACTACGGCATGGCGCCATCGGCCGTGCGCAAAGGCGCGTCGGTGCCGGGTTAGAGACCCAGCACAGCCTTGGCGATGATGTTGCGCTGGATCTCGTTCGACCCGCCATAGATCGAGGCCTTGCGCATGTTGAAATAGTGCCCCGCAGCGCCCACGGCGTAATCCGGCCCGACCGGGTATTCGTTGCTGCCGAGCGCGCGATCGTTCGGGAACGCGTAGTAACCGACGGCTTCTTCGGTCAATTCGGTGATGCGCTGCTGGATTTCCGTGCCGCGGATTTTCAGGATCGAGCTTTCCGGCCCGGCCATCTGGCCCTTCGACTCGGCCGCCAGAGTGCGCAGCTCGGTATATTCGAGTGCCGTCAACTCGACCTCGAGCGCTGCAACCTTGCGCGAGAAATCCTCCGTCTCGATCAGGGGCTTTCCATCGACGAGTTCGGACCTTGCGATCTCCTTGAGCTTGTCGACCGCCCGCTTGGACCCCGCGACGCGGGCGATCCCGGAGCGTTCGTGCACGAGCAGGAACTTGGCGTAGGTCCAGCCCTTGTTCTCTTCGCCCACGCGATTGGCGACCGGCACCTTCACATTGTCGAAGAAAACGTCGTTCACCTCATGTGCGCCGTCTAGCACGATGATCGGTTTCACCGTGATGCCGGGCGACTTCATGTCGATGAGCAGGAAGGTGATGCCCTCCTGTTGCTTTACGTTCGTGTCCGTCCGCACAAGGCAGAAGATCCAGTCGGCGTATTGCGCAAGCGTCGTCCACGTCTTCTGACCGTTGACGATATAATGGTCGCCTTCCAGCACCGCGCGCGTGCGCACGCTGGCGAGATCGGAGCCGGCGCCGGGCTCGGAATAGCCCTGACACCACCAGTCCTCACCCGACATGATGCGCGGCAGGAATTTCTTTTTCTGCTCGTCACTGCCGAAGGTGAAGATCACCGGCCCGACCATCGACAGGCCGAACGGCAAGGTCGTAGGCGTGTCGGCTTTCGCACATTCCTCGCCGAAGATGTAGCGCTGCGTCACGCTCCAGCCCGGGCCGCCATATTCTTTCGGCCACAACGGCGCGACCCAGCCCTGCTTGTAGAGAAGCTTGTGCCAGGCGAGGTAATCCTCCTTGCTGCGCGTCGCCGATTCCGGCGCGCCGAGACTCGCGGGCAGCTTTGCCTTGGCATCGGCGATGAAGGCGCGCACTTCGCTGCGGAAGGCTTCTTCTTCTGGCGAAAAGCTTAGATCCATCGTCGGCGCTCTCTTTGGCTCGACGCGGATGATACAGCCGGGCCCCCCAAGCTCAAGCCTGCCGTCGCGGCACCTCGGCAAGCGCGCCGATAATGTCCCGGATTACCCCTGCCCAGTCGCCAAAGACTTCCTGTCGGAAGAGACGCATGCTGGGGTACCACGGGGTCCGCTCGCCCTCGAGCTGCCAGCGCCAATCTGGCGACAGGCATAGCAATGTCCAGACCGGCCTGCCCAAGGCGCCAGCGAGATGGCAAAAGACGGTATCGACCGAAATCGTGAGATCGGCGACTGTCATGATCGCGGCGACTTCGTTGAAGTCTTGCGCGCCGAGTTTCACGACATTCGGCATATTGGGCGCATCGGCGTCGTCTTTCTGCACGACCAGAAAGCGGACGTTCGGTACGTTCAGCAGGGGCGCGATCTCACCATTGAGGATCGACCGGCGATAATCGTTGCGATGCTCGGGGTTGCCGCGCCACGCGATCGCCACCGTGAGGCCATCCGTTTTTCCGAGCTTTTCCTGCCATGCAGCAACACGGGTGGGATCGGCCTGTAGATAGGGCACATTTGCCGGAATCGTCGCGAGCGTGGTGGCGAACATGTAGGGCAGACTCGGCAGCGCACAGCTTAAGTCGAAGCGCGGCAACGTATAAGTCGGCTCCACAATTCTGGAGATCCCCGGAACCGTCGCGGCCAGCGCCATGATCTCACGCCGCGCCGCCAGCAAGACAGTTGCGCGATGTGCGGCGAGATGCGGGATGTAGCGCAGGAACTGGAATGTATCGCCCAACCCCTGTTCGCTGTGGATCAGCACTGTGCGTCCGGCGATGTCCTCTCCCCTCCAGACAGGCTCCAGCGCAGGCGAGTTGACCTTCGCGCGGCGGTATTCGTAATGGCCCCAGCCCTCGGGCATTTCTCCGAGAGCAAGACGAACACATGCCAAACCGAAATGAGCCTCGGGGTCGTCGGGCGCAACACTCAACGCACTCAGGAAAGCGGTGCGCGCCTCCTCGAGCCGCCCAAGATTGCGAAACATGTCACCGAGGAAGCGATGAGGATCCGGCGAATTCGGTGCGAGCGTCATTGCTGCACGCAACTCTTCCTCCGCATGTACAAAGTCCCCTGTCCTCGTAAGGACCACGCCAATGCCGAGATGGGCGGCCGCCTCGAGCTCGGGATCGAGTTTGGCCGATTGCTGGAAGGCATGGATCGCCTGACGATAACGCCCGCGAAGATGCAGCACCGTGCCGAGATTGTGGTGCGCCGCAGCAAAACTCGGATTGCCGGCGATCGTGGCGCGGTAGGCGCGCTCCGCGGCATCCAGCCTGCCCGCACCTTGATGGGCCAGCGCGTTTTGAAATTTATCCTGCCACGTCATCTTTGATCTGCAACAAAGCCCGGAGCGTTAGCAGCGCTCTTTGACAGTTCAGCGACGGATGGCTTCGTGGTGGCGGATGACTTCCTGGACGATGAAGGCCAGGAATTTCTCGGCGAAGTCCGGGTCGAGCTTGGCTTCCTTGGCGAGCGCGCGCAGGCGCGCGACCTGCTGAGCTTCGCGCCCGGGATCGGCCGGCGGCAGCCCGTGCCCGGCCTTGAAGCGGCCGACCGCCTGTGTGCATTTGAAGCGCTCGGCCAGAAGGTGCACCAGCGCGGCGTCGATATTGTCGATGCTGTCGCGCAGGCGCTGAAGCTCGGAATCGGGTTCGGACATGGATTTCCCTTTGCTCCTGAAGCCTGCCGCGCAGGGTCTCGTTTGACAAGCGCATGACGCCTTCCGACAACTACGGAAATAGCAATTTCCGGAGGCGAAATGTCGGACCTGTTTTCTCTCAAAGGGCGCACGGCGCTCGTGACCGGCGGCTCGCGCGGTATCGGAAAGATGATCGCTACGGGCTTCGTGGCGCAGGGGGCGCGGGTCTATATCAGCGCGCGCAAGGCGGAAGCCTGCGAGAAGACGGCTGAAGAATTGTCGTCCGGCGGCGGTACCTGCATCGCGATCCCGATGGATGCATCGAATGTCGAAGGCGCCAGAGCGCTGGCCGCTGCCGTGACGGCACGCGAACCCAAGCTCGATATCCTCGTCAACAACGCAGGCGCTGCATGGCTCGCGACGTTCGACGAATTTCCCGAGAAGGGCTGGGACAAGGTCCTCGACCTCAATCTCAAGACACCGTTCTTCCTGACGCAGGCATTGCACGGCGCGTTGAAGGAAGCGGCGAGCGCGGACCGTCCGGCAAAGGTCATCAACATCGTCTCGATCGACGGCATCGCCGCCAACCCGCAGGAGACCTATTCCTATCAGGCGAGCAAAGCGGGCCTTATTCATCTGACACGGCGACTGGCGCTGCATCTCATCAAGGACAACATCGCGGTGTCCGCGATCGCGCCTGGCGCATTCGCCTCCGAGATGAACATCCAGGCGCGCGATCATGGCGAAGCCACCGCCAGCCGGATTCCGGCGAAGCGCATCGGCCGCGACGAGGACATGGCGGGTGCGGCGATCTATCTGGCATCGCGCGCGGGAGATTACGTCGTGGGCCACACCCTGGTGGTCGATGGCGGCGTGAACTTCGCCCACACCTGGCCCTAGCACCTGGGCCTTAAGTCAGCCGCGGCGGATCGCGGCCATGCCGAGCCCTGCTGCCACGAGCAGCACGCCGGCCACGCGGTCGGTGACGATCGCAATGCGCTCAGCCGTCGCCATCTCGCGAAACCGACCTGCGAGCACCGCATAGCCAAGCTGCACCACGAGCTCGATCACAGCCGTCGTCAGCGCCAGGATCGCGATCTGCGGCCAGAGTGCGGCGTGCGGATCGATGAATTGCGGCAGGAAAGCCGTGAAGAACAGGAGCACGTTTGGATTGGCCATCTGCAGCACGAAACCTCCCGCGAACAGGCGCTTTGCATCGGCGGGTCCCGACGCCGGCCTGACTGCCGCGAGTTTGGAGGTGCGGAAGAACGTGGCGACACCGAGCCAGACAAGATAGGCGACGCCGATCCACTTGATCGCGAAGAACAGGTCATAGGACGCGGTCAGCACCGCGCCGAGACCGGCTGCCGAGAGCACGAACCATGCAGTCCCCGCGACAACGATCCCCAGGATCGACCAGACGGCCTTTGCGGTGCCGTGGCTAAGCGCCTGCGACAGCACGAGCAGCACGGCCGGACCCGGCACGACGCACAGCGCCGTCATGGCGACCACGAATGCGCTCCAGCTTGCCCAGGTCATTTCACGCCCTCTAGTGTCATACAAAGCTAAGGGCGCGGTTACCGCAGGGGCAAGAGGCATGGATTACAGTGCAGCACTGAAAGACTACACGGCCTTCGATTTCAACGACGAGCGATGGACGCGGCAGGTGTTCCGCCGCGGCACGGGACCGGGCGTGATTGTGATCCATGAGATGCCGGGTCTGCATCCGTTCGTGATCCGCTTTGCGGATCGTGTGGCCGCGGCCGGCATGACGGTTTACTGCCCGAGCCTGTTTGGCGAGCCGGGGCGACCCGTCTCGACCGGCTATGCGCTTGGCCAGATGTTCCAGGGCCTGTGCATCCGCCGCGAGTTCAATGCGTGGTCGGGCGGCAAATCGAGTCCGATGGTCGATTGGCTGCGCGCGCTGGCGCGCAAGGCAAAGGCCGATTGCGGAGGCAAGGGTGTCGGCGCGGTTGGTATGTGCTTCACCGGCGGCTTTGCGCTCGCGATGATGACGGAGCCTGCTGTCGTGGCACCTGTGCTGTCTCAGCCTTCGATGCCGGTGCCCCTGTTCGCCGGCAAGGGCGCGATCGATACGTCGCCTCAAGAGATCGCCTGCGCCCGCAGACGGTTCAATGACGAAAACCTTTCGATGATCGGGCTGCGTTTCAAGAGCGACAAGCTCGTGCCCGACGAGCGCTTTGAGACCTACCGGCGGGAATTCGGCGACAAGTTCGAGGCGTACGAATTCGACGACATCGACTCCGCGCCAGGGCCGATGAACGCACATTCGGTCCTGACCGTGAACCTGATTGACGAGCCCGGCAGCAAAACCAAACTGGCCGAGGAACGTGTCATCGCCTTCTTCCGCGAACGCACCGGCGCCGCATAGGAGACTGCTAATGGCCTGCACGCCTCGCTACGCAGCCCTGCTTGCTGCCACCGTTCTGGCCGGCTGCGGTCAGGGCCATCCGCCACCGAAATCGAATTACGGGGCGCATCCCGTCCTTCCCGCACCCGCGGCGCAGACGATCCCCACCATGTCCGTGAACTCGACCGCGCCCTGGCCCGATGGTGCTGCGCCAATTGCGCCTGCCGGGTTCGCCGTCACGCGGTATGCGGAGAACCTGAAGCATCCGCGCTGGCTTTATGTCTTGCCGAACGGCGATGTGCTGGTGGCGGAGGCGGCGCCGCCGATGACGCCGATCGGCTCGATCGAGACCTTGGTCGAGCACTGGCTCGACACCAAAAACGGTTCCGCGCCGCCCAGCGCCAATGAGATCACGCTACTGCGCGACACCGATGGCGACAGCAAACCCGATGTCCGGACCGTATTTCTGAAGGGCCTCAATCAGAACTTCGGCATGCTGCTGTTGAACGGCTGGTTCTATGTCGCCAACACCGATGGGGTGGTGCGCTGCCCCTATCGCAACGGCGAAACGCAGATCGCGGCGAAGTGCGAAAAGATCCTCGACATTCCCGTCGGCCATCACTGGACGCGCAATCTGATCGCGCGCGAGGACGGCAAGAAGATCTATGTCACCGTCGGATCGGGCAGCAACATCGCCGATAAGGGCATGGCGATCGAGAAGCGCCGTGCCGACATTCTGGAAATCGATCCGGACGGCAAGAACGAGCGCATCTTCGCAAGCGGCTTGCGCAATCCCAACGGACTTGGCTACGAGCCCGTGACGCACAAGCTCTGGACGGTCGCGAACGAGCGCGACCAGCTGGGCGACGATCTCGTGCCCGACTATCTCACCAGCGTGAAGGACGGCGCGTTCTATGGCTGGCCGTGGTCGTACTGGGGCCAGCATGTCGACGCGCGCGTGCAGCCACAAAACCCGGCGATGGTCGCGAAAGCCATCGCACCCGACTATGCGCTCGGCGCCCATGTCGCAGCGCTGGGCCTGACGTTCTACACCGCAAACGCCTTCCCCGAGCACTATCGGGGCGGTGCCTTCATCGGCGAGCATGGCTCGTGGAACAGGGCACAGATGTCCGGTTACGAGGTCGTTTACATTCCATTCAGGGACGGCAAACCCACCGGGTTGCCCGAGCCCTTTCTTACCGGTTTCCGCCCCGATCCGAAAAACGATCTGGCCTATGGACGTCCTGTCGGTGTCGCGACCGACCGGACGGGTGCGCTTCTGGTCGCAGACGATGTGGGAAATATTGTGTGGCGGATTGCGCCCAAACCCTGAGTTTGAGCGTTTGCGTCTGGCATCCGTCGATGGGGCGTGGCAGGGTTCCCGGTAACCACTTTTTACCCTATTTCGGCGGATTATCGGCTGGTTTTGGAGGATTGACGATGGCGAATACTGACATGCCGGAGACCGAGCGGAACGTGGACTCCCTTGTGAACGAGTTCCGCCAGTTGAAGACGGAGTTCGCGCGGATCGCGGGTCTGCTCGACCAGACCGCCCGTGCCGCGGGCGCCGAAGCGGCGAGCCGCGCGCGCGCTGCCGGTGAACAGGTCTGGGCGAGGACGGAATCCTCCGCCGACGACCTCGCGGACCGGATCAAGGAACAACCCTTGGCGTCCGCCGGGATCGCGTTCGCCGTAGGCCTCCTCGTCGGGCTTATCCTCGGCCGCCGCTGAGATCCTGAAACATGATCAGCCGCCTTCTGACGCGTCTTGCGATCGGCGCGGCCGCGATACTCATCGCGGCTGCGGGCGGTATCGTGGCCGTTACGTTCTTTATCATCGCCATGTACCAGTTGCTGGAGACGGTGATGGAGCCTTGGCTCGCCGCGCTTGCGACGGCGGGTCTCGCGATTCTGTTCTCTGTGCTTGTGCTTGTCATCGCGCGAATTGCCATGCGCATGGCGGCACCGCCGCCGCCGAAGGCAGCGGGGCGATCCGGCCCGGGGGGTATGGGCTTCACGGCGGAGATCGGAACATTGCTCGGCAAGGAAGCGCGCGACTTCGTCCAGAACAATTCGCTCTCGACGCTCGGCATTCTCGCGGCCGCCGGTTTCGCGTTCGCCGTCAGCCCGCGCCTGCGCGCCCTTATCTGGAAACTGCTTTAGTCCTGCGCGCATCACGCGGGTTCGATCCGGTCCAGCGTTTGAAGGCGCGGCTGAAGGCGGCCGGATCGGAGAAGCCGACCAGGTAGGCCGTCTCGTTCACCGAGACCTTCTTTCCGCTCAGATAATGCAGCGCCAGCCTGTGGCGCAACTCATCCAGGACTTTTTCGAACGTCGTACCCTCCGCCTTCAGCTTGCGGAACAGCGTCTGCCGGCTGACCGCGAGCTGGCCTGCGATGGTGTCCATGCCGATGTCGCCCTTGTGCAGCACGGGCATCAGCAGGGTCTCTACGCGACCCCGCAGCGTCTTGGAGCGCTCCAGATCGTCAAGAAGTTTTTGCGCATGCTGGCTCAAGATGCCGAAGGCATAACGCGGCGCCTGCTGAATGCGGTGCGCGCTCCAGCGTGAATCGATCAGGATGGCATTGCGCGCGGCTTCGAACATTACCGGCGCGCCATAGACGCGCTGATATTCGGACGCGTACGCGGGCGCCTTGTGCGTGACATGTACGGTTTTTGCGAGCTGGGTGACACCGAAGGCACGCGGGCCGCAGATCATGCGGGCGAACGTGGACTCAGTCAGCTCGAAGAAGTCGTTCGGGTTCTGGCGCGTGTCCACCATCCACAAATCGCCATGCTCTGGCATCATCACAAAGCGATCCTTGCCACCGTCGAACTCCACCACCAGCCGCCCATAACGGTTCAGCTGGACGAACGCCTCGGCCAAGGTCTCGGAAGCCATCCCGATCAAGCCGACCACCGAAACCTGCGCGAAATCGCTTGTCTCTCCGTAGTGCAACGCCAGCGCTGGATCGCCGCACAGTTCCTTGCCCGCACGCACGAGCATCACATAGCGCGACAGCGGAATTCGATTGTCCTGATCGTCGAGATCGCCTGCGGCGATATCCGCGCGCGCCAGCAACGCTGCACGGTCCGCACCCTTCAACACGGCCAGATCGAGAAGGCCCTTCGCCAGTCCGGCTGATACCGTAAGTTCAGCCATGTTCTTTGTTACCTGCGATCATGCTTTTGGCATCCGGCATCATGGCGCGCCGCTTGAACCCTCTTATCTAAAGTTAGGTTCGGCGGGCGCAAGCGCAATGGCATCGGCGTCACAATTCGATACCGGCAACGCGGGCCCCGTCGTGCGTGTTGCCGGCCTGCTTCTGAGCCGTGCGACGATGTTCTGGCTCGCCGTTGCCACTTTCGGGCAGTGGCTGTTCTTCTATTATATCGCTGTCTTCTACGGCCTTTCGACGTTGACAGGCAATTTTCAGGTCTGGACAAAGAACCATGGCCTGTTGAAAGGCTACGTGCCCGGCGACCTGGCTGGCAATCTGGCTTTCGGCGCCCATGCCCTGCTCGTATCGTATGTGACGCTGGGCGGCGCGCTGCAGCTTGTACCGCGCGTGCGCGCGATGGCGCCGCGTTTCCATCGCTGGAACGGGCGCGTCTTTATCGTAACGGCCATCGGCGTCAGCCTGACCGGTCTCTACATGGTCTGGGTACGCGGCGCGACCACGAACATGACAGGCGCAATCGCCATCAGCGGAAACGGCGTTCTCATCATACTCCTCGCGGCTTTGGCCTGGAGCGCCGGGTTGAAGCGCGAATTCGTTTCACACCGCCGCTGGGCGCTGCGGACATATCTTGTCGCCAACGGCCAGTGGTTCTTCCGTGTGATGATCTTCGGTTGGATCGTGCTGACCCGGAGCGAAGCCGGACTCGGCAAGAATTTCGACGGGCCGGTCGTGGTCGCCTGCGCGTTCGGCTGCTACCTGTTACCGCTCGCTGTGCTGGAATTTTACCTGCGCGCAAAAGAAGATGGCAGCGCACCGGCCCGTATCTCGATGGCAATTGTGCTCACCACGTTTGCCCTGCTGATGGCTGTTGGAGTCTTTGGCGCGTACACATTCCTCTGGCATCCTGTTCTGAAGCGGCTGTGAACGGGAGTTGACAATGCTTGGTCGCGTCTTGCCCAGGCAGTTCGATAATATCTACGCGGCCATCGGCTCGCCATCTGGCTAGCTCGTGCCGGTGGTCCTCCTGGAGTTCGTGATCGGCGCCAACTCGATCATCGGTTGCGATGGGCGCCGACGGGATTCCCCAGGAATCGCTTCGATGAAACCAGAGAAAACCTGAATGCTCGATGGTCACGGACTCTCAGCCATGTGAGATTTTGCTGCGTTCAAACATGCCAATCACACGATCTCCCGGACTAGAATCTCGGCGAAGGCCTTGAGCACACGCGGCAGCCGCCTCTTGCGAAGGACGATCACGTTAATCGCTGCATCGCGGAAGGGCGCGGCGGCGAGCGGAACGATCTTGAAGGCACCCTCGCGCGCGCCTTGTGTCACGGCACGCCTCGGCAGGATCGCGATGCCGGCCCCCTGCTGCACGAAGCGGCGCAAAATGTCGAAGGAATTGCTCGACAGGACCGGCGACAGACGGATATGCGACCGCGCCGCGACCTCCTCCACGATTTTGCGCGTGAGCGAGTCCCGGTCCGGCAGAGCGAGCGGCCAATGCACAAGGTTTCGCACATCGACATCTTTGTCGCCGGCCAGCGGATGGCTATTCGGCACCACCAGCACGATGGGCTCGGCCAGGTCCGAAAGGGATTGCAGATCGGGATCGGCCGCGACGCAGAAGCCGATGCCGATATCGCATTCGCCGGCGCGCACCGCATCGATGACCGCCGGCGCTGGCAGCACGCGGATGTTGAACGAGACGCCCAGATAGCGTTCGCGGAATTTGACGGCCGCCGCAGCCGGTCCGTAGGCCGCGATGCTTTCGACCAGCGCGATCCGGATGAGACGGCGCTCCATACCGCGCGCATCATCGAGGTCGGAACGCAAAGCGTCGAATTCCATCAGCGCCGACTGGACGTACTGCGCGACAAGGGCTCCGGCATGGGTGAGTTCGACTCCACCAGCGCGCCGCTCGAAAAGAGCGGTGCCCATTCGACGCTCGAGCATGGCGATCTGCCGGCTGACCGACGACGGCGCCAGGCCGAGGCGTTCGCTCGCCTTACGGATGGAGCCGGTGCGGGCCGCCTCCTGAAAGATGCGCAAATTCTCCGGGAACATGGCTCGACCCTTCCGCCATGATCTGAGCCGAGCGTTGCGTTATATGCAACACCCGCGACGAGCCTTTGACCTCCCTCGCGATTGCCCAATGGCCTAGGGTAGCACCATGCGAAAACTGCTGCTGCCCGCTTTGCTTTGCTGCTTTGTCTGTCCCGCCCGCGCGGACAACGCAAACGACATGGCCCGCCTGGCCGAGGCGACACTCAAGACTTATCACGCGGCGGATCGGGCGACCTATCTCGACAACCTGTTCCGCATGCAATTCGTGGCGGGCCGCTATGCGGACTCTGCACGCACGATCGAGTTGATGCACGAGCCCGTGCGAAACAAGCAATACGGGATGCTTGCGCTCGCTCTGGTCCGCCAGCGTGGAGCGCATGTCTCGTTCGCCGACGCGTTCGCGGGGCAATTTCGCGCGATGGTGCGCCCGATGGACGACAAGACGTCGGCGCTTGTCCTGCGCCTGTTCAATGTCAGTCCAACCGGCGGCCTCTCCCTGCTCATAAACCAGACAGCGCTTAAGCGGGACCTCTCGACGGCACGCAGAGGACATGACACGACAGCGATCATACGCGCTTATCAGATCGAACAATCATATCGCATGATCGCGCCGCTGGTGACGGCGCTTGTGGCCGAGGAGGACGCGCGCCGTTATATCGTCACAAGAGATATCCAGGTGAAGACACCGGACGGCGCGATCGTTTGCGCATTGGTTGTAAGACCGCGCGACGCGAAACGCCGGCCGACACTTATGGAATTCTCGATCTACGCCGACGTAATGTCAGCAACGAGTGAGGCCCTGCGCTCGGCATCGAACGGTTACGCCGGCGTCGCCGGCTTCTCGCGCGGCAAACTGTGCAGTCCAGGCGAGGCCGTGCCCTATGAGCATGACGGCGCGGATGCCGATACGCTGATAGACTGGATCGCTCGCCAGCCCTGGAGCGACGGACGCGTGGGCCTGTTCGGTGCGTCATACGACGGCTTCACCGCTTGGGCGGCGCTGAAACACAAGCCGGCCGCGGTGAAGGCGATCATGACGGCGGTGGCGGCGGCGCCGGGTATCGATGTGCCGACGGAAGGCGGCGTGACGTTGTCCTTCTCATACTACTGGCCGTTCTACGTCACCGGCAACAAGACGCTGGATGGATGGGCCTTCGACGATCACGCGCGCTGGAACAAGCTCGATCGCGATTGGTACAAGAGCGGCCGTCCCTACGTCGATCTGGAGAAGTTCGACCGTGGTCCCAACCCGATCTGGGATCGCTGGATCGCCCATCCCGACTACGATGCGTACTGGCAGGCCACGATTCCCTACGGACGCGAATTCGCGGCCATCGACATCCCGGTGCTGATGACGACCGGCTATTACGACGGCGGCGAAATCGGCGCGCTCTACTATTTTGCCGAGCATCATCGCCACCGTCCGGACGCCGAGCAGTATCTGGTGATCGGCCCCTACACGCACGCGACAGGGAACAGGGGTACCGTCGATGTCTTGGGGGAGACGCAACGCGTATTGAGCGGCTACACGCTCGATCCGGCGGCATTGCAGGATTTCGGGGCACTTCGCTACCAGTGGTTCGACCACATCTTCAAGGGCACGCCCAAGCCCACTCTGCTCGCGAACAAGGTGAATTTCGAGGTTATGGGCGCGAACATTTGGCGCCACGCACCATCGCTGAGCGCCATGGCGCCAGAAAAGATCACGTTTCACCTCGACCGAAATAGTCTGACCGACGGGCCGGTAAAATCGCACGCCATCGTCCAAACGATCGATCTGACTGACCGCTCCGACGCCGATCGCGTTCCCGTGGGCGGAGACACGATCGATACCAAGATCGATCTCTGGAACTGCATCGAATTCGTAAGCAAACCGTTCGACAAGCCGGTGGAACTGGACGGCGCATTCGCCGGCCGCCTCGAATTCGAGATCAACAAAAGGGATTTCGATTTCGCCGTTCAACTTTACGAGCTGACGAAAGACGGAAAATACGTATCGCTATCCTGGTACATCACACGCGCCTCTTACGCCCGCGACCGCACGCACCGCCATTTCTTCGTACCAGGCGTGCCGCAGACGATCGACTTCACCGCCACGCGGCTGATCGCACGCAGGTTTGCTGCAGGAAGCCGGCTCGTGGCCGTCATCGGGCTGCTTCGCCAGCCCGATGAGGACATCAATTTTGGAACCGGCAAACCTGTGCGCTTCGAATCTGCCGCCGACGCCGGGCGGCCGCTCTCGGTGCGCTGGTCGTCCAGCAGCACACTGACGATCCCCGTTAGGCTGTCGAGCTAGCCAGCGGCAAGGTGCTTGCGAAAACCAGAGATAGATCAATCCCCACGCCAGACCGGCCGCAACCGCGAGCTCAGGCATCCCTGTCACCTGCGGTCATGTTTTTGGTACCCAATGCCATGGGTTTGCAGAATTGGCGCCCCTATCTAGGGCTAGAGACGGAACAGCCGCGATACAAGCTTGACGGGTGCGTCTTGGTTTTGGACTCGGTCTTCCGCTCACCTACAGGGGACAATCATGCTGCGCCGCATTTTCCCAAGGCAATTCGACAACATCTTTCGCGGGCATTGGCTCGCGATCTGGGTCCTGTTGCCGGTGGTGCTTCTGGAACTCGTCATCGGCGCCAATTCGGTCATCAACACGCGATCGGTCGCGATGGGTGCCGACGGGATTCCCCTGGACCGGTTTGGTCCCGAAGCCGCAACAACGGCGGTTTCGCTCTTCGCGCTTCTCGGCCTTTCCCGCCTGCTGTTCGGGCTAATGGGCGTAATGGCGCTGATCCGCTACCGCGCCATGATTCCATTCATCTATCTTCTGCTGCTCGTTCTGCAGCTGGGCAGCAAGGCGCTTCTCCTGCTGCACCCGGCCATCCGCTCCATCGGCCACAACACCGCGGCAGGGTCTACGGTCATCCTGGTCTTGATCGGGATGCTGCTGACCGGCTTTGTCCTCTCGCTGCTCGGAAGGCCTGATCCCCAGGCCGTTAAGGGCGCACCCCGGGCAATTGCGCCGAGAGCGCTCCAGCCGCTAAAAGCGGCCCATGTCTCATCGTTTTTGCGTCGCCCCCATGATGGATTGGACGGACCGGCACTGCCGGTTTCTCCATCGGCAATTGACGCGTAGTGCCTTGCTTTACACCGAGATGGTCACGGCAGATGCGATCCTCAGGGGCAATCGCGCGCGTTTGCTGGACTTCGACAGGCGCGAAGACCCGGTGGCCCTCCAGCTCGGAGGATCCGAACCGGGGAAGCTGGCCGAGGCGGCGAAGATCGGTGCCGATTTCGGCTATAGCGAAATCAATCTCAATGTCGGCTGTCCGTCCGATCGCGTCCAATCCGGCCGCTTCGGTGCGTGCCTGATGCGCGAACCCGAACTCGTCGCCGAATGCGTGGCCGCGATGCGGGCGGCGGTTTCGATTCCGGTGACCATCAAATGCCGCATCGGTGTCGACGATCAGGAGCCGGAGGAAGCGCTGCGCAAATTGATCGGATTGTGCGCGCGGGCGGGCGTGAAGATTTTCGCCGTTCACGCGCGCAAGGCATGGCTCGAAGGGCTGTCCCCGAAAGAGAACCGCGACGTGCCGCCGCTGGATTACGGTCTGGTCTATCGGGTGAAGCTGGAACATCCCAAGCTCAAGATCGTCATCAATGGCGGGATCGGCACGCTCGACGAAGCGCAGGCGCATCTGGAGCGCGTCGATGGCGTGATGATCGGCCGCGCCGCCTTTCATTCGCCGGCGATGCTTGCGGAAGTCGATGCGCGGTTCTTTGGCGGGGAACCGGTTTCGCTGGACGCCGCCGTCGACGCCTATGTGGAATATGTGGCGGAGCAGCTCGGCCAGCGTGTTCCGCTGAACCGGCTGACCAAGCCGATGCTGGGACTGTTCAACGGCAGGCAGGGCGCGCGCCTCTTCCGCCGCCATCTGGCGGAGAATGGCAATCTGCGCGGCGCGAATCTGCAGACCTTGCGCGACGCGCTCGCGCTTGTGCGTCAGCCCATCGAGTGCGTGGCCGCCTGAATGGACATCCTTCACTCGGGGAGCGATCTCGGAACGCTGGCGCTCGGCCTCGTCATCGCGGGCGCGGTGAGCGGGCTGACTGCGGGCATGCTCGGCGTCGGCGGCGGTATCGTCGTGGTGCCGGTGCTTTATCATGTGCTGGCGCTGATCGGCATCGATCCGGGCATCCGCATGCACATCGCGATCGGCACCTCGCTCGCCACGATCATCCCGACCGCGTTCTCCTCCATGCGGGCGCATGACAAGAAAGGCGCGGTCGACTGGGCGCTGCTAAGGCGCTGGGCGATCCCGATGCTGGCCGGCGTGGCGATCGGCAGTGCGCTTGCCGGCATTGCGCGCGGACAGACCTTGGCGCTGATCTTCGCGCTGGTGGCGATCCCAGTCGCGATCCAGCTGGCGTTCGGCAGCGAGGAGCGGCGCATCGCGGATCATCTGCCCGAAGGCCCGGTTGGTCTTACCCTGCCCGCGCTGATCGGCGGGCTCTCGACCATGATGGGAATCGGCGGCGGGACCATCGGCGTGCCGGCGATGACGCTGTTCGGCATGCCGATCCATCGCGCGGTCGGAACGGCTTCGGCGTTCGGTGTGATCATCTCCATCCCCGGGACCATCGGCGCGATCCTGAGCGGATGGGGCGCCGCGCATCTTCCGACCTATTCGCTCGGCTATGTGAACCTGCTGGGCTTCCTCTTGATCGCGCCGGTCTCGTTCTTCGCCGCACCCTATGGCGCGCATCTGGCCCATGAGATGGACCGCAAGAAGCTCCGCGCCATCTTCGCGCTCTTCATCGCGGTGACCGCCACACGCATGCTCTACGACGCGCTCGCCTGAGAGATCGCAAGGATCGGGTCGCAGCAGGTGCAGCGCAGGTTAAATTGCGGATATGAAAACGACCGACAGGCGCGACTGGCAAACGATCTCCGCAGCGCTCGACCGCGAAGGCTGGGCCGTCCTTGAGGGACTTCTCACGCCTGCCGAATGCCGCGCGTTCGCCGCGCAGTACGACGACAAAGACAGGTTCCGCAGCACGGTCGTGATGGCACGGCATAGCTTCGGCCGCGGCGAATACAAATACTTTGCCTACCCCTTGCCGCCGCGCATCGCGCAATTGCGCGAGACGCTCTACCCGCATCTGGCACCGATCGCCAACCGCTGGTACGAGGCATCGAGGATCGAGACCCGATTTCCGCCCACGCACCGCGCCTTCCTGAAACGATGCCACGAGGCGGGACAGACGCGTCCGACGCCGCTTCTGCTGCGTTATGGCCCGGGCGACTACAATTGCCTGCATCAGGACCTCTATGGCGAGCATGTCTTTCCGCTGCAGGTTGCCTTCCTGCTGTCGGAGCCCGACAAGGAATTCACCGGCGGCGAGTTCGTGCTGACCGAGCAGCGTCCCCGCATGCAGTCGCGCACCGCTGTCGTGCCGCTGAAACAGGGCGACGGCGTCGTGTTCGCGGTCAACCAGCGTCCCGTACAGGGATCGCGCGGCGCCTATCGCGTGACCATGCGCCATGGCGTCAGCGCATTGCGCTCCGGCGAGCGCCACACGCTCGGCATCATCTTCCACGACGCGAAGTGACTATTCGCCGTCGGCCGTAAAGCCCGCGGCCTCGTGGCTGCCGTCGCAGAACGGCTTGTTCTGTGAATGGCCGCAGCGGCACAGCCAGGTTTCCATCGTGCGCGTGATCGTGCGCCCACTTGCGGAGCAGATTTCCAGTGCGCCCTGTACGTGAAGCGGACCGTTCAGCGTCGGCGTCACCGTCAACGGACCGTTCTTCACCGAAAGCGTTTCCGATTCCCCGCTGTCGGGCTCGCCCGTCGCCTTGAAGCCGGCCTTCACATGCATGCGGTCGCAATAGGGCTTGTTGAACGACTTCCCGCAGCGGCAGAGCGTGGCGCGCAGGCTTGACGTGTCGCCGCCGACATTGAGTTCGGCGTGGACGATGAGCGGGCCGTCCTCCGCCACGCGGATTGAGTTGACGCCCGGCGCACCTTCGGCGTCCGTCGTGCCTTCCGGACGATAGCGCAGCGCACCCGACGGACATTTGGTGATGACGGCGATGGCCGCTTCCACATTGGCAGCATCGGGCTCAATCCACGGCCCATCGACATTCGGCTTGAACACATTCGGCAGATTGAGCACGCAATAGCGCGAGTGGATGCAGCGCTTGCCGTCATTGATGACGGTGATGCGCTCGCCTTTGTATTCGTCGATCGCAGCCATGCGGACCTCGAGAGTTGAGATATATAGACTCTATCGCTATTTTCGAGCGATGTCATTGCGTGCCGCCGCGCGTCTCTTCGGGCTGATCCTGCTCGCACCCACTCTCGCGCGGGCGAAGGAGTGCGATCGCGTCTTCGCAAATGCATTGATCCTCAAGGCTATCCCGGGACCGTTCGATTCTGGCTTGGTCGCGGTCTACTCAAAGGTGCGGATCAGAACGCGCGATGGTCTCGAACTTTGGACCTATCAAATACACCTGACCGAGAAGCAATTCCTCCCGGCGCGAGGACAAGTTTGTCGCGTGCGATATACCCTCAGGAAATTGGAAGGTGGGATCGCCGCTCCCGGCGAACCTCTCGAATTCAACAAGCCTGTGCCGGTTGTCTGTTCTTTCGAGTGCCGTCCTTAAATCTTCTGTGCCAGCGCGGCGCCGATGATGTGGTAGAGGGTGCTTGCTGTGACGGGCTCCTCGATCAGGCGGTTCGAGGCATCGATCCGGTCCAGCCAGAGGCCGGACTTCGGCCTATCCAGAAAGCGTTCGACGGCGGCCATCGCCTGCATCTCGCCCGCGGCATCGCCCAAGGCGATCGCGGTGCGGAGCCATTCGGCCTGGGCCCAGAACCGCGCGACCGGTTCGCGCACGGTGCCGTCATCGAGGCTAGCAAATGGCGCGAGGTTGCGGGCGGTGTCGATCTGCCTCGCGCCGTTGGCATAAAGCTTCTGCACAGCAGCCTGCGCCCGGCTGTCGCCCCAAGCGTTCAGCAAGAAGGCCCATTCGAATTGATGGCCGGGCTCGACGTGGTGGCCGTCGATACCGGGCGCGGGCGCCCAGCCTTCGACGAAGAATTCGTGCAGCAGGCCGGTGCGCGGGTTGATGAAGCGGTCGAGGGCCAGCGATCCGGTTTCATCGGCGAGGCGCGCCCATCGCGGATCGTCGTCGATGGCACGCCAGGCAAGCATCGCCTCCAGGAAATGCATGTGGGCGTTGGACTGCCAGGGATGGGCATCGGTTTCGATGAAGCCCCCCGATCCGGTGCGCCGCGAACGCTCCAGCTCCGCGACTATCTCGTGTGCGATGCGCGTGATGCCGAACTCGTCCTCGAAATCCGCGCGGGCGTTTGCGAGCAGAAACAGGACAGTGGCCTGATCGTAGAACAACGCTGTGTCGTCCCTGATGGTGCCGTCGTGGTGGACTAACCGGCGGAAGAGACCGTCGCTACGGCGGTAGCGAGTGAGGAGCGCGCGAAATCCGGAGGACGCGATCTCCCGCCAGGGGCCATCCCAGCCAAGCCGGCCGGCGGTGATGAAGGCATAGGTCTGCCGCGACGCGACGCGAAACCGGCGGTCGACCGGCAATGGCTCGGCGTTCGCATCCAGCGCTTCGTAGAACCCACCGCCGACGCGGTCGACGCCCTTCTCCGCCCAGAGCGGGAAGACGGTGTCGCGCAGCCACGCCTTGAGATCGCGCATCAGATCTTCTGGTCGTAGGCACCCACTTCCGGGTGCTTCGAGAGGCGTCCGTCGAGGTCCTCGAACATCGCGTGCATGTTGGCGTCCGAGACCGGGCTTTCGACCACGACGACGAGCGAGGGCTTGTTGGACGACGCCCGCACAAGACCCCAGGTGCCGTCTTCCAGGGTCACGCGCACGCCGTTGACGGTGATGATGTCCTTGATCTTCTGGCCGAGGATCGTTCCGCCTTTCGCCTGCAGATCCAGATATTCCTTGGTCATCGCATCGACCACGCCGTATTTCTTGTCGTCCGGACAATAGGGCGCCATGGTCGGCGAGCCCCAGGTTTTGGGCAGTTCGGCAATCAGATCGGACATCTTCTTGTTGCCCGCGCGGTCGAGCATCTCGAGTACTGCGATGCCGGCAACGATGCCGTCGTCATAGCCGCGCCCGATCGGCGGGCGCAGGAAATAGTGCCCGCTCTTCTCGAAGCCCGCGAGCGCACCAAGCTCGGTCGTACGCGCCTTGATGTAGGAGTGGCCGGTCTTCCAGAAATCGACCGTCGCGCCGTTCTTCTTCAACACCGGATCGATGTTGAAGATTCCGGTCGATTTCACGTCGACCACGAATTTCGCATTCGGATGCAGCGCGGATAGATCGCGCGCGAGCAGCACGCCTACCTTGTCGGCGAAGATCTCCTCGCCCTCGTCGTCCACGACGCCGCAGCGGTCGCCATCGGCATCGAAGCCGACCGCGATCTCCGCGCCGCTGTCCTTCAGCGCCTTCGCCATCGCGTGCAGCATATGAAGGTCTTCGGTGTTGGGATTGTAGTTCGGAAAGGTGTAGTCGAGATCGCATTGCGCTTCGACCACATCGGCGCCGATGCGGCGCAGCGCCTCTGGCCCGAACAGGCCCGCCGTGCCATTGCCGCACGCCACCACCACGCGGATCGGCCGCGACAGCTTGTGGCCCTTCGTCAGTTCGTCGAGATACTGATCGCGGAAATTGGCGACCGCCGAATAGGACCCGCCCGGCCGTGCCTTACCTTGCCCGTTCAGTACCATGGTCTTCAGCGCCGTCATCTGCTCCGGGCCGAAGGTGAGCGGCGGATTCGATCCCATCTTCACGCCGGTCCAGCCGTTCTCGTTATGACTGGCGGTGACCATCGCAAGGCCGGGGCACTCGAGCGCGAACTGCGCGAAATAGGCCATCGGCGTCGTGCACAATCCGATGTCGACCACTTCACAGCCGGCATTCATCAGGCCGAGGATCAGCGCCTGTTTGATCGCGAGCTCGTAGGAGCGATAGTCGTGTCCGGCGACCACGCGCGGCTTCATGCCGATCTCATGGAAATAAGTGCCCATGCAAAGGCCGAGCGTTTGCACGCCGAGGAGATTCAGTTCCTTCTCAAACAACCAGCGCGCATCGTATTCGCGAAAGCCGTTGGGGGTGACGAGCGGGAAGGTTTCGTATTCGGCGGTGTTGGGCTTCAGGTCGCTGCGGGGCTTATCGGACATCGGTCTGGACGGTTCGGTTTGCGGGTGCCTCTATAACCGCAGGCAGCGGCAAAAGTCGCGGCTTTTGGCGGATTTCTTTAAATGTCGGAGAGACTTCCTACATTCACTGTATGTGATATAATTTTATTCACAGAGTGAGAAAGTAGAATGAGCGACAACGTCGTTTCGCTGAACCGCAATCCGCTGGATGCGCTGGGCCTTCCGAAATTCGAGAGCGGCAGCGTCTGGCTCGCTGGCGCCGGTCCAGGCGATCCCGGACTGATCACCGCCCTTGGCATCCACGCGCTCCAGAACGCCGATGCGGTGCTGCACGACGCCCTCATCAACGAGGTACTGCTCAAACTCGCGCGGCCGGGCGCGGAGATTATCTATGCCGGCAAGCGCGGCGGAAAGAAGTCGTGCAAGCAGAGCGATATCTCGCGCACGCTGGTCTCGCTGGCGCGCAGGGGCAAGCGCGTGCTGCGGCTGAAAGGCGGCGATCCCTTCGTGTTCGGACGCGGCGCGGAGGAAGCGCTGGCGCTCGCGCGTGCGGGCATTCCATTCCGCATCGTGCCCGGTGTCACGGCCGGAATCGGCGGCCTCGCCTATGCCGGCATTCCGGTCACCCATCGCGATACAAATCACGCCGTTACCTTCGTTACCGGCCATGGCACCGACGGCAAACTGCCGAAGCTCGACTGGTCAGCGATCGCGCGCGGGTCGCCGACGATCGTGCTTTTCATGGCGCGGCAATACGCTGGCGAGATTGCTTCAAAGCTGATCGAAGCCGGGCGCAACGCAAACGAAGCTGCCGCCGTCGTCAGCGATGCATCCTTCGACCATCAGGCCGTGCAGGTCACGACACTTGCGGGACTCGGTGAAGCAGCCGCGGGCAGCGGCGCACCGGCGATCCTCGTCATCGGCGAGAATGTGAAATTGCGCGCGGGCCTCGATTGGCTCGGCGCGCTCGCGGGCAAATCGCTCGAATCCTATCCGCTGGGGCGCGAAGACGTCGAAGACGCGGGCTGACCGGTTCGATGTCCATGTTCGCGGCTCACCCCGGCACGTAACAATATTCGAGCTTCATGCCGTCGGGATCGGCGAAGAACACGGCGTAATAGCCTTCGCTGTATTCGGGATAATGCGCCGGCGCATCGAGTACGGTCGCACCGAGCTTAAGAAGCATTGCATGGAGTGCGTCGACATCCGCGCGGCTTGCGGCGTTCCAGGCCAGATGATGCATCCCGGAGGAATAGCGGTCGTGTTGGCGGTCCGCGTTCGGACCGGACACGGGCCGGATTCCGATGGAGCAGTAATCGCCGCCACGGTCGCCCGCGTCGAAATCATACCCGCCGTGATCGTATTGCGTGCTGACACGGTACCCCATGAAACCGAGCACCGCCTCCCAGAATGGACGCGCTGCCCTTGGGTCGCGCACCGAGAGATCGATATGATGGATGGAACCGCGCATCTCCTCACCTCGCTCCCGCCGGCGCCACAAGCCCGGCGCGATCCAGGCGTCCCGGCAGCCCAGCCATGATAGCGGCGCGTTCGGCGTCGCTCATCGCGCCCCAGCGGCCGATTTCCTGCAGCGTCCGGCCGCAGCCGGCGCACAATTGGCTCGCCGGATCGATCTCGCAGACCTTGATACAGGGGGTTTGGATCGGCATTTGCTCGGTACCCGGCGCTGGCATTTTTGGCTATCATAGGCTGGCATTGGGCGGGGCGAAAACAGCCATGAACGTCGTGGAAGCCACGTCTGCCTATGAGGACTGGCTCGCGTCGAACATCGCGCTCGACGTCTCCGACATCGCGCTCAAGCACCAGCTCATGCACGACAGCGCCTTCGCGTTCCTGCGCGCGACCTATTACCGCTGGATAGCGCTCTCCGCAAAGCAATGCGCCGACCTCGCGAAGGCGCCGCAGGTGCTGTCGGTCGGCGACCTGCATATCGAGAATTTCGGCACCTGGCGCGACAACGAGGGCCGGCTCGCCTGGGGCATCAACGATTTCGACGAAGCCAGCCATCTTCCCTACACCAACGATCTCGTGCGCCTCGCAGCCAGTATCCTCGTGGCCGTCGATACCGGCGCGCTGTCTTTCGACAGCAAGAAGGCGTGTACGGACATACTCGAGGGCTACGCGGACGTCATCGGCGCGCAAGACGCAGCGCCCTTCATCCTGGAGGAAGAACACTCGGGCCTGCGCGATCTTGCCATGAGCGGCACACGCGGACCCAAGAAATTCTGGAAGAAGATCATGGAGGCGCAGAAGATCACACCGCCGCCCTCTGCAAAGAAAATTCTGTCGTCGTATCTGCCGCGCGGCGCGAAGAGCGTCGTCTATGCGCGCCGCACCGCGGGCACCGGAGGTCTCGGCGTACCGCGTTTCATCGCCTGGGGCCGGTCGCATGGCGGGCTGGTGGCGCGCGAAGCCAAGACGCGCGCGCCCGCGACCCATTGCTGGGTGAAGGACATCGACCCCAAGCCCTCGCCGTTCATGGCAATACTCAAACAGGCCGTGCGCGTTCCGGACCCGGGCCTGCATGTCGCCTCGCACTGGATCGTCCGGCGGCTCGGTCCGCATTTGGAGCGCATCGAACTCGGCGACGTGGCAGACACCAAGGCGCGGCGCGAGGTGCTGAACGCGATGGGCCGCGAGACGGCCAACGCGCATTGGGGCGACCGCAAGGCCGCGGCGCTGATCGTCGAAGACCTCAAGGAACGCAAGGCCTCATGGCTCTACAGCCACGCCGCGCGCATGGCGGAGGCGACGCTCAGGGACTGGCGGGCGTGGCGAAAGCGCCGCTAGAGCGTTTTCGATTAGATTCTTTCATTCACTTCGTCATGGCGGGGCTTGCCGCCTTTGCTAAAGCTACGGCGCCGAGCGAGTTCGCACTCGCCCACCGAAGCTAAAAGCATAGGCGGGGTCCGGGCATCCAGCGCGCCTCGTCGATAGCGACAACGTGTCGGCGCAGGCGCAGAAAATTCACGCGGAGTCGCGGAGCGCGCGGAGAAGAAATGAACTCCGCGAACTCCGCGTGAGATATCTTCTTCATGTTGCTCGCTGCCGCTCGCAGGCTCGAGGCTGCCAGAGCAGCCAGGGACGCGGTCGAAGACTTGCCCGGCTAAGTGACTACTCCGCCACCGCGCGTGCGGTGCGCTTGCGGTCATGGGGGCTGAGCTCTCTCTTCCGTATACGGATGGATTGCGGCGTGACCTCGACGAGCTCGTCGTCCTCGATATAGGCGATGGCCTGTTCGAGCGTCATCGGCACGATAGGCGTCAGCCGCACCGCCTCGTCCTTCGAGGTGGTGCGGATGTTGGTGAGCTGCTTGGCCCTCAACGGATTGACCTCGAGGTCGTTGTCCTTGGCGTTCTGGCCGATGATCATGCCCTGATAGACCTTGGTGCCCGGCACGATGAAGAGCTTGCCACGCTCTTCGAGATACCAGAGCGCGTAGGCGACCGCCTCGCCGTCACCGGTCGAGATCAGCACGCCGTTTGTGCGGCCCTGGATCGGTCCCTTGTGCGGCGCGTAGCCCGCGAACATGCGGTTGATCACGCCGGTGCCGCGCGTGTCGGTCAAAAACTCGCCGTGATAGCCGATCAACCCGCGCGACGGTGCACTAAAGACGATGCGCGTCTTGCCTGCTCCCGTCGGACGCATATCGGTCATCTCGCCCTTGCGCGAGGAGACCTTCTCGATGACGACGCCGGTATAGGGGTCGTCGACGTCGATGGTGACTTCTTCCATTGGCTCCAGCCGCTCGCCCTTCTCGCCGGTCTGGAACAGAACACGCGGGCGGCTGATGGAGAGCTCGAAGCCCTCCCGCCGCATCGTCTCGATGAGCACGCCGAGCTGCAATTCGCCGCGGCCGGCAACCTCGAAATCGCCGTCGCCGGTCTCTTTGACCTTGATCGCGACATTGCCCTCGGCCTCGCGCAGCAACCGCTCGCGGATCACGCGGCTTTGCACCTTGTCGCCCTCCCGTCCGGCGAGCGGGGAATCATTGACCGACACGGTCATCGCCAGGGTCGGGGGATCGATGGGGTTGGCGTGAATCGCCTCGGTGACCTGCATATCGCAAAGCGTATCGGCGACGGTCGCGATCTGAAGGCCCGCGATGGCGATGATGTCGCCGGCCTCAGCGCGCGCCACCGGCACGCGCGCAAGGCCTCGGAACGCGAGCAGCTTGGTCACGCGCGCGCGCTCGATCTCCTTGCTGTCGTTGTTCAGTACCTTGATCACGCGGTTGACCGTCATCGCGCCGGATTCGATACGGCCCGTCAGAATGCGGCCGAGGAAGTTGTCGGCCTCGAGCGTCGTCACCAGCATCTTGAACGGATGCTCGTCGCCGGCCAGCGCCATCGGCTTCGGCGACGGAACGTCCTCGACGATGCGCTTGAACAGCGGCGAGAGGTCCTTGCGCTCGTCTTCCAGCTCGTTCACCGCCCAGCCGTTGCGGCCCGAGGCATAGAGATGATGGAAGTCGAGCTGGTAATCGTTGGCTTCGAGCGCAAGAAACAGATCGAAGATGCTCTCCAGCGTCTCCTTGGGCTGGGCGTCGTGGCGGTCGATCTTGTTGATGACCACGATGGGCTTGAGGCCGAGCTTCAGGGCCTTGGACAGCACGAACTTCGTCTGCGGCATGACCGACTCGGCCGCGTCGACCAGCAGCACAACGCCATCGACCATGGAGAGGATGCGCTCGACCTCGCCGCCGAAGTCGGCGTGGCCTGGCGTGTCGACGATGTTGATGCGGGTGCCGTTCCACTCGACACTGGTGCACTTGGCGAGAATCGTGATGCCGCGCTCCCGCTCCAGATCGTTGGAATCGAGCGCCCGATCCTGCATGTGCTGGTTCTCGCGCACGGAACCGGATTGCTTCAGGAGCTGGTCCACCAGCGTGGTCTTGCCATGGTCGACATGGGCGATGATCGCGATGTTGCGGAGATCCATGGAAAAACGGCGCCTTTCGGGGAGGCGGGCTTATAGACGGCGAGTATGAAGGCGGCAACCTTGCGCCCGGTGTAGACTCGGTCCCAGGCCGAACTCCCGGCCCGTCCGGGAACATTAACCGCCTGTAGGACTGAGCTTTTCTTCGTCGCCAGCGCCCGAAAACCGGGCAATTGGATACAAAAAGCCGCGGATGAAAGGCATTTTTTCGGAAAGCCGTGCTAGGAGATGGCTCAGGAAGCTCGATATCTCGCCCGGCGGCCCCGACTCGCGGAGCCGCGCCGCGGTTCGTCGGGCTAAGGACCGTTGATGAACATCCGTTTTCCCAACAGTTTTGAGACGATCCCAACCTCGGTTCAGGGGCTTCCCGACGCCATCCGCCGAGCCGATTCCCGCACCCGGTTGATCTGGGGCGTGCTCGCACTTGTTCTTGTGGCAGGTTTGATCTGGCTCATCCGCGATCTGACGGCGGGTTCCTCCAAACCTGCCATGCCGCCGGCGCCGGTGCGGGTTACCGCCGCAAAAGAGATGACCGTGACCGTGGTGGAGCACACGCTTGGCACCGTCGTCGCCAACGCCACGGTCCAGGTCACCGCGCGCGTGGACGGGCAGTTGATGTCCGCGGGATTCAAGGAAGGCGATATCGTACACACCGGCCAGGTGATCTTCAGGCTCGACCCGCGTCCGTTTCAGGCGGCCGTCGAGCAGGCGCAAGGCACGCTCGCGAAGGACCAGGCGATGCTGGCGAGTGCGCACAACGATCAGGTGCGTTACGACGCCCTGTTCAAGCAAGTCGCGATTTCGCAGCAGCAGCGCGACCAGGCGGATGCCAATGCCAAGGCACTCGCCGCAACCGTGCAGTCCGACCGGGCTGCGCTCGATGTCGCCAAGCTCAATCTTGCCTATTCGGTCATCAAGTCGCCCATTGATGGAAAGACCGGGCCGATCCTCGTCCAGCCAGGAAATCTGGTGACCGCCAATGGCACCAGCCCGCTCGTGACGATCACGCAGATCCAGCCGGTGAAAGTCTCGTTCTCGCTTTCGCAGTCGGATTTGCCGCGCATCCAAAATCGCGCCGCGCAAAACACGCTCTCCGCGGCGGTCGACTTGCACGACGCCTCTGGAAAGCCGATCCAGGCCAAGGTCGATTTCGTGAGCAACGCGGTGAGCAACACCACCGGTACCATCGAACTGCGCTCGACCTTCGCGAACGAAGACATGCGCCTCGTGCCCGGCCAGCTTGTCGATGTCGCGGTCGCACTCGACACGTTGCCGAACGCCATTGTGGTGCCGCGCGAAGCCGTGAATGTCGGGCCCGACGGACGCTACGTCTATGTCGTCGACAAGGATGCCAATGCGCAGTTGCGGCCGGTGACAGTCCTGTTCGACGGCGGTGCCACGATCGCGATATCGGGCAAAGTGAACAAAGGCGATCGGGTGATCACAGACGGGCAACTTCGCGTCGTTCCGGGCAAGCCTGTCTCAGTCGCGAAAGCCGCCGCGCCGAAAGCGCCATGAATATCTCGCGTCAGTTCATCTTGAAGCCCGTCATGACGACGCTGATCATGGCGGCGATCGTGATCTTCGGCCTGCTCGGCTTCTTCCAGTTGCCGATTAGCGAACTGCCGAACGTCGATTTTCCGACCATCGTGGTCAGCGCCGGCCTTCCCGGCGCCGATCCCGAAACCATGGCGTCAGGCGTCGCAACGCCGCTCGAAAGCCAGTTCTCGACCATCGCCGGCGTGAGTTCGATGAGTTCGTCGAGCACGCAGGGTTCGACGCAGATCACCATCCAGTTCGACCTCGACCGCAACCTCGATGGTGCGGCGCAGGACGTGCAGGCGGCGATCTCCGCCGCCGGCCGGCAACTGCCGCAGCAGATGCCGACGCCGCCGACCATGCGCAAGGTCAATCCGTCGGACCAGCCGATCATGTATCTGGCGATGGGCTCGCCGACCTTGCCGCTTCAGGAAGTGGACAAATACGCCGAGACATTGCTGGCCCGGCAATTGTCGACGCTGAACGGCGTGGCACAGGTCAACGTCTACGGTTCGCAGAAATTCGCGGTGCGTATCCAGGCCGACCCCGTAGCGCTCGCCGCACGCGGCATCGGTATCGATCAGGTTGCGACCATCGCCAATGCCGCAAACCCGAACATTCCAACCGGATCGCTGAACGGCTCCAAACAGTCGATCGTGCTGCATTCGAGCGGACAGCTCGAGACCGGCGCGTCCTTCAATCGCCAGATCATCACCTACAAGAACGGCGCGCCGGTGCGCGTGCAGGACGTCGGACGCGCTGTCGACGGCGTCGAGAACAAGTATGTGGCGAGCTGGTATAACGGCAAGCGCGCCATTGTGCTTGCGATCCAGCGCCAGCCCGGATCCAACACGATTGCCGTCGTCAACGAGATCAAGGCCATCCTGCCAAATTTCATGGCGCAGCTGCCGGCGACCGTTCACCTCAACGTACTTTACGACCGGAGCCAGTCGATCCGCGCGTCGGTGTCCGACGTAGAATTGACGCTGGTTCTGGCGGCGATCCTGGTCGTGGCGGTGATCTTTGTGTTCCTGCGCACGCTGTCGGCGACGCTCATTCCATCACTGGCGTTGCCGATCGCGGTGATCGGCACATTCGCCGGCATGTCGTTCCTGGGCTACAGCCTCGACAATCTCTCGCTCCTGGCGTTGACGCTTTCGGTCGGATTCGTCGTCGACGACGCCATCGTCATGCTTGAGAACATCGTGCGCCATGTCGAGGAAGGCGACCGGCCGATGGAGGCCGCGCTCAAGGGCGCGCGTGAGATCGGCTTCACGATTCTGTCCATGACCGTGTCGCTGGCCGCGGTGTTCATTCCGCTCGTGTTCATGGGCGGGATCATCGGACGGCTGCTGCACGAATTTGCCGTCACCATCGTTCTGGCAATCCTGTTCTCGGGCATCGTGTCGGTGACACTGACCCCGATGCTGTGCGCGCGAATGCTAAAGCCGGAATCGCACAAGAAGCACAACCGCTTCTACGAATGGAGCGAGAACGCGTTCAACCGCGTGCAGGCGTCCTACGAGCGGTCGCTGCGCTGGAGCCTGCAGCATCGCTTCGTGATCTTCATCATCTTCCTGCTCAGCATCGTATTGACGGTCGGCATGTTCATGATCATGCCGCAGGACTTCCTGCCCGCGAGCGATCAGGGCCAGGTCTTCGGACTGACGGAAGCGTCCAATGGCACCTCGTTCGATCAGATGGTGCGCTATCAGCAGCAGGCCGCCGCAATCGTGGCGAAGGATCCCGACATCGAAGGCTTCATGTCCGCGGTCGGCTCCGGCGGATCGAGTTCGGGCGTCAACAGCGGTCGTATCTTCGCGAGCCTGAAGCCGCTGTCGGAGCGCAACTCTTCGGCGTTCGACGTCGTGCAGCGCCTGCGCAAGGACCTCAGCGAGATTCCCGGCATCAATATCTTCATGCAGGTCCCGCCGATGATCCGTATCGGCGGCATGCTGACCAAGTCGCAGTATCAGTACACGCTTCAGGACCTGGACATGCAGGAACTAGAGGAGTCCTCGACCAAGCTGATGAACGCGCTGAGGACGACACAGGGCTTCGTGGACGTCACAAGCGATCTGCAGCTATCGACGCCTTCACTGAACGTCACGATCGACCGCGACCGGGCATCGGCGCTGGGCGTGACACCGGCGGCCATCGAAACCGCGCTAGGGTCGGCGTTCGGTGGCTCGGAAATTTCGCAGATATACGGCTCGTCGGATACCTATGAAGTCATCCTCGAACTGCTGCCGCAATACCAGACGGACCCGTCGGCCCTCTCGCGCCTCTATGTGACCGCGCAGGATGGAACGCTGGTACCGCTGACGGCCGTGACCAAGATCACGAACGGCACGATGCCGCTCAGCATCAACCATCTGGGACAGCTGCCGTCAGTGACGGTGTCCTTCGATCTGACACCCGGCTATGCGCTCAGCTATGCGACATCGACGATCAAGCAGGTCCAGTCCCGGATCGGTATGCCGGCGACGGTGCAGGCCTCATTCCAGGGCGCAGCCCAGGCCTATCAGAACTCGACCGGCGGAACGGCCATCCTGCTGCTGGCGGCGCTCGTCGTCGTCTACATCGTGCTTGGCATCCTCTATGAAAGCTTCGTCCATCCTCTGACAATTCTCTCAGGCTTGCCTTCGGCCGCGGTGGGTGCGCTCTTCACACTCTATCTGTTTCATCTCCTGTTCCTGGTCGGCATCGTAAAAAACGACTCAACGCTCAGTCTCTATGCCTTCGTGGGCATGATCATGCTGATTGGCATCGTGAAGAAGAATGCGATCATGATGATCGACTTCGCGCTGTCGCGCGAGCGCGGCGAGAACGTACCGCCCGAAACCGCAATCTTCGAGGCGGCGATCATTCGGTTCCGTCCTATCATGATGACGACGATGGCAGCGCTCATGGGCACCCTTCCCATTGCCATAGGCCTCGGCGCCGGCGGCGAGACGCGCCGGCCTCTGGGCCTTGCCGTCGTGGGCGGGTTGATGCTCTCGCAACTCCTGACGCTCTACATCACGCCGGTGCTCTACGTGTATCTCGATCACTTGAGCGAGCGCTTCGGAGGCAAGTCTGGCCGCGCCGCACACGCCCCGGCCGAATAGCTCACGCTTTCGCAGCAATGCGATCGACTTCGGTGCGCTCCTCCGGCGAAAGCTGCCATTCCGTAGCCTTGATATTCGCGTCGATCTGTTCGGGCCGCGTGGCACCCGCAATCACGCTCGCGAGACAGTCGTGCGACAGAAGCCAAGAGAAGGCCAGTTCGAGGAGCGAGCGTCCGCGTGGTCTGCAGAATGCCTCGAGCGCCTCGACGATGCTCCAGTTTACGTCGTTCATATAGCGGTCGGAGAAGCGCTGCATGCGGCCGAAGCGGGTGTCGGCGGCCGGCATGTGGCCACGCTGGTACTTGCCGGTCAGTAGTCCGCTTGCGAGCGGGAAATAGGGCAGGAGCGACATTCCGTTCCGCGCGATGGCAGGCATGAGTTCGTTTTCCGCATCGCGTACCAGAAGGCTGTACTCATCCTGCGCCGTCACATAGGCCGCGATTCCGGTACGTGCCGAGATCGCCGCGGCATCGTCGATGCCCGCAGCCGGAAGATTGGAACAGCCGATGGCGCGAACCTTGCCTTGTTTCATGAGATCGTCGAGTGCGCGCAGCGTTTCATCCGTCGGCGTCTTCGGGTCGGGCTTGTGGAGCTGATAGAGATCGATCCAGTCGGTCTTGAGCCGCTTCAGGCTCGCCTCGACAGCTTCCATGATGTAGGCGCGAGACCCGCGGGCTTTGCTTTCGTCGTCATCCATCGCCATGCCGAATTTGGTGGCCAGTACGATGCCTTTCCGGCGTGCGCCCAGAATCTGGCCGAGTTGTTCCTCCGAGCCGCCGCGATTGCCGTAGATATCGGCGGTATCAAACAGCGTGATGCCGCGCTCAATGGCACGGTCGACGACCTTTCGCGAGGATTCGATTTCCAGAATGCCGAAATTGTTGCAGCCGAGACCGACGACCGAAACCTCGATGGAAGACTTTCCGAGCTTGCGCTTTTTCATCGTCCACGTCCTTTTTCCGCACCGATCATAACGTCTCCACAAACAAAAAGGGCGCCGGTTTCCCGGCGCCCTGATTGGGAACGATGGGCGCTCTTAGAAGTGCGCCCCTATCCGGAAGCCGTAAGTCCTAGGATCGCCGTAGAAGGCGTTGGTATAGAGGCCCGAGGTCGAGCTGGTCAGGTACAGGCCGGTCTCGTTGGTGTTGTCGAAGATGTTCTGGATGAAGCCTTGAACGTACCAGTCCTTGTTGGGCGAGTTGAACGTGAGCAGCGCATTGGTCACGTCCCACGACGAGATAGCATCGGAGCGATCGTTGAAGATGCGGCCCCACATCTTGTCCTGCCAGTAGTAGTCAACACGGGCGGTCAGGCTATAGCCGCTATCGATCGGCATCGTGTATTGTGCACCGACGCTGATCGTGTATTTCGGCGTGTTCTGCAGCTCGTTACCATCCAGGCTCACGAACGCACCCGAGTGATTGCCCTGGTGGGTGGGATCGTTCGTCGAGAAGCCCTGTGCGTTCAACGCGTCTTCAAAGGTCACGCCCGGTGCAATGATGGTGTCTCCGGCGATGCAGGTGCCATAGGACGTGTTCGCCACACCGTGCGCCGCCAGTGAGGTCACGCCGCCCGGAGGGGCCATGAATCCGAGGCCTGCCGGCAGCGTGCCCGGCGCGGCGCCGGCATAGTACAGCACACAGTTCTGACCGACGTTGGAGCCCAGCGTGGCGTCCTTCACAAGCAGGACGTCGCTGCGGCCGCCGGTCGGGTTGCGATCGTCCACCAACTGGCTGTTCTGGATGCTGCTCTGCGTCGTGCCCAGGCTCACGTTGAACAGCAGCGAGTCGGTGGGAGCCCAGTTGAACTCGCCTTCCATGCCCCACAGCTTGGCGTTGATGTTCTGATTGACCGAAGTGTTGTTCTCGATCGCAGACACTTGCAGGTCTTTGTAGTCATAGTACCAGACGTCCATATTGGCCTGGAGCTGGTTGTCGAACAGATTGTTCTTTGCGCCGACTTCAAACGCGTCGATCGACTCCGGCTTATAGGCGGCAGGCACACCCAAGCCCGCTTGGATTCCGGGATTGAAGCCGCCCGCTTTGTAACCCCGCGCATAGGACGCATAGAGATGCGTGGTGTCCTGGTCGTTGATCTTCGGCGTCCAGTCAGCGACCAAGCGTCCCGTGAGCTTATCGAACCGCACGCGATTGTTCTGCCAGAGGTCGAAAGTGTTGTCCGGCTGACCAGGATCGCAATTGGAACCGTTCGATTGATCGAAGTCGATTTGACATTGAGCGACCAGAGCGGCCATCGCCTTTTTCTCGTCGGTGCTCCCGATCGGCACTAGACCGCTATAAAGCTCGATGCGGCCCTGCTGGAATTTATCGTCCTGCGTCCAGCGCAACCCGCCCGTGAACTTCAGTTCTTCGGGGATCGCGTCCCAGTACAATTCGCCAAAGAGCGCCTTCGAACTCAGCGTATTCTCGTTACCGACGTTGTGATAGAAGCTCGGCCCAAGTACGCAGCCCGTTGCGTAGCACAGTTGGGGCGCTGAAAGGCCGGAAATGCTGCCCAGTACGATCGCGGGATAATCCAGGGTATTCGCATTGACGAAATAATCACCACTGGTCTTGGTGCTCAGATAGTAACCCGCCACCAGGAAATTGACCGGCCCTTCGAAATTGGAGTTGAACCGCAATTCACCCGACCACTGCTGCGACTGGCCGTCCGATTGGTCAAACGCCGTAGCGTGGTCTGCAAATGTTTCGATATTGCCGCCGATTATTCCCATATTCTGGATGCCGGACTGCGGCAGTTTCCCCTGTTGCGCAAAGAACGGCGCAAAATGGGCGGCATAGCCTGGACCGCCCAGGAAACCGAGCAGGCCGAGCAACGTTTGTTCCGAACCTGTAAGGCCTATCACGCCATTGCCCGGCGTCTGCTGGAACGGCTCACCCGCGACGTTGTTGTAGCTTTCCTGCGAGAGCGTGGAATCTTCGTCGTAGCCGACGTCAATCGTCGCATCGAGCCAGCTCGACAGACGCTGCTTCATGTTCAGCGCCACAAACCGGTCCTTGGCGTGATAGGTTGGATCGAAGTCGGTGTAGACCTTGCGGGGATCGGACGGGTTGCAGGGATTGCCCGCCTGCTGACAGATCGCCGGAAGCTGAGGCGCGAAGCTCAGATTGTAGAGACCAAGAAAGTTGCCATATCCGGCGAGGCCCGTGTTGGCAAACGCGCTGTTGATGCCCTGTACGCTCGACGCGATGATGCCAAGCGTGGAGTTCAAATTGATCAGACCATTGCCGACGGAATCCGGCAGACAGCCTAGCGTGCCCGAAGGATCGGTCGTACACAACTGCTTCTGCGAGCGCATGCGGTTGTCGTCTTCCTGGCTGATCTGGGCGATCAGGTCGATCGTGGTGCCTTCCTTCGGCTGCCAGCGAACAGAACCGCGGAACGAATACTCGCCGCGGTCATCGATCTTGTCGCCGTTGAAGACGTTGGTCACGAAGCCGTCGCGCCGCGTCCAGTCGCCGGACACACGAACCGCCAGCTGGTCGTCGATGATCGGTACGTTGACCATCGCCTTGACGTCGGTCGCGTTGTAGTTGCCGTAGCTGACTTCGCCCTGCGCGCCGAAGGTCGAGAGGTCCGGCTTCGCGGTGATGATGTTGACCGAACCGCCGGTCGCGCCGCGGCCATACAGTGTGCTCTGCGGTCCGCGGAGAACTTCGACGCGGTCGAGGTCGTAGAAGGTCGCTTCCGCGAGCGGCGGGGCGCTCAGGAAGATGTCGTCGAGATGAACGGCGACGCCGGATTCGGCATCATAACCGACCGCGGTCACACCGATGCCGCGGATCTGGAAGTTGGAGCCCGTGAAGTTGCCCTTGGTGTAGCTGACGTTTGGGGTCGAAAACACCAGGTCCTTGAACTGTTCGACCTGGTGGGCGGCGAGGTCCTGCGCGGTGTAGGCCGTGATCGAGATCGGCACCGCCTGCACGTCTTCCGCTCTTTTCTGGGCGGTCACGACCACGGTTTCGATCTGCGCATAGGCGGGGACGGTGAAGGCCGTCGTTACCAGTAGCGCACCAATGAACGTAAGGGACTGAGCCGTCCCGATCTTCGCAGGCATTTTGAACTCCCCGTTGCGGCCCCAATGGCTGGAGCCTTTCTACCGGCGCGTCCCGCTCGCATCCCGAGCGAACCCAGACTGACACGCTTCGGCATTTTGGAGATTGATGGAATGTCAGAAACCGGGCAAGGGCGTTGGCCCACCGCCGCCAACGCGTTGCGCTTTCAGCGGAACTTTGTACCCATTATGCAACACTGAATGTTATGGAGTGCTGCTTTTTACGGCGTATGAAACAAGAAATTGTCGTAGGGAAAGCGTGGGCCAGCGAAGCAGCGGCACTATTTCAAAGCTCGGATAGCTCCCACTCGCCCCTACTGACCCGCTCTCGGAAAGGGTCCGATGGGAAAGGGGAGATTGTCGCGCGCAAAAGTCACGAAGGCCAAAAGCTCGAACAGATATTGCAGCAGGTTGAGGGAGAACCGCTTGAGCTCGTCATTGGTATGGCCGTTGATCACAAGTACGACGAACTGCACGAACGCGAGCACGAATACAATCCAGAGCACTACCCAGGCGAGGAACGCGAAGCCGATCGCGTAAAGCAGGCGCGCAATGGGGAACGGCCTGTGATCCGCAAAGGGCTGGGCCTGTGCGGCCGAGCCAGGAGGGACATCCGACATGGGGGGCACTCCATAAGGACTGTGTCACTGCAACAATTGGGGACCCGCACGGCCAATTCAAGCAGGTTCGGCTGAGGGCGCGTTACCCGCCAGCCAATCGAACGTTCCGGTTAGAAGCAGTCCAGCGAAATAGCCGCCCAGATGGGCCTGCCAGGCCAATGTGCTGGTCTCGCCACCGATCGTCAGGCCGGTCAGACCGAAGGCAAGGTTGATCGCGACCCAGACCAGCGAAAAGACCATGACCGGACGAGAAAAGATCGGCGCCAAACCGGGCTGAACCTCCCAACTGCGCACCGGAACGCGCAGGAGTCGGATGGCAGCCGCCATCAACCCTGAAATAGAGCCGGATGCGCCGATGACCGGCACGGGAGAACGCCAGTCGAACGCCAGATAAGTTCCCGCCGCCGCTATGCCGCACACCAGGAAGAACAACAGGAAGATAACGGGACCGAAGCGCCTAGCCACGATCGGACCGAAGGCGAGCAGCCACAGGCAGTTCATCGCCAAATGGGTGAAGTCGCCATGTAGAAAGATGTAGCTGACGAATGGCAGCGCCTGATCGAGGACGCCATGGAGCCCGGCGCTATAGGATAAACGCAAGGGAATGAAGCCATATTGGACCAGAACGCGCTCGGACGCATCCGGCGGCAGAAGCGTGCGCGCCACATGCGCAAGAACGAGCACCGCAATGAGTACCGCCACCGAAGCCGGCACGCGAAAGGCAGGCTCGCCGTTCGCTTCGTCTCGCAGAAATGCCATGGCCGCTAGCGCGTCAACGCGGCTTCGACCAACGGCAGGCGGTCGTTGCCGAAATACATGTCATCTCCGTTGACGAACATCGTGGGCGAACCGAAGCCGCCGCGGGCGATGACCTCTTCCGTATTGGCCCGCAAACGATCCTTTACCTCCGGCGTCTCCGCGCGCGCCAGAATGGAAGATGGATCCAGACCGGCGGCATGGCAGACCTCGCGCAGCGCATCCTCCTGGCTGACGTCTTTCAGATCGCGCCAATAAGCCTCGAACGCGGCACGGGCGAAGGGGATGAGCGCGCCCTGCTCGCCGGCCGCCACCGCGCACCGCATCATCGCGACGGCGCGCACGGGAAAGACCGGCGGCCTGCCGATCTTGACGCCCGCCAGCCGCGCCCAATCCTGCAGGTCTTTCTCGGAATAGGACGCCTTGCGCGGATCGGGATGCGCCCTGCGTTCATAGACATCGCGGTTAACTTCATTGAACACACCGCCGACGAGTATCGGTTTCCATATGGTTTCTGCGTTCGTGCGGGCGATGACGTCCTGGATTCGCGTAAAGGCGAGATAGGTCCAGGGCGAAGAACAATCGAAGAAAAATTCCAGCTTCGCCACAGGTCGCTCCTCGAGTTTTACCACAATACCGCACCATCGTCCCGCTTTGAAACACAGCCTTGGCTGGTTTGTGCCTCAGTTGTGGCACGGCGGTTGCTCTAAGCCTTGGCGAAGACATTTTTCAGGGCGACCGCCATGACCAAGAAGAACACGCTTTTTCTCGCCGCATTCGGCTGCGCGTTCGCGACGGCCGCTGCTGCAGGTCCTTACGACAATTCGGCCAACTACAACAATCCGATCGGCATGACGTCCGCCCAGGAAAACCAGACGGTGAATTCCTCGCTGCGCGATGCCAATGGCAATCTAACTGTCGTCAACGGCCAGATCACCTCGTCGTCCTTCAGCGAAGTGAACGGCGTGCAGAACTTCAGCGGCGGCGTCGGCAACCCGGCCGGCACTTTGAACGGCACCGCGACCGCGATCGGCAACCAGCTCAACGTCGTCACCGCGGGATCGAACAACATCGTGATTGTGAGTTCGACGCAGACCAACAACGGCGATCAGACCGCCAATACCAACCTGAACGGCAATTGATTTCATTGTGAACGGAGGGGAGCCCCATCCCATGACACCGCGCGGACGCAAATTCCTTATAATGCCGTTGGTCCTTTTGACCGCGGCTGTGGCATTGGAGGGCTGTATCAGTCCCTCGGCCGACGACACGGGCCGTTACACGGTGCCGATCGGCGGTTCGCCCGTTATCAGCAATGAGACACCGTATTCGACGGCCTTGCGCTGCATGGCCGGATACACTGCGCAGCGTCCGCTGCGCATCGCAGTCGGCCAGATCGCCGACTACACCGGCAAGATCGAAAGCGACAACTCGGGCCGCAAGCTGACGCAAGGCGCCGCGCTGATGGCGATGTCCGCTCTGGCGAAATCCGGCGTGCGTCTCGTCGAGCGCTTCGATACCTCCGTCGCGGAGATGGAGCTTAAATATGCCAACAACAAGCTCATCGGCGAGAGCGGCCAGCCCCAGGGACCGGGCGACTACCGCCGCATCATGGCGGGCTCGATTCCGGGCTCCGACTACTATCTCGTCGGTGGCATCACCGAGCTCAACTTCAACATCCGTTCCGAAGGCGCCAACGGCGACGGCGGTCAGACCACAACCAACGGCGTCAAAGGTTCGGCCTCGGCCAGCCTCTATGTGATGAACGTCGGTCTCGATCTTCGTCTGGTCGACACCAACACGCTGCAGGTCGTGGATGTGATCTCCTACCAGAAGCAGATCATCGGCCACCAAGTTCAGGCCGGCGTGTTCGACTTCATGGGACAGACCTTCTTCGACGCCAGCTTGGGCGAGAGCGCGCTCGAGCCGGTCCAGCTGGCCGTCCGCTCGGTCGTCGAGCGTGCCGTGCTCGAGATGACGTCGCGTCTCTACCGCATCCCCGCCAACGCCTGCGCGTCCACCCTCGGCACGGACAGCGATCCGCTCGCCGATGCGACCGACAAGCAGCAACATCGGCCCGCCCCCGCGCTGGCGCCTTTGCCGGCGCAAGGACCTGCTCCGGCGCCCACACCGATCAATGCCCCACGCACCACAACCGCAATGAAAGAGGAGAAACACAATGACACGTCTCGCCAGAATCCTTATCGCTGGTACAGTGGCGCTGATGCCAATGACTCAGGCCTTCGCGGACGGGTCGAGTGAAAGTGAGATTATCAACGGCCAGATCAACCTGAACTCGATCTGGACCAACAACAATATGGAAGTGAACAACGTCAACGGTGACGTGAACGGTTCCGCGACCGCAGTCGGCAACGCCTTCCAGGCGGTGACGATGAACAACACCATCGTCGACAACAACCAGTACGCCTCTGGTGCCGCGATCGGCGCCGACCTGAATGCGACCGTGACGAACGTCAACGGCAGCGTGAACCTGAACACGCAGGTTGCGTGCAACACGGCGGACGTATCGACCGATCCGGCCTACACGATCGTGAACTCCACGCAGGAGTGCAACGTCGGCGATCCGTCGCAGGCGACCAATGCGATCGTCGCCCAGGTCCAGAACGACGTGAACATCAGCGGTTCGTCGGCCGGCAACGTCTACACCGAGGACACCAACGCCACCTACAACTACGTCAACACCAAGCAGCTCAACGAGTCGGCCGTGAATTCGACGGTCAATGCCCAAGTCTACAATGTGGGCGGCTCGGTCAATGTGAGCTCGGCCGCGGTCGGAAACACCACGCAGATCGTCCACTACTGATCAACCGGTCCGCGCTGGCGGTTTCTGGGGCAACATGAAGCCGCCGGAGGAAGGGGGAGGGCACACGCCCTCCCTCTTTTTTTGTGCCCGCTTCCGCGCCATGGTGGCACAGCACCGGGAGGGGTTTTCATGTCTGCAAAGGGCGCGACGCTGGAACTGACGCTGAGGGGCGTGATCCTCGGCACTCTGATCACACTCGTTTTCACCGCCGCCAATGTCTATCTCGGCCTCAAGGTCGGCCTGACCTTCGCGACCTCGATCCCTGCTGCCGTGATCTCGATGGCGGTGCTGTCGCTGTTCAAGGACTCCACAATCCTAGAGAACAACATCGTACAGACGGTGGCGTCGGCGGCCGGCACGCTCTCCGCGATCATCTTCGTGCTGCCGGGCCTTGTGATCGTCGGCTGGTGGCTCGACTTTCCGTTCTGGCAGAGCTTCCTGATCTGCGCCTCGGGCGGCATCCTGGGCGTTCTGTTCACGATCCCGCTGCGCCGCGCGATGGTCGTGAACACCGATCTTCCCTATCCCGAAGGTGTAGCGGCCGCTGAAGTGCTCGAAGTCGGCGAAGCGGCGCGCACGCAGTCTGGCACGGAGTCACGCGAAGGATTGCTTGCGGTCGTTTATGGCGCCATCGCATCCGCCGGGCTCGCGATCCTTGCGGCGACGGGTTATGCGACCGCCGGGTTTACGACAATCTTCCGTCTCAATCGCATTGGCGCCGCAAGCGCATCGAGCGGCTTCGACATGGGCTTTAGCCTCGCTCTGATTGGCGCAGGCTATCTTGTGGGTCTGTCCGTCGGATTAGCAATGCTGCTCGGACTCATAATCGCTTGGGGCATCGCCGTTCCGTATCTGACAGCGATCCCCTTCATCGATCCGGCGCATCCCAATCCTTTCACGCCGGCAGACCTCGTCAACTACACAAACTTCATCTGGGCCAAGCAGGTGCGCTTTATCGGTGCGGGCGCGATCGCCGTGGCTTCGGTATGGACGCTGATCAAGCTGATCGGTCCGGTGGTGGGCGGCGTCGTTTCCACGCTTTCGGCATCGCAGGCCGCCAAAAGCGGCGCGGGCGATCTCACCGACACCGACATGTCGCCGGGCTGGATTGGTACTATCGCGCTCGCTTGCCTCGCGGTCATTGCTTATCTGCTGTTTGAATTCCTGGCGCCGACGCCGCTCGCCGGCCACAGCATGGTGCTGGTCCTGACGGCGGTTCCGTTCGTGTTCATCGGCGGATTTTTGATCGCCGCCATCTGCGGCTACATGGCCGGACTGATCGGCGCGTCGAACTCGCCCATTTCGGGCGTCGGCATCCTTGCGATCCTGTTCAGCTCGCTGGTCTTCGTCTTCGTTGTCCGTCCGGGCGCGGACGCGCAGAAGGCGCTCGTCGCGTTCGCGCTGTTCGCAACCGCCATCGTGTTCGCCATCGCCACGATCTCCAACAACAACCTGCAGGATCTCAAGACCGGCCAACTGGTGAAGGCGACGCCTCGCGCACAGCAATGGGCGCTGATCATCGGCGTGATCGCTGGCGCAGCCGTCATCCCGCCAGTGCTGAACGTGCTCGCCCATGCGTTCGGGTTCGCGGGTGCACCGAACATCGGAACCGTGACGCATCAACCGCTGCCGGCACCACAAGCGACGCTGATCTCCGCGCTGGCACAGGGTGTGATCGGCGGCGACCTGAATTGGACCATGATCTACACCGGCATGGCGCTTGGCGTCGTACTTGTGATCCTCGACGAAATCCTTGGCGCGATGAAATGGCTGCGCCTGTCGCCGCTCGCCGTTGGCATCGGTATCTACCTGCCGATGAGCGCGACGCTTCCGGTCGTGATCGGCGCGGTGATCGGGCACATCTACGACAACTGGACGAAAACGACGCCGGACCCCGAATATTCGAAGCGGCTGGCGGTGCTGATTGCGTCGGGCATGATCGTAGGCGAGAGCCTGTGGGGCGTCATCAACGCCGGGGTGATCTCAGCCTCGGGAAATGCCGCGCCGTTCCAGCTCGCGCCGGTCGATTTCGCCTGGATCAACTGGGTTGCAACCGCGGTCTTTATCCTGCTGATCGTGTGGCTCTACACCTGGATCATGCGGCGCGCGCGTCTACACGCGTGAGCGAATCGCCTCGTCCATCGCGAGCACGTTCTTGGCCTGTTTGAGATGCGGCTGGTCGAGCATCTTGCCGTCGAGCGAAGCAACGCCTGCGCCTGACGCAAACGCGGCGACGACACGTTTGGCATGTTCGACGTCGGAGGCTGACGGCGTGAAGGCGTCGTTGATCACCGCGACCTGGTCGGGATGGATCGCGAGCATGCCGGAGAAGCCTTCACGCTGTGCCGCGCGCGCCGCGCGTTCCAGACCTTTGGCATCGCGGAAATCGGCGTGCAGCGTCTCGATGGCCGGCACATCCGCTGCCTTTGCCGCGATCAGACACAGCGAACGTACGATCTTGTATGTCAGAAGAAACTCGCCGCTGTCATCGCGATTGGTTACGGCACCGAGCGCGGCCGACAGATCCTCCGCCCCCCAGGTCATCGCGGCGAGGCGCGGCGGAGGGAAGCGATAGTCCTGCAGCGATAATGTAGCCACCGGCGTTTCGGTCGCGACGGGCAGGAGCTTGATCGCACCATGCGTGATTCCGGCCTGCGTCTCGCGCGTGATCAGATGCGCGTCGATGACGTTCAGCGCCTGCGGACCATCGGGCTTCGGAACGACATAGCCCGCAGGCTTCGAGGCCGTCACCGCTTCGATGTCGCGAATGAAATCCTCGCTGCCCAGCGGGTTCATCCGCACCCAGATCGATTGTGCATGGCTGTCCTTGAGAAACTCGCGGACCAGCTCGCGCGCCTTGGGTCGATTCTCCGCGGCGACGGAATCTTCGAGATCGAGGATCAGCGCGTCGGCGGGCGACGATTTCGACTTGGCGAGCTTCTTCTCGCTGTCGGCGGGAACGAATAGCAGCGAACGCAGGATCATTTCGGCCGCCCCAGCATCAGTGCGCTGCGTTTGCACTGCGCGACCACCTCGCCGCGCTGGTTGATGGCCTTGTGCTGGAACACGACAATCCCCTGCCCTGGACGCGATTTGCTGGCGCGCAGTTCCAGCACTTCGGTTTCGACATGCAGCGTGTCGCCGTGGAACACCGGCTTCGGGAACCGCACCTCGTCCATGCCGAGATTGGCGACAGTGGTGCCCAGCGTCGTCTCGCCCACCGAAATGCCGATCATCAGTCCCAGCGTGAACAGCGAATTGACGATGCGCGTGCCGAACTCCGTCCCCTTGGCATATTCCTCATCGAGATGAAGCTGTGCCGGGTTGTGGGTCATCGCGGTGAAGAAGACGTTGTCGGCCTCCGTCACCGTGCGGCGGATCGGATGGGTAAAAGTTTGGCCCACCAAAAATTCTTCGAAATAAAGTCCGGGCATGAGGTGAAGCGACCACTGGATTTCGTGCTAGTGTTTAGCCTCGTGAGTGGTAAGAGGCCAGAGCCATGACGTTTCCTGAAGGCGCCAAGACGATGAGCTTCATCGTCACGCGCGACCGCGAGAAGGCGCGTGCGTTCTATGGCGGCGTGCTCGGCTTCCCGGTCGTCAGCGAGGACAATTTCGCGCTGGTCTTCGACATGAACGGCACGATGTTGCGCATCTCGACGCTCAAAAACTTTGAGCCTCAACGGCACACGGTTCTGGGCTGGGAAGTTTCCGATATCGTCACGGCGGTGAAAACGCTGAAGGCCAAGGGCGTCACGTTCAACGTCTATGACGGATTCGGCCAGGACGAACTCGGCATCTGGACAGCGCCGGCCTCGACCAACAAGGTCGCGTGGTTCCTAGACCCTGACGGCAACAATTTCAGCCTGACGCAGTTCTAGTCGACCGCCGCGAACTCGCCGGTCGCGGGATCGAGGAACTCGAGCAGCCCATTGGCGATCCCGAAGCGCGCGCCATGCAGCGCCAAGGTGCAGGCCTTCACGCGCTCGGCCACGAACGGAAAGGTCATCAGGTTCTCTAGGCTCAGCCGCACGCAATCGCGCTCCATCGCGACATGGCGCTCATGCGGATCGGCGATATGCGCCGAATGCGCGAGAGCGGGTTCGAGCAGATCAACCCAGTGTTCCAGGAACGGCACGCCCGCAACCAGCTTGGGATCGAGCGCGGCTGCGACGCCGCCGCATTGCGCGTGGCCAAGCACAAGGATGTTGCGCACCTTGAGCTGCATCACCGCAAACGCGAGAGCCGCGCTGGTGCCGTGGTAGCTGACGTCGCTTTCGCAGGGCGGAACGATGCCCGCAACATTCCGCACGACGAACAGCTCGCCCGGCGCGGCATCGAAGATGGTGGCGGGATCGGCACGGGAATCGCTGCAAGAGATGACGAGATATTCGGGGCTCTGTCCGCGCTTCGCCAGCTCCTCGTAATGCGCGCGCTCGATAGGCCAGCGGCCCGAGCGGAAAGCGCGATAGCCGTCGAGGAGATGTTTCACGCCGGAAGCCGTTCGAGAATGATGATCGCCTCGCCCTTATAGGTCGTGCGCGCGTATTCGTGAAAGCCGCAACGTTCCGCGACACGCAACGACGGCGTGTTGTCGGGATCGATGATGCAGACCATGCGCACCTTTCCGAAATGATCCTCCGCCCAGCCGAGGATCGCCTTCACGGCTTCGGTTGCGTAGCCCTTGCCATGCACGGCGGGCAACAGGCCCCACCCGATTTCCGGCACATCACGAAACGACGGGTTGGTATCGCGCTTCACGTTGAGGATGCCCGCTTCGCCGACGCGTTGACCGCTGGCTTTTTCCACGATGGACCAGAACCCATAGCCGAGCAGCGCCCAGTGGCCCGCGACACGCAGATATTTCGCCCAAGCGTCCTCTTCGGACAGCGGCGCGCCGCCGATGAAGCGCGTGACGACCGGATCGGCCCACATCGCGGCAAAGGCCGGAAAGTCCTCCGGCTTATGACCGCGCAGGATGAGACGCTCGGTCTCGATCGTTGGAATGTCCATTTACAGCTCCCGCTCGTAGACAAGACGGCCGAGACCATAGCGCGTTGCCGTGGCGAATTGACGAAACCCGCTCTTCTCCGCGACACGCACCGAAGCCTCGTTCTCGGTGGAGATCACGCACACAGTGCGCGCGCCTGCGCCAAAGAATTCGCGACCCCACGCGAGTGCTGCGGCAACGCCTTCGGTCGCATAGCCTTTGCCGTGCGCGGAGGCTCCCAGCGACCAGCCCATTTCCGGCGCACCGCTTGCAGGATGTTCCTTGGGCCGCATCTTGTTGGCGAAACCGATGCTGCCAACGTACTTGCCGCCGAATTTTTCCTCCACCGCCCAAGTGCCGTAGCCCATCAGACTCCAGTGGCCGAGCATGCTCTGAAAGCGTAGCCACGCTTCCTCCTCACTCAGAAGATCACCCTTGCCGAGGAATTTCATCACCACGGGATCGGCGCGTTGTGCGGCATAGAACGGAAAATCCGCACGCGCGGGAGCGCGGAGGATCAGACGCTGCGTCTCCAGAATCGGGGAAACCATGGGGGCTTTTAGCCTTCGCGCGCCCTGTCGAGAAGGCGGCGGATCACCTCTTTTTGCAACGCCGTTATGCTTTTGGCCGGTGAGCCATTGGCGAAGGTGAGTGCCGCAATGCCATGCGCTCGATCCACGGCCACCAGCGTGGAGGCGCCGGGATCGCCGCCGGAATGCAGCGCAACGTTGCCACCTTCAAAGGGCGCGAGCTCCCAGATCAGACCTTGCCGCAGATTCGGACTGCTCGTATTGGGCAACACCGGATCAGCCGTGAACATAGTCGCGATGGTGTCCGGCTTGAGGAAACTGTAGCCGTTCGCGCTTCCATCCTGCGCATAGATGGACAGGAATTTCGCGAAGTCGTTGGCCGAAGCACAAAGGAGCCCCGCCGGCCAATCCGGATAGCGTGTGCGCGGCAGGCGATGAAAATGCGCGTTCTCGAAATCGTAAAGTTGAGCGAGTTGCGTGTCGGCGATGCCTTCATAGCGCCACGCCGTGTTGTGGAGACCGAGCGGTGAAAAAATCCGTGCGGCCGTGATCTTCTCCAGCGGATGCGGATTCACGCGGCTCGCGAGATAGCCGAGCAGCGCCACACCGACATTCGAGTAGTGCCATCCCGTGCCTGGTTTCGCATCGGTGTAAGTCTTCCCGGCGTCATACCAGCGTCCGCCCGGCGTGAGATATCCGGTCAGAAAGTCCCGCAGCGATGGCAATGTTCCCGACGAGAAATCGAGATCGTTATAGATCGCATCCGAAATACCCGATGTATGCGTGAAGAGATGACGGAACGTGATGGGCGTATCTGGGGCGTGCCGATTACCGATGGCGAAATCCAGACGCGGCGCGACCGGCTCGTCGAGTTTGAACGCGCCATCCTGCCACAGAATCATCATCGCGGTTGCGGTGACGGTTTTGCTCACCGATGCGATCTGGAAAACGGTATCGGGTGAGACCAAACGGGCCTTTTCGACGTCGGCATAACCGTAACCTCTTGCGAACACAGTGCGGCCGCCTTTTACGGCCGCAACGCTCATGCCCGGCGCGTGGGTGAAGGTGAGTTGGCTTTGGACGTAATCGCCGAAATCGCGCGCCCACTTTGTATCCGTATTCGCAGCAAGAGCGGGTGGTGCGAGCAGCGACGCGCCCGATAGCACGATGAAGTCCCGGCGGTGCACGCGATCATTCCCCCAACGGCATCGGCCCGAAATAGGACAAAGTGAAAACCCAGAGGCCCAACATCACCAGTGCGTGCCACCATTTTGCGCGCACGAACACGAGCGTGAGGCTCAATGCAAGCTCGGCTGCGTTTATGAGGATGGGCCCCGCGTTGGCGTGGAAAAATTGCAGGATCGCGCCGGATTCGGCACACCGCACTGCCCAGCTCACAAGATTGAAGGCGTGCAGCGCAACGGAGAATCCCCAGAAGCGCTTCCTGTTCTCGATGTAATATTGGGCGAGGTCGACATCGCCATCCGCAGCATCGTCGGGAAGTGCTGCCGCGCACATCAGGAACAGCAGCGCGAATGCCACCGCGAGCGGGTACCATGTCAGTATGGTCCGAAGGGGCTCATGCCATTGGCCGAGCCAGAGGTACCAGAATTCGTTGATCGTCAGCGTCGCGGCGTAGGCCGCAGAAACGGGCGCCATCCAACCCCAGCGCACGCGCGGTCCAGCTTCTATGAGCTTGTGAAGGCTGGTGAGGATATTTGCGAGCGCTAGGCCCACAATGATGCCGAAATAGATGGCCGCATATTCGAAATAGGTCACGGGTGCCCCCTTCCTCTCCCCTCAAAGGAGAGGATGCAAAATCCTGCACTTAGCGCAGCGAAGCGGAGCTAAGCGCTTGGATTTTGCTGGTGAGGGGGACCGGCCGCAAGCTCATGCGCTATGGCGCGGAGCACGGCGTCGAAGTCCTTGATCACCTCGTGGTTCCCAAACCGTTTCACCCGAAAGCCGTCACGCCGAAGAAAAGCCGAGCGTATCTCATCGGCGGCCATGCTTGCTTCGAGGCCATGCTGACTTCCGTCAAGCTCGATGACGAGCTTTGCTTCAAAGCACACGAAGTCAACGATGTACGGCCCGACCGGTTGCTGACGGCGAAATTTGACGCCTGCGAAGCGGCGGTCACGAAGTAATTGCCAGAGCTTGCGCTCCGCCTCGGTCTGGTTTCGTCGCAATTGGCGGGCGAAATCGTGCCTCATAGCGCTGCATCCTCTTCCCTCAAAGGAGAGGATGCAAAGTCTTGCACCTAGCGCAGCTAAGTGCAGCTAAGTGCAGCTAAGTGCAGCTAAGTGCTTAGATTTTACTGGCGAGAAGCGCGGCTCGCGCCGAACTCACCCCTCAAAAAATCAAGGGCTTGGTCTTCGCTGTGCTCAGCCCAAACCCATGATTTTTCTTCCTCTCCCACAAAGGGAGAGGAAAGCTAATACGACTTCGGAAGCCCGAGAACATTCTCGCCAATGAACGACAGGATCAATTGCTCCGTCACAGGCGCGAGTATTGGGAGCATACTTTCGCGGAACAGGCGTTCGACCTGGTATTCCTTCGCATAACCCATGCCGCCATGCGTCATCACCGCCTTCTTGCAGGCGTCGAACGCGGCGCGCGCGCCGAGCAGCTTCGCGGCATTGGCTTCGGCGCCGCAGGGCTGTTTTGAATCGTAGAGCGAGGCCGCGCGCAGGCACATCCACCACGCGCTTTCGAGATAGGCCCACGCTTCGGCAAGCGGATGCTGGATGCCCTGGTTCTGGCCGATGGCGCGGCCGAACACCTTGCGCTCGCGTGCGTAACCCGCGGCGCGGTTCAGCGCATCGCGGCCGAGGCCGATCGCTTCCGATCCGATCAGGATGCGTTCGGGATTGAGGCTGTCGAGCAGGTAACGGAAGCCCTTGCCTTCCTCGCCGATGCGGTCTTCATCGGGCACGAACAGATCGTCGATGAACACCGCGTTCGAATCCACCGCTGCGCGGCCCATCTTCGGGATGCGACGCACCTCGACCTTCGCGCGGTCGAGGGTGGTGTAGAACAGGGTCATGCCGTCGGTCGGCTTGCGTCCGTCTTCCTTCTTCGCCGTGCGCGTCAGCAGCAGGATCTTGTCGGCTTCCTGCGCGGTCGTCGTCCATATCTTCCGTCCACGGACGATGTAGCCGTCGTTGGTGCAGCGCGCGAAGGTCTCGATGCTGGTCGTATCCAGGCCGGCATTGGGCTCGGTGACGCCGAAGCAGGCCTTCTCGCGGCCTTCGATCAGCGGCACGAGCATGCGCTTCTTCTGCTCGTCTGTGCCGTGCACGACGATGGCGTGCGGCCCGAAGATGTTGAGGTGGATCGAGGAGGCGGCCGCATATCCCCCACCGCCCTGCCCCACCCCATGCATCATGATCGCGGCTTCGGTGACGCCGAGCCCCGCACCGCCCAGTTCCTGTGGCATGCAGATCCCCAGAAACCCGGCATCGGCAATGGCGCGGTAGAATTCCTCCGGAAAGCGCGCTTCGGAATCGCATTCCGTCCAGTAGTCGTCGCCGAACCGCGCGCAGATCCGTCCCACATTGTCGGCGATGGCCTGCTGCTCGGGGGTAAACGAAAGGTCCATAACCTATCCTGACAGAGGCGAAGCGACCGACAAAACGCGGAATCACATAATTAAATCAATAGTTTAGCCCGTTAGTTTTTGACACATTCCGTGACATGCGCCGCGTTGCATGCTTGGGCTAAGGGCTTAATATCAGAAAAGAGGGGAAATGCCGGTGATTCGCCTGTATAAGGCGCGCCTCACGCGCATGACGGGCTGTCACCCACGAAGAACGCGTACGCTCGGGAGTTCAAACATCCACGATGAATTCGATTGCCGTTGAAGGCCGCCCACAACAATCCGTGCGGCGCCCCGGCCTGCCGCCGACAGATACCAGCGACCCCAACTATTTCCACAAGGTGGTGGACTGCCAGTGGGCCTGTCCGGCCCACACGCCGGTGCCGGAATACATCCGCCTGATCGCGGCGGGACGCTATTCCGACGCCTATATGATCAACTGGAAGTCCAACGTGTTCCCGGGCGTGCTCGGGCGCACATGTGACCGCCCCTGTGAGCCGGCCTGCCGGCGCGGACGCGTCGAAGAACAGCCCGTCGCGATCTGCCGCCTGAAGCGCGTCGCCGCGGACTCGAAGGACGACATTCGCCACCTGCTGCCGAAGCCCGCAGCGAACAAGAACGGCAAGCGCATCGCATTGATCGGCGCGGGGCCGGCGTCGCTGACCGTGGCGCGTGATCTTCTGCCGCTCGGCTATCACGTGACGATCTACGACCAGGATCCGTTCGCGGGCGGCATGATGCGCACGCAGATCCCGAAATTCCGCCTGCCCGAAACCGTGCTCGACGAAGAGTGCGGCTATATCCTGGGCCTCGAACCCGAGACGAAGTTCGGCGAGAAGATCACCAGCCTGAAATCGGTGCTCGACCAGAATTACGACGCGATCTTCGTGGGCTGTGGCGCGCCGCGCGGGCGCGAGCTCGAGATTCCCGGTCGCCAGGAAGCCGCGGCCAACATCCATATCGGTATCGACTGGCTGTCGTCGGTGTCGTTCGGACATACGACCGCGATCGGCAAACGCGTGATCGTGCTCGGTGGCGGCAATACCGCGATGGATTGCTGCCGTACCTCGCGCAGGCTCGGCGGCGAGGATGTGAAGGTCGTGGTGCGCTCCGGCTTCGAAGAGATGAAGGCCTCCCCATGGGAGAAAGAGGATGCCATGGGCGAAGGCATCCCGATCCTGAACTTCCTGGTGCCGAAGGAATTCACGAACAAGGACGGCAAACTCACCGGAGTCACGTTCGAGAAGGTGAAAGCCGAGCGCGATGCCAAGGGCCGCCGCAATCTCGTGCCGACCGGTGAGCCGGATGTGCACATCGAATGCGACGACGTGCTGGTCGCTGTGGGACAGGAGAACGCTTTCCCATGGATCGAGCGCGACATCGGTCTCGACTTCGACAAGTGGGACATGCCGGTTGTCGATGCGGTCACCTATCAGTCGACCAACCCGAAGGTCTTCTTCGGCGGCGACGCCGCGTTCGGACCCAAGAACATCATCTGGGCGGTGGCACATGGCCATGCGGCTGCGGTCTCCATCGATCTGGCGTGCAACGGCCATGATGTGAAGGACCGCCCCGCCGATCCGCATATACTGGCCAGCCAGAAGATGGGCATTCACGAATGGTCCTATGACAACGACGTGTCGCTGGACCTGCGCTTCAAGGTTCCGCATGCGCCGAGCGAACTCACGCTGCGCGACGTGAACATGGAAGTGGAGCTCGGCTTCACGAAAGAACTCGGCTTCAAGGAGGCGCAGCGCTGCCTCAATTGCGACATCGAGACGGTGTTCGAGAAGAACCTCTGCATCGAATGCGACGCGTGCGTCGACATCTGCCCGGTGGACTGCATCACCTTCACGCCGAACGATCCCGAGGACGTGCTGCGCACGCATCTGACCGCACCGGCAAACAACGCGACACAGGACCTCTACGTGTCGGACATCCTCAAGACCGGACGCATTATGGTGAAGGACGAAGACGTTTGCCTGCATTGCGGGCTGTGCGCCGAGCGCTGCCCGACCGGCGCCTGGGACATGCAGAAGTTTTATCTGGAGCCCGCTCAGGCATGCGGGCGCTGATCCCCCCTCCGCCTCGCTTCGCTCGGCACTTCCCCCGTAAACGGGGGAGGATTACAAATGCGCACCTCTCTTATCCTCCGCCGTTTACGGGGGAGGTGGATGCCGTGCAGAGCACGGCAGACGGAGGGGGACACTCGGAAACAACATGAAACAGATCACATCCACCAACGATTTCGTCGTCAAATTCGCCAACGTCAACGGTTCGGGCTCCGCCTCCGCCAACGAGCTCTTCGCCCGTTCGGTGATGCGCATGGGCGTCCCGGTTGCGACCCGCAACATCTTTCCGTCGAACATTCAGGGGCTGCCGACCTGGTACGAGGTGCGCGTGTCGGGCGAAGGTTGGCTCGGCCGCCGCGGCGGCGTCGATCTCGCCGTGCTGTTGAATCCGCAGACCTGGAACAAGGATATCGCCGAGGTCGAGAGCGGGGGCTACATGCTCTACGACTCGACCAAGCCGCTCACCGGCCAGAAGCTGCGCAGCGATGTCACCGTGCTGGGCGTGCCCTTCACGCAGCTCGCGAATTCGATGGAAGGCACGATCCCGCGCGAACGCCAGCTGCTCAAGAACATCGTCTATGTCGGTGCGCTGGCCTCGCTGCTCGGCCTCGACCTGAAGGCGATCGACGAGCTTCTGGTCAAGCAGTTCAAGGGCAAGACCAAACTCATCAATCTGAACGGCACGGCGCTGCGCCTTGGCTACGATTACGCCGAAAAGAACCTGAAGGACGCCTGCGGCCTCAAGGTCACGCATTCGGACAAGGTCGGTGACAGGATATTCCTCGCCGGCAATGACGCAGCCGGCCTCGGCGCCGTCTATGGCGGGGCTACGGTCTGCGCGTGGTATCCGATCACGCCCTCGACCTCGCTCGCCGAAGCCTTCACCGCGCATTGCCGCAAGTTCCGCGTCGATCCGGTCACGGGGCAGAACAAATTTGCGATCGTGCAGGCCGAGGATGAGATCGCGGCCATCGGCATGGTGCTAGGCGCGGGCTGGAACGGCGCACGCAGCTTCACCGCGACCTCGGGCCCCGGCATCTCGCTGATGCAGGAGTTCTTCGGCTTCGCGTATTACGCCGAAATCCCGGCGGTGATTTTCGATATCCAGCGCGGCGGACCCTCGACCGGCATGCCGACACGCACGCAGCAATCTGATCTTCTGCTCGCGGCCTATGCGAGCCATGGCGACACCAAGCATGTGATGATCTTCCCCGAGGACCCGCGCGAGTCTTTCGAATTCGCGGCGCAGGCCTTCGATCTCGCCGAACGGCTTCAGACGCCGATCTTCGTGATGATGGATCTCGATATTGGCATGAACGACTGGCTGTGCCAGCCGCTCGCGTGGGATGACAAGCGCGCCTATGACCGCGGCAAAATCATTACCGCGGAGGAACTGGAGGCCGGAAAATCCTTCGCGCGCTATCTCGACGTGGACGGCGACGCGGTCCCGTATCGCACGCTTCCCGGCGTGCATCCGACGAAGGGCGCCTATTTCACGCGCGGTTCGAGCCACGACGCCTATGCACGCTATAGCGAGGAAGGCGACGACTATACCGGCGTGATGCAGCGGCTGCTGCGCAAATTCGAGACCGCGAAGTCCATGGTTCCGCCGCCGGTGCGCCGCAACGCCAAGGAAAAGACGAAGTACGGCGTGATTTATTACGGCTCGACCTCGGTGGCGATGGACGAAGCCTTCGCGAGCCTGTCGAACGAGGGCCTGCATCTCGACACGCTGCGCATCCGGGCATTTCCGTTTGCCGAAGAGGTCGTGGACTTCATCAATGCGCACGAGCAGGTGTTCCTGATCGAACAGAACCGCGACGCGCAGATGATGAAGCTGATCGTCAACGAATGCGCCATCGATCCGGCGCGGTTCATCTCTATCCTGCATTACGACGGCGCACCGATCACCGCGCGCTTCATCTATCGCGCCATTGCCGATCGCCTGACCGTCACCCGCAAGGAAGCCGCGGAATGATCGTTTCCGACAGCCGGAAATTTGTCTTCGTGCACATTCCGAAATCGGCCGGTATTTCGCTGCGCGCGGCGCTCGAACCTTATGCCGACGGACAGAAGGCGGCGCATCGCAACACCACCCACGAGACGCTCCCCGCGCTGCTCGCGCGCGAGCCGCGCCTTGGCGGCTATTACAAATTCGCGTTCGTGCGCAATCCGTGGGACCGGCTGGTTTCGTTCCACGCCTACGCGCGCGAGAAGCTGCGCCCGACCGTGCCGCAGATGCAGGGACTCAATTTCGGGCACCTGTTGCGCCTGATGGATCGCGGTGCGGACTGGCTCGAACGCCTGTATGCCCTGCAGCCGCAAAGCGGTTATGTGCGCGGCGCCGATTTCGTCGGCCGCTTCGAGACACTCGACAGCGATTTCTCGCAGGTCTGTGCGAGCCTCGACATCCGCGCCGCGTTGCCGCGGAAGAACACATCGAAGCACGGCACCTATGCCGGCTACTACGACGCATGGGGCCGCGACTTCGTCGCCCGGCGCTACGCGAACGACATCGACCAATTCGGCTATGCATTCGAGGCACCGTCATGACCTATATCGCCAAACCGAAGCTGCATCACCCCGGCCTTGCCAAGAACAAGCTCGGCTTCACGCACCGCGACTATGAAGGGCGGATCTCGACGCTCTGCGCGGGTTGCGGGCATGACTCCATCAGCGCCGCGCTGATCCAGGCCTGCTTCGAACTCGATCTCGAGCCGCATCGCGTGGCGAAGCTGTCGGGCATCGGCTGCTCGTCCAAGACGCCGGACTATTTCCTCGGCCAGAGCCACGGCTTCAACTCTGTGCATGGCCGCATGCCGAGCGTGCTTACCGGCGCCAATCTCGCAAACCGCGATCTCATCTATCTCGGCGTCTCCGGCGACGGCGACAGCGCCTCCATCGGCCTCGGTCAGTTCGCCCATTGCGTGCGGCGCGGCGTCAACATGCTCTATATCTGCGAAAACAATGGCGTTTACGGCCTCACCAAAGGCCAGTTCTCCGCCACCGCCGACAAGGGTTCGAAATCGAAGGCAGGCGGCACCAACGCGGATTCGCCGATCGATCTCGTGTCGATGGCGCTGGTTCTGGGTGCCACCTTTGTCGGGCGCAGCTTCTCGGGCGACAAGCACCAGCTCGTGCCGCTGATCAAGGCCGGCCTCGCACATCAGGGGTCCGCGATTCTCGACGTCATCAGTCCCTGCGTGCAGTTCAACAACCATGCAGGCTCGACCAAGAGCTTCGACTATGTGCGCGAGCACAACGACGCCATGAACCGCATCGACGTGATCCCGGCGCGCAGCGAGATCAAGGTGGATTTCGAACCGGGCACGACCGAGATCGTGAAGCAGCACGACGGCTCGTATCTCAAGCTCGCCAAGCTGCATCCCAACTACGATCCGACCGACCGCTCCGCCGCACTCGCCCACATCCAGGAGCGTCAGGCAGCGGGGGAGGTGGTCACGGGTCTGCTCTATGTCGACCCGGAACCCGAGGACCTGCACACCCATTTGAAGACGGTCACGACCCCGCTCAACCGTCTGGGCGAAAAGGACCTCTGCCCCGGCAGCGCCGCACTCGCCGAGGTGAATGCCGGCTATCGCTAATATCCCACCCTCCCCTTGAGGGAAGGTCGAAAAATCCTGGAGCGTAGTGAAGGATTTTTCGGGGAGGGGTTTGCGCTCGACGGGAAATTACCCCTCCCCGAAATTTGCTACACTGGGTTTCGCGAATTTCGACCCTCCCTCAAGGGGAGGGTAGATTTGAGGCTAACTTGTCCGCCTTTGATCTTCTTCCGATCGATGTCGATGCCGTCCGCAACGCGACGCTGTCGCGCGAGCCGTTTCCCTGGCTGATGGTTCCGGGGTTTGTAAAAGCCGAAGCAATCCCCGCCATCGAGCGCGATTTTCCCGCGGTCACGCACCCGGGAAGCTTTCCGCTGCCGACGCTGCACTACGGGCCGGCGTTCCAGTCTTTCATGGACGCCATCCGCGGACCGGAATTCACGCAAGCTGTCGCCGACAAGTTCGGCATCGATCTCTCTGAGCGCCCGACCATGGTAACGGTGCGCGGCCAGTCGAGCGCGCGCGACGGCCAAATCCACACCGACAGCGTCACCAAGCTCATTACCGTGCTCATCTACATGAACGGCAAGTGGGAGAGCCCGGTCGGCCGCCTGCGCCTGCTGCGTTCGCCGGACAATCTGAACGACGTCGTCGCCGAGGTGCCGCCCGATGAAGGCACGCTGCTCGTTTTCAAGAACCAGCCCAACGCCTGGCACGGCTTCGAGCCATTCGAAGGCCCACGCAAGGTGATCCAACTCAACTGGGTCACCAACGGCCGCGTCGTGTGGTGGGAACAGACCCGCCACAAGATCAGCGCGTTCTTCAAAAAGGGCGGTGCAACGCCCGCGCGCATGTGAGCGCAGCTCTGAAACCACCGCCGTCGAACGCGGCGACCTTTGATCCGGCGCGCGACAACGTCTTCGCACGCATCGCCGGACGCTACGACCGGCTCTGCGATATCTTCAGTCTGGGCATTCATCGCCTCTGGAAGCGCGCCATCGCACGCCAAATGGCCTCGCATCCCGGTTTGGTCGTGCTCGACGCGGCTTCGGGCACTGGTGACATCCCGCTACGTCTGATGCGCGGGTTTCGAGAATCGATGCGCGGACGCACGCTTCTGGTGACCGATCTCTGTCCGCAAATGCTCGCGATTGCGCGACGCAAGCTTGCCAGCTACCCAACGCAGTTGGCGGTGCACAACTGCGAACAGCTGGAGCGCATCGCATCCGACACCGTTGACCTCTATTCGATCTCCTTCGGGATGAAGATCTGCGACCGGCACCGCGCCATGGCCGAGGCGTTCCGCGTTCTGAAGCCCGGCGGCACCTTCTTCTGTCTCGAAGCCGCGCGTATTCCGGCGCCCGTCATTCACGCCGCTTATTTGCGCTACATGGAATGGTGTCTGCCCCTCATCGGCCGCATCGCCTCTGGTGGCGACCCAAGCACCTACGGCTATTTGCTCCAGGGTGTGCGGGAATTTCCAGCACAGCACGACTTCGCAGAGGAGCTGCGCGCTGCGGGCTTCACCAACGTCACCTATCGCAACTTGACCTTCGGTATCGTCGCCATCCACGAGGCTACCAAGCCTGCTTAGGGCGCCGGTGTCCACAGAACGTCATCGATACGGCGGGCGCCGGTCGCGAGCATCACCAATCGGTCGAAGCCAAGCGCGACGCCGCTCGCGGGCGGCATGTGCGATAATGCGGCCAGGAAATCTTCGTCGATCGGATAGCGCTCGCCATAGATGCGCTGTTTCTCATTCATCTCCGCCTCGAAGCGCGCGCGCTGTTCTACCGGATCGGTGAGTTCGCCGAAGCCGTTGGCGAGTTCGACGCCGCAGACATAGAGCTCGAAGCGTTCGGCGACGCGCGGGTCGCGCGATGTCGCGCGCGCCAAGGCTGCTTCGCAGCGCGGGTATTCGCAGAGGATCGTCGGGCGTTCGATGCCGAGGTTCGGCTCGACGCGCGCGACCAGTATCTTCGAGAAGATATCGGCCCAGTTGTCGTTCTCTGCGACATCGAAACCGGCGCGCCGCGCCTTGGTCGCGAGGATGTCGCGGTTCCCTTCCCCGCGCTCCGACAGGGTTGTGAGCAGATCGACACCGGCGTGATGCGTGAAGGCATCGACCACGGTGAGCCGTTCGGCTTCGGCACGTGGATCGCAGGTGTGGCCACGGAACGAGAATTCCTTCATTCCGGTGGTATCCGCCGCAAGACGCAGCAGCGCGAGCGTGTCGGCGACGATCGCTTTATAGGGCTCGTGCGCACGATACCATTCGAGCATCGTGAACTCCGGCGCGTGCAGTACACCGCGTTCGCGATTGCGGAACACACGGGCGAAATCGAAAATGCGCGTCTCGCCCGCCGCGAGCAGCTTCTTGGAAGCGAACTCCGGCGAGGTGTGAAGATAACGCCGGTGCCGCGCACCACCGGTCTCCACCGCATCGGTCTCGAACGCATGCAGATGCGCCTCGTTGCCAGGGGAGACCACCAGCGCGCCGCACTCGACTTCGGTGAATCCCTGTGCCTCGAACCAGGCGCGCGCGGCCGTCCTGATGCGTCCGCGCGCGATCAGCGCGGGCCGCCGGTCCGCGTGAACGTGCGGCTCCCACCAATTTGGCATTTTGCTGTTCATCGGGGCATTCTAGCGCGGGTTCGAGCGGGCGGGGGAAAGATGAGCACATTCGTTCTGGTTCACGGCGCATGGCATGGCGGCTGGTGCTGGTACAGGATCGCCGCACGGCTGGAGGCGGCCGGTCATACGGTCTTCGCGCCGGATATGCCGGGCCACGGAACCGACCGCACGCCCATCGAGACCGTGACGATGGACACCATCGTTGCCAAGATCGGCGGCATCATCGATGCGGCGAAGGAGCCGGTCATCCTCACCGGCCACTCCTATGGCGGTGCGGTCATCACCCAGACCGCGGAGCGCTATGCCGCGAAGATCAAGCGGCTCCTCTATGTCGCGGCGTTCCTGCCGCAAAACGGGCAATCGACCCTCGACGCGGCGGCGGACGACGATAGCGCCCTAAACGGCAAGGTCGTCTTCGCGCCGGACGGCAAGACCGCGACCACCGATCCGGCGATCAACCGCGAGGCATTCTATGCTCGCTGCGGCGACGAAGACATCACGCTTGCGCGCCAGCTGCTCGTTCCCGACGCCGTGGCCGGGTTCCAGACCCCGATGCAGATCACGCCTGAGAACTTCGGCCGCGTCCCACGCGATTACGTCGAATGCACGCAGGACCGCGCCATCTCGATCGCGCGCCAGCGGCGGATGCACACGGCACAGCCCTGCCGCCGTGTGTTCACGCTGGAAACCGACCATTCGCCCTTCTTTTCCGCACCTGACGCCCTGACAGAGTGCCTTCTGGCAGGCTGATCCGCGCCACTTGGCCGGGGGCGCTTCGGCTGCTATGACCCGCCACCGCTTTTCGAGGCTCCGGCGCGCCCAATTGCGCCAAACATCCAGAGGTGTCGTGTGGTTTCGGTTATTGCCAGCAACGTGCGCAAGGGAAACGTTATCGAGAAGGACGGCAAGCTCTACATCGTGCTGACGGCCGAAAACATCCATCCCGGCAAGGGCACGCCGGTGACGCAGCTCGAGATGCGCCGCATCTCCGACGGTGTGAAGATCAACGAGCGCTACAAGACCACCGACAGCCTGGAAAAGGCGTTCATCGAATATCAGACCTACAGCTACCTCTATCAGGACGGCGAGCACTACGTGTTCATGCAGCCTGAGACCTTCGATCAGGTTCATGTCGGCCCCGACATCCTCGGCGACGCGGCGGCCTATCTGCAGGAAGGCATGGAAGTGCGCCTCGCGACCTTCAACACCGTGCCGGTATCCATTGAATTGCCCCAGCGCGTCACGCTCGAGATCACCGAGACCGAACCGGTGGTGAAGGGGCAGACGGCGTCCGGCTCGTTCAAGCCTGCAATCCTGTCCAACGGCATCCGCACCATGGTGCCGACGCACATCGTGCCCGGCGTACGCGTCGTGGTGCTGACAGAAGACGGCTCCTACGTCGAACGCGCGAAGGATTGAGCGCACGGTCCCGCTTGGTTGCCGAAGCACAAACCTGATAGTCAGTGGCTATGGCTGCCCGACCCGCCGTGGCTATGTCCGGAAAGTTGCGTCCCGCCAGCACCGTCGCGGAGAAGATGATCAAGGTCGATCATGCCGGTGAAAATGGCGCGGTGAACATCTACCGGGCTCAGAAGCTCGTCGCTCAAATCAGAGCACCTTCGCTTTTGAAGCAACTGGCGGAATTTCAGCAACACGAAGAAGAGCATCGAAGGATATTTCGCGACCATCTGGCCGGGATCGGCGTGCGTCGCTGTGTGAGCTACCATTTTTCCGGTCTAGGTGGATTTTCCCTCGGATTCGTCACCGGGCTCATCGGTCCATCCGCCATTGCGGCCACCACATTCGCGGTCGAGCACGTGGTGCTTCGCCATCTTGAAGAGCAACTCGAATATTTGCGAGATGCTTCGCCAGAGGCACGCGACTGTGTCCGCCGGATTTACGAAGACGAGCGCGCGCATCACGAGACGGCCGGGGCGCAATTGGCCTATGGATGGCTTACACGTTCCCTAATCGCAGTGGTTCAGACCTGCACCGAACTCGTCATCCGGATCGGTATGCGTTAGTTCGGCCGCCGTCACCGACTACCGTGGCGGCATGTGTTCGAAACTTGGAACGCCGTCCGGGATCGTGTGGAAATCCTGCTTGTCGATGGTGAAGATCGCCATCTGCGGCATGCCGAACTGGCTGGGGTCGTCGAGCGTTCCGGCTTTGATGATCACAAACGGCAGATCCAGACGCCGGGTCGCCAGATGCGTTCCGCACTCGGCACAGAACAGGCGCGTGACCGGATTCTCGATGTCGCTGCGCGTGAACTCTTTGGGCGCGCCTTTGGTGAAGCGATAGCCTTCGGGCGGCATCAGCAGGAACATGTTCGGAGCGCCGCCGGTGATGTACTGACATTCGCGGCAATGGCACTGCGCCTTGAGTTGCGGCTTGCCTTCGGCCTGGTAGCGCACGGCGCCGCAGTAACATCCACCTTCCAATGTCATGTCATCCTCCCAAAACGTCAGACGCGCTCTTGCCCAAGCCTGCGGGCGAACAGCGCGAAAAGTCTTTCCCAATGACGGTCCGCCGCTTCGCGGTTGTAGGCAGGACGTTGGGGAAACGCGAAACCGTGTTCCGCGCCCTTGTAGAGTTCGACTTCGGCATTCAGTCCCGCGAGCGATTGCCGGAACGGCTCGAGTTCCTCGAGCGGCGCGTAGTGGTCGGTCTCCGCCCACGCGACATACAACTCGGCCGTCGCGTTCTGCGCCGCGAGATGCGGGCTGTCCGGCGCGTCGGTCTTCAGCCGCACGCCGTAGAAGGACGCAGCCGCCTTGATCCGATCCGGATGACACGCGGCCGAGCTGATCGCGTATTGCCCGCTCATGCAGTAGCCCACCGTGCCGATCGCGCCCTTCGATGCAGCCGGGTCTGAATCGGCGAAGGCAATAAGCGCATCGGTATCCGCCATCACCAGCGGAATGTTGATCGTCTCGATCAGCGCGAACATCTTTTTGCGCGTTGCCGCGCCTTCCTCGCCGATGAAGTTGCCGAGTTCCTCGACGCCGGAGCGGTAAAAGAGATTTGGCAGCATCACGTAATAGCCGGCGCTCGCAAGGCGGCGCGCCATGTCGCGCAGTTCTTCTCGGATGCCGGGCGCGTCCATGAAGAAGAGGATGACGGGATGCGGCCCGCCGCGCTCGGGATGACAGACAAAGGTGCCCATCCGGCCGTCCTTCGTCTGAATGTCCATCTGCTTCTCGATCATGCCGCCAGCCTCTCGATTTGCGAATTCCACAGGCCTGCGAGGCGGCGCTCCATCTCTTGTGCGGAGGTCAGGCGGCAGAGTTCGGATTTCGCGGCACGGCGCGTGGCCGCGTCGCCCCAGGGGGCGTGTTCGACATACCAGCCCAGATGCTTGCGGAAGACGCGCAGGCCCAGCGCATCGCCATAGAAGCGCAGCGTGTCAACCAGATGATCGAGTGCAATGGCGAGGCGCTCATCCAGAGCGGGTTCGCGCATGCTACCCGTCTTCAGCGCTGCGTCGATCGAGCGTGCAATCCATGGCCGGCCATAGGCGCCGCGGCCGATCATGATCGCATCGGCGCCGGACTGTGCGAGTGCCGTGCGCGCTGTGGCGGCATCGACGACGTCGCCGTTGACGATCACGGGAATACGCACCGCGGATTTCACTGCGGCCACAACACGCCAGTCGGCAGCGCCCTTGTAGAATTGCTGGCGGGTGCGGCCGTGCACCGTGATCGCTTTGACGCCGATACGTTCAGCGCGCGCGGCGAGCTCCGGCGCATTGATACTCGTGTGGTCCCATCCCAGCCGCATCTTGAGCGTCACGGGACGCGATGTGGCGTTCACCGCGGCAGCGATCAGGCGTTCGGCAAGGTCGAGATCGCGCATCAGTGCCGAACCTGACAGCGCGCCGGTCACCTCCTTGGCGGGGCAGCCCATGTTGATGTCGACGATGTCGGCGCCCGCTGCTTCGGCGAGAGCCGCGCCCTTTGCAAGCCATTCGGGCTCGCGGCCGACCAGCTGGATCACCATCAGCGGCAGGCCTTCGCCCACTGCCGCGCGGCGCACGACATCGGGCCGCCCGCGCGCAAACGCATCGCAGGCCACCATCTCGGTCGCGACATAGGGCGCGCCCAGCCGGGACGCCGCGCGCCTGCACGGCAGGTCGGTCACGCCCGTCATCGGCGCGTTCAGCACGCGCCCGGCAATCCGCACGCCGCCGATGTCGAAACCACTCTCCATGGCCCTTCGATACAGGCCCGAGCCTCGAAACAAAAGAGCGCCCGTCAGTGCCCCGCGAGCATCGCCAGGATCATCCAAACCACCTCCCAAATGGTCGTTAAGACGTCGACGAAAACGTAGAGCGGATTTCGGGTAAATCCGGGGTCGTTCCGTTCGCCCAAGGGAGCCCCTCCAACCAATGCCTTGGGATTGATGTCAGGCGCGCCCTGCGATCTTCAAGAGAACAATGGAAACAAAAAAGAGCCGCCGGTTGGCCGGCGGCTCCTTGCAATTCGAACAGGAAGTCTTAGGCCGCCTGATAGCCGACGACGGCCTTGGTCTCGAGGAATTCCTCGATGCCGAACTCGCCGCCCCATTCGCGGCCGTTGCCGGACTGCTTGTAGCCGCCAAACGGCACGGTGAAATCCACCGGCGCGCCGTTCAGGTGCACGTTGCCGGTGCGGAGCTGGGCCGCCACTTCGCGCGCCTTCTCGATCGTCCCGGCCTGCACATAACCCGACAGGCCATAGAGCGAGTCATTGGCCATCTCGATCGCCTGCGCTTCCGTATCGTAGGGGATCATGGCGAGCACCGGCCCGAAGATCTCCTCGCGCGCGATCGTCATGTCGTTGCTCACATCGGCAAACACGGTGGGACGCACGTAATAGCCGCGGTTCAGACCCTCCGGCCGTCCGACACCGCCGACGACCAGGCGCGCACCTTCGTCGATGCCCTTCTGGATGAGGCCCTGGATCTTGTTGAACTGCGTTTCGCTCACGACCGGACCCATGCTGCCGGGCGTACCGTCGCCGACCTTCGCCTTCTCGACCGCCGCCTTGAGCAGCGACGCCATCTCGTCCTGCTGCTTGCGCGGGATGAAGAGACGCGTCGGCGCGTTGCACGACTGGCCCGAATTGGTGAACAGGCTGCCGAGCTCGGACTGCACGGCCTTACCCAGATCGGCACCCTCGAGAACGATGTTGGCCGATTTGCCGCCGAGCTCCTGTGCCACGCGCTTGACGGTATCAGCGGCGGCCTTCGCTACCTGGATGCCGGCGCGCGTCGAGCCGGTGAACGACATCATGTCGATGTCGGGATGCTTGGACATCGCTTCGCCGACCGTCGGGCCGTCGCCGTTCACGAGATTGAACACGCCGGCCGGGACACCAGCCTCGTGCATCACCTGCGCGAACAGGAGGCCGTTGAGCGGCGCCACTTCCGATGGCTTGAGCACCATCGTGCAGCCCGCGGCCAAAGCGGGCGCAACCTTCGCTGCGATCTGGTTGATCGGCCAGTTCCACGGCGTGATCAGGCCGCAGACGCCCACGGGCTCATAGCGGATCTGGTTCTTGCCGCGCGCCACCTCGAATTCGAAATCGCTCAGCGCCTGCAACGTCGTACCGATATGGCCGAGCGCGGCCGGGGCCTGTGCAGCCTTGGCGAGCCACATCGGCGCGCCCATCTCGGTGTGGATCGCTTCTGCGATCTCGTCGAGATGCTTCTGGTAGGCGGCCATGATCGCCTGCAGGAGTTCGATGCGGTCCTTTTTGGTCGTCCGCGAGAAGGACGGGAACGCCTTCTTGGCGGCGGCGACCGCCTTGTCGACATCGGCCTTGGAGCCCATCGAGATGCGCGCGAAGGCTTCCTCGGTCGCGGGATTGATCACGTCCTCGGTTTTGGGCGTGACGGGGTCGACCCACTGGCCATCAATGTAGAATTGCAGACGTTCGAGCATTTCCATTCTCCCAAAAA
>Ga0207694_10000043_pt1 | contig 171251 bp, 147 predicted proteins | sample KBSC34metaG_FD_184353 | JGI IMG/M metagenome (GOLD analysis project Ga0207694, IMG submission 184353) | Corn rhizosphere microbial communities from Kellogg Biological Station, Michigan, USA - KBS C3-4 metaG (SPAdes) (version 2) | ecosystem: Host-associated > Plants > Roots > Rhizosphere >... | reverse complement strand
CTGCTGCCCTTGGCGGGCATCGGGATAAGTGTGAGGACTGCACGTACGAAGCACCCTTCTCCTACAACTCATGCCGATCCAGATGCTGTCCGAAGTGTCAGGCGCAGGCTCGCAGGCGATGGCTCCAGATCCAGCAACGCGATCTCTTGAACACCAACTACTTCCACGTCGTCTTCACTCTGCCCCACGAACTGAACCCGCTGGCACTGACTTCACGCAGGCCACTGCTCGACCTGCTGTTCGATGCCAGTTCCCAGACTCTGCTCGAAGTCGCCGCTGATCCCAAGCGCCTCGGTGCAGAGATCGGGTTCCTCTCCATCCTGCACACGTGGGGATCGAACCTGCTGCCCCATTATCATATCCACGCAGTCGTTCCCGGCGGCGGACTGTCGGCCGATCACAAGCGCTGGATTCATACCAGCCATGCGATGTTCCTCGTGCCGGTTCGCATTCTGCGCACTGTCTTCCGTAAGAAGTTTCTCGCCGGACTCGGCCACCTCTACAGCAAGGGCTTGCTTAACCTCGGAGGCCCTGCCGCTCCCCTCCGTGATCCTGCGGTATTCGAGCAACTGATCGCGAAGCTAAAAAACAAGAACTGGTACGTCCATGCCGAGCCGCCCTTCGGCGGTCCCGAACACGTGCTGCGCTACCTCGGCCGTTATACCCATCGCATGGCCATCTCCAACCACCGCATCACCGCCTTCGACGGGGAGCGCGTCAGTTTTCTCTGGCGCGACTATGCCCACGGCGGCAAGCAGAAGGTCATGACCCTCGACGCCGTGAACTTCCTCTGCCGCTTTTTTCTGCATGTACTGCCCAAAGGCTTCGTGCGCATTCGCCGCTACGGCCTGCTGTCCAACCGCTTCCGCAAACAGCTGCTGCCCCTGGCGCGCACACTGCTCGCCGAACAGGGTCGCGACCCGCTCCCTCTTCCGCCACTTCCTGATTGCGCTCCGTGGCACTGCCCCCGCTGCGGAAAAGCCATGCGCGTCGTTGAGCGCTTCACCGCTGCAGAACTCTATTTCGCAGGCCTGGATTCCTCATGAACAACGTCGCCAACACGCTCCGACGGCTTGCTCCCGGCACGTCTCCGCGGCAGTGTGTGCATCGCCCTCAAAACAGCTCTATCGCTACCCGCAGTCGCATCCTGGAATCGACGCATCGCGGATCGCACTGCCGGCGGCTCACCGTTGTCCATCGTCAACAACGCAAAACCGCCCCACATAATCTCTCATCGAAAGTCCAAATGTTATTCAATATCCATAATCCCAGTCAGGATCACCGCGACCGCGGCGCCTGCGCCTTCCTTCTTACCCCCTAATCGAAAACACCTCGCAAACAAATCTCACCTACCCCGGAGCCGTCGTGCGCGAGGCGTTTCCGATGTAGGCTAGCGGTCATACACCTGAAACGCGGTTCGGGGTCAATGAATGCCTCGGCGAAAACGCACAATTTGCAGTCGTTGATGGATCACCGGCCAGAGTGGCGATCCGTCCTACTGAGCAAATCGCCTAGACTCAAGCTAGATGCTCAACCGGGGCTACGCCTACACCACGATCATCGGCAGCAAACATCATGGACAAAACCTGCTCTTTCACTTGGCAAGTCTCTATCCCCACTCAACCGAGCAAGCTTGGCAACAGAAACTGAACAATGGCGAAGTCACTCTCAACGGCGTCACCGCCGCCGGAAGCGAATCGCTTCCTGCAGGCCAAACGGTTGTCTGGAACCGTCCCCCTTGGATCGAGCCAGATGCTCCGCAGCGCTTTGAAACCCTGTTCGACGATCCTCACCTGTTGGTCGTCAACAAACCCGGCGGTCTGCCCACCCTTCCCGGCGGCGGATTCATGGAAAACACTCTCCTCCGCCTGGTCCAAAAGCATATTCCCAACGCAAATCCCGTCCACCGTTTGGGCCGAGCCACCTCCGGCATCGTTCTCTTCGCCAAAACACCGCAGGCAGCCTCCAAGCTCGAGGCAAACTGGAACACGCCCTACGTTCAAAAACTCTACCGAGCCCTGGCTCAAAATGTCGCGGAGCACGACGCGTACGAAATCCTCACACCCATCGGCCTCGTACCGCACCCGCGCCTCGGCTCCGTTTGGGCTGCCAATCCCGCTGGCAAACCGTCTCATTCATCGGCAAAAGTGATCACACGCAGCGCAAGCACCACAACCTTTGAGGTAAGGCTTCATTCGGGTCGACCTCATCAAATCAGAATCCATCTGGCATCCATCGGCCATCCCCTGGTCGGCGATCCTCTTTATGGTTCGACCGGCCTGCCTCTTGAATATCGCCCCGGTCTTCCCGGCGATGGAGGATATCTCCTGCACGCGCAATATATAGAATTCATCCACCCTGTCACTGCAGAACGAATCAGTCTTGAGGCAGCTTTCCCGGCCGAGTTGTGGGCTACGGCAGGTGGCCCATGCACACGGGCTGTGCCCCATTGATCGCAACTTCATTGCGATGAGTGGGCGTAGTACCCAACCTCCCGACCCTTCGCATTAAGCACCCGAAAGTGAATATCCTCACCGCAGGAGAATCCCTCTTCTCACTTTGTCAACACCTGCATCAGCTAGCCTCTCCCCTAAGCCATTCATTCCAATCCTCAAAAACCCACCAGTCGGATTGCATTCTGATTCTCACTTCCAGTCACAATGGAGTTAATAGTTCCAAATCTCACCGAGAGGAACCACGCGCATGCAAGTCCGCATCCCGAGATCGTTCGTCCCGCGGCACTTGCCCCCTTGTTCCCTCAGGCCCCTGCTTCTCGTTTCTTGCCGCTCTAAGTTCTTCTATTTGCATATATAACGGCTAACCTCAATCGCGAGAAATATTTAGCGACACCCGCCTTAGTAGCCTGAAGAAAACAGGATACTTACTCAAAAAAGGGGGGGAGGGGTAAGGAGTCATTCATGCACAACAAATGTCGACATATTCTGCCCAGCGGATACAAATGCGATGCCGCCGCCCTCAAGGGAAAGGTCTTCTGCTACCACCACACCACCTCGCGCCGTCCAGCGAATAAACATATCGTCGAAACCGGCATGCTTTTGTTGCCCTCCGTCGAAGACGCTTCCGGTGTCACGCTGGCCATCAACCAGATCCTCCGCCAGTTTGGCAAAGGCCACATCGACCGCCTCGACGCTGGCACCTTCTCCCACGGACTTCAGATCGCTGCATCGCTCGTCCCAAAAATGTCGCGCGACCAGAGGCCCGGCGATACCGTCCGTGAGCTTTTTGAAGATCCCATCCGGGGAACCATCGGACCAGAAAAGAAAGGATGCGACCAGGAAGACTGCGTCGATTGCTAAAAGCTAAAAGCTAAAAGCTAAAAGCTAAAAGCTAAAAGCTAAAAGCTAAAAGGTAAAAGCTAAAAGGTAATAGCTAATAGCTCCGGCCACAAGCTACTGGCTCCCAGCTCCCGGCTACTCGCGCTTCCTCGCCCGCCAGAACGAAGTCACACCAAGATACAGAAACACCGCGATCACCACAGCCGACGCCAGAAACGTCCGGTGATCCGCCCCGTGCTGCCAGCTCTCTCGTGTTCGCCACAGCACGGGTGCGAACACCAGAACAGGAAGCAGGAAAAATACGCTGACAACTTCCAGCAAGATCTTGCCGCCCACTTTTTGGAACGGCTTGAAAAACCCCGACACACCGCGGCTCACATTGCGCGTCGCCTGGCCTGCATCTCGACCTCGGCTTTGCGCAGATGGAGTAGATGGAGCAGCACTCCCCTGTACGTTCGCAGCCGTGCCTGATGGCGCACCGTCTCCCGCGATGGCCTGACCCGCCGCGCGGCCAGCCACCCGCAGCCCGATCCCAAGTACCCGCCCAATCGTCTGAGGTTTCACTTCGATATGATGGTAGCAGCGGCGGACATCTCTTCGCCTGCCCGCATCCCAAACAGGATGCCGGTTGCCGGAGCGCCGCTTGCGAAGTAATGTAGTTAAATCACTTGCCGCCCCTGCGCCCTTCCCCGCGCTGGTAGCTGCCGGAGGAAATCTGTGACATCTCGTCTGCGCGAACTGATCCAGCAACTCGGTGAAGCCATCCATGAGTCCGTCATCGAAAGCGAGCAGATCGCTGGTGTCGTGCAGGATATTCGCAAGCACGGGTTCGACGTCCTCCTCATGCTCGAAGCCACCATCGGTCTCAATGAAGTCAAGGAAGGCGAGAACGCTGACTCCACCGAAGTCTCCGAAGACGGCACCAAGTTCACCAAGAACGACGTGAACTTCCTTCGCTCCCTCCGCATCTCCATCGAAGGCGAAGACCCCGATAATCCGCCCCCCGACGACGAATCTCCAGCCAGCTAAACAACATCTTCAATTGTGCCCCGTTCATCGCAGCAGTACCGCGATGAGCGGGAGTTGCCTCGGTTGAGTTCTGGCAACTGGCAACCTGAAACTCCCCGTAACCTTCTTCCTCGCCGACTCTCCAACCAAGTACCATGATCTCGGCGTCCCAGTGAAAAGACTTCCCTTACTCATCCTCCTGATCCCGCTCTGCCTCTCTTTCCGGCTCAGCGCTCAGGAACCCGCGCCCGACCCGGATGACCAGAACCTCATTGACCGCCCCCACGCCCAGGACTGGCTCACCGACATCGACCGAGGCTGGCTCACTCAGGAAGGCGACAACCCGTCGTGGTCCACTCCCGCCCTCGACGACTCACAATGGGAATTCGCTCGCCTCGATGACCTCGGAGCCGCGCAGCCCGGCTGGCGCTGGTTCCGCCGCCATATCAAGCTCAGTGACAATCACCCCGAACTCTCGCTACTCATCCAGGGCGGCGTCGGGACATATTCGCTCTACATCAATGGAACCCCGGTTCCCGGTCCCGAAATCCGCTCGAGCTTTGAAGTGAACCGCCCAGTCGAACGTGTCTTCGTCATCCCCGAAGGACCTACCGACCTCGTCCTGGCAATGCGCACCCACATTCCCATCGCCTACGCAGCTTGGCGCTTTCCGCAGTTCATGTCCCTCTACCTCGGCACACCTGATGCGATAGAAGCTCAACGCCAGTCGATGTACCACGACCGAACTTCGATCGCGATTCCGGCGCTGGTTATCAATGCCCTGATCGCCTTTGCTGGTCTCGCCCTCTTCGCTCTCTACTCCCGGCAACGCGGTCACAGCGAATACTTCTGGCTCGGACTGTACTTCCTACTGGTTGGCGCAGCGGACATTGTCTTCTACCTCCAGCACTCGGGATACGTTCCGCTGGTGTGGAACGTGGGCCTCGGCGATCCCGTGATTTACGTGCTCATCATCACCCAAACCCGCTTCACCTTTGCCTTTGGAGGTCATCGCCTCGGCCGGCTCTGGCACATCTACCAGACCCTGCTGATCATTCCTGCAGCGATCCCCTGGCTTGTCTGGTACGGCGTGATCCGGTCTCAGACCTACATGATCATCCAGCCCCTGATCATCCTTCCGGTCGCGATCTTTCTCCCCATCCTGCTGTTCGTCTGGTATCGCCGTGGTAATCGAGAAGCCGGCTGGCTCATTCTTCCCAGCCTTCTCCCTCCCATAACCTTGGCTCTCTACGATCTCGGAAGCGCGTCAATCTTTTTCGGCTGGCGGCGCTTCGAATTCCTCGTCAACACTATCTCCGTCGGCCCCATCGAACTCGAACCTAACGACCTGGGCAATCTCCTCTTCTTCCTGAGCAGCCTGATCGTGATCTTCTTCCGCTTCTCCCGAGTCGCGACTGACCAGGCCCGCTCAGCAGCCGAGATAGGCGCTGCCCGCGAAATCCAGCAGCAACTCATCCCTGAGTCCATTCCGTCGCTCCCCGGGCTCCACATCGAGGCCGCTTACATCCCGGCCGAAGAAGTCGCCGGCGATTTCTACCAGGTCATCAAGCAGCCCTGCGATGCTGCTCTGATCGTTGTTGGCGATGTCAGCGGCAAAGGCCTTAAAGCTGCCATGACCGGCACCCTCGCCATCGGCGCCCTCCGCACCCTGGCAACAGAAGACCTCTCCCCAGCCGAACTGCTCCACCGCCTCAATGCTCAGATCTGTCAGGCAAAGAATGGCGGCTTCATCACCTGTTGCTGTGCCCGCATTGATTCCCAAGGCACCGTCACGCTCGCCAACGCCGGCCACCTCTCGCCCTACTCAGACGGAATCGAAATCGAAGTTGCCTCCGGCCTGCCCCTCGGCCTTGTCTCAGAAGTTGACTACTCCGAGATCCGTTTCGACCTCGCTCCCGGCCGCACGCTTACCCTGTTGTCCGACGGTGTCGTCGAAGCCTCTGATCCCGCTGGCGAACTCTACGGCTTCGAACGCACCCGCGCCATCAGTTCTCAATCCGCGGACTCCATTGCCGCCTCCGCCAAAGCCTTCGGCCAGTCAGACGACATTACCGTCCTCACGATCTCGCGCGTCCCCGTCCCCACTATGGATATTTAAGTGTCGCGGCAAGGATGGGAGATTTAGACCTTTATGCGGAACATTCAGGCCAAGTGGGCTCAGCTCCGCCAGTGCAACTCCACCGCCCCATCCATCGGATGCTTTCCCGTCTCATCCAGCCGCGCCTGCTTCAGCGCGAAATACCACTTTGCCGGCTTGTCCGCGTCATCGATCAACATCAGGCTCGGGTTATGCTTCAATCCCTCCGCCTGCTGGATCATCGTCTCCTGATCCTGCCGCACAAACTTCGCCCCGAAGAACTTCGCAATCGGAGTTAGAAATGGAACCCAGTAGAAAACATTCCACGCCGCAATCACATCGATCCTGCATGTCGATGCCGTCACCGGAGTCACCGTCGTCAGCGATGAAAACCACTTATCCCCCGCGCGAATGATCTCCGTCCTTCGATTGGGCAGCACAAAGTCGATCGTCGTTTCCACCGGCTGCCCATAGACGCCCAGCAATTTGTAAGGCGCAGAATTCGCGCTCGGTGCATGCGCGCTCATCCGGAACCCTTCCGCAATCGGTTCAAACTTCTTCGTCTTCTCCCGAATGCTCGCCCGCGAACGCCACCACCACGCCTGGTGCACAAACGGCCCATGCGCCGGATCCATCAATCCGATAATCCCGTGATCCACATTGCACGGCAGATCCGCCGTCAAGAACGCGGTCCTGTACCGCTCTCCAAACTTCTTCAGCTCCGGCACCGGCCGCATCTCCGCACCCTGCGCTCTCTTACCGCTCCCCGGCCCCGGCACATACACCCACGCATGCCGATCCCGCTCCTCGCACGGATACGCACTCGCATAAATTTTCGTTGCGTCCAGATGATCGTGACTCGAGAGCGATGGAATCAGCTCGCACCGCCCGCTGCACGGCTCAAACTCCCACCCGTGATACCGGCACGTCACCCGATTTCCATCGAACCATCCCACGCTTAGCGGAATTCCCCGATGCGGGCAGCTATCGCGCATCGCAAACACGCGCCCGTCGTTCCGCCTCCCCACCACCAGCGGAATCCCCAGCAGCATCGCCGTCGCCAGCTTCCCCCTGCGCAATTGATCCGTCCGCAGCGCCGGATACCAGTCGTCGTAGATCAGTGTCGCGCTCGGCCCCTGTATCGGAACCCCAGCCTCAGTTGTCGTCACCAGCGGCATTTCGCTCAAAGCATACCAGCCGGGCCCCACTCAGTTGCTCTGGCCCAGAGCACCATGCCGAGGTAAAGGAAGTCGATTCACGGCAGCGTTATTCGGTAGAGATTCCTCTGCACTGTTGCATTGATCCACGCGTAGTGATCGGGATCCTTCCCCGGTACCAGTACGCCCCGCGGTACCGATCGGGCCCCTGGCACCACACTCGCTTCGGCCAGCGGGGGGATTCCCCCCTCAGGAAGCGGTGGCAGGGCCTCGCGGGGTCCAAGGGGAATTGCCAAAGTGCGACCGGGATCTGTTCGCGACGCATACTTCACAGGAACGAAAAGATACTTTCCATCCGGCGACCACTTGGGCGCGCAGTAATCCACGCAAAGACTCCGTTGTGTTCCGTCCTCGAGGGAGACTACCAGTAATCCTTGATGATTATCTGCGGACTTTGCGGCTAGAACCACCCATTTTCGGCTCGGGGAAATACTCTGAAAATCCGAAATCGGATAAGGAAGGACCTTGGAGAGATGTGTACCCTCAGCATCGACCCGCTCCAGATAGTTCGCGCCCTCCTCCGCGCGCTGGAATAGGATCTGCCCTTTCTCTCCAAACTTAGGCCAGAGAGCACCCGAGACCCCTAGCTTGACTGCAGGTGAGCTTCGATCCATTGGCGCCCGCCATAATTCGCTCAAACCATTTGCACCCGCGGTTGTATATACGACCTGTTTGCCATCTGGAGAGATGTTGAACGAAGCCACTGAAAGTCCGGGAAAAACGGCTTCGCTCTTGCCCGTTTCAACGATCGTCCGCCAAAGTTCCGCATCCGATCTGTCCCGCCGCCGCAAAAGATAGTAGATGATCCTCTCGCCATCGCTGAAGATCGGCGTCGGCCACCATAGTACCTCCCCCTCTGATGACAGCGATTGATCACCGCGCTCGTCGTGAAACCAGATAGCGGTCTGATAAACCCCCAGCGACGTGATCAAGGAATGTCCCTCAGGATCCACGGCGATTCCATCTTCCTCCGTCGGCCCGGACGTAATCTGCTCGGGCTCTCCCACCGGGAATCGCTGCTGCCACAAGTGGGTTCGTCCTTCCACCCTGGCTGCGAAATACATCCAGCGCCCATCCGGCGACCAGCCCGCCGACGTGCACCCGCCCGCCGGGCCAACACTTCGCGTTTGCCGCTCTCTTTCAATAGCGATCAGGCGGCACGGTGCCCACTCCCCATTTCCGTTCATCTCCACCACAATCGCCCAGCGTCGGTCCGGAGACGGATAGGAGTAGTGAGCCATGCCCCGCTCGTGCGCGGGCGCATACAGATCCCGCACGTCCTCCCGCGTCACGCTCGACTTCACAACGCTCAGGTGAATCCCTATCGGCGCCTGGGAAAACAAAATCCGCTGCGGATCCAGCCAGACCAGTCCCGCGGCATTCTTGAACATAAGCCGCGGCTCTCCGCCTAGCGCGGAGACCACGTAGGTCGAGAACGTTGGCCCCTCCAGCACTGTGTAGGCGATCTCAGACCCATCCGGCGAAAACGACAGCCCATACTTCAGCCGGTTATCGTCCGTCACTCGCCGCGCTTCTCCATCTGGCAGCATCTTCACGTAGATCTGGTCGGCAGTCATGAACGTGTCCACGCCGCGGACGAACGCCAGCATGCGCCCATCCGGCGACAACGCCGGCTGCACCGCCGAATCCGTAAAATCCGTAAGCTGCGTGTACTTCACCTCCGCCGGGTGCTGGTGCGACCGGTAGACCGCTGTACCGCCGAACGCGCCCAGAGCGCAAAGACCCGCCGCCGCGTACCAGCCCAGGGCTCTTCTCCGGGGATAAGCCCTGGTCGCCTGAGTTTCCGCTGCGACAATTTCAGCCACCGGCGCAGCCTCGGCTCCCATCTCATTTACCTGGGCAGGAGCATCCTTGCTCACAGGTTCAACGGCGGTCACGGGCGCCACAAACCGGTACCCCATCCCTGTCACTGTCTGGATGAACTTCGGTTCCTCCGCATCATCCCGCAACAAGTGCCGCAGCTTCCGGATCGCGGTATTGATCCCGTGCTCGGTGTCGACAAATACCTCGCTCGACCACAGCCGTTCCGCGATCTCCACCCGCGTCACCAGTTGCCCCTGCCGCGACGCCAGCAGAATCAGCAACTCCAGCGGCTTCCGTTCCACGCGCACCGGTCGCCCGTTGAGCTGAAGCTCAAAACCCTGGCAATCCAGCCGGAACTCTCCGAATTGGTATATGTAACTGGTCACGTCGCCGTCGCCAAGTGAGCTCTCAGACTAAGCCCTCTGCATCTGTTTCCCCACTCTCTGCAGACACCGTCGAGTTACGAGCGCGAGTCGGGAATCTGACATCAGTTTCCCGAACGGATTGCAATCGATTACCGCGGAGGGTGACTTTCTGAGGAATAGCTTCCGGTCTCTTAGCTCCTTGCAAACATCAAGCTCAAAGACTTCGTCGAAATCGTTCGCTACAAATCATCGGGCCAGGGAAATACGGAACAGTGTGTCAGGAAAATCAGCAATTTGAAAGGGTTTACTGCTTCACCTAAGCTTCACCTCTCGCTTTACCTCCTCTTCATTGCCTCCCGAGTGCGGTCCGCGCTTAGCTTCGTGTTCAGCCGGCAACGGCATTGCTCGACCTGAACATGTCCTTTGACCGGACCCGGAGTCGTGGTCTCCCCCAAGGTTACGGCTCCGGTTCTACCAATGGACAGCTTCTCGAGAATGCCGACTTCGCCGGTCCAGGAGGAAAAAGGATATGAGGTCAAGAAATTGCAGGCTCGCATCAATGTTGGTCGCACTGGTGCTCGCCCTCGTTACCGCCCCGGGCGCTCTCGCGCAATGCGGACTCTCAATGAAAAGCTATAAACCCGCCAGTTGGCAGCCCTCCATAGGCACCGCCCACCTGGCACGAACCGCCTTCGACGATGGCGATGAGGACGGCCCGGCCATTGTCGGCATGTGGCACGTGCTCTTCGTGGCGCACACGATGAGCGGACAACCCATCCCCAGCAACGCCTACCCGACAATCGATAATGCGCTCGTCGTCTGGCACAGCGATCACACGGAAATCATGAACTCCTTCCGGCCCCCGCAGGATGGCAACTTCTGCCTGGGCGTCTGGAAGAAGACCGGAACCAGAACATACCTGCTCAACCACATCCCCTGGTTCGCCAACCAGTTCCCCAACGCGACAAACAACGGAATTGGAGATCCCGTAGGACCGACGCAGATCATCGAGAACGTCACCCTCAGCGGAGATGGCAATTCCTATTCGGGCACTTTCACTCTGCGCACCTATGCAACCGACGGAACGCCCGGAATCTGGTTCACCGGCCTCGTCTCAGCAACCCGTGTCACGACCAGCACCACCGTACCCGGACTGCTCTGAGCTAAATTCTCAATCTATCCAAAGAAAGGGCGGGGGAGGCAGTTCTCCCTTGCCCTTTCGACTTGCATGATGAAATTTCCATCACGCCGTTTCTCAAGAGTTGCAGCAGCACCTCAGACCACCTGCACCCGCCTTGCTTCTCTCTCTTTCGCAGCCCTCTCCCGATAAAGCAAATGAAAGGCCCAGAACAGTCCCGCGAGGATCGGAAAAACCAGCAGGCTTGCTTCCGTTCCTCGCGGACCCCCTGTCAGCCACACCGGCCCGTGTAGCGCAACGTTCAACAGATGCCCTGGAAGTGGCATACCTCCATTCCCCGTATTCGGCTCCGCAAATACCACCATGTCCACGTAATCGGACGCCGCATGAAACCCAATCGCGAACCAGAGACTCCCCGTCCGTTTCAGGGTGAAGCACCAGAACAGCCCGTACAGAGCGACGGATATGGGATCCACCCATCCCTCGTTCTGCTTGAGTAATAAGTGCACCAGTCCGAAAGCGCTAGACAGCAACACCGCTGCCGGCCAGAAACCGATTGCCTCACCCAAAGTGGCTTGTGCGCATCCACGAAACGTAAACTCCTCCGCCAATCCAACGAGCAGAAAGGCCACCCACCACAGAGCAGCGCTCTGTACTAATTCAGTCCCGTGCAGCGCCATCCCTTGGAATGAACACGCTCCCGCAAGCCAGATCGGAATCAGGATCAAAATGGATGGAATTGCACCCCACAGCACTCCGCTCAGAAACAGCCGATCCCAACCAGATCGGAAAGCCAGCCCATATTCGGTAACTCGCTGCCGCCCCAGTCTTGCCACGATCCACGAGAACAGCGCGATCAAAGCAAAATCGAGTCCCTCATTCAGCGACATGGCGCCCGCCGTCATGCCTCGATCTGGGAAATGCAGCTTTGAAAGTAGCGGATCCAGCAACGGCCCACAGCCCATATACAGGCCCACGAGCAAAACGAAACGCCACCCGGCGCGCACTCTTCCCTCGCAAACAAACCAGGCTCTCGTCCTATTGCGAAAATTAATCATGCGTGTGCTGTCACTTGATGAAAGATCAGAACGGCTCCCGCAGACTCTAACTACGCCGCTCCGCAGTGTCAAACACGGAATCCGGCGGACGCCTCGCGCTGTACGAAAATGAACATTCCCAATCCTCTACCGGACACTCCCCTCGTATCGTCCCGCAGGCATCAGAATTGTATGACTCACAATCCACTAACGTTATAGTCATCCGTGCTTTGGCGCACAGCATGCTCTAATACTTGCAAATACTCTTCATTCCCCAAGAGCAATCTCTCAGGAGGCGTCCATGTCCGGACTGCTCCAGGATTTTCGCTTTGCCTTGCGGCAACTTCGCAAGAGCCCGGGGTTCACCCTCACCGCCGTACTGATGCTGGCACTCGCCATCTGTGCCAACAGCACAGTATTCAGCTGGATCGACGGCACTATGCTCCACCCCATCCCCAAAGCTCGCAACACGAGCGAGCTGGTGAGCGTGATGCGCGGCCAGTGGAGCATCTCCCCCGCTCCGCCGCTCTCCTACCTCGACTACCGGGACCTTCGCGAGCGCAACCACTCCTTCACCGGCATGCTCGCATACCATCACGACTGGCTGACCCTCACCGGCAGCGGAACGCCTGATCGCATCTACGTCGCAAACGTGTCGTCTAATTTTTTCGACGTCCTGGGTATCAAGCCTGTGCTGGGCCGCTTCTTCCTGCCAGGGGAGGAAGCACGCGAGGGCGGCGCCCGCTTCGTGGTGCTCAGCTATTCGCTATGGAAAAACAAATTCGGCGGAGATACTGCCATTGTCGGTAAGCCGATCGAACTCGCTCGCCAATCAGGAACCATCATCGGCGTCGCTCCCGAAGGCTTCATCAATGCCATGCCCGGCGTACGCCATGATGCATGGCTTCCCCTCGATCCCCTCGGAACAGACCGGTACCGAATGACGCACCGCAGCGCGTCCTATCTCAACGTCCTTGGGCGGCTTAAACCCGGCGTCACTCGCCAGCAGGCCACCAACGATCTTGAGACCCTCATGCGCCAGATCGTCGCTGCTTACCCCAGTGAGCACATCGGCGCGAACAACATCACCCTCGATCCCATGTGGCGGTCGCCATTCGGCGCCAACGTATACCTCGCGAAGTCCCTTCCCTTTCTTCTCGCAATCGCCGGCTTCGTTCTCCTGCTGACCTGCGTCAATGTCGCCACTCTGGCCTTGGTCCGTTTCGTAGCCCGCAGAAGAGAAATCGCCATCCGCGAATCGCTCGGCGCCAGCCGTCTTCAGCTCATGCGCCAGATGGCCCTCGAAGGGCTGATCGTATCCCTCTTAGGTGGCGTACTCGCCCTCACCCTCACCTCATGGACCGCCAAGCGATTTGCCGACTTCATCCCACCTAACGCCAATCCCATTGTCCTGAATGGAACCGTTGATCACAACGTCATCGGCGTCATCGTGTTGCTCTCCGTCCTGGCCACTCTGATCTGCGGTGGATTCCCCGCGCTTCGTTCTTCCCGCGTCAACGCCGCAGAGGTGTTGAAAGAAGAGACCGCCAGCATCTCCGGAGGACATCACCGCCGTCTGCTCAGCGGCCTCGTAGTCACACAGATCGCTCTCTCGCTCGCCCTCCTCGTCTCATCCGCGCTGTTCCTCCGTACGCTCCGAAACATGAGCGACGCCGACCCGGGCTTCAGGCAGGACCACATCCTCACCGCTTCCATCGGCCTCGGAATCGCCGGTTACTCCGACAAGGAGGCGGACCCCATCGAGCACAAAATCCTTGACCGCGTCTCCGCTATGCCCGGCATTAAAGTCGCCGCCCTCAGCAACTGGCTGCCACTCTCCTTCAATGGCAGAAATGCCGACGTCTATCCCGAGAATTACGTTCCCCAACTCCACGAATCTCACGAAGTGCGCCGTGCCGACGTCACCGCCGGGTACTTCTCCCTCATGGGTATACCTATCACCACTGGCCGCGACTTCACTGTCAACGACAACCGCACCGCTCCACCTGTAGTCATCGTCGATCAGACCCTCGCCAACCGCTACTGGCCCGGTGAAAGCCCGCTCGGCCGTTGCGTGAAGATATGGGGCCGCATGTACACCGTGGTCGGCGTCGCAAAGAACTCCAAACACCAGTTCGTCAACGAGCCGCTGGAGCCAATGGTTTACCGCAGCTTCTTCCAGAATCCCGAGGATCCTACCCTCATGGTCCAGACTACCGGCGATCCCGACGCGATGGCCGCCGCCGTCGAGGAGGCCATCCATCAAGTCGATCGGCAACTCGTTGTGTTCGATGTCCGATCGTTGCGCGAAACCACCCGCGCTTCCGCCATCTTCCCAGTTATGGAAAGCACCTTCGCGGCAATCTTCGCAGTCATCGCTCTGGTGCTGGCAGCGACAGGTATCTACGGCGTCATCTCGTATCGGACCCAACTCAGGACTCACGAGATTGGAGTTCGCGTCGCGCTTGGTGCATCGCGGGCCGATGTGTTGCGGCTGGTGCTTATGCAAGGCATCCAGCTGACTATCATCGGACTTGCTCTAGGGTTGGCTTTGGCATTCGGTCTGACGCGTTTCATTGCGAGCATGCTCTACGGTGTCAGCCCGACAGATCCGTTGACGGTTGCGGAAGTAGCGGGGCTGCTCGCAGTGATTTCGGTGCTGGCCTGCTATCTACCCGCGCACCGCGCCATGCGAATCAATCCTGTCTCCGCGATCCGCGAGCATTAGCGGCATGCACCCTCAACTCGCAACTCCGACCACCGAATTTCGGAAATCTCCAGTCTCTGCTCTCCGAATCATGTAGTCAGCCACATCCGCGCGCGGAATCGACAGTCCGAAACGCGGCAAGTGCCTCTCACGGACGCGGTACTTTCCCGTGTACGGTTTGTCGGTCAATTCCGGTGGCCGGACGATCACCACATTGAGGCCGCTTCCACGCAATATTTCTTCCATCACCGTTGCATCCGCAACCACGGCAGGAAACAAGATTCGCCCAAGCAGATATACCGGCGGTATCAGCGCGTCCTTGAATAGAAATGCCGTCGACACCATGATCGCCCGGCGCATACTTGCTTGCTTCATCGCATTCGTGAGAGCCGCGCCGAAATCTCGGAGTAGATGTGCATCACTCTTCGCAATTGGAACTCGTGGCCCGAATGCCGACAATACCGCATCGTGCCCGCGCATCACTCGCTCCAGATCCGCCGCGTTCAGCAGGTTTCCAGTCTCAATCGAGATCCTCTCACCGAACTCCTCCAGCCGCTCCGGCTTCCGAACAAAAGCTGTCACATTGTGTCCACGATCCAGCGCCTGGCGTACGATCTCAATTCCAATCCCACCCGTTGCACCCAGAATCAGCAGTTTCATCTTTGAACCGGCCGCACCGGCGGATCCCACTGCCGCACCTCTACGACCGCACGATTGCGAAGCGCTGGATGCGACTCAGCAATTCTTATCGCTTCCTCCAGGTCGCGGGCTTCCAGGAACAGCAACGCTGTTATCGGCCGCGCTCCGGATGGCAGACGCGCACTCCCGTTTTCGCCGCGGATCGCACCCTCCTGCCTTAGAATTCGTGGATCGAGTTTGTGCCCTTCTGCGTTCAGCTTGTCAGCCCACGCAACCACGTCGCCGGTAACCCGCTGGCGCTCTTCGGCCGTCGGCGCGGGAGAGCCCTGATGGAAAATCAAGACGAAAGTCTGCATCGCTTCTCCTGATTCGGTTGAGGATGAGTTCTGCGCATACCCGAGCGAACCGACGATCGCAGAGAGTAGTGCGCACACAGCCACCATCACGTTTCGCTGCAATACAATTGAGAACCGCCTCTTCATAGGTCCACCTTAGGGTGGGCCAAATGCACGAGACTTGTACAAATTCGGCGCAAGGGACTTTTTTAGCAGAATGCAGCCGCGGATTGGAAAAACTGATCGGGTGCTTTGCCGGTAAACCGCTTGAAATCCTTGATGAAGTGCGATTGATCCGCGTAGCCGGCTGCATGCGCGATCTCTGTAAAGCTCGCCCCTGCACGTCGCATCCTTACAACGCTCCGCAGTCGCACCAGGGCCGCGAATTTCTTCGGCGACGTTCCCACCACACGCCAAAATCTACGTTCCAGCGCGCTCTGGCTCAGGCCCGCTTCTCGCGCAAGCCTGTCAATTCGCAGCGATCCCTTCGATATTCGAATCCGGTCTACAGCTTCACTGACACCAGAGTCCATCACAGGTTCCTTAATCCGCTCGCGAAGAAAATGTTCGACAACCCCCACACGTTCTTCGTCGTGAGCAGACTCGAAAAGTTGCTCCTCAACGAGACCAAGTTCTGAGCACCGGACTTCGTGCTCCATCGCCAGTGTGGCGTTGAATAGATGCTCGACCGGCTCACGCAGAAACGCCTGTGCACCCGTTGGCGTAAACATCACCAGCACATTCGCGCATCTTCCAGCATGGATCAATGTCCTTGTCTTGTCCCATATCCCCGTCACCAGGGCATTGGGTGCCTTGGCATCATTGATTCGGCATTCTCCCTTGAAACGGAATGCCGCGACCATGCCTGCGCCGGGTAGCAGCGTGGTGGCCCAACCAGACGTGTATTCGACAATTAGATATCGATGGATGTAAGGACGAAGCGCCGCACTCGGTGCAAGCCTGCGCGTTCGCATCGGAAGAGGCAGGTTCTGTTCATTGGGCAGAATACCGACGGGCGAGGTGACAACGTGCATGTTGATTGCAGGATGCGCCTCAACCCGTCGAAGTTTCAGAGAGTTCTATATGCCGCTGTTGCGGCTTGCCGGCGGCACGATGCCGTTCATCCGTAGATACACGACCATCTGGCCATAGTGATCCATCATGTGAGCCAGCCCGAACGCGGCCATGCCGCCTCGCGTGCCATGGTCTGTGGTTACAAACGCATTCTCAGCCGTGATGCCGTTCACGAACGTGTGGGCCTGCGCGAACGAGTCTTTCAGCGCCTGAACGATGTCAGCCTTCGAGGTCATCTTCTCCATCGCCTCATGTTTTGCCTTCATATCGGCTTCGGACATCCCTCCCCCGAAGAAGTAATAGTTGGCATCAGCCACGTGCTTCACCTGCGCGCCGAAACTGCGCACTCCCTTGAAGTCGCCCGCCGTCGCTGGCGGCGCGAAATCAAATTTGTCTTCCGGCATTGCCTCGGCGGCGTCGACAAATTCCTTTTCCATCATGGTGAGGAGCTTTCCATAAGTCTCCGATGGCGCCACCGGTGTGCCCACCGCTGGCTTGGCAGGTTTGGCCGCAGCGGAATCTTGTGCGAAAGCAAATGCAGGTGCAGCTGCGACTGCGCAACATAGCAGCAGTCGGGTAGCAATGCGTGAGGGGAATTGCATCGATCTCTCCTTTCACGGCCGTTCGGTTCTTAACCACACATACCGCGAACGCAGGGCCGCGTGAGGCCAAATCTAGCAGACCCCACCGCACGTCGATAGCAGCATTCGGTAAATCCGTCACAAATGCCGTGAAAAGTTGTAAACCGGTTTGTCGAGACACCAGATTGGCAAAGTGGTCTCGAGCGAGAAGTCCCATCGCTCGCCGTTCTCGGTATTCTCCAGGTCGGACTGACCACGACTGCACTTTCCCGGAGGCGATGTGTTTGCGGGCTCGGCTGCTGACACTGATCGCAGAGTGCTGCGTCGCTGTTGCCAACATTGCGGGTGGCCAGAATCGAGCCGATGCGAGCGATCCGAAGTGAATGACTTGTCCGCTCCGGGCAAATTATTGAATGCTCATCGGATCTCACAAGAAAGTTATTCCTCCGCTGAGAATTGCCTGCCACATCAGCGCTCGCGCAGGGTATGCTCTTTGGCATGATTTCCCAAAATGTGCTGTGCGGGCGGTCGGTGCCTGGCGGTTTGTGGTGTGTGCTGGCGGCCTGGATACTGTGTTCATTCACAGGTGTGACACACGCGGAGTCGCAGACGCCATCAACGCCAACCCTGAAGATTGAGGCACTCGGCAAGGGTGCAGCGCCTTTGGACGGGCCATGGCAATTTCATCCAGGCGACAACCCCGCGTGGGCGCAGCCGGGTATTGACGATGCTGCAGGCCATGACGGATGGGAACAACTGAAGGCAGATGCACCCTGGGGTACGCAGAATCATCCGAACACGGAAGGGCACGGATGGTATCGACGGCACATTGATTTAACGATGGCGCCGGGTGCGGCGAGCGATGTGGCGTTGCTGATTCCGGCAATCGACGATGTGTACGCGCTGTATTGGAACGGTCAGCCCATCGGCCATCTTGGGTCATTTCCGCCGCGATTGGACTTTCAGAGCGCGATTCCCGCGCAGACATATGGCTTGGGTCCAGTGCGTAGTGGAGTGCTGGCAGTGCGTGTTTACAAAGTTCCGTTTGCCTCGAATGACGATGGCACTGCAGGCGGTTTCGAGGGCGTGCCTATCGTCGGAAGTCCGCAGTCGATAGCCGTAATAAAAGATTCGCTGGATTACAAGTGGCTGCGAGCGCAGCAGTCTCGGTTTGCGCTAACCGGACTTTACGGGATTGTGTGTCTTCTGAGTTTTTTCGCGTGGCTGCGCGATCGCAGTCAGCGGCTGCTTTTCTGGATGGCGGTCTACTCGCTTATGCCCACGCTGGAGCTATTTCTGAACGGCATGCGGCTGCAGGCGTCGTCGATCGTGATTACGTTTTTAGTTCAGTTTGCGATTCAGTTGCGAGAGATCTCGCAATGGTACGTGCTCATCTACCTGCTGCAGCTTGACGATCGTCCACGGCTGATGCGCTGGATCGGGGTGATTGCAATTGCTTCACAGATTGCCGGTGCTGTCGACGGAAGTCTCGGTTTCTTCTATGGGGCAATGGCGAAGACGACCTTCCAGATCACGGATGCTTGTCTGACATTTCTGATCCTTCCTGGCGAGGCGATTCCAATTCTGCTGGTGCTGCTGGCGATGATGCGCCGGCGGAGGCTTGACTCGGCGCGTTGGATTGTTGCGAGCATTGCGCTGGCGAACGACGTGACCTACGCAGTTTCGAATATCTCGCAGCAAGGAGAACGGTTTACCCATTGGCCTCTCGCGGGGTGGCTGCAAAATGCTCACGTGACCGTATTCGGAAACAATATTGGGCTGCAGCTAACTCTGCGGACCGCACTGTTTCTGGCAATTGTGTATGCCGTGCTGCGATATGCGATCGACTACCGGAAACGGCAGAATGCCCTTGAACGCGAATACCAGAATGCGCGCGAGGTGCAGCAGGTGCTGGTGCCGGAAGCGCTGCCGGCGGTGCCGGGGTTCAACATGGCGAGTGCGTACAAGCCGGCGCGTGAGGTGGGTGGGGATTTCTTCCAGATTCTGCCGTTGGAAGAAGGCGGAGCCCTGGTGGTGATTGGCGATGTGAGCGGCAAGGGAATGCCGGCCGCAATGACGGTGTCGCTGCTGGTTGGAACGGTGCGGACGCTGGCGCATTACACGCAGAGCCCTGGGGAGATTCTCACGGCGATGAATTACCGGATGCTGAATCGGAGCGCGGGAGGGTTCACCACTTGCCTGGTGGTGCGAGTGGATGCCGATGGAAAGCTCACGATCGCAAATGCGGGGCATCTCGCGCCGTATCTGAACGGGCACGAACTGGCGGTGCACGGGGGAATGCCGCTGGGTCTGGAGGCGACGCGCAGCTATGCCGAATCGAGCTTCATGCTTGGAGAAGACGAGCAACTGACGATGTTGACTGACGGCGTGGTGGAGGCCCGGAATCGACATGGTGAGTTGTACGGGTTTGACCGGACGGCGTTGATCGCGAAGAATTCAGCGGACGCGATAGCGGATGTGGCGCGAGAGTTTGGTCAGGAAGACGACATTACAGTTCTAACTCTAAGCCGGATTGCGACTGTCGAAACGAGCGAACCGGCTCTGATGCCGGAGGCCTTGTCGCCATCGCCCGCCTGAGGATCTTCGATAAATGGTAACAAGAAAAAGTGACCACAGTAATTTTAATGCACTCGTCCTGGAGTACTCACATTTAGCAATCGAGTAACCACATGCTGTGTATATCCCAGTAACTAGTTCCTATGTGGGATCGCGGTTACTTCCATTGGGGCATTCCGGAAGTGCTAGATAGGGCCGATATTCATTCCACAGACGCTCGGAGCCCCCGAACCGAACGTCGAGGCAGTAGAGGAGGCCCTTATGGGTTTACTGCGCGACGAGAGCGGTTATGTGCTGGTGCTCGGAAGGCCGCGGTTGATGGTGGTGGGCGGTACCGCCGCGGAAAAAGAAGAAACGAAGCAGGTCGAGATTGCAGCGAAGCCCGTCGTGGTGGCAGCTTGTTCCGTGCCCCACTATTGTTTTTACTGCTCGTGGTGTGGAGCGCAGGTTCTGCTGCCAACCGACCGGATAGGGTCACCTTTCGGCAATCCGGATGCGAGAAAGATCGAGGTGCAGTCCATTGCATCGGTCTGTATGAAGTGCAAACACATCGCCAACTACTCGATGTTTCGAAGTTGCTACGGATTCGACACCAGGCACCGCTTGACCCATGCTCAAAGGGCGGGCGAGACAGTGCTGCTGACCTGGTTGCGCTGCAAGGAGCCGTTGTGTGTGCAAGCTGTTCCACTGTTCGTCGGCAAGTATTCGGATCATCCTCTGGACGAGTCAGATGCGGCAGGCTGGTACTGGGATGAACTGACATGCTGCCTGGGGCATCCGGTGCGGCAGATTCCGTTGGACCCGACGCTGCAGTTGCCGCTGCGAAGTTATAGTTGGCTGCGGTGACGCTGTTGGTGTGAATTGATCGGCTGATGTTTTCAATCACCATTGGATGTGAGAGAATCCAGCCATTCCCGAGTTCCCCGTTCCTAATTCAGTTCAGGAAGAAGGAAGGCGTATGGCCCAGGCCGCGGCTGTCTCTCAACTGACGCTCGAGGTCGAGCGCAATGGCGATGTGTTTACAGTGAAATGCCACGGCAAGCTGGTGATGGGCGTGTGCGATGTGCTCGCCGGCAAGGTGAAAGAGCTGATTCCGCAATCAAAGCGGATCGTGCTGGACCTGACGGATTTGTCGCTGATGGATAGTATCGGTCTGGGAACGCTGGTGCGGTTGTATGTGTCGGCGAAGGCAGGCGGAAGCTGCGTGGTGCTAGTGAACGTAGGGCCGCGGATCAGGCAGCTGCTGGGGATCACGAACCTATTGTCGGTGCTGACAGACATGTGCGAGCAGGGCGTGAATATACGGTTCTGACGCAATGGCCGCGAAGTTCCGTGGCGAATCACAAGTCAGTATTCGATCCCACGTCTCAGAATCGAGATGCTTCGACTTCGCTCGGGGCAGGCTGGGAGGCACCCACCGTTTCCATTCTCGACCGGGTTAGATGCAGTGTCCTCGAGAGGCCGTGATTTATCCTTCGGGGGATGCCCCGGAAGACTCTGTCGGTTGCGATGATCGCCATGAACGAAGAGGCGAATCTGCCGCGCACGCTGGAGAGCGTGACGTGGGCGGACGAGATCATCGTCGTCGATTCGGGATCGCGCGATCGCACGATCGAGATTGCGCAATCGTTCGGAGCAAAGGCGAGCTACCACACATTTGGCGGTCACGGCGAGCAGAAGAACGTGGCGCTGGATCTGTGCACGAGTGATTGGACTCTTCTGCTGGACGCAGATGAGGTGCTGACTCCTCAGTTGCAGAGGGAGATCCAGGGACTGCTGGTGGGCGAGCCGGAGTTTTCGGCGTACTGGATTGCGCGGCTGAATCTTTACTTCGGAAAATGGATTCGGCATGGAGGGTTTTATCCGGATCGGAAGCTTCGGCTGTTCAAGCGCGGGGTGGCGCGGTTAAGCGAGGGAGTGGGTCCGCATTCGACTCCACAATTTACCGGGGCGACCGGGAAGCTGAAGGGAGACATGCTGCACTACGCGTATCCGACCATGGGTATCTATCTGGAGCACATGGACCGGTATAGCTCGGATATTGCGCAGTTGCTGCACAAGCGTGGGAAGGACAGCAGGTCGGTTGGGGCGTTTGTGTGGAATGCAGTGCTCAATCCAGCGGCGACGTTTGTGTACAACTACTTTTTCCGGCTGGGATTTCTGGACGGGCGAGAGGGGCTGATTTTGCACATCAACCACTCGGTCTACGTGCACTGGAAATTCATCAAGGCGTGGAGGCTGGGGCAGGGTAAGGAGTAAGTACCAGTCATCAGTTTTTCAGCTCTCAGTATGCCACCACGGAGAACTGAAAAACTGGAACCTGAAAGCTGGCGTTAGATGTGGCAGCTTGCCTGGCCGCGCTTCTCGAGATATTTCTGGTGGTATTCCTCGGCGCGCCAAAAGGTCTGGGCGGGTTCGATCTTGGTGACAATCCGCTTTGGCGAGTACCGGCCGGAGGAGGTTAACTGCTCGATCTTGGCTTTGGCCTGCTGCTCCTGCTCGGGTGAGTGGAAGAAGATGGCGGAGCGGTACTGCTCACCCCAGTCGGGTCCCTGGCGGTTGAGCGTGGTGGGGTCGTGGAGGTTGAAGAAGGCGTCGAGAATCTTCTCGTATCTGACTTTTTCGCTGTCGAAGTCGAGTTCGACGACTTCGGCGTGGCCGGTCTGGTCGGTGCAGACGTCTTTGTAGGTGGGCCGGTCGAGGGTTCCGCCCTCATAGCCGACGGCAGTTGCAGTGACACCGGGGATGGCTGCGAAAGCTGCTTCAACGCCCCAGAAGCAGCCTGCTCCGAATGTGGCTTTTTCGATGCTCATATACCTCTAGATGCGCGAGAGGCCTTGAAGGTGACAAGAGGGCTGCGCAGTTGCGGGTTCATCGCTGAACGCGCGATTTGAGACGAGCCTGGGTCTGGTCCCACTGCTTGGAGACGGAGGCCAAGTACTGCTGGAGTTCTTCGAGTGGCTCGGGCTCGAAACGGAAGAGGCGTTCGCGGCCCGACTGGGTGCTGGAGACGATGTCGGCGCGCTCAAGAACGCCGAGGTGCTTGGTGATGGCCTGGCGAGTGAGTTTGGAGTCGTCCGCTAGCTGTGAGATTGACGCAGGCTCGCCGGAGCAGAGGCGGGCGATCAGGGCAAGACGGGTCTTGTCGCCGAGCGCGGCGAATACGCGAGCCTTGGCTTTTGGCTTGGCGGTAATGCGCTTACGTGTTTTGCGGGACATGGCTCTCGATGATAGGCCTGGGGGGCGGGTTGCGCAACTGGGGGGTTGCATGTTTACGGGGACCTAGGCGAGGGACCAGGGAGTGGGGGCCAGCGAACAGGAAAGTGAACAGCTTAGCCGCGGGCTGTAAAGAAAAGCCCGCGAAAGACATGGAGCTTATGGACGACGTTTGCCGCTGCGCTTACCCGCTGGACGTGAGCCGGGGCGGCGGCCACCGGCGGAACCGGAGCTGGGTCTACCGCCGGGCGCGCTGCGTTTTCCAGGTTTGAAAGCGCCGGGGCGAGAGCTGGAGGTGCGCTGGCCAGAACCGCGATTGGGGCCCGCCGGTCGATTTTCAGCGGGGCGGCTGCTCCGCTCGGTTGAATGTGGCCGGTCGAAACGCGGCTGCTCACGTTCTCGATCCGAACGAGGCTGTTCCTTGCGGTCCCGATCGAAACGGGGTGGCCCGGACGGCGCCTTTCGGCGCTGCGGGCTTCGGCCTGACGAGGGAGCCTGAGATCGAGTGCGGTCCGGGCGCTGCCCACTTCTAGCTTGAAACGGCGGGCGATCAGAGCGCTGACCACTTCGGGCCTGGAATGGACGATCCGGGCGATTTCGATCTCGAGTCCGAGTCTCGGGACTGCCGGGTACTTCGTCTATGGGTTGAATATCGAGTTTCTGTTTTGGAGTGAAAGTTCCGGGAGCGGCAGGAGCGGCAACGGGGCGCTTCTCAAAACGTGGAGGCCGGCCTTCCGCAGGCCTGGGCCGGAATTCGCCCGGAGATCGACGGTCACTTCGCTGAAATGGAGTGGCGCGTTCGCCGCGAGGGGCTCCGGGTTTGCGCTCAAATTTCTGGGGACGTGAGCCGCCGTCGGGCTTGGACCAGGTGCGCTGGGGACCTCGGCTTGGTGGCTCGGCCTGGGCACCGCGATCTGGCCTGGCTGGAGCGGTCTGGTATGGGGGGCGTCCCCGATCGTCGCGGCGGGGCGGACGTGAGGGTCGATTCTCCGCGGAGCGGGGATCGGGACGAATGCCGGGCCGGAATTCGCGGCGCGGCTCTTGGCCCGGTGCGCGGCGAAACTGGCTGCGCTCGGGAGGGCGGGTCTGGCCGGCTTCAGGGCTCTGCGCGAAGCCTGGTTGAATCTTGCGGAAGGGGCGATCTGGTCTGCTGGCCGGGCCTCCGGTTTTTCTGGGCTCAGGTCGACGTTCGTTCCAGCGAGGCTTGGAGGCGGGGCGCTCAGAGCGTTGCGCAAACTCACGCTTGCGCGGTTCGCGAGGCTTGGGCTTGCGGTACTTGCCTTCGGCGGCCTTGCGGAGGTTGTCGACCTCTTCCTGGTCGAGTTCACGGATCTTTCCCGGCTCGAGATCGAGAATGAGCGGTCCGTAACCGACGCGGCGGATCTTCTCAACATGGTGGCCGATTTCTTCGAACATTTTGCGCAGTTCGCGGTTGCGGCCTTCGATGAGAACTACCTCATACCAGGGATTATCGACCGGACGCGAGGGACCACGTTTGCCGGCGGGTTTGCCGGGACGGAAGGGTCGGATCTCAGCCGGAGCTGTCTGGACGCGGTCTGAACCAGCTTTGCCTTTTTGGATCGGGACTCCTTTGCGGAGTCGGTCGAGGTCTTCTTCGCTGGGCTGTCCGCTGACTTTGACAAGGTAAGTCTTCTCGACGTTGGAGGCGGCCCGGGTGAGTTTGTTGGCGAGTTCGCCGTCGTTGGTTACGAGGAGGAGTCCCTCGCTAAGGTAGTCAAGGCGGCCGACGGGGTATAAACGCTCGCGAGTTTTGGAGAAGAACTCCATGATGGTGGGACGGCCTTCGGGATCGCTAACAGTCGTGACGTAGCCCTTCGGCTTGTTCAGCATGAAGTAGCGCTGGCGCTCGGAGCCGTGGAGGAGCTTGCCGTCGACGCGGATGTGGTCGCGATGGGCGTCGGCTTTGCTGCCGAGTTCGGTGACGACTTGGCCGTTGACCTGTACGCGGCCCTGGGTGATGAGTTCTTCGGCGTGGCGGCGGCTGGCGATTCCGGATTGGGCAAGGATCTTCTGAAGGCGCTTGAGTTCCGGCGCGGGTTCAGGGGCAGGCTCCTCGTCTTCTTCCGAATCTTCGGAGGCTTTCAATTCCGTCCCAGGGAGATCATCGGAGGCCTGCTCGAACGTGTCGCTTGCTGCGGCTGCAGACTCGGCTTCGGCTTCGATCGCGGCGTCCGATTCGACAGCTGCGCTCGCAGGTTCGTCGATCTCGGGGCGGTCAGGTTCGGGATTATCTGGAACTGGTTTCTTTTTGGCGGTCATGGGGAGATCTCGGTTCTGCCTGCATCGATTCCGGTCAGGCGCGGCCGTGTGCAGAAAACCGGCCTATTCGGCCGGCTCTGTTTGAGAGTTGGATTCGGAAGGGGGCTCAGGGGTCGGCGTGGAAGTTCCGGCCGATGGAGGAGAGTCATCATCAATATCCTCCAGAGCGTTTTCGTCGAGCGCAGGTCCGGCGTCGCCTTCGGATTCGTATTCGGCGTCGGCGGCTTCTGCATCGGTGATGGACGACGGTTCGATTTCTTCGAGCTCGCTGGCCATCTTTTCGAACTCGTCCATGGACGGGAGTTCGTTGACATCCTTGAGGCCGAAGCGCATCAAAAATTCTTTAGTCGTCTTGTAGAGAATGGGCCTTCCGATGACCTGCTTGCGTCCCGCTGTGGTGATGAGCTTGCGGGCGAGGAGGGAGCCGAAGACTCCCGAGGAGTCGACTCCGCGGATTTCGTTGACCTCGGGTGCAGTGACTGGCTGCTTGTAGGCGACGACGGCGAGGGTTTCGAGCGCGGGAAGGGAGAGCTTCAACGGAGGCTTGAGGCTCTTGATGAACATGCGGACGGCATCGTGGCATTCGGGCTTGGTGGCCATGCGATAGCCGCCTGCGATTTCACGGACCTCGATGCCGCGGTCGTCATTGGCATAGTCGGCGATGAGCTCGTCTATGAGCTGGCGAAGGACGGCTTTGATGTCCCGATCGCGTTGACGAGCGACACGCTTGGCCTCGGCATCTGGATCGAGAGGGGTGTTGGCGTCGGGCGACTCGGGTTCGACGAGCTCGTCGGGGGTGGCAGACGACATTGAGTCGGAGGTGGTTTCAGCCTGCTGATTGGAAGCGGGTTCTGGTGCAGATTCAGTGGCGGGCAAGACGGCAAAGCCGGGTTGTTCGAAGAGAGTGCCGTCCTCAGTGCGAAGGTCGAGGTATTCGATGCCTTCGGTGACGATGGGTTGGGAGGGGTCGACAGCTGTGACGGCAGCATCGGCCGCTGCTTTCTGGGCAGCGGCGGCTTCCTGCGCGGTTCGCCACTCGAGTGCTTCAGCACCAAACAGGGTTGCGAACTGAGCGAGCGTGACAGGCTCCTCAGAGGCGTAAATGACAGCTTCCAGCTTGGATTTCAGGCTCATGCAGCAATCAGTACCTTTTGTATGGTACTGGATGGGACGGGGGCGGTGCGTCCACAGAGCGGCCAAGGAAAAGGGCGTCCGCGGTGGACGCCCATGAAAGGGAGATTCGAGGCAGGAGGGATCAGGCGAAATGGCGGAAGATCCAGAAGAGGGTTCCAGAGAGTAGTGCGGCGACGGGAAGGGTGAAGACCCAGGCCGCAGCGATGTTGCGGAGCGTGGACATCTGGAGGCCGCTGCGATTGGCCGCCATGGTTCCTGCTACGCCGGAGCTCAGGACGTGGGTGGTGCTGACAGGGAGGCCGAAGTTATCGGCGGCGGAGATGGTGGCCATGGCGACGAGTTCCGCGCAGGCACCCTGAGCATAGGTAAGGTGCTCCTTGCCGATCTTTTCTCCCACAGTGACGACGATGCGCTTCCAGCCGACCATGGTGCCGCAGCCAAGAGCGAGAGCCACTGCAACCTTGACCCAGCCGGGGATGAACTTGGTGGCTTTGTCGATCTTGCTCTTGTAAGCGGCAAGGGTGGCGTTCTCCTGCGAGGTGAAGGCAGGGTTTTTGTTCTTCTGCATGAGGCGAATGGCTTCGCTAACTACATACATGTCGTTGCGGACGTTGGTCTGCTCCCGGCCGGGAACGGATTTGAATTCTTTGTATAGGGCGACTTCGTGGCTGAGATCTTGAACCAGTTCGCGGAGAGCGATCATGGTGTCTGGTTGAAGCTGCTTGGTGCGGATGTATTCGGTGACGGTGGCGCGGGCATCAGGGCCAAGGATGCCTTTGGAATCTACGTGGGCATTGAAGATTTGTCCTGCGGTTTCAGAAGCGACCACAAACTGCTGAACGTCCTGCGTCGTCACCGCGTGATTCAGAGCGTAAGCAGTGGGAACGGTGCCGATCAGAATGAGCATGATCAGGCCCATGCCCTTCTGGCCGTCATTCGATCCATGAGAAAAGCTGACCCCGGAGCAGGTGAGAATGAGCAAACCGCGGATGGGCCACGGCGGGGGCGTATTGTCTTTTGGTGCCTGGTAAAGCGCGGGGTACTTGATCAGCGCTTTGGAGAGGAGCATGAGGAGCGCGGCGCAGGTGAATCCGATGACGGGAGAGATGAGGAGGACTTTGAAGACCTTGGTGGCTTGCTCCCAGTCGACGCCCGAGGTGTTGGTGTGGGCGCTCATGAGCTGATTGGCAAGGCCGACGCCAATGATAGATCCGACCATGGTGTGAGAGCTTGAGGCTGGCAGACCGAAGTACCAGGTACCGAGATTCCAGAGAATGGCGGCGATCAGCAAAGCGAAGACCATCGCGTAGCCGGCACCGGAGCTAACCTGGAGGATCAGCTCGACGGGCAAGAGAGTGATGACGCTGAAGGCGACGGCCCCGGAGGAAACAAGAACTCCGCAGAGATTGCAGAGGCCGGACCAGACGACAGCGATATTGGGGTCGAGGGAGTGCGTATAGATGACAGTGGCAACTGCGTTGGCAGTGTCGTGGAATCCGTTTACGAATTCAAAGCCCAATGCAATGAGAAGGGCGATGGCGAGAAGGACGTAAGGCCACCAGCTGACGACGGTGACGTCGCCCATGTCTCCAGCGATGTGGACGCCGACATAAACAAGTCCTCCAAGTAGAGCCGTAACGACCAAGGCTCCGGTGATCCAACTGGGGAAGGCATTCTTTTTGCGGTCGAGGAGCGAGCCCCCTATTTCGGGGGCGACAGCTGTGGTTGCCATGTCGGCCATTGTGAGACTCCGGTATGGAAGCGGATTGGTCGGGTGAAGGGGGAGGGAACACGCCGACGCAGCAAGGAATATCCGACGGATGTGAACGGCGGATGAAGGGAAGATGAAATTGCTGGAGCGGGCGGATGGAATGGCCGCGCCAGAGCGCGGCCAGTCAATGCGCTAGAGTCAAAACAGGCGGAAGAGGAAGTAGAGGGATCCGGATAGGAGTGCGGCTGCGGGAAGAGTGAAGACCCATCCAGCGGCAATGTTGCGAATCGTTGCGAAGCGCAGACCATTTCCGTTCGCAGCCATAGTGCCGGCGACGCCGGAACTGAGAATGTGGGTGGTGCTTACAGGGAGGCCGAACTTGTCGGCTGCGAAGATTGTGCCCATCGCGATGAGTCCGGCGCTGGCGCCCTGCGCGTAGGTCAGGTGGTCTTTGCCGATACGCTCGCCGACTGTGACAACGATGCGCTTCCAGCCGACCATGGTTCCGAGGCCGAGGGCTAGTGCGACGGCAACCTTGACCCAGGTGGGGATGAACTTCGTAGCGTTGTCGGCTTTGGCTTTATAGCTCTCGAGAGCGTTGCGCTCATCGGTTGTAAAGGCCGGGTTCTTGTCGGCAATCATGAGCCGGAGCGCTTCGCTGGCTACATACATATTGTTTCGAACGTTGGCCTGTTCCTGGGGAGGAACGGACTTGTATTGCTTGTAGAGTGCGACCTCGCGGGTGGTTTCGCCGATCAGTTTGCGCAAGGCAGGAATTGTGTTTGGCCCCAACTGCTTGGTTCGGATGTAGTCGGTGACCGTCTGGCGCGGATCGGCGGTCAGGACGGCGGTCGGCTCGACGTGACGTTCGAGGATCTGGCCGGCGTTTTCAGAGGAAGCGATATAGCTCTGGACCTGGGCGGGGCTCACCGCATGGTTGAGCGCGTATGCGGTCGGAACAGTGCCGATGAGGATGAGCATGATAAGGCCCATGCCCTTCTGGCCATCATTTGATCCGTGGAAGAAGCTGACGCCGGTGCAGGTGCCGATCATGAGAGCACGGATCGGGAACGGTGGGGGTGTGTTGTCTTTGGGCGCCTCGTAAAGCTCGGGAAACTTTGCGACCTGCTTGGCAAGCAGGATGAGCATGCCGGCGAAGACGAAGCCGATTACTGGAGAGATGAGGAGCGCCTTGAGGACCTTGATGCATTGATCCCAGTCCACGCCCGAAGTGCCGGTGTGCGGCATAAGGAGTTGGTTGGCGAGCCCAACACCGATGATGGAACCGACCATGGTGTGAGAGCTTGAGGCGGGCAGGCCGAGCCACCACGTGCCGAGATTCCAGAGGATCGCGGCGATGAGCAACGCGAAGACCATGGAAAAGCCTGCGCCGGAGCTTACCTGCAGAATGAGTTCAACAGGCAGAAGCGTAATGACTGCGAAGGCGACTGTGCCGGAGGAGAGGAGTACTCCAGCAAGATTGCAGATCCCAGACCAAACGACGGCGATATTGGGTTCGAGCGAATGGGTGTAGATGACAGTGGCGACGGCGTTGGCAGTGTCGTGGAATCCGTTGACGAATTCAAAGCCGAGCGCGATGAGCAGCGCCATGCCCAACATCATGTACGGGGCATAGCTTGTGATTGAGGCCGCGTTGAGGTCATGGGCGATGTGGAAGACGATGTAGACCACGCCAGCGGCAAGGGCGGAAAGAAATGCGAGAATGCCTTTCTTGCTCGGCCGGCGCTTGATCTTGCGGTCAAGTAGTGATGGACTTGAAAGCGCTGTCGCGGTGGTGGCCGCCATCAGATCTCTCCCGTCGCAACAAACAGCGATTCGTAACGTTGCACGGGAAGAAACAACGTCGAACCTCTATGAGAGTTTTTGGGAAAATGGGGATTAAACGATCTGGGATCGCAGCAGGAGGGACAATCAAAGAAGGATTGCATAAAACCCCAACAACTGTATTCGTGCCACAGTTGTTTGATGCGCGATTCCTTGTGAGAGGTACCGCACTGGTGATTCTACATGACATATCGAACGAGGGGTGTGATGTATGAACAGCGAAGCGATTAGACTCTCTCGGTAAGTCTATGTAGATCATTGGCTTAAAGTGTTCCAATGGCAGTCCACGAAACGGTGCAATTCGTCGATGTGTTGCACTGCTTTTGGGGCCACGAACAAGCAATTTCTCGAATGTCTCGGCTCGCCCTCGGAAGGCAGGATTCCAGATATAGATAATACGCAACGAGAGAGTTGCATAAGCGGAGAGACGAAAATTACGCAACCAGAGGGTAGCAGTTAATCGGAAGGGATTTTTGAGCTTTGGTTCAACGCCATTCGTCGGTCGCATTGGCGAGACCTTCGTTCACGACGGAGTCGAATCCGGTGCTCTTCTTGACGAAGATCTCGGAGAAGGCGCGATCCTGACGGAGGAGAATGGCCTGGAGGCGAACGAGCTCAAGCAAAGCCAGGAACATGGCGACGAGCGCACGCGATGACTTGGTGTGGGCGAGCAGTTTCCGCAAAGCGAGCGGCCGGTCTTCCATGGAGAGGCGGCGCGCGAGGAACTGGATCATCTGGCCGACAGTGACGGCATCGTCTTGTAAGTTGAAGGTGGGGCGCTTGCGCGCGCGGTCGAGAATGTCTCGGAAGATGCGGACGAGATCGACGGTGTCGGCAGCAATCTCGGGCTCGGCGGCAGCATCGTCCTTGAATTCGCGAACGCCGGGGTTGGTCCAAGTGGCGGCCTCGAGCATTTGTTTCTGCTGAAGCATCTGGGCGGCGTTCTTGAAACGCTCGTGCTCGAGAAGACGCTCGACGAGTTCGCGGCGGGGATCCTCGGCGTCTTCGTCGGGGCCGGCAGGCGCGCGCGGGAGGAGCATTTTGCTCTTGATGTGAATGAGGAGTGACGCCGTGTAAATGAAGTCGCCGGCAACGTCGACGTCCGTGGCTTTGAGCTGATCCACGTAGGCGAGGAACTGCGCCGTGATCTTCGCGATAGGGATGTCGTAGATGTCGATGTCCTGTTTGCGAATGAGATCGAGGAGGAGATCGAGGGGACCGTCGTAGACCAGGCCGACGGTGACGGAGAACGGTGATTGTTCAGTTTGCTCCTCCTGTTTCTTCTTTGGCGTTGTGTTTGAAGGAGCGGTCCTCGCGGATTTTTCCTCGGGAACGGGTTTGGAAGTGAGGACGAGGGGAGGACCCGCGTTCACGCCGGGTTCGCGCAAAGGAGGATCGCCCTGGGGCGGTTTGGGACCAGGCTCGGGAGCATCGGGCTCCGGTTCGGGTCCAGGCTCAGGATCTTTCACTGGGCCGCGGCGGCTGGGATTGGGATCCTCGACGGGCTTCGGTTCGGGTGTGGGTTCCTGAACGGGACTGGAGGGTTGGGTTCCGGATTCGATCGGGGCCTTGTTCTCGGGATTTTGCTTCTCGTTGGTCAATTCAGAATCTCGGTTTGGGGAAAGTGGTGTTTGGTCGAGCTTACTTCGTCGCAGGCGTGAGTTGCATGGCGGTGCGGACCTCGTTCATGGTTTGCTCGGCGCGATTGCGTGCGCGATTTGCTCCATCTCTGAGGATATCTTCTACGTCGGCAGAGGTATACCTGGCACGGCGTTCCTGAATCGGGTTCAGGATTTGGACGAGGGCGTCGGCGGCCCAACCCTTGCACTCAATGCAGCCGATGCCAGCCGAGCGGCAGCCTTCATAGACTTTGGCGAGAGTTTCGGGTGTGGAAAAGACCTTGTGGAGGTCGCCGACGGGGCATTTGTCGGGATCGCCGGGATCCCTGCGGCGAATGCGGGCTGGGTCGGTGACCATGGTCTTGAGTTTCTGGCGCACTTCTGGCTCAGGGTCGGTGAGCATGATGGTGTTGCCGTAACTCTTGGACATCTTGCGCCCATCGGTTCCGGGAAGTTTGGGCGATGGCGTGAGGAGAGCGTCGGGCTCGGGGAGCACCTCGCGACCGCTGAGCTTGTAGAGGTTGTTGAAACGGCGGGCGACTTCACGGGTAAGCTCGACGTGCGCCACCTGGTCCTGGCCGACGGGCACATATTTTGGCTGATAGATGAGGATGTCGGCTGCCTGCAACAGCGGGTAGCCGAGGAAGCCGTAGGTGCTGAGGTCCTTGCCGACGAGATTTTCCTGCTGCTCTTTGTAGCTTGGCACGCGCTCCAGCCATCCCACCGAGGTGATCATGCTCAGCAGCAGATGCAGTTCGGCATGCACTGGCACATGGCTCTGGACGAAGAGAACGGAACGAGCCGGGTCGAGTCCGGCGGCGAGATAGTCGAGAATCACCTCGCGCGTGTTCGACAGGAAATTGGAAGTGTCGGCGTAGTCGGTGGTGAGAGCGTGCCAGTCGGCAATGAAGAAGTAGCACTCGTACTCGCCGCCGTCCTGGAGCCTGACCCAATTGGCGAGGGCACCCATGTAATTGCCAAGATGGATCTTGCCCGTGGGACGCATGCCACTTAAAACACGCGGGCGGAAGGATGGAGCAGTAGATTCAGACATTCTGGTTTTCTATTCCGGAAGCATGCCGGGATGATCAGCCTTTTTGATCGGAAAGGTCAAAGTGGGGCTTTGTCCATTGTAGCGACTGATTTCCCCAGCTTGAATCAGCCTCTGGTCAAGACGGTGCTGACAACCGCGAAAGCCGGCCCAAGGAAAAGGCTCATGATGTAGCCACCCACGATGAACATCAACAGCCAGCTCACCCACATTGGGATTCGGTCATAGGACTGGACTGCGTTGTAGGGAAGGACGTTGCGCAAAAGGTGACTGCCATCGAGCGGCGGAATGGGAAGCAGATTGAAGACCAGAAGCGCGAGATTGATTTGGACTGCGGCTATGCCGAGCAGAACGATGGCTTGCACGGAAGAGTTTGCACCGGGCATCAGCAGGCCTCGCATGGTGAAGATTACGATCTGGCGTCCGTTCGGTATGAAGTGATTGATGAAGAGCAAGATTAGGATCGCAGCGACTGCGAGGATGAGGTTCGAGACCGGACCGGCGAGGGTAGTGAGGTTGTCATCTCGGCGAATCTTGGTGAAGTTGCGGGTGATGACAGGAGTTGGTTTCGCCCACCCGATGAGGACTCCGCTGAACATGCTGAAGCCAATGAGCGGGCCGAAGATGATGACGGCGGGGATGATGAGAGTGCCAACGATATCGATATGGTTGATGGGATTGAGTGTGACGCGGCCTTGGAGACGAGCGGTCTGGTCACCGAGACGCGAGGCCATCCATGCATGGGAGCACTCATGGAAGCTGAGCGAAAAGATCAGCAGAACGAACTCGAACACCTTGATTGCAAAGACAGCAGACTCCAACGCATGCTCCTGATTCGGAAAGCTCAGGTTAGCATGATGGGTCGATGGAGCCGGCCCGGGTCGTCACAGGGATCTCTATACCTTGAAGGCAGGGTAGTGGCCGACGACCTCGTTGGATGGGATGTTGGTGCCGCCCATGATGATTTCGTGGCTGCCGATGCGGGCGCCGTCTCCAATAGTGGTGGGCTGAAGCTTCACATCTTCTTCCTTATTGTTGTTCGAGTAGCTGTGCGAGAAGATGCGGGCAAAGGAGCCGATCACGGCATTTTTGCCGATTTTGATGCCGCCCCGATCATGAAGGAGCACGCCCTGGTGAATGACAGCGCCGTCGTCAACTGAGAGCTTGTAGCCGTAGGTGAGGTCGACGCCGTGGTGGATTTTCACTCCTGAGCCCATGTGATCGAAGATGTGGCGGGCGAGCATGCAGCGGAAGCGGAGCCCGAGCCAAATGTTGAGGCCAATTGGAGAGCGGTCAAACATCTTCCAAAACCAGATAAGGGGCTTGCGGATGGCCAACTCGACCGGATCAACGTCCGTGAAGTATTCGGCATCGAGGGTGACGTTTACGGGGTCGAGCGAGTAGCTGAGAACGTTCCCGGGCAGTTCGCTGGTCAGTGAGACGTTGGGCTTGGTGCCGTGCGGGCGGCCGAGGTAGAGCTGATGAAGCTGGTCGCGAACGATTTCCGCACGGCGTTCGGGCGAGCGGTGACGATAGAGCTCCTCATCGAGGAAACGAATCCAGCGGCGGAAAACCTCTTCGGCTTCGGGGGTGGGATGCGGTTGATTGATGGGCGCCGGCTGGGGCTTGGGACTTGTCGCCATATCACTATGGACGATAAACCAAGGGGTCGGGATGCAGCGAGGGGGAGGGGGACAGATCGAGGTTTATCCTAGAAGGTCTGGTCCGTTGACTTGATTGTTCCCATCCATTTCGCAAAAAGCCGCGAAATCGATGGGGCACCCAACATTTTCGTTTGAAAGAGCGAGGAATGGGTAAGCGGGACCGGGAGCGAAGGAACTAAGAACATGGCTGAAGAGACGGTATCAACCGCTGAGTCTGCTGAAACGACGAGAACCGCTGCACCTGTTGCGATGATTGCGACGCTGGGGAAATTCGAGGGGCAGTCGGTGCAGATTCGCGGGTGGCTTTACAACTCGCGCGAGAGCGGGAAGCTGCTCTTTCCGATTTTCCGGGATGGGACCGGAACCGTACAGGGTGTGGCGCACGTGAAGAGCGTGCCGGCGGAGGTGTTTGAGACGCTGAAAGGCCTGACGCAGGAATCGTCGGTAATCGTGACGGGGAAGGTGCGGGCCGACAAGCGGGCGCCGGGCGGGTTCGAGCTTGATGTGGAGAACATCGAGGTGGTGCAACGGGTGCCGGAGAGCGATCCGTACCCGATCACTCCGAAGGAGCACGGGGTCGATTTTCTGATGGAGCGACGGCACCTGTGGGTGCGGTCGCCGCGGCAGTCGGCGATATTGCGGATTCGCGCGGAGATTATGCGGGCGGCCGCGGAGTATTTCGACACGAACGGGTTTATCCGGACGGATCCGCCAATTTTGACGCCGGCGGCATGCGAGGGAACGTCGACGCTGTTTCCCGTGGACTATTTCGGCGATCCGGCGTTTTTGACGCAGTCGGGTCAGCTGTATATCGAATCGACGGCGCTGGCGCTGGGGAAGGTGTACAGCTTCGGCCCGACGTTCAGGGCGGAGAAGTCGAAGACACGGCGGCACCTGACGGAGTTCTGGATGATTGAACCGGAGGTTGCGTTCTGCGATCTCGACGGGCTGATGGAACTGGCGGAGAATTTCATTTCGCACATCGTGCAGAGCGTGGTGAAGAGTCGTGCGTCGGAGCTGGAAGTGATCGGGCGGGATATGGAGAAGCTGAAGAAGATTACTCCGCCATTCCCGAGGCTGCGCTATGACGAAGCGGCGAAGATGCTGAACGAGGCGCACGGGAAGGGGCTTCTGGAGCAGCCGTTCGAGTATGGAAATGATTTCGGGTCGCCGGACGAGACGTGGCTTAGCTCGCAGTTTGAGAAGCCAGTGATGGTACACCGGTACCCGGCTGCGGTAAAGGCGTTCTATATGGAGCCGGACCCGAAGGACCCGACATATGCTCTGTGCGTGGATGTGCTGGCGCCCGAGGGGTATGGCGAGGTGATTGGCGGATCGCAGCGCGTGGCGAGCTACGAGCTGCTGAAGAGCAGGATCGAGGCACACCAACTGCCGCTGGAGTCGTTTCAGTGGTATCTCGATTTGCGGCGGTATGGGTCAGTGCCGCATTCGGGATTCGGGATGGGGATCGAACGCGCGGTGGCGTGGATCTGCGGGCTGGAGCACGTGCGGGAGACGATTCCGTTTGCGCGGACGCTGCACCGGATATACCCGTAATGCGGGGGACAAGTGACCGAGGGAACAAGAAAAGAGCGCGGCGATGACCGCGCTCTTTTGTTTCGGATCGTAAATCAAAGCTACCAGGCGACGGTGGGTGGCAGGAATTCTGCGAACAGGTCGTCGTACCAGGGCTTGAGCTCGGTGACGATGGGCTTGGTGTGGCCCTTGGAGTAGAGGTCGTACTGGTTGAACTTGAGAACCCATTGCATCATGGCGCGGTCTTTGTCGTTGCAGAGGTGGTCGTATGCGCCGTGCTTGTGCCAGGGGTAGAAGGAGTGGAAGCGGAGCATGTAGAGGGCTTCGTCGCGGAGGTAGGGCTTCATGACTTCGGCGATGTAGCCGTCGTGGCCGAAGGACATGTGCACGTTTTCAAGACCACAGTTGGGTTTGTAGATTCCGTATTTGGTCTGGTACTCGGGGACGTTGCGGTCGGGATTATTGGCGAAGTACTCGGGGAAGACGATGTCCGGCGACCATGCGCAGCCGACTGGAAAGGTGTCGCCCACGACGCCCCATTGCGGTTCGCCGTAGAGGCACAGGCACTTGCCGAGGTCGTGGAGGAAGCCGACGAGGACCATCCAGCGGGGGTGGCCGTCGCGGCGGATGGCTTCCGATGTCTGCAGTAGGTGCTCAATCTGGGTGAGGTCAGTGTCAGGATCGCTGTCGTCGACGAGGGTGTTGAGGAATTCGGCGGCTTCCCAGATAGTTTTCTGGCCCTTCTGGAGAGAGAAGTACTGCTTCTCCTTGCCGAGGACGTAGTCGACGGTCTGGTGCTCGTGATTCTGGCGATAGAACTCGGCTACGCCGGGGGTGGCCTTGGCATCGTACACCCGGAATTCTTCCTGGCTCTTGCCCTCTTTGTAGCGGCCGGCGAGAAAACCATCCCATTCTTCGAGATCGTGAAGGGGGTTATTGGGATCGGTGGGGGTTGTGCCGTGGAGTGCGACGCTCATGAAGGCCTCCTGAGGGGTAGGGAAGAAGACGGGTTTTACGCCCGGGTAAGGCTAAAGCTAACATCCGGTCTGGCGGGGTGCAAGTTCCGGTAGTGATGGCTGGAAGAGCGTCGAGAGGGCGGTGAATTCCTGATCGGGGTGAGTCGTGGCTGGCTTGTATGAGCGAGAATGAACTGCGTTGTTTGTGACTCGTGCTGACCAGGGGATTCCGATGAGATTGATTTTTGTGAAGTACGCGGCTTTGCTGGTCTTGGCCGTTCCGGCCGTAGCGCGGGCGCAGCGTCCAACGGCTGCTCTGGATGCCGAACTGACGAAGATGCACGAGGAGTTTGCTCATCCGCCGGATGACAGCCGGATCATGATGCGGTGGTGGTGGTTTGGGCCTTCCGCGACCAAGGAGGAATTGAAGCGGGAGCTGGAGCAGATGAAGGCGGCGGGAATCGGGGGAGTGGAGATCGCGACACTGTATCCGCTGGCGCTGGATGACACGAAGAAAGGGTTTCACAACTATTCCTTTGTGTCGGACGAGCACATTGAGAATCTGAGATTCGCGGCCGAGGAGGCGAGAAGACTTGGGCTGCGGGTGGATGTGACGCTGGGGACAGGATGGCCGTTCGGAGGGCCGCATATTCCTGTGACTCAGGCCGCGGGTGAGCTGCGGGCGGAGTCGGTTGGGGTTGCGGATGGAGATTCTTCGGTAGCGGTTCCGGCGCTGGAAGCGGGAGAGAAGCTGCTTGCGGCGTTCGTGTCGCCGATGGGGGATGGTGGTGGGGATTTTCAGAATGCGAAGGAAGTGCCGGTGGGTTCGGGACCCCGACTGGAGTTGCCGGGGGACTCGGGATCGGCGCGCCTCGCGACATTTTTTGTTTCGAGCAGAACAGGAATGATGGTGAAACGGCCGGCGCAGGGGGCAGCGGGATTTGTGCTCGATCACTACGACGCGGCGGCGATCCGGAATCATCTGGAGGCGGTGGGGGAGCGGCTGGTCTCGGCGTTTGGGGATCACCCTCCGTATGCGGTATTCAGCGACAGCCTGGAAGATTACGGGTCGGACTGGACGCCGGATCTGATGGCGGAGTTTGAGAAGAGACGAGGGTATGACCTGAAGCCGTTTCTTCCGGCGCTGGTGGGAGACGCGGGTCCGGCGACAGGGGCGATCCGGCATGACTGGGGCGAGACGCTGACGGAATTGGCGAATGAGAATTTTCTGCGGCCGCTTGAAGCGTGGGCGGAGCAGCACAAGACAAAGCTGCGATCGCAGACGTATGGATTTCCGCCGGTGACGCTTTCAAGCAACCGGCTGGTGGATCTGCCCGAGGGTGAGGGGAAAGCGACGATCGCGATGTGGCGCGCATTTTCGGATACGCGCTGGGCGGCGTCGGCGGGACACCTGTTCGGGAAGAATGTGATTTCGTCGGAGACGTGGACATGGCTGCATTCCCCGGCGTTCCGGGCTACGCCGCTGGACATGAAGGCGGAGGCGGATCTGCATTTTCTGCAGGGAATCAATCAACTCGTGGGGCACGGGTGGCCATATTCTCCACCAGAGGCAGGGGAGCCTGGATGGCGAATGTACGCCGCTGGGGCGTTTGACGCGCACAATCCGTGGTTCATCGCGATGCCGGATGTGGCGGGATATCTGCAGCGGGTTAGCTTTGCGCTGCGGCTAGGGAAGCCGGCGAATGATGTGGCGGTGCTGCTGCCGAACGATGATGTGTGGGCTTCGTTCAAGGCGCGGATGCAGAAGAACAAGTCAGCTCTTTCGGTGGGCGGGTTCGATGAGACGGGGTCGAACGTTTCAGTGGATGAGTCGATGCCGAAGTTTCTGGGGAACGAGGTGATTCCGCAGATTTTGAATGCGGGGTTCAATTTCGATTTCATCGATGCGGATGCGATCGGAGCGGTGGGGATACCGTATAAGGTGCTGGTGCTGCCGGGAGTGAACCGGATCTCACCTGAAACGTATGGGAAGATCGTCGAGTTTGCCAAGCGAGGCGGAATTGTAATTGCAACCAGACGGTTGCCCGATTCGGCGCCGGGATACAAGGATGCGGAACGAATTACGGCGAGCGTGAAGGAGACTTCGGAAAAGCTGTTTCATGGGCAGGTTGCGACGGCGCACTTCGTGCAGGATGAGCATGACTTGGGGGCTGCGCTCGCGAAGGCGGTGAAGCCGGATTTTGGAGCAGAGTCGGCAGCTCCGGAGGTCGGGTTCATTCACAGGCATCTTGAGTCGGGCGAATTGTATTTTGTCGCGAATACGGGCAATCTGCGACGGGCCGTTGTAGCGACATTTCGTGCGGGCGGGAAGTATGGCGAGGAGTGGGATCCGTTTACAGGCGAAGTGAAGGGGTTAGCCGATACAAATCGAATTGAATTGAAACTGGAGCCGTATGAGTCGCGTTTGCTGTACTTCTCGAACATGCCGCTTAGGGCTGCTGAGAAAACGGTGCTCAGGGCGGAGGAGCGGATCGAGATACCTGGGGAATGGCAGTTTACAGCGGGCGACGTGAGTAAGACGGCGAGCTTAGGGTCATGGGTAGAGGATGCGAGGCTGCGGTACTACTCGGGGACAGCGACGTATGTGAAGAGCGTGCGTGTTCCGGCGGCGTTTGCGAGTGATGGCGCTCCTGTGTTTCTGGATTTCGGAGAGGGGAAGCCGGTGGCGATCCCGGATCCGCTGCCTCAGAACAATATGCGGGCGTATCTGGACGGCCCGGTGCGCGAGGCGGCCGCAGTCTACGTGAATGATCAGCCCGCTGGGTACGTGTGGCATCCGCCGTTCCGGGTGGACGTGACGAAGCAGCTGAAGGCGGGAGAGAACAGCATTCGGATCCTGGTCGGGAATACCGCGATCAACGAACTTGCGGGAGCGGCTCTGCCGAACTATCGGTTGCTCTATAGCAAATATGGAGTGGAGTTCATCCCGCAGGGGATGGAGGATCTGAAGCCTTTGCCGTCGGGATTGCTGGGGCCGGTTTCGCTGGTGGAGGGTTGGGCAGAGCGCTGATCAGCGATTGGCAGCGATCACTATTCTGGGTCCGTTCGGGGCAGGGCGCATCTTTATGTCGCAGATTGCAATCAAAGGGAGTGAGTACATCTGCAAAGCGGAGCGGACAGCTAATGTTCAATGCCAGTGATATCGACCAGATGAAATTTGCGCAGTCTTCGGCGGATCGGGTTTTGCCGGTGTTTCTGGAGCGGTGGAGTCCGCGGGCATTCGCGGATCGGGATGTGTCGGCGGCGGATTTGAGGACGATTTTCGAGGCAGCGCGGTGGGCTCCCTCTTCGTATAACGAGCAGCCTTGGCGATTCTTTGTGGGGCATCGGGGATCAGAGACTTACAACAAGATTCTGGATGCGCTGGTGCCTTTCAATCATGATTGGGCGAAGCGCGCTCCGGTGCTGGTGCTGGGAGTGGCGAAGACGCGGTTCAGCCACAATGACTCGCCGAACAACTATGCGGCGCATGATCTTGGAGCGGCTATGGCCTTGATGGCGGTGCAGGCCACGGCGCTGGGGCTTGCGGCGCACCAGATGGCGGGATTCGATTGGGTGAAGGCGCGGGATGCGTTCGCGATACCGGACACCTATGCCATGGGATCGGTGATGGCGATTGGGTATCACGGCGGGTTGACGGATCTGGACGAGAAGTTTCAGGCGCAGGAGCAGGCACCCCGGAGCCGGAAGCCTTTGAACGAGATTGTGCTGTCGGATTGGGATCAGCCGGCGGATCTGGGCTAGAGCCGAGACAGTCCCCAATTGAGTTAATACCTTCGTGCCCTTCGAAGCGAGGTTCGCCCGTAGAGTGGAAGTCTGAGGTTCTGGTTTGCCTGCAGCTTCTTCATCGCGAAGGCGCGCGCCTGTGCGTCGTCCGCAACATCGATATAAGCCCATCAAGATGGGCAAGACGCGGAGGATCGTGCAGGTATCGGCGGCAGTTCTCGGGGCGATAGGGCTGCTGGTGCTTTGGGCGGTGATCGCACGGCGGGTGGCGCCGATGGCGAATAGTAGCCGGGATCATTTCGACGCGATTGTGGTGCTGGGTCATCCGGCCGATGATGATGGCAATCCGACGCCGGAGCAACTGGCGCGGGTGACGGAAGCAGTGCGGGAGTACGAGCGAGGGGTTGCACCCCGGATTCTGTTCAGCGGCGGAGCAGCGGCAAACAGGTTTGTGGAAGCGGATGTGATGGCCCGGGTGGCGGCGGCTCAGGGAATTCCGCCGTCGGCTATTTTCGTGGAGACGAAAGCCCAGGACACGATTCAAAATGCGTGCTACTCGGCAAGGGTGATGAGCAACCACGGTTGGCGTTCGGCGGAGGTGGTGTCGAGCGAATACCATCTGCCGCGGGCAAGCATGATTTTCGGCCACACTCGGCTGGAGTGGCGGATGCATGCTGCGTCGACTTTGCAGGCGGGGGAGACGAGTTCTGAGGGGATGCCGGCAATTGAAATTCTGAAAACGATCCGGTACCTGGTGTATGCGAACTGGGCTGAGCGATGTGATTTTGACGAGTAGTGCTGAAGGATATGGCTCGCTGGTGCGATTTCGAGGCGTCTAATGGGGAGGCTCCGAAAATTGTCCGCGAAAGGTATGGTCCTGTAAGCTTTTGGTGATGCGTCTTCCAGTAAGTTTTTGTCTGTTTTTGGCGGTTGCCGCCCTGGGTCTGCCTGCGACGATTTCGAGAGCCCAGAGCAACGTGCAGCGTCCTGCGCAACGCACCGCTCCACAAACGACCGGCAATGGCACGTACATTGTGGTGGACCCACTCGCGAATGTGCGCTACGACAACAAGTACGACATCTCGCTGGGCTTGGCGTATGACCACATGAAGGCGGGGCCGAGTCTTCTGCAGGGTTCAAACCTGGGCGGTCTGGATCTTTCAGGGTCGTACTGGTTCAGCAGGCATTGGGCCGTGGAGGGCAGCGGGCGGGCGTATCTGGGAACGAGCGGGGCGGCGCCGAACTCATTCCTGAATGGCAGCGGCCAGAACGAGAGCATCCAGGGCCCGTTCGTCGCGCAGTATCTCTTTGTGGGCGGGCCGGAGTGGCTTGGGCCCCATAACAAACATGGTGCGTTGATTGCGCATGCGTTGTTCGGCGGCGCTTACGGGAAGTTCGAGCAGGACCTGCGCGGGCAGCCGCCTTCGCTGGTGGGTTTCTACAATGACCAGCTTGCACCGGCGGCGATCCTCGGCGGACATATGGACCTGAACCGGTCGCCGCGGTGGGTTATTCGCATCACGCCGGATGCCGTGATTACGCGCTACGGGACCAATTACGGTTCGAAGATCACGCAGACGGATGTGAATTTCGCGATTTCGGTTGGAGCGGAGTATAGGTTCCGGGCGAAGCGCAGATAGGCATGCGCTAGAGATCGAGGGCTGGGCGCGAAGACAAGCGTCCCAGCCATTCGCTTTTTTGGGCCCATGAAGAGCTGGTAAGCGTGAGATGTGCAGGTGTTTATCTGCGTGTGGTATTCTTCGCCGTTCAGAGGGGATTCGCGAGGAATCACTCACTGAAAAACGCCGTACCGGATAACGGCACATTCGAATCGCGCTGAGAGATTCTCCGGGACGACAACGCGACAAGGCAGGCTCATACGGACATGAAAGACACATTGGGTGTTTTGCTTGCGGGCGGAGCCGGAGAGAGGCTGTTCCCGCTAACCCGTGACCGCGCCAAGCCGGCAGTCCCATTTGGCGGCCACTACCGGATCATCGACATAACGCTCTCAAATTGCATCAACTCCGGGTTGAGACGGGTCTACGTTCTTACTCAATACAAAGCGCTGTCATTAAACCGGCATATCCGCGAGGGCTGGACCGGTATTGTGGCCCAGGAACTGGGCGAGTTCTTCGAGCTGTTGCCTCCGATGCAGCGGACCGGCACGAACTGGTACATGGGAACCGCGGATGCGGTGTACCAGAATATTTACTCGATCGGCAGCGAGCAGCCGAAGCACATGATTATCCTGAGCGGCGATCACATCTACAAGATGGATTACAGCCGGATGCTCGATTATCACCGGGAGAACAAAGCTGAAGTGACGCTGGCGACGATTCCGGTCGCGCCGGATGAAGTGTCGCGTTTTGGCGTGGTGGATGTGGAGAGTTCGGGAGAGGTAGCCGGTTTTCTGGAGAAACCGGCGAGCACGACGTTTCGTTCGCCGTTCAACCCGGACAAGGTTGAAGCTTCGATGGGCGTGTACATCTTCAACACGGAGATCCTGCTGAAGGCGCTGATTGCGGATGCCGAGGATCCGAACTCGAAGCACGACTTCGGACACAACATTCTGCCGAACATGCTGGGCAAGCGGAAGATGCTGGCGTACAGCTTTGTGGATGAGAACAAGCAGACTGCCCTGTACTGGCGGGATGTGGGAACGCTGGACTCGTACTACGAAGCGAATATGGATCTTTGCTCGGTCACCCCGATTTTCAACTTGTATGACAAGAGCTGGCCGATCCGGACGCGCGTGCGGCAATATCCGCCGGCCAAGTTTGTATTTGGAGAGCCGGGACGAACGGGCATGGCGATGAACTCGATCATCACCGCCGGCGTGATCATCTCGGGCGGTACGGTTTCCAATTCAGTGCTGTCGCAGGACGTGCGTGTGAACTCGTATACGGAGATTGACGCGAGCATCATTTTCTCGCACGTGCAGATTGGGCGGCACTGCCGGATTCGACGGGCGATTATCGATCGCGACGTGCATATACCGGAGGGCACGGTGATCGGCTACGACCCGGTAGAGGACAAGCGGCGGTACTTCGTTACGCCGTCGGGACTGACGATTGTGACCAGGGATGCGTCGCTGTTTGAGAATCCTGTGGAGCCGGAGTTCGGCGACCGATACTGAAGCTGAAAAATCAGCATGAGAAGAAGCGGCCTGAAGAGGCCGCTTCTTCGTTGTTGGCTGCGAGGGTCAGAGGCTCTTGCGCATGAAGAGGGTGGCTTGCGGGTTGTCATTGTATCGATCGCAAGGCTGGTAGCCACGTTGTTCGTAGAGGGCGATGGCGGGCTTCAGGTCGTCGTAGGTATCGAGGTAGATGCAGCGGAGTTTCAGGTTGCGCGCATGATCCTCCAAGGCGTCGAGGAGGAGTGTGGCGATGCGGCGGCCGCGGGCGGAGGGGCGGACATAGAGGCGCTTACACTCGCCGGCGTGCGGGATGGAGGGGAGGTCGCGCAGGACGACGCAGCCGACGACTTCGTCGTTCAGTTTCGCGAGCCACATGGCGGATGTGGGTTCGGCCAGGAGGGCGTGCAGGTCGCCGGGCCGGTCGCGCTTGATGACATGGACGGCTTCGTAGTACTCCTCGAGAATTTCGAAGGCGTTGCTGGGATCGATGAGGCGCTCTATCGAGACTGGCGTTTTTGGTGGATCGGCGAGAATGGCGTGGGCTCGTTGCAGGGAAGCGACGAGGTCTTGGCGAAGATTTGGTTCGATGGCGTCGAGGATGGCGGAGATGTGGCGGTCGGAGGTTTCGTTCAAGTGGGCTGCGGAGCGCTGGCCAGCGGCGGTGAGGGTAAGGAGTTTTTCGCGGGCGTCGGAGGTTGAAGCGGCCTGACGGATGAGCTTACGGCGGGTGAGTGAGGCAAGGAGGCGGCTGATGTAGCCGCGATCGAGAGCGAGGGTTTGGCGGAGTTCGGCGGCGGTGATGCCAGGATGAGAGCCGATTTCGTAGAGGATGCGGGCTTCGGTGAGGGAGAACTCGCCGTCCAGGTGATGTTTGCGCAGGAGGCCGAGGCGGGCGGTGTAGAAGCGGTTGAACTCGCGGAGAGCGGAGATGTAGCTGGTCTGGATCGGTACGGGGTGGAGCATGGATCTAAGTTAGTAGAGGTAGTTGCTTTTAGCAACTAATTTTGGAAACTGAATGAATTGTCTACCGAGGATTGGGTTCACTCCCCGGTCCCCAAAAGCGAGTGTGTCAAGTTCCAAGAGATGGTTTACAGATTGTCTCTGGACGTCCTTAACAAGTCAGGATCGGGAGATCGATTTTGCTTGGGGGTTTAGGGGGATGTCGTGGAAGCTTTTTGGGCGTGCGGGATCCGCGAGTGGAGATCGTGGTTCGAGCCAGCCGCGGCCAGAGTCTCAGCAGGTTGCGCCGGGAGCACGAGGTTAGTCCGTCCGATCGGTTACCTGTGGTTGCAGTGGTTTCGCCAGCAAGAGGTGACCGGAATTCAAGAGCACAGCCGCCCGATAGCCTGTTAGTTGATTGGGCTATTCCCGCTCGAACCGACGGCGCGCTTCGGTCTCCGCCCGAGTCCGGCGCGGACTGAGATGCGGCTGTTGGAGAGCGAAGGGCTGGTGTTGCCTCCGAAGCCTGCCGGCGGCTCTCCCGATCCAGCACCAGAGCATGTCAAACCAGCACGCGATGCACCGTGATCACCGCATCGTCACGCTGCGCCTTCAATGGCGCGACTGAGGAGCCCGCAAGTTGGCAGTGACCTCGAGGACGGTGCGGGAGACCCAATTTGGGGTTGAGGGGGAAAGGAGTTGGCGGTGGTGGGATTTCGCGTTTCGTTCGCCTTCACGGTTGGACCTATGATGGAGGGAGTACCCGGGGCAGATGGCCACTTCACAGACTCCATCTCGAACGCTTCCTACGCTGCGTGAGTTCTTTTCGCCGGGGGGCATACTCTCGAAATCGCCGCTGCCATATGAGTACCGCCCGGGGCAGCTGGAGATGGCGAAGGCGGTGGAGCGGGCACTCGAAGAGCGGCGGCACCTGATTGTGGAAGCCGGGACGGGAACTGGGAAGACGCTCGCGTACCTTTTGCCGGCTCTGCGGACGGGGCAGCGCGTGATTGTGTCGACAGGGACGAAGGCCTTGCAGGATCAGCTGTATTTCCGGGACATTCCTTTTCTGGAGTCGCTGCTGGGGGAGCTGCGAGTCTGCTACATGAAGGGGCGGGCGAACTACCTGTGCAGACATAAGCTGGTGGCGCTAAGGGATCAGCCGATTTTGTCCGGCCTCGAGGAGATAGACCAGTATCGCCAGATCGCCGAGTGGGAGAAGGTGACGGAAACGGGCGACCGGTCTGAGTTATCGGAATTACCGGAGACGAGCGCGTTGTGGCACAAGTTGGATGCGCGGAGCGAGGCTTGCCTGGGCACGACGTGCCCGGATTACAGACGATGCTTCATAACGGAGATGCGCCGGCGGGCGCTGGAGTCGGACATCATCATCGTGAATCATCACCTGTTCTTTGCGGATCTGGCGGTGAAGCAGCAGGCGGCCGGGGCGGCGGATGCGGGGATTCTGCCGGAGGCTGCGGCAGTGGTGTTCGACGAGGCACATGAGCTCGAGGATGTGGCGTCGAGCTACTTCGGGCTGTCGGTATCGAACCTGCGTTTTGAGGAGCTGGCGCGGGATACGGAGACGCTGCTACGGGGGAAGGCGGGGGCAGAGAAGTTTCCGGCGGCGACACAGCAGCTGCGCGACCGGGCGCGGATGTTCTTTGCCAATCTCCCGATGAGCAGCGATGGGCGGCAACCGTTTGAGAATCGCGAGGAGTTTCTGGAGACGTCGGGTGATCTGTATCTGTCGCTGCGGAACACGCTGCGGCTGCTCGAGTCGGAGATGGATCTGCTGACGGATATCGACGAGGCTCCGGGACTGCGGAAGCGGGTGGGGCGGTTGAGGACGGAGCTCGAGTTTCTGCTCGAATCGAATTCGAGCAACATGGTGTATTGGCTGGAGAGGCGGGCGGTTGGCGGCGCGGACAGGGGCGGTGGTGGGCGCGCGCCGGGCCGGGGGCAGAACAGGCATACGTTTGTGCAGGCGACGCCTATCGATGTGTCGGAGCTGCTGCACGAGATGGTGTTCGAGTCGATACCGACGGTGGTGCTGACGTCGGCGACGCTGACGGTGCAGGGTGGGTTCGAGCATATGCGCAAGCGGCTGGGCATGACAGAGGCGCGGGAGCTAGTTGTGCCGTCGCATTTCCGATATGGGGAGCAGGCGTTGCTGTATCTGCCGCCGTCGATGCCGGACCCGCGGGATCCGGAGTTTCCGGAAGCGGCGGCGAACTGCATCCGGCGGGTGCTTGAGCTGTCGAAGGGGCGGGCGTTCTGCCTGTTCACGAGCTATGCGCAGATGCGGGATTTGTATGAGCGGCTGATGCCGGTGCTGGAGTATCCGATCCTGCTGCATGGGACGGCGCCGCGGAAGGCGCTGCTGGAGGAGTTCAGGTCGACTCCGAATGCGGTGCTGTTCGGGACGTCGAGCTTCTGGCAGGGAGTGGATGTCCAGGGTGAAGCGCTGAGCTGCGTGATCATCGACAAGCTGCCGTTTGCGGTGCCGAACGATCCGGTGGTGATGGCGCGGATGAAGGCGATTGAAGAGGCGGGCGGGAAGCCGTTCTTCGACTACCAGGTTCCTTCGGCAGTGTTGACGCTGAAGCAGGGGTTTGGACGGTTGATCCGGTCGCTGGAGGATCGGGGGGTACTGGTGCTGCTGGATCCGCGGATCAGGAAGCAGCGGTATGGGCAGACGTTCCTGCAGAGCCTGCCGCCGTACCGGATGACGGCGACGATTACGGATGTGGCGGAGTTCTTTGAGGAGCAGGGAACGAAGAAACAGGGATCAGGGATTAGGGATTAGATTTGCGCGCTTCTTCTTTCTTGCAAATTCCTCTGATCTGACCGGTTTCGTGCTACCCGGGTACCACCCCAGGTACCACCCCCTCCCCCCGCACGACCCCCTCCCCCCGTTTTTTGCACGTAATACATAAGGAAGGGTTTATCTCTGGCTGGTAGCTAGCAGGTGGCAGGTGGAATCCGGCAGCTGGTGGATCCTACCCTCCCCCTGATTTTTGCACTTAATACAAAACAAAAGACTTATCTAAACACGCTTCCTTCTTAATAGAAAACAAAAGACTTGTGGGCGCTTTGCCTTGCAAGTGACGCCATTCGGTTCTGGGCCTGCGATGCAGGGTGCTCGCCGCGAAAGTGTCCGCATTTAGTCCTATGACTTTATGGTGCACTTTTCGAGGCTTATAACCTGCAATCGCCTGGAGAAAAAGTCGAGCTGCCGAAAGAATCTTCACGATCTGTTCTGCCATGGGACCTGAGGGCTTGAATCAGCAGACGGCTCATCGGATCTCCTTTGAACGACAAGGGCGATCTTGGGAGATCGAGTAGCGGTGAGGGGCGCGAATGGACAGTTTCGGGAGCGTCACATTACCACGGCTTAAGGACCGCAAAGTGATCGGCATGGTCGATGAAGATCTGCCGGAAGAGCCCCATCGTCAGCAGTCCGTCGAAGTTCGATGTACGGGAATCCTTCTGGGCGCCTACCGAGGTTGTGAAGGGTACCTTTTGAATTTCAACTGAGCCGATCCTAACGTTCTGAAGCGGCAGTGCCATGAAGGTCTGCTGTGATCCACTTGCACCCCCTTGCAGAGATGTACCCCGGAACAATCCAAGCGCCATGTATTCATCCGTGTTGTAGAGGAAGGAGACGTTTGTGCCGGAGTCCAGCTTGAGGCGAATGGGGCGCCTGCCGTCGGAGAGATGAGTCACAAGGATCAGTGAATTGGGTAACGCGACGTCATTGGATGTCGAAGTCGGGATCTCCAGTGCCACGCGGGTCCCTTTCACCTCGGTGCGCATCGTGCCTGCATCGTCGAGGCAGAGCAGTCTGTTCGCGTTGTCGATCAGCATGTCGAACTGTTCGAGAAAATCCTCGCCAAGAACGCCCTGAATGTTGAGGCCAGGTGTCTGGAGATTCTTCAGGTCGTAAACCAATACTCTCTGGTTTGCGACGGCATGGGAGCCGGCTTCGAGCAGGTCGAGCCGAGCAAAGGAAGCCGATGCATGCATCCCTACGCTTACGACCTCAGCCGTACCCTGAGCGGCCAGGTGGAGTGAAGCGGCGAGCGAGGGATCGACCATCGTGATCTGGGTGCCCGTATCCAATATGAAGTTGTAAGGGCCGAAACGGTTGACGGATACGGCCACTATCATTTGGTGGCGGTTGACGACGCGGAAGGGTACACTTGCCACGTTCCCCGGGCAATGTGTTTCTGCGGAAAGCGTTGAGACGATTGTTGCTGCAAGAACAAAAGATGCGAACCACTTGAAAGTCGTCATTGCCAGAGCTCCTCAGCCGGGTAGGCTGAGGTCACTCTGGTCGCGTGGCTCTATATGGTCCTGATGGGATCCTGATCAGTTTCCGGACGCGATTGATCAGTTCCTGAACGCAGTTGATGAACTTGTGATGTGGTTATGATTGCGAGCAAGTCCTTTGTTTTCCGCTTCGCCGACATCGAGGTCCGCGAGCGCGAGTTCTCGCTGATCAAAGCCGGCGAAGCGCTGCCCGTCGAACCCAAGGCCTTCCGCGTGCTCCTGCTCCTTCTCCGCAACCCTCAAAAGCTCATCACCAAGGAAGAACTGCTGAACGCGGTGTGGGGCGACGTAGCGGTTGGGGACAACTCACTGGCTCGAAGCGTCGCGCTGCTTCGACGCCTGCTAGGGGATGAAACCCGGAACCCGCGTTACATCGAAACTGTGGCCACGGTCGGATACAGGTGGCTTTATCCGGTCGAACAACGGGAAGATCTATCCTCGTTTTCCGGTGTACGGGAACCGGCTTCTGCTGCGGAACCGGCCGAGGTCCCCGTGCCTGCCCAAAGCATGGAAGTGACCAGGCCACACGCGCACCGAAGGCTCGTAATTCTGGCGCTGTGCTGCGCGTGCGTTCTCGTTGCCGCCCTGGCATGGCTCGCCGTGGAGAAGTGGCGGGCCAGTCCCCAGGCCCCGCACGTTCAACGCGCTCTCACCCGGCTGACTTTTGACGAGGGGCTGCAGATGGATCCGACGTGGTCCCCCGATGGCCGGTATATCGCGTACAGTTCTGATCGGGGCGGGAAATACGACATCTGGGTGCAGCAGGTCGGCAGTGGGAATCCTGTGCAGGTCACCAAAGGCCCCGGCCACCATTGGCAACCGGATTGGTCACCTGACGGCAGATACATTGCCTATCGATCCGAAGCCGGGGAGGGTGGAATTTACGTTATCCCGGCCCTCGGGGGTGCGGGACTCGAACGGAAGATCGCAGCTTTCGGTTATTATCCGCGGTGGTCGCCCGACGGTTCGCAGGTGCTGTCGAAGACTGCCGGTCAGTTCTTCATTGCTCAACTTGATGGCAGCCCAGCCCGCGAACTCTCTGTCGACTTCCTGGCGCAAAAGGGATTGGCGGCGAGTGCAGCTGCGTGGTATCCAGACGGAAAGAAAATCACTTTTTGGGTTCCAGATTCATCGCCAACTCCCAGCTTTTGGACAATACCCATTGCCGGAGGGTCTGGCAGCAAGCTCGAAATTGGGCCGGCAATCCAAAAGGAACTTTCTGATGCTGCTGGGGAACGAGAAGGAAGCGAGCAGTTAGGGAGCTACTCATTTTCCTGGTCCCCTTCCGGCAGCGCTCTCTATTTCGAACAAGGATATAGAGGAGCCAAGAACATCTGGAAGCTGACCGTCGCCCCTGGAACCGTGCGAGCCACGGGAATCGAGCGCCTGACGACTGGTCCCGGGCCCGACGCTGGCGTCGGAATTTCAAGGGATGGCAAGCGGTTGGCCTTCTCCGCGAAGTCCGTGCGGCTTCGGACATGGCTGTTCCCGTTCGATGCAAAAACCGGCCGGATCAAAGGGGATGGTAGCGCGATTACTTCGCCCGGAAGGACGTCTATCGAGCCGGTCTTATCCAGAGATGGGACAAAGGTAGCGTATTTCGTTCCCCACGGCGAAAAATCCGGTGTCGATAACCTCAACGTACGAAACGAAGTCTGGGTAAAGTCACTGCTGGATGGCAACGAAGCGCCCGTTGTTGCGGACGACTTTACACGATGGTATCCGGTGTGGTCGCCCGATGGTATGCGCCTGGCTTACGCGCGCGGAAAGCCGCAAGGGACCGAAGGTCAACTCATGACCTGGTCCATCCAGAACCACCAGGAGGAACCGCTTACCAGCTTGACTCACGCGGCAGGCGCCTTGTCCGATTGGTCTCCTGATGGCCGGTGGGTTGTGACCCACGGAGGAGGGCTGGTTCCGATTGCGTCAGCGCCGCATGCCGAAACCGGGGCACGCCAGATTATCTCCGATCCGGCATATGAGGCCTATCAGTCGCACTTCTCTCCTGACGGCAGATGGATTGTGTTCACCGCTTTCCTGAAGTCACAGCGCTTCGAATCTGCAGTTTTTGTCGTCCCGGCGTCGGGCGGTAAGTGGATACGGATAACCGACGGCCGGCATTGGGACGATAAACCTCGCTGGTCTCCGGACGGGAAGACGATCTATTTCCTCTCTCGGCCTGGCGGTTTCTTCAATGTGTGGGGAATCCATTTTGATCCGATTGAGAGAAAGCCGGTTGGCCAGCCCTTTCAACTTTCGAACTTCAATAGCCCGCGATTGATGATTTCGGGTTGGATGTCGGGTACGGGGTTCTCTCTCGCCCAGGACAAGATGGTCTTAACGATGGCAGAGGAATCCGGCAATATCTGGGTGCTGGACGACGTGGATCATTAGCGCAGCCAGACGACAACGCTTACATCCAGGAGTCTGAGGATTTTCTGTCGACAGTGGTCAAGCCGAGAACAAGCGCCCGTGCGGGCGAAAATGACACGGGGGCGTTGACAGCTCTTTTGTCCTTGATCCTCAAGAGACGCTGTTGTTGATTCCGCCTACTCGGAACTTGGCAAATTTTGAGCGAACAAAAAAGCACAGTCTTCACCTGGCCGGCGGATTCAGAATGACAGCGGTCTTCTGTGGCCAGATGCGTTTGGCCATCCGGGCTAGAGCGACAGCATTATTGTTGGTGTAGGAAATTATGAAGATCACTTCTGATGATGTGCTGATTGTGATTGATGTGCAGAATGATTTCTGTCCGGGCGGGCAACTGGCCGTTGCGGGCGGCGACGAAGTCGTTCCGGTGATTCGACAAGCTGCGCCCCGGTTTGAGCATGTTGTGCTGACGCAGGACTGGCATACTCCGGATCACGCTTCGTTTGCTTCGGCGCATGCGGGGAAGAAGGCGTTCGAGCAGGTTGAGTTGAGCTATGGCTCTCAGACATTGTGGCCGGATCACTGCGTGCAGGGCACACGGGGTGCAGAGTTTCATTCGGAGTTGGGGCTGACGAGAGCGGAGCTGATTGTCAGGAAGGGTTTTCATCGGACGATCGATTCGTACTCGGCTTTCTTTGAGAACGATCGCACGACGGCGACGGGGTTGGGCGGGTATTTGAAGGAGCGCGGGTTTTCGCGGGTTATTCTGGCGGGGCTGGCGTATGACTTCTGCGTGGGGTACTCGGCGCTCGATGCCTGCCGGCTCGGCTTCGAGGCAGTGGTCCTGAAGGATGCGTGCAGGGCGATCGATCTGAATGGATCGGTGGCGGCGATGGAGCGGGAGTTTGCGAAGGCTGGTGTTCGGGTGATGAGCACGGGGGGGCTTGCGCGGACGTAGAATCGAAGAAGGGGTCATCAATCGGCTCTCAGGGGCTAAACAAGCCGAAGAAGAACACAATTTTGTTCGCTCCAAATCGTTCGAAACCGTCCCTCGGCGGCTAAAGCCGAGTCAATTTGCTGGGTTTAGCGGCACGACTGAAGTCGTGCCCTTTCAAGGCAGCAGTTTTTCGGCAGCCTGTAAAGGCCGGCGGTCATTTTCATTCGCAGTTTCAGCAGTCGTGCCCTGACGCTTAAGGTAAGGCCAAGCGGATTTTTTGAGTCACTCGATCATGTCGCGCAACTTCTACATATTGGCTGGGGCACTGGCGTTTTTTGCGCTGCTTTCTGGCGCGATGACGCTGGTGCCGTCGAGTTTTCAGCCGGGGTTGCCGGCGAATGGATCGCTGTGGCGGACGGTTTCGCTGGTCATGCTGCTGGTTGCGCTGGGATGTGCGCTGGCTGGTGTGTTGAGCAATTTGTTTGAGCAGGTTGACCGGCGGAGCGAGGAGCAGCGGATGGATGAGCGGCGGAAGCGGCGGGAGTTGCCAAGGCCGCCGGAGTAGGGCTCCTTCCCACCCAAGCGGAGCTTGGATGGGGCACCCAGATTGATTCCATGACAATTGCGATGGCTAAGGTCTTTGTTTTCCAGCCAAGCTGCAAACTGCTGCAGCTTGGGTGGGACACCCGCCGATCACGTATGACAGCAAAAACCACTAGAATCGGGTGAGGGGGGAAGTCTCCCGGTGAGGACGTGAAGGCTGATGTTTGAAGTTACCGTGGAGGGCGGATTCTCCTCCGGACACTATCTGCGCAATTACCGGGGCAAGTGCGAGAACCCGCACGGGCACAACTACAAGGTGCGCGTGACGCTGCATGGGAAGGAACTGGACGAGGCGGGGCTGCTGCTTGACTTCAAGCTCTTGAAGCAGGTGATGCGGCCGGTGATCGACAGGATCGATCACCAAATGCTGAACGAACTGGAGCCGTTCACAACGCTGAACCCGTCGGCGGAGAACATTGCGAAGTATTTCTACGACCAGACGAACGAGCAGCTCGCGGAGATGACGAAGGGGCGGGTGCGGGTGAAGGACTGCACGATCTGGGAGACGGATACCACGACGGCGACGTACTTCGAATAGTCGCGGATGACCTTCAAGGATTTCGTGACAGGGAATGAAACGCGGCGAGGATGAACTGAACGGAAGAAGAAAGCGCAGGAATGCCTTTCTCGATCGAATGGTTGCCTGACTAATCCTAAATGGGCTGCAAGAGCGGGCTTGGGAAAGGGTCGGCGTTTTCTTTGCAATCCGCTCTGATTGGGCTACACTTCGAGCATCTTAAACGGGTGGAAAGTCATGAAAGAAGCTGGCCTGCTCCTGGTTGTGGAGAATGAACCGAAGGACATGAAGAACGCGGCGGATTCGGCGCGCGCAGTCGGGTTCTCAGAAGTTGAAGGCAAGACGACGCCCTATGCGGCACGCGTTTACCTGGAAGACCGACTTGCAAATGGACCGCGCCTTCCGGATGGGATTCTCCTCGATCTTGACTTTGGGCACGAAAGCGGATACGAATTACTTCGCTTCTGGCACAGCAATCCCGAATTACGGACGATCCCCCTCATCGTCTGGTCGATTCTGGGAGAAGAACAGAAACAGATGTGCAGCTTGTTCAAGGTAAAACAGTTTGTTGGAAAGTGGGAAGGAAATGAGGTATTGCAAGCTGCATTGAAGGGAATCATCCAGCCCGTGAACTAACGCAAGACCGGTCTTGGCTGGAATCAAGTTGCCAACCTGCCTGAACCCCGTCCCCGGTGGTTCGAACGAACTCACCAATCCAAGTCAAGAGCCTGCGAGAGGCAGCTTTCGGAGAATTCAATGAACGATTTGGCTGAGATCATTTCTCAGAATGAAGACAGACTTCGCACGGAATGGATCCGGACGATGTCTTCTGCAGTGGAACGAGCTGATCTGATCAGCAAGGCGGAATTAGACGAGCAGTGCAATTCGATTCTGAAGGCATTGGCGGACGGGGTTAAAACGAGCGGCCCTGAGAATCTTTCGGGAGCCGGATGGAGCGGAGCTCGGGAGTTACTGAGCTCAATTTCGGCATCGAGAGCGAGGCGAGGCTTCTCACCGGGCGACGTGGCGATGTTTGTGCTGTCACTCAAACAGCCGCTGTTCGTTCTGGTGCGCGAGAAGATGTCGAAGAATCCAGACGCCATGTTCGAGACCATTTGGTCTGTGACGCAGCTGCTGGATCGGCTGGCGCTGATCACCACTGACGCTTCTATCGCGACGCGCGAGGAGATGATCATGCGTCAGCAGCAGGAGCTGATGGAGCTGTCAACGCCGGTGGTGAAGTTGTGGGACGGAATTCTTGCCCTGCCGATTATTGGAACGCTGGACAGCGCTCGCACCCAGGTGGTGATGGAGAGCCTGCTGCAAGCGGTGGTGGCGACCAATTCAAGGTACGCAATTATCGACATCACGGGCGTGCCGACGGTGGACACACTGGTTGCGCAGCATCTGCTGAAGACAATCACCGCGGCGAGATTGATGGGCGCCGAGTGCATCATCAGCGGCGTGCGACCACAGATTGCGCAAACCATCGTTCATCTTGGCATCAATCTTGAAGATGTGATCACGAAGGCAAAACTGTCGGATGCGTTTGCGCTGGCGCTACAACGCAGCGGCCGGGCTGTGGTTCGGACAGCGGCGGCTGCGGCGAATCCACTGGGCGGGTTCTTCAGCAAGCGGGAGGAGTGATGGAACGTATTCCGGTTTTGCGGATGGGGTCCCTGCTCCTGATCACGATCCAGGTGGACATGCACGACAAGCTGGCGCTGCAACTGCAGGACGATGTGACTGAGCGGATCTCGGACTGGGGATCTACCGGTGTTCTGATCGACATCTCTTCGCTGGAGATTGTGGACTCGTTTATCGGCCGCATGCTTGCGAACATTGCAGGCATGTCGAGGGTGCTGGGGGCAGAGACGGTCGTCGTTGGCATGCAACCCGCCGTGGCCATCACGCTGGTTGAGCTTGGGATGTCCCTGGCGGGGGTACGAACTGCGCTGAGCGTCGAAGCAGGAATGGAGCTACTTTACGGTAACGCAATTACTGGATCAGAGAATGAGCGTACTGAAGCGTGAGGTTCTCCCCGTAAAGACCTCGAACGACGTGGTGCTTGCCAGACAGAAGGTAAGGCAGCTGGCGGTAGAGCTCCGGTTCAGCCTTGTTGACCAAACCAAACTGGTGACTGCGGCGAGCGAACTGGCACGCAACGCGCTCGATCATGGCAAGGGTGGGACGATGACAGTCGAAACCCTGGTTAACGGAGCGCGTTCAGGGCTGAAGATGATCTTCGAGGATCAGGGACCGGGGATCCCGAGCATCGAAGACGCATTGAAGGACGGGTACACGACCGGTTCAGGAATGGGACTGGGGCTTGGAGGGAGCAAGCGCCTGGTGAATGATTTCAGCATCGAATCGGAAGTGGGGAAGGGGACCCGGATCACAGCGGTGCGATGGAAATAGCCTTCACAGAATGCGTTGCAATCAAGGATGCAAGCTCGGTGGGCGAGGTGCGTCGCACAGCGGCGGCAGCGGCGGCCAAACTGAATTTGAATGAGACTCGCGCGGGCGAACTTGCGATTCTGGCTACGGAAGTAACGCGCAACGTTCTGATCCACGGCGGGGGCGGACAAGTGATCATTGCCGGTCTGGAGAACCCGGCTGGACCTCTGGCGAGGATTCTGGCTCTGGACAGTGGCGGCGGGATTGAGAATCTGGCAGACGCGATGAAGGACGGCTTCTCCACTGCCGGCACGATGGGGGCGGGGTTGGGAGCGATGAAGCGGCTTGCAAAACGCTTCGAAGTCTTCACGGGCCGCGGCGGCACTATGGTTTTGCTGGAAGTGGGAGAAGGACCTTCGGCGAATCATGTGGAATTCGCTGGTATGGCCCTGCCATATCCGGGCGAACGTGTGTGCGGCGATGGCTGGTACTGCGAGCACACTGCCACGCGAACAGTTGCCGTTCTTGCGGATGGCTTAGGGCACGGGATCGGTGCTGCCGATGCGGCTCAGGAGGCAATCGCAACCGTGAGGCAACGTGTATCGAAGAGTCCGGGAGAGATCCTGAGCTACATGCACGATGCGTTGAAGAAGACTCGCGGTGCGGTAGCGGCTGTCGTTGAGGTACTCCCAACCGAGGGCAAGCTCACTTATGCGGGCATCGGGAATATCTCGGCGTCGATTTTGAGTGGAGGCAGATCCCGGAGCCTGGTCTCCCATAATGGCACCCTGGGAATGACAGTTCAGCGGGTTCAGGAGTTTCACACTGAGTGGCCTCCTGACTCTGTTTTTGTCATGCATTCCGATGGATTGCATTCGAGGTGGGACTTGTTTTCGTATGCCGGGCTGATCTCGCGGCATCCGGCTCTCATTTGCGGAGCGCTTATTCGTGACTTTCGGCGGCAGCGTGATGACGCCGGTGTTGTTGTCTTGAAAGCTGCATGATATATGTCAGTTTCGATCCTTCAGATCTCTCTCCAATCAGAACGGGACGTCGTGCATGCAAGGCAACGTGCGCGCGAGGTGGGCGCCGAGCTTGGACTGGACAATCAGGACCAGATTCGCCTGGCAACGGCGACGTCGGAGATTGCCCGGAATGCGTACCGGTACGCACGCAACGGCAAGGTTGCATTTTCGCTGGATATTGAGCAGCAGCGAATCGAAGTCGAGGTGTCGGACTCAGGGTCGGGGATTCAGAATCTCGAGGAGGTGCTGGGAGGCCGGTACCGGTCAATGACCGGCATGGGGATGGGGATTCTCGGCACGAAGAAACTGATGGACGCCTTTGAGATTGAGACCGCGTCGAGTGGAACTACGGTGCGGATGTGGAAACTGCTGCCGAAGTTTCGCGGTAGCTGGACGCAAAGGTCGGCGCGCGAGCTGCGCGAGAGGTTGCAGGAGCGCGTACCCAGTAATCCGTTCGAGGAAATCGAGCAGCAGAATCAGGAACTGCTCAAGACGCTGCAGGAATTGCGAACGAGGCAGGAAGAACTTGAGCTGCTCAATCGGGAACTCGAGGATACGAATCGGGGTGTGGTGGCGCTTTATGCGGAGTTGGACGAGCGAGCGGACTACCTGCGTCGGGCCTCCGAACTGAAGACGAAGTTCCTGTCAAATGTGTCGCACGAATTTCGCACGCCACTCAACTCGATCATCAGCCTTGCACGAATGCTGATGGACCGGATCGATGGCGACCTGAGTGGCGAGCAGCTGAAGCAAATCCGGTATATCGAGTCCTCGGCGCGGGTGTTGCAGGATTTGGTCAACGATCTTCTGGATCTTGCGAAGGTTGAGGCGGGCAAGATTCGCATGCGGCCCAAGCGGTTTGAGGTCCACGAATTATTCAGCGCGCTGAAAGGTATGTTGAAGCCGTTGCTGGCAGACAACACTTCAGTGAATCTGCTTTTCGACGATACCGACGACCTGGTTCCGTTACGAACCGATGAAGGTAAAGTCTCACAGATACTCAGAAACCTGATCTCGAACGCCATCAAGTTCACGCCCGACGGCAGTGTGAGAGTTTCTGCGACCATGCTTCCCGGCGAGGAGGTGGAGTTCGTGGTTGCGGATACCGGCATCGGGATAGCTCCCGAGCATCATGAGACGATCTTCAAGGAATTCAGCCAGGTCGACAATCCATTGCAGGATAAATATCGGGGTACTGGGCTTGGATTGCCGCTGTGCAGGAATCTGGCAAAGCTGCTGGGCGGCAGCATCTGGCTGGAAAGCGAACTGGGGAAGGGCTCAACGTTTTTTGTGCGTATTCCGGCAATCTACGTCGGCGAGAGCATGGAGTCTGATGCTTCTGATATGCCTCCCGCGCCGGAGTTCCACCGCTCTCCAGTGCTGATTGTCGAGGACAACATCGAAACAGCGCGGCTGTTTGAGTCGTATCTACGGAATTCGGAGTTCCAGGCGATTATCGCGGTGAATCTGGCGCAGGCTGATATGTGGACTGCGAGGCACACGCCGGCGGCGGTAATTGCGGATGTGTATCTGGAGGAAGAGCCGTGCTGGGGTTTTCTGGCCCGAATTCGCGAACGCTGGCCGGAGTTGGTCGTTATTGCCACGAGTATCAGTGATGAATCGGAAGTTGCGCGACAAAACGGGGCGGCTATGTTCCTGCAGAAGCCAGTCGAGAGAGATGCACTTCTGAAGGAGTTGCGCGGCCGGATAGCGCAAACCGGGACCCGCCGCATTCTGCTCGTGGATGATAACGAGATAGCCAGATATATTTTGCGTGACTTGCTGGATCAACCATGGCTCAACATCCGTGAGGCATCTTCGGGAACGGCGGCGCTGGCCGCAATCGAGGAGGAGGTTCCTGACGCGATAATTCTCGATATTCTGATGCCCGACATGAGTGGAATTGAGGTTCTGCGGCGATTGCGAGCGGGTTCAGCAACCGAAAGGTTGCCGGTTCTCATCTATACGTCCAAGGAACTTTCAGAATCTGAGCGCTCGGAACTGGTGGTATTGAATGCTCCCGTGATCAAAAAGGCGGAGGTGTCTTCAAGGCTATCGGCTAAACCGTTCCTGGACTGGGCGAAATCCGCAGGCCTCTCCCCTGAAGCCATTGCGCCAGAGTCAAATGCTTGAGAAGAGCCCAGGACGGATTCTGATTGTCGACGACCGGGAGGAGAACCGGTACGTCGTGGGGCGAATGCTCGAGAATGCAGGTTACATCTGCGAGCAGGTTGACCGGGGAGCACGGGCCCTGGAGTTGGCCCTCACGAATCCGGATCTGATCATTCTGGATGTCAGTTTGCCGGACATGTCAGGCTTCGACGTTTGCCGGAAACTGAAAGCCGATCCGGCAACCAGTTCGATCATGATTCTGCAGGTATCCGCGTCGTTTGTATCGAACGACGACAAAGTGAGGGCGCTGGATGCGGGCGCCGATGGGTACATCACGCATCCGATCAGCCGTATGGTGCTCGTTGCGACGGTTCGAGCATTGCTGCGACTTCGAAGGGCGGAAATTGCGTCGAGAAAATCATCGGAGCAGTGGCAGATTACTTTCGACTCGCTCTCGGAAGGGGTGGCTCTCATCGACGAGCGCGGATGCATCGTGAGGTGGAATCACGCGCTTTCCAGCATGTGCGGCACGAAAGCCAACCTGGAGGCCGGAGAGAATGCCGCGTTGCTGCTGGAACGGGTGATCGGCACCCGTGAACCTCTGACTCAGAAGGAACGACGTTTCAGCTCCGAATACAGTTTTGGGAAAAGAACAGTGCAAGTTTCGGTGAACCGGATTGATGGAGAAGTTGACGGTGGAGAGAAAGTCCTGATCCTCGCGGACACGACAGATCGGAAGCTGGCGGAACATGCGCTGCGCATCGCGGAGAGGCTATCAGCAAGCGGGAAAATGGCGAATGCGATTGCACATGAGATCAACAATCCGCTGGAAGCGCTGACGAATCTCATTTATCTCGCGCGATCAAGCGAGTCCATGAAGATGACGCAGTCGATGTTGGAGAGTGCTGCGAAGGAGTTGGACCGGATTGCACGGATCACGAAGCAGAGCCTTTCGTTTCACCGAGACACAGACAAGCCTATCGAGATTGATTTAGGCGAACTTCTTGCGGACGTGGTGGGAATGATGGAACGTTCCGCGGCGGTGCATCGCGTGCGAGTGATATTGCAGAAACGTCCTGCGGGGAGGGTTAAAGGGTTTCCGGGTCAGCTTGTGCAGGTTCTAAGTAATCTGATTCGCAATTCGATTGAAGTATCGTCGCCGGGATCGGAGGTGACGGTGCGTCTCAGTTCGGTGGAGCGAAGGGGGCGCCGGGGCAATCGGGTCACCATTTCTGATCGAGGCGCCGGCATTCCTATAGAGATCCGCTCGAACATCTTCGATCCGTTCTTTACGACCAAGCAGTTGCGGGGTTCCGGGCTGGGTCTTTGGGTATCAAGATCGCTGGTTACGAGGCACCAGGGCACGATTCGCTTCCGTTCCTGCCAGCAGGAAGGAAGAAGCGGAACGACTTTCGAGATTTTTCTGCCTTTTGCAGGTCATGCCCGGTCCCGGGCGATTACATAAGGCGTGGAGGGCGGGTTTCTTTCGACCCTGGAGCACCATCCGTAGACAATCGCAATTTGAGGTGAGAAACTTTTTCTCTCTGGGAAGGTGCGCCCCGGCGTGTCCCCAATACCTCTCCTGGAACAATGATGCGAGAAGCGGTACATCTGCAGGGAGTACAGGGAGTTGTCTACATTGTTAACGGCGCGAAGGTCGAAAGCCCGGGCTCTCGAGAGCGCGCGGAATGCGGGCTTCGGGATTCTTATTTCAGTAGTGGTATTTGCGGCCGGCTGCCATCGAACTGGGACTGTTGCGGCCGGCAAAACCCTGGATTTCAATCAGGACGTACAGCCGATCCTGGCGACTCGCTGCTTCGCCTGCCACGGGCCCGATCCGGAGATGCGGAAGGCCGGGCTCAGGCTCGATTTGTCGGAGTATGCGGAGAAAAGACGCCAGGGACACCCCGATGCGATCGTGCCTGGACATCCTGAGCGGAGCGAACTGATCAAGCGGATTGAGTCGCACGATCCGCACTACTTGATGCCGCAGAATCCGCAGGGCGAAGCGAAGCCAATGAGCGACGCGGAGATCGCCACCCTGAAAGAGTGGATCAAGCAGGGTGCGGTGTATCGTCCGCACTGGGCGTTTGAAGCGCCGAAGCGGCCCGCAACGCCGGGGGCGAAGTCGCACGCGGAGTGGGCGCGCAACCCGATCGACAATTTCATTCTGGCAAAGCTGGATAAGGCGGGACTTCAACCTTCGGCTGAGGCAGACAAGGCGGCGCTGATTCGACGCGTGACGCTGGATCTGACGGGGCTGCTGCCTACGCCGGATGAGGTGCGCGCTTTTGAGAAGGACGCATCGCCGAACGCTTACGAACACCTCGTCGACAATTTGCTGGCGCGGGCCACGTTCGGGGAGCAGCGCGCGCGATATTGGCTGGACTATGCGCGGTATGCGGACACGTACGGGCTGCACTATGACAACAGCCGGGACATCTGGCCCTATCGCGACTACGTCATTCGCGCGTTCAACAGCAACAAACCATTCGATCAGTTTGCGATGGAGCAGATTGCTGGGGACCTGCTGCCGGCCAAGAATCTCGATCCGCTGATTGCGAGCGGATATATACGGCTGGGCGAGAGCAGCAACGAAGGCGGAACGATCGCGGAGGAGCTGAAATTCAATATCTCGCGGGACCGGACAGAGGCGTTCGGCGCAACGTTCATGGGGCTGACGGTGGGTTGCGCGGTGTGCCACGACCACAAGTTCGATCCGACGACACAGAAGGATTTTTACTCGCTCAGTGCATTCTTCAACAACATCGAAGAGAAGCCGTTCAACGGTGACCGGCCAGTGTGGTCGCCTGTTGTGCGGATTCCGCGAGCGCAGAATCGCGATGCGTACGATCGGGTGTACGCGAAACGGTCGGAGCTTCGCGGCCAGATTCGATCGATGCGTTTGCATGAGCGGGACCTTGTTCGCGATTGGATTTCGTCGCACAAGAATCCGCCGCATGGAGTCTCGACAGACAGGTTGCTCATCAGACTGAGGCTGGACGAGGGGAAGGGCGACGTTCTGCACAACAGCGCTCCGCATGCGACGCCGGCGACCTTCAAGGCAACGATGGTTGCTCCGCAGTGGGGCGAGACTACGTGGCTGTGGCCGGATTTCCGAATGGCTTCGAACACGCGGGTGGTGCTGGATAAGTCGGGAGACTTTGAGGGAAACCAGGCTTTCTCAGCGGGTGGGTGGTTCATGTTCCGCTCGGCGCCTTACTTCGCTGTCGATGACAAGGCGGGAGCGATGATTTCCAAGATGGACGCGAGCCAGCATGATCGGGGCTGGGATCTCGCGGTTCGCAACGGAGTGATTACGGTTGAGCTGGTGAATTCAGCACCGAAGGATGTGAAGGACAAGAAACATCCGGATAAGAAAGAGTCATTTCGTTATCCTTCGCCGCAGAACCTGACGAAGAAGGAGCTGTCGGCGTACAAGCCCCCCGAGGAGCCTAAGAAGAAGGAAGAGAAAAAGGAAGACAAAAAGCCGGAGAAGAAGGAGACACCGGATACTACTCCGCTGGTGGCGATTCGGGTTTCAACGGTTGCGCCAATGTCCACGGACGGAGAGTGGCGTCACATCTTCTTTGCCTACGATGGGTCGGGGCACGCATCCGGGGTGAAGATCTTCATTGATGGAAAGCCTGCAGCGACGGAAGTGGAAACCGATACGCTTCATGGCGAGAGCATCCGGACGAGCGCGCCGATGCAGCTTGGATGGCGGGCGCCTGGTGAGAATCCGGCGAAGGAATTCCGGTACCAGGACGTTCGGCTTTACGGGCGTTCGCTTACCCAGGATGAGGCGGGGCGGTTGCCGTTTGAGGATTACGTGGCGGAGATTGCCGCGAAGCCAGCCTCAGAATGGACTGAGGATCAGTGGCATGTTGCCAGCGAGTTCTACCTGAACAATGTGGATCCGTCGTTTCGTTCGGCGTACACGCAGATGCATGCGATGGATGCGCAGCTCGATCAGCTTTCCACGGGCGGCGACGTTACGCAGGTGGCGTGGGAGAAGCCGACACTGGCTTATGCGAGTGTGCTGGAACGGGGAAACTACGCGGCTCGGATGGAGCGTGTTGAAGCCAATACACCGCATTACCTTCCGCAACTGCCGGCAGGTATGCCGCGTAACAGGCTTGCCCTGGCGCGATGGACGGTGAGCCCCGCGAATCCTCTGACAGCGCGGGTGACGGTCAACCGAATGTGGTACGAGCTGTTTGGTACGGGCATTGTCGAGACGAATGAAGATTTCGGAATTATGGGGCAGCGGCCGACGAATCCGGAGCTTCTCGACTGGCTGGCGGTGGAGTTCAGGGAGAGCGGCTGGAATGTGAAGCACATGTACAAGCTGATGGTGATGTCAGCCGCGTACCGGCAGAGTGCGAAGTCGAGCCCTGAGCAATTGAAGAAAGATCCGCGCAATCTGCTGCTCTCGCATGGGCCGCGGTTCCGCATGGATGGGGAAATGCTGCGCGATATCGCGCTGCAGTCCGGCGGGCTATTGGTTGACCGAATCGGCGGTCCGAGCGTGAAGCCTTACCAGCCGCCGAATGTCTGGGAACAGGTGAGCTATCCGACGAGCGACACCCTGATCTACATGCAGGATCATGGCCAATCGCTTTACCGGCGCAGCATGTACACCTACTGGAAGCGGATGGCTTCGCCCGTGAACATGGATGCATTCGACGCACCGGTGCGGGATGCGGTGTGCACGCGGCGACAGAGAACAGACACGCCTCTGCAGGCACTGGTGACAATGAACGATGTGCAGTGGATTGAAGCAGCGCGGGCGCTTGCGGAACGTGTGATTCATGAAGCCGGACCAAAGCCGGAAGACCGTATCGATCGGATGAGCGAGATTCTCTTGTCGCGCGATCCTTCGCCGAAGGCGCGGGCCGTTCTCGAGAACTCGCTGGAGCAGATGCAGAAGCATTACGCGAGCGATCTGAAGGCGGCACACGCGCTGGTGCACGAAGGAGAAAGCAAGCCCGCAGGAAAAACGCCTGAACCTGAACTTGCCTCATGGACAATGATCGCGAACGAAATGTTGAACCTGGATGAGGCTCTGAACAAATAGCAGAGGAACCGATGAAACAACATCCGCTTTGTACCGATTGCGAACGCGAACTCGATGTTACGAATCTGCCTATTCCGACGGGGCTGAAGCAGGAGTGGTCGGCGGTTGAGACGCGCCGGCAGTTTCTGGGGCGCTCGGGAAAGGTGCTGGGGTGGGCTGCCTTGGCGAGCCTCTTTGGCGAAGCGGCTCTTCGGGGGAGCGCGTTTGCGGCCGATACGAAGAGTCCTGTGACTTCGCCGGGGCGCAACAACCTGGGACTGCCGCATTTCGCGCCGAAAGCGAAGAGGGCAATCTATTTGTTTATGTCGGGAGGGCCGCCGCAGATCGACTTGCTTGATTACAAGCCAAATCTAGCTTCGCAGTACAACAAGGATATTCCTGATTCTGTTCGCGGCAACCAGCAGCTGACCGGCATGACGGCGGGACAGTCGCGGTTTCCGATCGCGCCGTCGCACTGGGGGTTCAAGCAGTACGGACGGACCGGGACGTGGGTGAGCGATCTGCTTCCGTACACAGCGAAGATGGTCGATGATCTGACGATCATCAAATCGACCAACACGGATGCGATCAATCATGAGCCGGCGATCATGTTCATGAACACGGGCAATATGAATCCCGGGAAGCCTTGCCTGGGGTCGTGGCTCGCGTATGGGCTCGGGAGCATGAACGACAATCTGCCGACGTTTATCGTTCTGCAGACAAAGACTAATCCGAAAGAAAACAACCAGCCGGTATCATCGCGGCTTTGGAGCAGCGGGTTTCTTTCATCGGAATACGCGGGAGTTGGACTGCGTTCGGGCGGGGATCCGGTGCTGTATCTTGCCGACCCTGATGGGATCGACCGGGAAGTCCGGCGCAGGATGTTGGACGCGGTTGAGGAGATCAACCGGCAGACACAGGCTGAAGTTGGCGATCCGGAGACGAATGCGCGGATTGCTCAATACGAGATGGCGTTCAGGATGCAGGCTTCAGTGCCGGAGCTTACGGATCTGAGCAAGGAGCCGCAGTCGACGTGGGATCTATATGGGCCGGATGCGAAGCAGCCGGGGAGTTTCGCCTACAACTGCCTGCTGGCGCGGCGCATGGCGGAGCGCGGGGTGCGGTTTACGCAGATTTATAAGCGCGGCTGGGATGTTCATGGGGATGTGGTTGGCGTGCTGCCGACGCTTTGCCAGGAGACGGATCGCGCCTGCTACGCGCTGGTGACGGATTTGAAGCGTCGAGGCCTGCTCGATGACACGCTTGTCGTGTGGGCGGGCGAATTTGGGCGTACTGTCTACAGCCAGGGTGGCCTGAGCGCTGATAACTATGGACGCGATCATCACCCACGGTGTTTCACAACGTGGATGGTGGGCGGCGGGGTGCGGCCCGGAATCACTTATGGTGAGACGGATGATTACAGCTATAACGTTGTGAAGGACCCGGTGCACGCTCGCAACTTCAACGCGACGATTCTGGCCTGCCTGGGGATCGACCACAATCGGCTTACGTATGACTTTCAGGGTCTCGATCAGCGGCTGACGGGGCCGCAGCCTGCCTACGTGATCAAGGGACTCTTAGCGTGATCTCTGCGGAGCGAGTGACGGGTGCTGCGCGCACCCGGGTCATGCGGTCACCATGGACTTGGGTTGTGGGCGCGAGTGTTCTGCTTGCTGCGCTGCCATTTCTGTTGCACCTTGATGGTATCGCCCATGGGGATTGGCTCCAGTTTCTGGGGCGTTTTCATCCGACGCTGCTGCATCTGCCGATCGGGCTAATTGTCCTGGTTCCAATTCTCGAGATCGCGGGGGCGAGGCGGCCAGCGCTGCGCGAGGCTGCTGATTTTGTTCTTCGAGCGGCGCTGGTGCTGGCGCTGCCGACGTTTGCGCTTGGATACATGCTGGCGTATGGGGCGGGAGACACTGGAACGACTGTGACGCGGCATATGTGGGGGGCCGTGGCACTGTGCATTGGGCTGATGCTCTGCATTCTCCTTCGTCCAGCGTGGGTCGGGCGGCAGCAAGCATTTGCGTATCCCGCTCTGTTGAGCGCGAGTCTTCTCGCTCTTCTCTGGACGGGGCACCAGGGCGGCTCGATTACGCATGGCGGCGACTACCTTACCCACTACATGCCGGGTCCTGTGCGCGTGCTGTTTCCTTTTTCGGGCCCGAAAGGGGGCAGCTCAGGTTCTTTTTTTGCTCTTCACATCCATCCCGTTCTCGATGCGAAGTGCGTCGCGTGCCACGGATCGGGGAGCGCGAAGGCCGGCTTGCGGCTCGACAGCTACGATGACCTGATGCGCGGGGGGAAGGACGGCGCAGTCATCGTACCGGGTAAGCCTCAGGCAAGCTTGCTGCTGGCGCGCGTGACACTGCAGCCGGGCGATCCGCATTTCATGCCTGCGGAAGGAAGGACGCCGCTTACCTCAGACGAAATTTCGTGGATCCGGGCGTGGGTACGCGCCGGGGCGACGGCGACTTCGCCAAATATTCCCGGTGTGAGCATTGCGGGTGATCAAGCGGAGCCTCCGCCGAAGCCTGTCGGTGACTACAGCGGCCTTGTTCCCGAGATTCAGCAGATGCAGCGTGGGCTGGGAGCGAAGCTGGTGCCTCTTTCGGCGAAGGCGTCGGACGGGCTGATTCTGCGCACGGTGGATATGTCATCATCGTTCGGGGATGCGCAACTTGCGCAGTTCGAGAAGTTCGCGCCGTATATTGTCGAGGCGGAACTCGCGCGCACCGCGGTCACCGATGCGAGTTTTGATACTTTGAAAAGGTTCACGCATCTTCGCGCTCTTCATCTGGAAGGCACATCGATTACGGGGAGCAATCTCGCGAAGCTCAGCGGCATGACGCAACTCACGTATCTGAATCTGAGCGGGACGAAGGTGACGTCGCAATCGGTGGCGCCACTGAGGAAGATGTCGAACCTCCGCCATTTGTATCTTTTCAATACGCCGGCAGAGCCGGTTGAGAACACCGCAAGGAGTACCCCATGAGCGAAGGTATGCAGAGCCAATCCCGCCGAATGTTTCTGGCAACTGGAGGCATTGCGGCACTGGGTTCAGCAGTTCCGATGCACGCGATGACCACCGTGCAGAAGGATGCGCTGCCATCAAGGATGACTCACATGACGGGGAATGGGGAGTGGACGTATGAAGTTGCTTCGGGATGGGGAGCGCTTCCGACGGGAACCAAGTTCGGCGGAACCCATGGCGCGATAGCACAGGACAATGCGGGCAATCTCTATGTGAGCACGCAGAGCGAAACGGGCGTCCTGGTCTATGCACCGGATGGGCGACTGATCAAGACGATCGCGCAGGCGTTTCCTGAAGTGCACTCGATGGTGCATGCGGAGGAGGGCGGTGTCGAGTACTTCTACACCACGGTGCAGAAGGGAACGCCGCGGGAGAACTGGATCTTCGTCAAAATGAAGACGGATGGCACGCCTGTCTTGAAAATCACAGCGCCTGGGGAGGCGGGATTCAAGAGTCCGAACCAATGGCGTATCACTGCGGCGGTGCCGGGGACTGATGGCTCGATTTTTGTCGCAAATGGCTATGGAGATTCGCGAATCTTCCACTTCGACGGCAAGGGGAACTATCTACGAAGCTATTCGGGAAAGGGATCGGAACCGGGATCTCTAGACTGCAGCCACGGGCTGACACTTGATGCGCGGTACGGCCAGCCATTGCTGCTTGTCTGCGATCGTGAGAACCGGCGGCTTTGCCACTTCGACCTGGATGGGAAGTATGTCGATACAGTCACGCAGCATCTGCGGCGCCCCTGCCAGATTTCGCTGCATGGGGACTATGCAGTTGTGTCGGAGCTGGAAGGAAGAGTGACGATTCTCGATCGCGACAATGTGCCGGTCGCGTTTCTGGGCGATAACCCGGACAAGAAACAGTGGGCGAACTACGATCTCGATCCGAATACGATTGGCGCTGCAGAGTTCAGCGCAGCGCATGGTTGCTTTGTCGATCGCGAGGCGAATATCTATGTTTCCGACTGGAACCGGACCGGCAGGGTGATGAAGCTCAGCAGACGTACCGGGTAAACGGCACGGGCCCTTAGAAGTCTGCCAAGAAACTTCTTGAATGCCGTGCCGAGCCTCTCAAGCGTGAGCGTTTGTCAGTCGATGAAGTAGCCGATTTTTTCGAGGATGCTATCGTTCAGCTCGACTCCCAGGAGACGGGGATTATAGCCTGCGCGGATGTCGTCTTCGAAGTGCTGGAGGACAGTGCCGGGGAGGTCGGTTTGGGCGCGGAGCAAACGGATGAGCGCGGCGCTGTCGGTTGGGTATTCGTAGTCACCCGGAAGCCCGCATGACGGCTTGAGCGTCAGCGAGAGGGGGATCGTTCCGATGGAGGGGTCGCCGGAAGACCGGGCAATGAGATTCATTCGCATGTCGGGAATGGTGGCACCGAAATGCACCACCCTCAATGACACGGATAGGTGATAAACGTACGACCAGGGTAATGACGGCATTACTTCCGGCACGGGGAACAGAGTTTTTAGCCCGGTTGCGGGAAAAAACTACTTCATTTCCTTCGATTTTGATTTGAGGTAGGTGTCGAAGGGGATTTCGAAGAAGAAAAGCTCGTTACCATCGGCATCGCGCAGCTTGTGAAGATGGAGCCTGGCGCCCTGTAGCGGGCGGTCGAGCTGGGAGACATCGTAGAAGAGGAAGCCGGCGCGGGTGGTGTGGGCTTCGACGACAAGGGCTCCGTATTCGAACTGGTTGAAGTCTTCCTCGATGTTCTTGTTGCTGGCCTTGGGCTTCATTTTGATGGAGGGGAAGGGGCCGGGCATGGGGATCTTTTTGCCTTCGCGCTCGGTGCGGGTCATGAGACGCTCGACGTCACCGGGCTCGGCGGCCTGGATGCGGTCGCCACCCTGGGTGTAAAAGAGGATGCGTGCATCGCGGAGAGAGATGGGGCGGTTGCCGTCGTTGGTGACAATGAGGCGGACAGGCATAATGCCGTGGCCGAGATAGTCGACGCGGAAGATGGATTCCTTTTCGCGGGTGTCGTAGGGCTCGACGGCGATGGAGACGTGTTCTTTTTCGTGGGTTTCGACGGCGGGGAAAGTGCTGGCTGGCTGAACGGGCGGAACCTTGTGGTCATTGGCGGAGGCTGATGCGGCTAGTAGTCCGATGACCAGAAGCGGCAGCGCGCAAACGACCTTCATCGTGCTCGACTTTAGCATTACTCTCCGGACACCAGCATACTCCGCTCTAGGCGCGGATTTCATCATCACCGGCATGGTGTCCACTGGTGTCTACAATCACTTCGATTGGGACGACACTATGCGAGAAAGGTAAGCATAATGTTGGAAAAGCAGGGCAAGTAGATCGCTGGCATCGAGACAGCCCAAGCCATCCTCCGCATGCTGCCTTCTTGCCGCATCATTCTTTTCTCCGGACACCAGAAGACCGCTGATCTCCTCGCCGAAGCCGCAGCCCTCGGACACACCTTCGACGTGGACGCAAAGCCGGTGCACCCACAAATCTTGATCGACGCGCTCGGTCCTCCCCCGCCCTTGCAAGCCCCAGCCGCGAGTTAAAGGACCATAGATACAACGACCTAGATAAGAGCTGCCCTCGACCGGCTGTGAGTCGGCGGCCCATCAAATAAAACCCTCCTCTGAGCAATGCGGGACAGCGCACTTCCTGCACAGAGCCTAGGATCTGATTAGAAATCAGGTTGTAAGTGGACAGTCGCGAATCATCTGAGGCTCTCATTTCCATACTTCGGAGCACATCGTTTCTCCTGGAACACTACGGCTACGACGGGCACGACCCTTCCAAGAGCGAACTGCAGCGCTCGATTCTACGTGCGATCAGCAACCTCCAGCCCGAAACGCCAGTCGACGGTATACCGGCCAACCGCTTCAATGGCCACGCCGCCGAATAAAAGACCATAGATACCGCATCAAGGCCAAGCGCTGACGCGTCTCGCCTTCGGCGAGAGCCTTGACGCGCGTGCGAGTGTCCAACGATTCCGGGAACTGGGCCAGAAACGATATCAACATCCAAAACAGAAGGGCCGCGCGGGGCGCGCGGCCCTGTCCTCTACCGAGGGGTGGCAGAGGAGGGGGAGCTTTTACATCATCAGGTTGCTGCTCATGTACGCCGCAAGCTGCTCGTCTGTGATTGAGGGTTTGGAATCCTTGAATGCGACGGCTCGCGCCTGCGTCTCCTTAGCCAGCGTCTGAAGAAGGTAGAAAAGATTCGCGCGGGAGTCGACAATCGGATGGTCGTTTGATTCATCGATGCGATCGTTCATCGTGCTTACCTCGTGCTGTGCTTCTTTAGGACTTTCCTGCACTCTAGGCCTCCTCCATCGACGATGTTGGTCAAAAGAGCACATCACTCCAGGAATATTCGACCTTCCAAAGCGGAAGGGCCGCGCCTGAGCGTGGCCCCCTGGTTGGGCTTTCTTACTCTCGGTCTGGTGTCCAGCCCGAATGGACACGGCCGCATGAACAGCGGCGATGCGTAATTCGCAAGCTATCCAAAATTCTCGCGGACACCACCATTCCCGAATCAAATCAAGGCCCTACCCCAAAAGACTTACCTAGTGCTCGACTGTATTATTTGAGGGTTAGAACGGTGGAAGGCGAATTCTGTCTCGCATGGTTTTGTTTTTCTACAACGTGGCGCTGCTGACGGCACTGGTGACGGGTGCTCCGTGGTGGCTGTGGCGGGTGGCTACGACAGAGAAATATCGCGAAGGATTATTGGAGCGGTTGGGGCGTGTTCCGGAACGTCTGAAGAGGCTGCGCGATGACTATCGGCCGGTGATCTGGCTGCATGCGGTGTCGGTGGGTGAGGTGTTGGCGGTGAGCCGGCTTGTCGAGGAGTTCGGGGCGGCGTTTTCCGGGCACAGGCTGCTGGTTTCGACGACGACTCGGACAGGGCAAGCACTGGCGCGGGAGCGATTCGGGGCAGAGAGGGTGTTCTATTGTCCGCTGGACTTGCCGTGGGCGGTGCGAGCGCATCTGAATGCCCTGAAGCCAGTGATGCTTGTGCTGGCAGAGACGGAGTTCTGGCCAAATTTGCTGAATAGGTGTTTCCGGCGGGAGATTCCGGTGGCGGTGGTGAATGCGAGGATTTCAGACCGGTCGTGGCCGCGGTACAAAATGCTGCGGCGGTTGTGGAGGCCGATTCTGGGGCGACTGAGCCGAGTGCTGGCGCAGAGCGAACTGGATGCGGAGCGGCTTGTTGCGCTGGGGTGCCGGAAGGAGCGGATCGCGGTTTCGGGGAATCTGAAATTTGATGTGCGAGTGCCGAAAGAGGCGGAGGCGACGCGGCTGCTGAGGTCGTTCGGTGCCGGCCTGCGGTTCGTGGTGGCGGGAAGCACGCTGGAAGGCGAGGAGGGGGCGCTGCTGGAGGCGTGGCCGAAGTTGCTAGCCGCCGATTCGAAACTCGTGATGGTGATGGCGCCAAGGCATCCGGAGAGATTTGGGGCAGTTGCTGGTTGGTTGGCGGGATCGGGAATCAAGTGGATGCGTCGGTCGGAGTGGAAGGGTAAGGCGGCGGGCGAGGCTGGGGCTCTGCAGCCCGGACAGGTGGTGCTGCTGGATACGATCGGCGAACTGGCTTCGGTGTATTCGCTGGCGGCGGTGGCGTTTGTTGGAGGGAGTATTGCGGAAGCAGGTGGGCACAATCCACTGGAACCGGCGCAGTTTGGGGTCCCGATTGTGATGGGTCCGCATTACGTGAACTTCCGGGCGATCACGGAGGATCTGCGAGCGCACGATGCTCTGCGGATCGCTACGAGGGAGGAACTCGCGGAAACTCTGAGAGATTTGGTGGTGCATCGGGATCAGGCTCGCGCCATGGGAGAGAGGGCAAGAGAGATTTTTGGGGAGCAGGCGGGAGCGACGGCGAGGTCTGTGGAAGCGTTGAAGGGACTTCTCGAACTCTCGGCTGAGAATCGATCGGTGGTTGGAATGGGACGCGTATGAGGCGCCCGCTGCTTCTGCCGCTGGTGCCGCTGTACGGGGCGGGGTTGGCGCTGCGCGAATGGCGGCTCGAGCGCGGATGGGAGAAAGTGCGGATACTCTGGTATCCGGTCGTAAGTGTTGGAAATTTGTCGACAGGTGGATCGGGCAAGACGCCGCTCGTGATTGCGCTGGCGCGCCTGCTGTGTGACGAAGGATTCCGGGTAGATGCTCTTTCGCGGGGTTACGGCCGCCGCTCCACGGTTCCCCTACGTGTTGACCCCGGTGGATCTGCGGACAAATTCGGAGATGAGCCGTTGCTGATTGCGCAACGAGCGAGCGTTCCCGTATGGGTGGCGGCGGATCGATACGAGGCGGGTACGGCCGCAGATCACGATTTCATCCAGGCCGGAGGAGATATGTCCGGCGATCCGGTCCCGCTGGTGCACCTGCTTGATGACGGCTTTCAACATCGCCAACTCTTTCGCGACATCGATGTACTGATGGTGAATCGGGAGGACTGGAACGACCATTTGCTGCCGGCGGGAAATCTGCGCGAATCGGTGGAGGCAGCGGAGCGCGCAAGCGTGCTGGTGATTCCAGCGGAGGATCTCGAGTTCGAGCAGGAACTACGCGATTGGGGGTGGTCCGGTCCGGTGTGGCGCGTGCGGCGTCGCATGCAGGTTCCGGTGTTCGACGGTCCGGTTGCAGCGTTCTGCGGGATAGCACGTCCCGAGCAGTTTTTCAGGGGATTGGAGGCGCGTGGTCTGAAGCTGGTTTTCAAGCGGGCGTTCAAGGACCACCATCGCTACACGGAGGCGGATGTGAGGGAGTTGATTGAGAGCTCTGGGAAGGCGGGTGCCAGATGCCTCGTCACAACCGAGAAGGATTGCGTGCGACTGGGTGATCTGACGTCCGCCTTCACAAATCCGCTGCCACTGCAGACAGTGGGGTTGACGATTGAGTTCGATGACGAAAAGAGTGTGGCTGCGTGGCTGCGAAAGAGACTCGCGGAGACGCACATGGCAGAGGCACATCGGAAAGCTGTGAAGGATCATCAGCCGTCCTGATCGCAACTGACGCACAGCTCCGGACGAGTGATGGCAATGAGTGTGCCGCGGCGTGTGAGAAAATTCTAGTTTGCAAAAGCAGTCCAAGTATCGTTTGCTTGTGGTGCGGCTGGGGGCCATGGGCGACATTCTGCATGCCTTGCCGGCGGTGACGGCGCTGCGGAACGCGCATCCGGCGTGGGTGATCGACTGGGTGGTTGAGCCGATGTGGAGCGCGTTGCTGACTGCTCAGCCAGGAATCGCGCGAGATACGCCGGCGGCGTTTCCGAGACAGCCAATCGTGGATCGAGTCTGTTTCGCGTCAACGCGCAAATGGAGACACAATCTGTTTGCGCGTGAGACCAGGGATGAGATTGGAGCGCTTCGGCGAGAGCTGAAACAGGCGCACTATGACGCAGTGATCGACTTTCAGGGAGCTGTGCGGTCGGCGCTGATCGGCCGGATGGCGCGGAGCCGGCGGTACATCGGCGAGGCGAGCCCGCGAGAGGCGCTGGCGAAGATCTTGTTCACCGAGCGGATCGCCACGCGCGGTGTGCACGTGATTGAGCAGGATTTGGAAGTAGCGGCTGCGGTTGCCGGTGACGAACTGAAAGCAACGCAGCCCAAGTTGCCGTTCGATTCCGACGCAGAAAAGTGGGCTGACCAGTTGATGACAGATGGGGGGGATGCTCCTGCCGTGCTGATCAATCCCGGAGCTGGATGGGGGGCGAAGCGCTGGCCAGTGGAGCGATATGCGGATGTAGCTCGAGGGTTGTTGAATCGAGGCTGCCGCGTTTTTGTGAATGCCGGGCCGGGCGAGGTGCTTCTGGCGGATGAGGTGGTGAAGAGGACAGGAGGCGGCGCTATTTCATTGCTGTGTTCCATTGAGCAACTGATAGCGATCACACGACGGGTGAGCCTCGCGATTGCGGGGGATACCGGTCCCCTGCATCTTGCGTGCGCGCTGGGGCGGCCTGTCGTGGGAATCTATGGACCAACCGATCCGGGCCGCAACGGACCGTTCGGAACGGGATTCAAGGTCTTCCGAAGTCCGGGAAGCCGCCGCGATCATGCGCGCCGGGAAGAACCGGAGGCAGGATTGCTGACGATCTCGCCAGAAGAGGTTCTCGAGGCGGCTGAAGAACTGCTATATCTTGAGGCGGCGCGATGACGGAGCAGGCGGGGGCGACTCAATCCGGAACGATGGAGCGGTGGCAGCGGATCGCGCGCCGGATACGGGTGCCTTTGGGATTTGTGACAGCTGCGCTGTATCTCTTTGAACTGTGGCGGAAGTCTCCGCACATGATGGCGATCGTGTGGAGTCTGCTGCTGGTGCTGCCGGGACTCTGGCTTCGTGGATACGCGTCAGGATACGTGAAGAAGAATCGCGAACTGACTCAAACGGGACCGTACGCGCATACGCGAAATCCACTGTACCTGGGATCAATTTTGATTGCAGCCGGCTTTGCTGCGGCGCTCTTGAGCTGGCCGGTGGCGGCCATGCTTGCAGCCATGTTCCTGATCATTTATGTGCCTGTGATTGCTTCGGAGGAACAGTTTCTGCGGTCGACTTTTGCGGATTTCGACGCGTATTGCCGGAGGGTGCCGAGGTTGATTCCGAGGATTTCGGCCGCAAATACAGTAACGGGACAAACGGAAGTTTCGATGGGTAAGTTCTCTCTTGACCTTTACTTGCGGCACCGCGAGTACAATGCAGCTATAGGAGCCGCCCTGCTCTATCTCAGCCTGCTCTTCCTCCGGCCGGCTTTGGGTCTTTTTGCACGCTTGCCGCAATAGCGGCCGGTCAAGCCGGGTTAGCCGGTTTCGCGCCGAATCAGTCCAATTCCAAGGAGCAGAGCCAAGCGGTGAGAAAGCGCACAGTTTGTGAGATGATTTTTGGCGCGCTTGTTCTCGCCTGCATGGGCCAAAGCCAGCAGCCGGCGCAGCCTACGCAGTCTCTCCCACCTTTGCCTCCGCCTCGACCAGGGTTCAGCTTTCCTCAGAAGCAGACGCTTACCTACACGGTGGACTGGCGCGTTTTCTCGGCGGGTACCGCGGTGATTCGATTTGAAGAATCGGGAGATCGCGAGAAGTTGAGCGCCGATGCCAATACGATTGGCGCAATCAATATGCTGTTCCACGCCAGCGATCACTTCCAATCAAGTTTCGACCGCGCAAAGGGATGCACGTACGAATTCGACAAGCAGACGGTGGAAGGAAGGCGTCAGGTCAATTCCACTCTGAAGATGGACTACGCGCAGGGGAAGTCGATTCTGGACGAGAAGAACATGGTGAACGGGCAATCGAAGCACGTTGAGTCGCCGATACCCGGTTGCATGACGGACTTGCTGACAGGAGTGTTCTACGCTTCGTCGCAGCCGCTGGAAATTGGGCACAACTTCGCGATGCCGGTGGTGGATGCGATGCACAACGTGCCGGTGACCATGAAGGTTGAAGCGCGCGAAGTGGTAAAGACGTCGCTGGGTACGTTCAAGACGATTCGAGTGCAGCCGACCGCGGACGCGGGCGTGGTGAAGAATCGCGGCAACATATGGATTTGGTACACAGATGATGACCGGCACCTGCCGGTACAGATGAGAGCGAGACTCTTCTGGGGAACGATTACGTTCCGGCTGACTGGGAATGAAAACAAGTAAAAATCAGCTCTTAGCCGTTAGCTTTTAGCTTTGTTATGGTTCGATACTGCTTCCCCACGCTCATGACCACAAATCGAGTTCACTGCATGCGGTAGCGTTCTCGCATCAGGCGTTGGAGGCGCGGCCAGTAGATCAGGTTGAAGGCGAGTTCCTTATCGGGGAACATGAGAAGCGCGGCCTTTCGAGTATCGGCGACCATTTCGGATGCTTCCTCCACACTGAGCGACGAGTCCTGCGCGATGACCTGCGTGACCATGTTGATCATGATCTGAAGGCGGCGGATCTTCCGGCTCTCTTCCTGGAGTTCCTCAGGCGATTGGGCTGGCTGCTGGTGCGCAGACTGGGCCTCTAATGGGGAAGCTGGGACGGCATCATTCTGCCGTTCCCAGGGGTCTCGAGATAAACCCATGCGGCAATTCCTCCTGGGTATTGGATGAAATTGTCGTGCTTTCAGTGCATGGTAGCAGCGGAATTGATGGGTGGCTGTTGCCAGAGGCAGTAGGAGACTCTAGCGAGCTACCCGGAGCGGCACCGAACCCGAGTCTTTCCAACTTGTGACGCGATTGTTCTGGAAATATATGTGGGAGTTGCCGTAGCCGAACTCGTTGTCGGAGAAGAGGGTTGGTGTGCCCTGCAGGGCGATGACGTCGCTCTTAGTTGATCCTATTCCGAAGGTGCTCAGGCCGGGAACGGAGGGTGTCTCAGACCAGAGCTTGACCCGGATGGGACCGGCCGGATCGATCTTCCATCCACCTACCTGCCCGTTCTTGAAATCGATCTCGGAGTTGCCATAGAACATCTTCTCGCCGTTTGAGGATGTGGGATTGCCGAGCACGGAAATGACTTCCATCGGAGTGAGACCTGCGGTGATGTAAGGCTTTGCTCCCGATAAATGATGGGTTGCGGGCCGAGCAGAAGCTGCTTTCTCCTCCGATGCTGCAGGGGCGGGGGGTATCTGTGGAGCAGCCGGGATGGTCGGCGCTGGAGCGGGAGCCGGTTGCTGCGCTTGTGAAGTTGAACTGGATCCAAAGTGCACCGCCACATCGTGTTGCACTTCGAGCTTCAGCTGATCCCAGGCGCGCGATGTTACCTGGTTGCCGGAGAGGAATGAATCTCCGGTAAACCACAGGACGGCCAGGACGGCGACTGCGCCGAGCGCAAAGCCGATTTTAAGCAGGATTCCGGGAACATTAGATTTCTGGCGGCGCCGGAGAATTCTTCGAATCTCCTCCGTTTCTTCGCCACCGAGGTCGGCTTCCGAAGGAACAAACGGCTGTTCGGGAATTGACGGCCTTTCAGAAGGGCGCGGCGGTTCCTGTTTAGGGTGCGAAATCAGATAATCGTGAGCCCCGTTGATCTCTTTCAATTTTTCTTCAGCGTCCCGGCTGAGTCTTGGGTCATGCGCGAAGCGATCAGGGTGCCAGACCTTGACCAGGGTCATGTAGGTATTTTCGATCTCTTCCGGCGTCGCGTGGGAGCCGAGCCCGAGCGTCTGCAAGGAAACGCAGCGGTCGCACATGCCGCCGAAGGTGTCGGCTACCATTCCGCACGCGCAGAGGGACTTTCCAGCTTTGGATGGATCGAAGGCCATAGGTGACTCGGAATCAGTTGGTTTTGCTGAAATCGTAGCATCCGGCGAGGCCCGAGGGAACAAATGCGGGATGATGGATTGAACTTCGGTTACCGTTGCAGGGGCTTACTTCTGTCCCGGTCAGTAACTGGTTTCGTGGCGAGTGGGACGATTGGGTCCGCTCTTATCTTGCAGTCGGACGGCAAGTTAATCGCTGATGATTGACGAGGGCACACCCTTGATGTGAGAAGAGCCGTCATGCGCGGATTTTGGAGTCCGTAGAATAGGATTGGATGGCTTTCACCGAACAGTACGACATCGCGATAGTGGGCGCGGGACACGCAGGATGCGAGGCGGCGATGGCGGCTGCCCGAATGGGGCTGAAGACCGCCCTGATCACGATGAATCTGGACCTGATAGCGCAGATGAGCTGCAATCCGGCGATTGGCGGCGTGGCCAAGGGGCACCTGGTGCGCGAGGTGGATGCGCTGGGCGGCATCATGGGTGAAGTTGCGGATGCAGTTGGGATTCAGTTTCGGCTGCTGAATACTTCGCGAGGTCCGGCGGTATGGAGTCCGCGAGCACAGTGCGATAAGCAGCTTTACCGCGTGAAGATGCGCGAGGTGCTGGAGGGGCAGCCGGGGCTGCATATCCGGCAGGCGGAAGTCGTCGATCTCGTCTTCGAGGAAGTCGACTCAGAGATCAGGGATCAGAATCAGGGACCGGGTACCAGGGACACAGGGACTGCGGAAATACCTCGACCGACGCGGCCATCTCGGCGGGTGCTGGGGCTGAAGTTGCGGGATGGGCGGCGGTTGATGGCAGGAGCGACGATTATCACCACCGGGACATTTCTGAATGGATTGATTCATTGCGGCGAAGAACGGTATCCGGCAGGGAGAAGTGGTGAGCCGGCATCGGTCTTGCTGGGAGAGGCGCTACGGAGATTGGGACTGAGGACGTGCCGGTTGAAGACGGGGACGCCACCACGGCTGGATGGGCGCACGATCAAGTGGGAGATGTTTGAGGAGCAGCCGGGTGATGCGGAGCCGACTCCATTCAGCTTCAGGACGAAGAAGATTGTGCAGCGGCAAGTCAGCTGCCATATCGCGTTCACGACACCGGAGACACTGCGGCTGATCCGCGAGAATGTGCACCGATCGGCGATGTACTCGGGGCAGATCGAGGGGATCGGGCCGCGGTATTGCCCATCGATCGAAGACAAGGTTGTGAAATTCCCGGACAAGACGCAGCATCAGTTCTTTCTCGAGCCAGAGGGACTCAACACGCACGAGGTCTACGTCAACGGAATGTCGACGTCGCTGCCGATGGAGGTGCAGTGGCAGATTGTGCATTCGATTCCGGGTCTCGATGAGGCGGAGATGCTGCGGCCTGGATACGCGATCGAATATGACTCGGTGGATGCGACGGAACTGGACCGCGGTCTGCGCGTGAAGTGCATGGAGGGTTTGTATCTGGCGGGTCAGATCAACGGGACGTCGGGGTATGAAGAGGCAGCATGCCAGGGAATCATGGCCGGGATCAATGCGGCGCTTTACTTGAAGGGTGAGCAGCCGTTCACGATGGATCGGACTGAGGGGTACACGGGGATCCTGATCGACGATTTGATTTCGAAGGGGACAAACGAGCCGTACCGGATGTTCACTTCTCGAGCCGAGTTTCGGCTGCATTTGCGCATCGACAATGCTGACCGGCGACTGACGCCTTATGGGCGCAGGCTGGGATTGATTAATGATGAGGCGTGGGGGGAATACGAGAAGAAGCAGGCGCGGATGGCAGCGCTGGCCAATGCGCTGACGACGCGCAAGGCGGATGCGGAAAAGCTGGCTACGGTGGGCATCGGAGATTTGGGAGCTGTGATTGGACAGACCTGGGCCCAGCTGTTGAAGCGGCCTGAGGTGACGATCGAGCCGGTGCTGGCCGCGATGCGTTCGGATCTGGAGTTGGATCCGCTGCTGTTCGAGCTTGCGCACGTCGAAGAAGATCCTGCGGTGCAGCGGGCGATGTTGCGCAATGAGGCGCGGGCAGTTGAAACGGAAATCAAGTTTGCCGGGTATCTGGAGCAGCAGAAGAAAGCGATTGCGAAGTTGAAGGCGGCGGAGTCGGTCGCGATTCCCGAGTGGCTTGATTACGACGTGATCAGCGGGCTGTCGCGCGAGATGCGGGAGAAACTGGAGCGTGTTCGGCCGGGGACGATTGGGCAGGCGAGTAGGATTCCCGGGGTCACGCCGGCGGCGTTGTCGCTGGTGCATGTGTCGATCCGGGTGCAGGGGGCGGGTCGAGTGAGAGCCGCGAGCTGAGTTACAGGCGTGGATTTCGTCCCTCTCCTCAAACCCGAGACTCCTCGGCATGCTCGAGATGCGAACCCATATGAAGGCAGGCGAATCGCGCTGAGCTGCTGTAGATTTGGGTATGCTCACGCCTGCTCGAATCGCTCTCACTGTTCTGTGTCTTGCTGTGCTGCCAATCCTGGCGCAGCCACCGGACGACAACAAGGTGCGGGCGCGCGAGCTGGGAGTTCCATTCGAAGGAACGCCGGGACATCTCAATGCAATCACGGATGTTCCAGGTGTGGAGGTCGGCGCCACGACTTTGATTCGGGGCGACGGCCCGTTGAGAGCAGGCGAAGGCCCAGTTCGGACCGGCGTCACGGTGATCTTTCCGCGCGGAAAGCAGAGCACCGATAACGTGTATGCAGGATGGTTCAGCCTCAACGGCAACGGCGAGATGACCGGCACGACGTGGTTGGAAGAAGCCGGGCTGCTGAAGGGGCCCGTCGGAATCACGAACACGCATAGCGTGGGAGTCGTGCGCGACTCGATCATCGCGTGGGCCGTCCGGCAGAACCTGATGAAGGCGGACGAATGGTCCTTACCCGTAGTCGCGGAGACGTGGGATGGATGGCTGAACGATATCAACGGATTTCATGTGAAGCAGGGCGATGTTTTTGCTGCACTCGATTCGGCGAGGACGGGCCCGGTAGCTGAAGGGAATACCGGCGGTGGAACGGGAATGGTCTGCTATGGGTTCAAGGGCGGAACCGGGACCGCGTCGCGCGTGCTCTCGAAGGAGACCGGAGGCTACACCGTCGGGGTTCTGGTCCAGTGCAACTGCGGCAGGCGGCCGCAGCTAACAATTGCAGGAGTGCCTGTAGGCAGGGAACTGACCGGAAACGAGCCCTATGCAGAAGCGAGGGAGCCGCAGCTGCCGGGGAGCGAGGTAAAAGGTGATGTTGGCTCGATCATTATCGTGGTCGCAACGGACGCGCCTCTGCTGCCACACCAATTGAAACGTATTGCGCGGAGAGCGTCACTGGGGCTTGCGCGAACAGGATCAGTCTCGGGGAACGGATCGGGAGATATTTTCATTGCTTTCTCGACCGCCAATCCACACGCAGATGATTCTCCCGGACCGAACGCGGTTCAAACTGTTTCGACGGAGAGGATAAGCCCGTTGTTTGAGGCCACAGTGGAGGCGACTGAAGAGGCCATTGTGAATGCGATGGTTGGCGCAAAGACAATAACGGGCATTAACGGACACACGGTCGTGGCGCTTCCCCACCAGAAGCTTCAGCAGGTTTTGAAGAAATACAACCGTTGATCCGCGATGGAAGGCTGGTACACCGGCCTATTTGTCGGACTTGCCGAAGATGGGGAAATGGAATGGTAGTTCGGCATCGGATTTCTTTTTTCCTTTTCCACTGTCTTCTTTGAGCACGGTGCGTTGCGAGTTGACGCAGAGCCATCCATTGTGAGCCCGCTCGAAGACGTGGGTGAAAACGCCCTTTTCGTTCACCTCGCCGGATGAGCCGCGATGATGGAGCACGTAGGTGCCGTTGGCGATAGCAGTATCCCCGAGCATGCGTACAGTAATGACCTTTTGTTCGAGGTGAAGCGATTTGTCTTCAGTAGCGATGATGAAGGCGAGCTGCTGGTTGCGAGTGGTGACGTCGCCGGAGCCTGAGACATCGAGAAACAAAGGCGAGAGCACGTTTTCCAGGCTGTATTGATCCCGGCGATTGACCGCCTGATCCCAGGCGTCCTCGATTTTCTGAAACTGTGCAATCTCGGGGGAGGCCGCGGAGGTTACGGGAGCCTGGGCGGGGACAGCGGTGTTTGTCGGGGCCTGGGCTAACGCGAAGCAGGGAAGAAGAAGAGCAGTGATGCAGGCAAGAATTCTGTTCATGAGCGTGCGGGAAACTCCCAGATACGATGATATCTCTTGGACGGAAGGGGCGGGGATTAGGGAACGGGACAGGGGACGAGGGAACGAGAAAACAAGGGAACAGCGAGCAGGGGATAGGGACGAGGACCTGGGTATGAGGAAGACTCCTGGACTACGCGCGAATTATCTCCAATGGAGCGACTTGATTAGACCAAGCTCTGGAGTTTATCGGGCTGATGGAGGGTAATCATCGAGTCTTCGATTGTGATGGAGCCCTCTTTGCGGAATTGACCCAATGTGCGGGTGACGGTTTCGCGCGTGGTGCATGCCATGGAGGCCATCTCTTCATGCGTGAGAAGCAAGGGGAATCGGTAACCTCCGTTTACGTGTTCGCCGATCTGGTGGGCGAGTTCGAGCAAGAGACGGCCGAGGCGGCCTGCAACGGTCTCGGAGAGGGCGATGCGGCATGCGTCCTGGAGAGCAAAGCGATATTCCTGGCAGATGCACTGAACCGCGCGCATCTGAGCTTCGCGATGATTACGAAGGAAGGTGAGGAAGCGCTCGCGTTCGACCGGACGAAGTTGCGCGGATGTTAGTGATTCGGCGGAGACTTCGTAGACGCCGTGAGAAAGAGCCGCATACAGCCCCAGGACGGATCCTGGACCCGCGACGCGAACGATCATCTGCCGGTCCTGCGCGCGTCCGGCGGTCAGCTTGAGATATCCGGAGCAAATGAGATAAAGGCAGCGGGCATCCTCGCCCTGGCTGAAGAGAGCCGCCTGAGGAGGAAGGCTGATGGTACTCGAAACGAGTTCCAGGTCGGCCAGAACAGCGCTGCCGAGAGAGCAGAACCAGCCAGGCCGGCGATTGGAGCATGATGCACAGCCGAGCGGAGATTGACGACCGATGCTCTTCTGTCGCCGTGTGGCCGGTGGAATTGCCAAGTCTGCCATTTTCTTGCCTTCCATACAGTCTGCCCATCCCGCAGCCCGGTGGATGTGATGGGGCTCACGCTCGCGCCCTGAGCTAAGGTCATTCCGGCGTTGGGAATAGGAATCATTCCTTTGGGGAAATTCTGCAGCACCAATGCGTGCCGATGGCGAAAAGATGGGTTGCGAGAGGCAAGTGTGACGGGAGGCATTCAACGGGATTTGGCGAACGCCCAGATCGGCCTTGGCTGGGGGGGGTTCAGACCCATGAGGTCTTTTGCACGAAAGAAGGTCCGCATGATGTATGCCGCTGAAAACACGGCCTATATACACAAGCAGTCTCCAAAATTCGCTCCTACGTGAGTTGGCGAGTTGAGCCTTCGGAGCGGGAGGCTGTCTCACGTGGATACGTGCCAGGTGCGGGATGTGATGGGGGTCACCGTAAGGTGAGTTCCCAGCGAGTTACGATCTCGCCCATAAGGTGATGCTCCGCACAGGCGCAGCCGAGTAGCAGCAAGTGAAGTCGTTCGAATCAGCAGATTCCCTAAGGGGAGGCATCGAGCGAGGAGTCATCGAGCTGGGAAAGGTTGGCCGGGAGTTTCTCAAGGTGGGCATTGATGCATAGAGAACGGCTAATTTCACGAAAGCAAGACTATTCAAGTCCGGGAATGACACTGGCTGTCTTCGTCTTCCTTCTGCTGTTTCCGGCTTTGATGTACTCGCGCGCGGCGGTCGCAGCGCCGGCTAAAGGATCTACTCCGAGCGCGAAGACCCAAGCTGCGACTTCCGCGCCGGGAGACTTTGTAGGACAGGAAACATGCGCCACTTGCCATGAAGAGGTGGCAAAGGGCTTCTCCTCAAACCCCCACACCAAGCTGGCGGAGATGCATGGAAAAACCGGTGCAACCTGCGAAAGCTGTCACGGAGCGGGTAAAGCGCACGTCGATGGTGGCGGCGATGTCACGAAGATCTTTAATCCTTCGAAGGCCTCAGCGAAGGAGATCGACGCGCGTTGTTTGAGCTGCCATCAGGGGCAGCATGCAAATTTCGAGCGTACAGCGCATGGCGAGAACAACGTGAGCTGCATCAGCTGCCACAGCGTTCATCACAGCAAGACAAGCGAGCAACTGTTGAAGGCTGAGGAGACGAAACTCTGCTTGCAGTGCCATTCGGAAACGAAGTCGCAGTTCAATATGCCGTTCCACCACAAGGTAGAGGAAGGGCTGATGAAGTGCACGGATTGCCACGATGCGCACGGCACGTTCAATCGCAAGAATCTCCGTTCTTCGGCACAAATGGATTCGGTCTGCACGAAGTGCCATAGCGAGACGGCAGGGCCGTTTGTGTATGAGCACTTTGTGGTGAAGACAGAGGGTTGCACGTCGTGCCACTTTCCGCATGGCGGACCTAATCCGCGGCTGATCAATCGCGCGAGCGTGAACACACTTTGCCTGCAATGCCACTCACCGTCGCCGAACTTTACGGCGAGCCAGCCTATTGGGCCGGCGCACAACCAGGCAACTCAATACCAGGCTTGCACGACATGCCACGCAAGCATTCACGGATCGAACACAAGTCCGATCTTCTTCAATTCAACGGAGTAAGGGGCGAGCGATGACGAAACAGATTGAACACGAATACAGTCTGGTTGGGTCGTCTGCCGGAAGCAGGTTTTTCCGGTTGAACGCCCTGACTGCAACAGCAATCCTGGCAATTGGCGGAGCACTTGGCGCGTGGGGGCAGCAGTCCCAAGCGGTTCAGACCGAGACTGCGAAGCCAGCAGCTGAAAAGAAGCCGGCAGCCGAGCCGAAAGAGAAGATGGTCGGCAACTACACCATGCACTCCAGCGTTGAGCTGGGCGGAGTGCTTACGCAAAAAGACGGCAGCAGCGCGATGTGGGCGACGATGATCAATGAAGGCACAGGAATGCGCGTTCTGAATCAGTCGCTCGAACTTCGCTCGACTAATCCAGCGAAGACGCGCTTTTTTGACAGGCTTTCGTCGGCGAGCTTTGGTTATGGCGGCGAGCCGAACAACGTGTCGTACCTGAACATCTCGAAAGGGCGGTGGTACGACTTTGCAGGAAACTTCCGGCGCGACCGGAACTATTTCGATTACAACCTGCTGGATAACTCACTGCTGTCTACCGCTTCAGCAACAACTCCAGCGCTGATTGCGGAGCCGAGTTCGCTGCACGTCTTCAACACGGTGCGGCGCAACACGGACGCGCTGATCACACTGGCTCCGTTGTCGCGGGTCAGCTTTCGAGTGGGCTATAACCACAACACCCACGAAGGGCCAACGTATGCGAACGTACACGGCGGCGGTGACGTGGTGGTGTTGCAGTGGTTCAGGAACGCGCTGGATACCTACACGGGCGGCGTCGACTTCAAGCTGGCGAAGCGCACAACGTTGAGCTATGACGAATTGTTCGCGCTCTATCGAGGCGATTCTCCGTACGTGCTGGCGCCAACGCCATTCACGCTTGCGAATGGAACGCCGACCACGGTGGGTGTGAATACACTTGCCACAGCGACGTGCGGAACAGGGGCAAATCGGACGGCAGAAGTGGTGAACGGGATTGTCAATCCGTTCTGCAGCCAGACACTGGTGCAGAGCCAGGTGGCACCAACTCGAACGATCTTCCCGACGGAGCAGTTGCGGTTCAGTTCCCACTACTGGGACAAGGTGGCGTTCAACGGACGTCTGGCGTATAGCGGCGGCGTGTCGAATGTGAACCACTTTAACGAGACGTTTACCGGGCTTGTGGCGCGTACATTCAATCGCCAGGAGATCGACACAGGCGGATATGCGGATGGCCGATTGGCCCACAACAAGCGGAACAGCGTAACTGGCGATTTCGGTATCGAGGCGGAACTGAACCGGTATTTCTCGGTGTCGGAATCGTTTGATTATCGCTACTTCCGCGTCGTGGGCAACGATATCCTTGTCTCCACGATCTGGGGAAGCGCGACGGATCATCCAGCGACTATCAGCGTTAATACACCGCTCACTGCTTTCACTCCGGTGACAACGACTACTCCGGGTGGAGACACGATCAACCAGAAGATCGAGCGAAATACAGTGTTGGGGATCGTGACGATCTCTCCGGCGTTGAAGATCTCCGGAGGGTGGCGTTTTGACAATCGGCAGATCAGGGATGCAGACGAGAACCGCAGGTGGCACCAGAACGGCCTTTTGGTGGGCGCCGCGATCACGCCGTCTCGCGTTTTCCGGTTGAATGTGAACCTGGACACGCTGAACTGGAAGGCTGCAAATTCGGAGACGCCTACCGATACGTATACGCGTGAAGCTCCGAACAAGGTGTACCACGTGAGAGCGAGAACGGTTGTGACACCGGCAAAGTGGGTCAACTTCGCGGTAACGGCAAACGATTTCGAAGGCAAGAACGACGATCCATTAGTCAACCACAAGGAGCACAACCGGAATTTCAGCTTCGCCACGCAGGTGATAGCGAACGAGAAGCTGGGTTTCGATTTCAACTACTCGCATGACGATGTCTTTTCGAAGACGGACCTTTGCTACATCTTTGTGGCGACGGCAACCTATCCGCTGCCTGCAGGGGCGAGCGGATCGACTGGAACATGTTTGCAGACAGAGAGTAATCCGGGCGGAACATTGCCGACACAAGCGGCTGCTTCGCAGCTTTACCTCGGCAATGGAACATACGATGCTCCCGCGAACTTTGTCTCCGGAGCGATCACGTTTGCACCTTCGAAGTACCTCCGGCTCAATGGTGGCGCACGACTGAACCACAACAGCGGGAGCGCCGAGTTTCTGAATCCGTTGATGGTTCCGGGCGCACTGAATTCCAAGGTGCTGGCGCCATTCGGGGATGTGGTCGTCAACATCGCGCCACAGTGGGCGTGGCACGGCAACTGGGTTCATCATGGATACGATGAAACCGGCGGTCCTGGTCCGGCTTCGCGGGATTTCCACGGTGATGTAGTAACTCTGGGTGTGAGGTATGCATTCTGAGTAGCTCGAGTGGACCGGACTATGCAGAGCACTCCCGGTCCACTCGATTGCAGTGAACACTGGAGCCGTGCAGTGAATGGGATGAAGCACGGCCGCCAAGAACAGGTCCCCTCGCAGCGATCTTCCCCAGTGCATTGGGGAGAACTCTGGGAGAGCAAGAGATGAATCACATGTTTCGAACCGTGGGAGTAGCGTTGGTTGGAGTGATGCTGACAGGCTCAGTGGGTTTTGCGCAGTCTTCGACCGAAGCGTTGTATAAGTTGAAGTGTCAGATGTGTCATGGCGAAAAGGGGATGGCGGATTCTGCAGCGGGCAAATCGATGAAGGTGAAGCCGATCTCTGATCCTGACGTGAAAAAAATGAACGAAACGCAGATGGTGGAAGCGGTCAGAAACGGAATGGGCAAGATGCAGCCGTACAAGGACAAGATGACCGACGCGCAGATCAAGACGGTAGTAGGGTACTTCAGAACCTTTTTGAAGTAGTGCAGTGAAGGAAGTTGCAAGTGTGAGTGATCGGTCCGGCGCATTCTCGATTTTGAGCATGCGCCGGTCTGATTCAGACGGATACCAAGGGTTGGTCAACAAAAGTAGCAATTTTTCAGTCCAGCTGGTGTTTAAACAGAGCAGGTTGTTGGTTTTTGCAGAAGTTGGTTGGGCGTGGCCCCCGGCGATTGGCCATAATGCATTTGAAGGAGTCTCGCAATGACGAAGGCGATTCGATCGATGGCGGTGCTGGCTGCGACGGTGTGTCTGGCTGGTTCCATGGGCTTCGCGGAAACGGCCGAAGCGATCTACAAGGCGAACTGCCAGAGCTGTCACGGCAGCACGGGGACACCAAGCGCGGGTATTGCCAAGATGATGAACGTGAAGGCCGCGTCGGAATACAAGACGAGCGAGAAGGAACAGATCGAGTCGATAAAGAACGGCAAGGGGAAGATGAAGCCGTTTGCCGGCAAGCTTACGGACGCGCAGATCAAGGATGTGGTTACATATTTCCGCACGTTGAAGTAGTGAATGCACTGACCCGCTTCATGCCGTGTTGTTTGAAACGGGTCCCGGCCGGGCGCCGGGGTGGATGAAGCGGGTTATCTGTGTCTGGGGGGAAGACAATGACGCAACGATTCCGTGAGAACTGGGTGCGACCGGCACTGTTCTTCGGTAATAACCCAATAAGCCTTGCAGGCGGGGCGATCACGAGCGCCGCCGGTGTAACCATGATCGGTTACTGGCTGGTGGAGCTGTTTGGCCGGTCAAATGACAATCCATATCTTGGGATTATTTTCTTTCTGATTTTGCCTGCGGTTTTTGTGTTGGGGCTGCTTCTTATACCGATTGGTGTTTACCTTCGCCGCAGGAAGCTGCAACAGGCAGGACAGGTTCCGGCTGAATTCCCGAAAGTCGATTTGAACGACAGTGTGTTCCGGCATGGGCTGGACATCGTGCTGGTGGCGACGATCGTGAACCTGCTGGTGGTCTCGATGGCCAGCTACCGGGGCGCGGCGTACATGGACTCGCCGCAGTTCTGCGGGACCTCTTGCCACGTGATGCATCCGGAATATTCGGCGTACAAGGTTTCGGCGCACTCGCATGTGGATTGCGTGGCGTGCCATATCGGTTCCGGAGCGGAATCGTATTTCAAAGCAAAGGTGAACGGAACGAAGCAGCTTATCGAAGTCAGTTTCAATCGATATCCGAAGCCGATTCCCTCTCCGGTGATGAATCTTCGACCGGCGCGAGAGATCTGCGAGGGCTGCCACACGCCGGCGAAGTTTGTGGGCGAAAAGCTGCTGGTGAAATCGAATTTTGCGGATGACGAGAAGAACACCGAGACTCAGAGCGTGGTGCTGCTTCACCTGGGCGGCATCGATTCACTGTCGCATCTGACTGGAATCCATGGTGTGCACCTGGGACATATCGAATACGTGACGACGGATCCGACGCGTACAACGATTCCGTGGGTGGAGCGGACGTTTGCGGATGGATCGAAGACGGCGTTTGCGACTTCGAGTCTGAAGGGCGCAGTGCCGCAGGGCGAGAGGCGCGTAATGGATTGCATCGATTGCCACAATCGTGCGGCGCACACGATGCAGACCGCGGAGGACGCGCTTAATCGCGCGATGGCCGAAGGGGCGATCAACCCGGAACTGCCCTGGGTCCATAAGAAGGGTCTAGAGTTGCTGAAGGCCGACTACAAGACGGAAGATGAAGCGCGGCAGAAGATACCGGAGGGGCTCACACAGTTCTACCGGAACGAACATCCAGAGGTCCTGGCGCAACATCCTGACCTGGTGAAGGCAGCGGGCGAAGGACTGGTGCATGTGTTCACGACAAACGCATTTCCGGATATGAAGGTGACGTGGGGTACGCATCCGAACCACATCGGGCACATGAGTTATCCGGGGTGCTTCCGCTGCCACGATGGCGACCATGTTGCGCAGAACGGCAAGTCGCTGACACAGGATTGCGCGGTCTGCCACAACCTGCTGGCAGTCGATGAGGCAAAGCCGAAGGTGCTGCAAGATCTTGGAATACAATCCGGATCGAAATGAGCGTGGTGCACCGTTGGGGAAGGGGCGGCAGGTTGCCGCCCCTTGGTGTTGTTGCGTGATGATCAAGGGGTCATGGTAGGCTGGCTCTTCACGTCAGGAGAGTCTGAATCGGATGCATTCCACAAAGAATTTGAATTTCAACCTCGTTGCAGCGGCACATGCCGACATGATCGAGCATGGTTTCCAACCAGATTTTCCTCCTGGAACTGATACGGAGTTGGCGAAGATCAAGGCTCAAGCGGAGCTGCCGGCCACGAAGGATGTGCAGGATCTTCGCGGACTTCTTTGGTCGTCGATCGACAACGACACTTCGAAGGATCTGGACCAGATTGAGTGGGCCGAGCAGCTATCGGATGGGCGAATTCGCGTTCTGATTGGGGTTGCCGATGTGGATGTGCGGGTACCTCGTGGAAGCTTGCTGGACAAACATGCGCAGTCGGAGACGACGTCTGTATACACGGGAGTGAAGGTATTCCCTATGCTGCCGCCGGAGTTGTCAGAGGGCCTCACCTCGCTCAACGAGAACGAAGATCGAAACGCGGACGTGATTGAGTATGCAGTCGACGATTCAGGCAGCGTATCCGATGGAAAGGTCTATCGCGCGCTTGTGCGCAATCGGGCGCAACTAGCGTATCCGAGCGTGGGCGCATGGCTGGAAGGAACTGGGCCAGCGCCCGAGAAGGTGGCTGCCAATGCCGATCTTGCAGCGCAGCTGAAGCTGCAGGACAAAGCGGCGCAGAGAATGCTCGGGAGCCGGTTCCAGCACGGCGCACTGGATCTTGAGACGATCGAGACGCACCCGGTGGTGCGGGCGGACGAAATCGTCGATATCGGCAGCCAGGAGAAGAATCGCGCGACGTCATTGATCGAAGAGTTCATGGTGGCTGCGAACGGCGTGGTTGCGCGGACGTTTGAAGAGGCGGGGGTTGCATCGATCCGGCGCATTGTGCGGACACCGAAGCGCTGGGACCGCATCGTTGAGCTTGCAAACGGGCTGGGAACGAAGCTGCCGGTGGAGCCGGACTCGAAGGCGCTGAATGACTTTCTGCTCGCGCAAAAGAAGAAGGATCCCGATCACTTCCCGGATCTTTCGCTGGCAGTCGTGAAGCTGATGGGGCCGGGCGAGTATGTGATGGTGAAGCCGAATGAGGTGTCGCCGGGTCATTTCGGGCTGGCGGTGCAGGATTATACGCATTCGACGGCGCCGAACCGGCGGTTTCCGGACGTCGTGACGCAGAGAATTATGAAGGCACACCTCGCCAAGGCGCAGCAGCCTTACTCCGAGGGAGATCTGAACGCGATTGCGCAGCGATGCACGCTCATGGAGGATGCCGCGCGCAAGGTGGAGCGCGTGATGCAGAAGCGCATTGCGGCGGTGGTGCTGCATCCGAGGATCGGACAGACGTTCAGAGCGATCGTCACCGGCGTGAACCAGTACGGCACGTTTGTGCGCGCGCTGGAACCGCACGTTGAGGGGATGCTGGTGAACGGCGGCAAGCCGGGATCGAAGGGGCTGGATGTCGGCGATCGGTTGACCGTGCGACTGGTAAACACAGACCCGCAACGCGGGTTTATCGACTTCGCGATGCAGGGGTGACTCTCGGTCTCAACAGCTGAGCGGCACGCTAAGCGTCGCCGGTCTCCGCTGTAACAGGTGCAGGTGAGATCTCTTCGGCCGCGTCGTCGGCGATGGTGCGTGGCTCGTCGATCCAGAGGCAAACGATCCACCAGATGACGACGAGAAGGTAGACGGCGCTGTTGGTGTTCAGCAGCTTGTCCTGGATTCCGATAACGCGTTCGTATTCTGCCTGCGAGTGCGGGGTGGTGTGGCGTGCAATGGTTTGCCAGATGCCCTGTGCGGCCATCTGCGCGAGCGATGCGGTGGAAAGGCCGATGACGATGCGCTGAACGTGCGTGCGCCATCCGGCGCCATAGCGGTGGCCCACGGCTACGACGAGCACGCCGAGCCCGATGGAGAGCACGTCGACGAGCAGGCCAATCTTGACCGATAGAAACTGCGTAAACTGCAGCTTTGCGATCAGGGTGTCGAAGGCCAGGGAATGGAAGTTGGGCCAGGGGCCCCATTTCCAGACGACGAGGCCAGCCATGATCAGCAGGGCAACTGTCCAGCCGAGCCACGCACGCATCGAGGCACGGCGAAAGGCGTGGCGGGCCAATTCGATGAGGATGACCAGGCTGACGAGCGCGGAGATGGTGGCCAGCGTGATCGCGATTTCGCCCATGGTGATAGGCGGGAGCCGGTCGTGAAGGAGCCGATTGATCAGCAGGCGAAGGGTGACCAGGACGATGCCAGTGGAGAACCAGGGGAAGCGGCGGATACGGTCGCGCCCGAGGAGCACGACGAGCAGGACGAGGAGCGCGGCGAAGGTGAGGGTCCAGAGGACCTGGACAGCGGTGAAATGAAAGTTGAAGTGCATGCGATCCTTAGAACGTCCCATGAAGGGACCAAACATTCAGTCTAGGTCATCGAACTACGATACTGTGCTTTTGAGAATCGGCGAGGCTTGGAACAAGCCCGTGAACGGCGGAATGGGGTATCCTAGGAGAGCGCGCCCGTAGCTCAGCTGGATAGAGCGAATGCCTCCGGAGCATTAGGTCGGGAGTTCGAATCTCTCCGGGCGCACCATTCCATAATCCCCCTCACTCATGCAATCGATTTAGAATTCAGGGCTTCTCCCTGATTCCTAATTCTTGTTCCCGGCGCGTTCGCAATTCTTCCATGACGGACTGGATGAGGGCTTTGGCGCCTTCCATGCCGCTGAGAACGGCCTGGAGGTCGAGGGCGGGGACGCTGGGATTGCGGCTCGACGTGCAGTAGACGCCGTGCTGGCCGACCATGATGAGGGAGTCGGTAAGGAGGTCGAGGGCGACCGCGAGCCGGCCGCGCTCCGGGCCCATCATGAACTCGTGTTTTTCCAGGTCGGCGCGCTTCTCGTCGAAGATGCTCATAAGTAAAGCGTACCGGATGGGGAACTACCGGGGCTGAAGAGGACGCGGAAAAACGTGGATCCTGCCCTGGAGACTGTTCGAAAACCACCCTTCAACAGTTAAAGCCGTGCCATTTTGCTGGCTTTATGGCACGACTGAACAGCTTGCTAAAAAAATCCAAATCAGAACCCAGGCTGAACAAAACTTCGCCCGGCGGCTAAAGCCGCCATTCATTTTGCGACGCTTAGCGGCACGACTAAAGTCGTGCCCTTTCAAAACAGAGACTCGAGTTGAGTTTTCAGCAAGTCGGAAAGTCGTGCCCTTTCACAACCAGAGTTTTTCAGCAGCCTGTTAAAGCCCGAATATGGTTTTGGGGGTTTTGCGACGGGGGCGAACTCGTTCCGTGACGCTACTCGCTTTCTCATCCATCGAGCGAAAGATGTGCGATGAACGCGGGCACCTGCGACTATTCCGCCCTAACAAGTTAGGACAGAACTATGCCGCCCAACAGAGTTGGGCCGGTGCCCCGGGCACCGATGGAAGGGGGTATCTGGCATCCCCGGGGGCACCCAGACGGTGTGGTCAGAAGTCGAGCTTTTTCATGAAGTCGGCATCTTCGCGGAGTTCGGCCATGGGATCGCCCTGGAATTCCTCCTGCTCGATGAAGTAGTGCTTGATGCCGGTGGCGGCGCGGAGAATGGGCTTGTAGTCGATGCTGCCTTTGCCCATGGCCACGTTGCGCCATTTGCCGTCGGGGCCCTTGATGAGGTCCTTGATATGGAAGAGCGGAAAGCGCTCGGGCGATTTGCTCAGGTACTGGATGGGGTTGTGGCCCCCTGCTACGACCCAGCCGCAGTCCATTTCGAAGACGACAAGCCTGGGATCTGTACGTTTGAGCAGTTCGTCGAAGAAGACGATGCCGTTCTCGGTTCCGAACTCAATGGTGTGATTGTGGTAGCCGAAGGTCATTCCAGCGGCTTTCACTTTTTGGCCGATGGAGTTGAATTGATCGGCTACATAGCGCCAGTCGTCGAGATTCAATTCGCCGGTTCGTGACGGGTCGCGATGAACGCCGGCCCAGGAACAGATGATGTACTCGAGACCGAGAGCCTGGCTGTATTCGATGAGCTGGTTGAGTTTCGTTCTTAGTTCTGCGAGGGCGTGATGGGTGCTGACGCACTTGAGGCCGGCTTTCTGGAGGGCGTTGCCGAAGTCTGCGGCAGTTTTGTCGAAGTAGCCGGCGGCTTCGACTTCTTTGTATCCGGCAGCGGCGAGTTGGTCGAGTGTTCCCTGGAAGTTTTTGGGCAGGAAGTCTCTCACCGAATAGAGCTGCAGGCCGATGGGTTGCTTCAGCGTAGCTGCGGAGAGAGAATCGAGGCCAACGAGAGAAGTGGCGGCGAGTGCGCCGGATGTTTTGAGAAAGGCTCGACGAGAGCAGAATTTCATTTGATTGTTTGTCTCCGCAGTTGTCAGGACTTTATGGTTTGCGCAGCAGAATCCCAGGTTGCGGGGCTTTGTTGACGTAAGAATGGTTGGCCATGTGACAGGCGATGGCGGCGTGGTTGCCGAAGACTTCGTCTTCGACTACGTGTTCGCGAGTTTCGACGGCGCGAAGAAATGTAGAGATGTGCTCGGCAGTGTCATCGTAATCGCGCGGAGCGGAGAAAGTTTCGGTGAGCGGAAGGGTCGCCTGGGGCCCGGGGTGTGCGGCGTTCCACCCATCGTAGTACTTCTTACGGGCTTCGGCGGTCCAGCCGATGACGGAGTAGTACTCAGGCTGCGGCCGGGTGTCCTGCGGAGTGAAGGTGACGGAGTCTCCTTTGATGGTGAGCGTGCCCTCTTTGCCGTAGAGGGTGGTGTCTTCTCCCGTATCGTTGTTCTGATTGCAGCGCACATTGACGGCTACGCCCGAGTAATCGAAGAGCGTTACGAGAAGATCGGGATAGTCGCGACCGTCTTTGAAGTGTGTGAGGCCGCCGCTGGAGTAGGCGCGATTGGGTGCAGCGTTGATGCCGGTGATGCACTGGATGCCGGAGAGCAGGTGCACAAAAAGATCGCCGGCGAGGCCTTCGCCGTAGTCTGCGAAACAGCGCCACCGGAAGAATCGCTTTGCATCGAAGGGGCGATCGGGAGCATCGCGTAGCCATGTCTTCCAATCAATGGTGTCGGGGCCGGCGCCGGGGGCGATGGGATAGACCCATGCGCCAGAGTCGGAATTGCGATCCATGCTGGCAGTGATCAGGGTGACTTCGCCGAGGCGGCCGGACTTGTAGATTTCGGCGGCTTTTTTGAACACCACGCTGCTGACGCGCTGACTGCCGGCCTGGAAGATGCGTTTGTTTTCCTGAACGGCTTTGACCATGGCAAAGCCATCGGCGACGTTGTGCGACATTGGCTTTTCGCAGTAGACGTCTTTGCCCGCGGCGATGCAATCGAGAACGACGCGGCGGTGCTGGAAATCGGCCACGGCAACGATGACCGCCTCTACGTCTTTACGATCGAGGAGTTCGCGGTAGTCGCGGGTTGTGGGGACGTCGGAACCCCAGGCTTCGACGCCGGCTTTGCGATGCATGTCGTAGAGATCGGCGGTGCCGACGAGCTCAGCGTTGGGGACTTTACGCGCAGAGCGCAGAAGGTCGCAGCCGCGGATACCGGTGCCGATTGAAGCGAAGCGGATCTTTCGGCCGCTGGGGGCCGCCAGAACAGCGGGTTCGAGCAGAATCGATTTAGCAGCGGCACCTGCGGCGGCAGCAACGGTGCCGAGGCGAACGAACTCTCTGCGTGAAATAGGACCCATGCGAAGAAACCTTTCTCTTGCGTCGGTAATTTTCGTCCCTGGGGCGGCGGTGTGTCCACCGGCACGGGCCCGCAGCGAAGGCGATGTCATAGGATGCTTGAGATGATGCAAATCTTGGGACGGCAGGGTCGAGTGATGGCCATCGACAGGAGAGTTCGCGTGAACTTGAGGTTGATTGTTGCGTGGGTTGGAATGTGCAGCGCGGGAATTGCGACCTTGCAGGGAACGGCGCAGTCAGCGGGGAGCCGGGAGCGTGCGTCGAGTCCTGACTTAGGGCCGAGCGTGCTGGTGTTTGATCCGTCGATGGCGGCGACGGAGATCCAGGCGAAGATCGATAAGGTATATGCGGCCCAGCAGCACAGCGAATTCGGCAAGGAAAGGTACGCGCTGCTGTTCAAGCCCGGGGAGTATCACGTAGATGTGCCGGTAGGGTTCTACACGGAAGTGATTGGGCTGGGCGCAACGCCGGATGCGGTGCACATCGTCGGCAATGTGCACTCGGATGCGAGCCTGCTGAGGAACAATGCGACGTGTACTTTCTGGAGGTCGGTCGAAGGCTTCTCGGTGACTCCCACCGGCGGGACGATGCAGTGGGCAGTGTCGCAGGCGGCGCCGTTCCGGCGGATGCACGTGAAGGGCGATATCGTGCTGCACCAGAAGAGCGGCTGGGCGAGCGGCGGGTGGATGTCGGATTCGGTGGTGGATGGCAATGTGGGCGCGGGCCCGCAGCAGCAGTGGATTTCGCGGAACAGCGAGTGGGGAAGCTGGACGGGAGCGAACTGGAACATGGTGTTCGTTGGTGTGCCGCATCCGCCGCAGGGCGAGTGGCCGCGGCCTCCGTATACGAAGGTGGAGAAGACGCCGGTTGTCCGCGAGAAGCCGTTTCTGCAGGTGGATGGAAAAGGGAGCTGGTCGGTGCGGATGCCGGAGCTGCGGAAGGACAGCGCTGGGGTTACATGGCGTGGAGGATCGACGCCGGGACGGGATATTCCGCTGAGCAAGTTTTATATTGCGCAGGCTGGCAAGGACAGCGCGGCGAAGATGAATGAAGAACTAGCGAAGGGGAAGAACCTGCTGCTGACGCCGGGCATCTACGATCTGGATGAGCCAATCAAAGTCACGCGCGCGAATGCGGTAGTGATGGGAATGGGATTTGCGACGCTGCGGCCTGTGAATGGAACAGCGGCGCTGGCGGTTGCGGATGTGGACGGGATCGATGTCGCGGGAGTCCTCATTGACGCGGGCGAGAAGATCTCGCCGGTGCTGATGGAGGTTGGACGAGAGGGCAGTCGAGTTTCGCATGCGCGGAGTCCGATCTTTCTGCACGACGTGTTTTTCCGGGACGGCGGAGCGGCAGTAGGGCGGGCGAAGGTGAACCTCGAGGTCAATTCAAATGACACAGTCATCGATCACACGTGGATATGGCGCGCCGATCACGGTTCGGGCGTGGGATGGACGAGCAATCTGAGCGATAACGGGATGGTGGTGAACGGCGATAGCGTGACTGCGTACGGGTTGTTTGTGGAGCACCACGAACAGTTCCAGGTGCTGTGGAAGGGCGAGCACGGGCGGACGTACTTTTATCAGTCGGAGATTCCGTACGATCCGCCGGACCAGCAGAACTATACATCTGCACAGGGCGTGAATGGATGGGCGTCGTACAAGGTTGCGGATGGCGTGAACAATCATGAGGGTTGGGGGCTTGGGATTTACAGCGTTTTTCGGCATCCGAATGTGAATTTGACGCGGGCGATCGAGGTGCCGGTGAAGCCGGGAGTGCGGTTTCATCACATGATCACGGTGGCGCTGGATGACAAGGGCGAGATTTCGAATGTGATCGATGACAAGGGCGGGCCGACGCACCTGGCGCCGCACAGGGTTGATCCGAAGGTGGCGGAGTTTCCGCAATAGCGTTTGAATCGTGAGATGACGTCCGACGATCGGCATTGACGGCGGGCGTCGCGTGGGAGAATGGAGCAGTAGACATCATGAGCAACGAGAGCGTTCCCGAGCCAAATTCCACGCCAGAGACACCATCCACCAACAATGAGCCGATCATTGCGCCGGCAGGTCAAGACGCGGCAGAGCCTGCGAGCACGCCGCCGATTGAGAGTTTGGCAACTGCCGAAGACGCTGCGAAGACGCCGCCGGAACCCGCTGCCGAAAATGTTCCGGCGGAAGAACCGGCTGAGCCGCTCGAGGATTTTGCAAATATCCTCATGGATTTTGAGCGGAGCCATGCGCACAAGCCGTCAGGCGGCGCAAAGCAGCTTGAAGGAACAGTAATCTCGGTTTCTGCCGAGCAGGTCTTCATCGACATCGGGTACAAGATTGAAGGCGTGTTGCCGCGTTCCGCGTTCGGGAACAATGCAGAGGGTGTGAAGCCGGGAGACAAGGTTCTGGTTTCGATCAAGGGGCGGAACGAAGAGGGCTACTACGATCTGACGCGGTTCAAGGTCGCGCAGCCGCACGACTGGACGGCTCTGGAAGAGGCTTTCAAGCAGAAAACGGCTGTGGTCGGCACGGTGACTGGGGTGGTGAAAGGCGGACTGAGCGTGGATGTCGGCGTGCGGGCTTTCATGCCGGCTAGCCGGAGCGGAACGCGGGATGCGGCGGAGTTGGAGCAGCTGGTCGGGACAGAGATTACCTGCCAGATTACGAAGCTCGATGTAACGGATGAAAACGTTGTGGTGGACCGGCGCGTGGTGCTGGAGGAGCAGGCTCGTGCTGCGCAGGAAGGGCGGCTGGCGGTGCTGGAGCCGGGCGAAGTACTGGAAGGTACAGTGCGGAGTCTGATGCCGTATGGAGCGTTCGTGGATCTTGGAGGATTCGATGGATTGCTCCACGTGAGCGACATCTCCTGGAATCGCGTAAGCAAGCCGGAGGATGTGCTGTCAGCCGGACAAAAGGTCCGTGTACGCATTCTCAAAATCGATCCGGAGACGAAGAAGATTTCGCTAGGGCTGAAGCAGCTAGAGCCAGAGCCGTGGGAGACTGCGCCATCGAAATACCAGGCTGGACAGCGGGTAACGGGAGCTGTCACGCGGTTAGCCGATTTCGGTGCGTTTGTGGAAATTGAGCCGGGAGTAGAGGGTCTGATTCACATTTCGGAGATGTCGTGGGGCAAGAAGGTGCGACATCCGTCGGACGTGGTGAAGGAAGGGGACCGGGTTGACGCGGTGATTCTCGGAATCAAGCCTGAGGAGAAGCGGATTTCGCTTGGCCTGAAGCAAACCCTTGCAGACCCGTGGTCGGATGCGACGCAGCGTTTCCCTGTGGGAGCGCAGGTCGAGGGGCCGGTCACCAAAATTATGCCGTTTGGCGCATTCGTGCAGATTGCAGAAGGTGTCGAGGGGCTGGTGCATGTGAGCGAGATCAGCGCGGAGAAGCGCATTCATCATCCGCAGGATGTACTGCGCGTTGGACAGGTGGTGAAGGCGCAGGTGCTGGGGATTGCGCCGGAGAAGCGGCAGATCAAGCTGAGCATGAAGCAACTGGTGCCGACCAGCATCGACGAATACATTGCCGAGCACGAGGCGGGAGATGTTGTGTCGGGGCGTGTGGTTGAGGAATCGGCTGGAGGAGCTTCGGTTGAGTTGGGTGAAAATATCTTTGCGATGTGCCGTCCCAGCAAGGTAGGTCAGGCGGAAGCAGAGGCGTCGACCCAGAGCGGAAAGGCCGATCTGTCGTCGCTGAGCTCGATGCTGTCGGCACGTTGGAAGGGAAGTACGCCGGCGCCTTCAGCAGGTCCTGAGCCACTGAAAGCGGGGCAGATTCGCAGCTTCAAGATCACGAAGCTCGATGCGGGTTCTAAGTCGATCGAAGTGCAGGTGGCCTAAGGTCGCGTCGTCTCGCTACAGGAAAACTTCATCGATGAAGCACCAGCGCCAGTCTTCGCCTTTCTCTGCGGAGCGAATGAGCGGGTGCTGCGTGGCATGGAAGTGGGCTCGTGCATGGCGATTCTTCGATGAGTCGCAGCAGCCTACGTGGCCGCACTCAAGACACATGCGCAGATGAACCCAGGTGTCGCCCATCTTCAGGCACTCTTCACAGCCGGTGGAGTGGGGTTTGACGTTCTTAGCGTGTTCTTTGATGTGGGTACATTGAGCGGGCATGTGTCGGCCTCCTGGGAAGGACTTCAGACAGTGTACTGTTTCGCGAGCGTTGAGAAATCCTGAAGCTGAGTCGCAATCCAGGCGTCATCACGGCCAAGCTCCCTCGCCAGCAGGTGCGCGACTGGTTCGGCCATTTGCATGGCTGCATGGGCGTTGAGAAAGAGAGCGCGGGTATGGCGGGCGAGAACATCTTCGACGCTTCGGGCCATTTCTGCGCGGGCAGCCCAGATGATTTCGGCCCCGATGTAGGGGAGTGCCGGATGAAGGGGCTTCGCGAGGTCGGGGTTCTGCAGCGCGATTGAGCGGATCTGTGCCGCGTCGGAGCCATAGACTTCAAGCGGGTCTTCATCATCACGGGCAGCAGCTGGCCCTTCATAGCCGTGAATCTTGAGGTTCTTCGTCTTGCATGGCTCGTCGCGAAGCCGTCCCAAAGTGATGGCGTGATCGACGGTATCCTCTGCCATGTGGCGGTAGGTCGTCCATTTGCCGCCGGTGATGGTGAGCAGGCCGGAGGTATCTACGTGAATGGTGTGATCGCGTGAAATGGCGGCGGTGGCTCCGGACGCGCCGCCGGATTTCACGAGCGGCCGCAGGCCAACGTAGACGGCGAGAACGTCGGACCGGCTTGGAGGACGGGTGAGATAGCGGCCGGCAGTTTCGAGAATGAACTGGATTTCCTCGTCGAGGGGTTTTGGTTCGAGGCTTGGTCCGTCGACAGGGGTGTCGGTAGTGCCGGCTACCGCGTGGCCGTGCCAGGGAATCACGAAGAGGACGCGGCCATCGCTGGTGCGGGGAACCATGAGAGCGGTGTCGCCTTTGAGGAAGGAGCGATTGAAGACGAGGTGAATGCCCTGGCTGGTGACCATCAGCGGTTCGGTGGCGGGATCGGCCATGCGCCGAATCTCGTCAGTGAAGACGCCGGTGGCATTGATTACTACTTTGGCATTGATGGTGAAGGCTTCGCCCGATTCGTCGTCGCGGGCAATGAGTCCGTTAACATAACCCTCTTCGTCGCGCAACAAACCGGTTGCAGGACAGTAGTTGACGACTGTGGCGCCCTGGTCCGCTGCGGTCATGGCGAGATGGATGAGAAGACGCGAATCATCGAATTGACCGTCGTAGTAGACGACGCCGCCGCGCAACTCTTCGGGCTCGAGTGCGGGCAGGCGTTGGAGGGTCTCTTCCTTGGTGAGAACCTTTGAGGGACCGAAGCCGTATTTTCCGGCGAGCAGGTCGTAGAGTTTGAGGCCGATGCCGTAGAAGGGCGCCTCCCACCAGGAGTAGTTGGGAACGACGAAGGCGAGGTCCTTAACCAGATGGGGAGCGTTCTGGCGAAGCAGGCCGCGTTCTTTGAGCGCGGACATGACAAGGGGAATATTCCCCTGCTCGAGGTAGCGTACGCCGCCGTGCACAAGCTTGGTGCTGCGGCTGCTGGTGCCTTTGCCAAAATCGTGCGCCTCGACAAGTACGACGTCGAAGCCGCGTGCTGCGGCATCGACGGCGACGCCCATGCCGGTAGCTCCGCCGCCGATTACGGCGATGTCCCAGGGCTCGCTTCGCTCAGAGCGCTCGCGAATCCGGCGCAGCATTTCTTCCCTGCGCATTTTGTCTCCTAACCTTCGACCCAGTTTTTGGAGCGCTCGACGGCGCGCTGCCATCGCAAACGCAGACTGTTGCGTTTCTCCTGATCCATGCGTGGTTCGAAGCGCACGTCACCTTGCCGCCTCGACTGCAATTCCTGCGGGCTCGGCCAAACACCGGCGGCAAGGCCGGCAAGATATGCTGCTCCGAGTGCGGTGGTTTCTGTTACGCGGGGACGGACGACGGGCACTCCGAGAAGATCTGCCTGGAACTGCATCATCAGATCGTTCACTGCAGCGCCTCCGTCGACACGAAGCGCGTTAAGCGGCGTACCGGTTTCGCTTTGGACTGCGTCGAGAACATCGGCGACCTGGAAGGCGATGCTTTCAAGCGCGGCGCGGGCGATGTGTCCGGGTTTGGTGTCGCGACGGAGTCCGATGATAAGGCCGCCTGCGTGCGGATCCCAGTGAGGTGCGCCGAGGCCGACGAAGGCCGGGACGAAGACGAGGCCGCCGGCGTCAGGCACGCCGGCGGCGAGTGCCTCGACTTCAGCGGAGGAGCCAATGAGACGAAGGTTGTCGCGGAGCCACTGCACGACCGCACCGCCGATGAAGATGCTGCCTTCAAGGGCGTATTCGAGGCGCTTCTGCGCGCTGGCAGCGATGGTGGTGATGAGCTTGTGTTTCGAACGAATGAACTGTGTACCGATGTTCTGGAGGAGAAAGCATCCGGTGCCGTAGGTGTTCTTGGCTTGGCCGGGATTCCAGCAGAGTTGGCCGAAGAGCGCGGCCTGCTGATCGCCCGCGATGCCGGCGATAGTGATTCCGCTCAGGCCAAGTGTTGTGGTTACGTCGCCCACAGTCTGGCTGGACCAGACGACTTCGGGCAGCATGCTTTCGGGAATGTCGAAAATGCGCAGGAGTTCCGAATCCCACTTGCCTTCGACAATGTTGTACAGCAGAGTTCGGGAAGCGTTCGTAACGTCGGTGACGTGACGCATGCTGCTGGTCAGGTGCCAGATCAGCCAGCAGTCGACGGTGCCAAAGGCGAGTTCGCCGCGTTGCGCTTTTTCTCTCGCGCCCGGCACGTTGTCGAGAATCCAGCGCACCTTGGTGGCGGAAAAATATGGATCGAGCACGAGTCCGGTTTTGGACGAGACGGTGTCGCCCAGGCCGCTCTGCTCAAGTGACGCGCACATTGCGGCGGTGCGACGATCTTGCCATACGATGGCCGGATGGATTGGCTTCCCGGTGGAGCGCTCCCACACGATGACGGTTTCGCGCTGGTTGGTAATGCCGATGGCGGCGATGTCACGAGGACGGGCGCCGACTTTTCCGAGTACCTCGACGCCGCAGGAAATCTGGCTGGTGAGGATTTCGGTCGGATCGTGCTCGACCCATCCAGCTTGCGGATAGTACTGCTGGAACTCGTGCTGCGCGACTGCGGCGATGCTGCCGGATTCGTCAAAGAGGATGGCACGGGAACTGGTGGTTCCCTGGTCCAGTGCGAGTACGTAGGCCATGAGAGGGGCGTCTTCCTTCGACCCAAGTCAAACACGCAGGCCCGTGGCGCTGCAAGCGTTTACATCTTGAATAGATGATTGCAGCAGGAGTTCGATGGCTTACGGGATGTAGAGGTCGACGTAGTCGTTGACGGGCATGTTTTCGAGGACGGAACGATCCATGGATGCGTCCAGGATTCGCTGCTGCTGATCTGATGCGAATCGGCTTGCGAGGTTGCGCTTGAACTTGTCAATCAGCAACGGGATGCCTTCCTTGCGGCGGCGCTTATGGCCAATGGGGTATTCGACTGTTTCTTCGAGGACCGAGCCGTCTTCAAGCTTCATGCTGAGCGAGTTGGCGATGGAGCGCTTTTCGGGATCGTGGTAGTCGCGCGTGAATTGAGGTTCTTCGACGCAGGTGATGAGATCGCGCAGATGGTCGATGCGCTTGCCCCAGACCGGATCGAGTGCGACGGCATCTTCGTAGTCGGAGGCGGTGAGACGACCGAAGATGAGCGGCACGGCAATCATGTACTGGATGCAGTGGTCGCGGTCTGCAGGATTGGAGAGCGGACCTTTCTTATCGATGATGCGAAGGCAGGCTTCGTGTGTGCGGACGGTGATGGATTTGATCGCGGACGCGTTGAGGCCGCGATGGGCAAGCACGGTATGAAGCTTCAATGCGGCTTCAACGGCGGTCTGGGAGTGGAATTCTGCCGGGTAGCTGATTTTGAAGAGCACGTTCTCCATGACGTAGCTGGCATATGGGCGCTGGAACTTGAACTCCTGTCCGCGAAAGGAGACGTCGTAAAAGCCCCAGGTTTTCGCTGTCAGCACGGAGGGATAGCCCATTTCGCCTGCCTTGGCCATCAAAGCGAGCCGCACTGCGCGGCTGGTGGCGTCGCCTGCGGCCCAGCTTTTGCGCGAGCCGGTGTTGGGGGCGTGGCGATAGGTGCGCAGGCTCTGGCCATCGACCCATGCGAGGGAGATGGCATTGATGGTCTGCTCGCGGGATAGGCCGAGCAGCGAGCAGACGACCGCGGTCGAAGCTACTTTGACCAGGACCACGTGATCGAGGCCAACCTTGTTGAAGGAGTTCTCGAGAGCGATGCAGCCCTGAATCTCATGGGCCTTGATCATCGCGGTAAGGACGTCACGCATGGTCAGGAGCGGTTTGCCTTCGACTGCGCCGGAACGGCAGAGCCAGTCGGCGACGGCGAGGATGCCGCCAAGATTGTCGGATGGGTGGCCCCACTCGGCTGCGAGCCAGGTGTCGTTGTAGTCGAGCCATCGAATGATTGCGCCGATGTTGAATGCGGCCTGAACGGGATCGAGGTGATAGCTGGTGCCGGGTACGCGCGCGCCATGCGGGACGACGGTGCCGGGAACGATGGGGCCGAGGAGTTTTGTGCAGGCGGGGTATTCGAGAGCTTCTAGACCGCAGCCCAGAGTATCGAGAAGGCAGTAGCGGGCTGTTTCGAAGGCGAGATCGCTGTCGATCTGGTAGCCGAGCGCGTAGTCGGCGATGTCGGTGATGACTTTGTCTGGTGCGGGGCGCTCGTTGCTGATATGAGATGACAACGGAGTCTCTCCAGGTTCGAGTGGAGTGCTAGCTGCGCTGATCAATGGGAACGAAGGCCTTCGGTTCCGGGCCGGTGTAGTTTGCGGAGGGACGGATGATCTTGCCGTCCTGGCGCTGTTCGATGACGTGGGCGCACCATCCGGCGGTTCTGGCAATGACGAAGAGGGGCGTGAAGAGGTCTACGGGAATTCCCATCAGGTCGTAAGCAACGGCGCTATACCAGTCGAGGTTGGGGAACATGCGCTTGGCGTCGTGCATTGTGGTTTCAATGCGCTCGGCGACGTTGAAGAGCCGCATGTCGCCCGCAGCGGCGGAAAGCTTGCGCGCTACTTCCTTGATGATGTCGCTGCGAGGATCGCTGATGGTGTAGACGGGATGGCCGAATCCGATGATGACTTCACGTTCGCCAACACGCCAGCGCATATCGGCTTCGGCTTCGTCGGGACGGTGATAGCGCTTCTGGATTTCGAGGGCGACTTCGTTGGCGCCTCCGTGCTTGGGTCCCTTCAGCGCGCCAATCGCGCCGGCGATGCACGAGTAGATGTCGGATCCGGTGCCGGCGATGACACGTGCAGTGAAGGTGGAGGCATTGAATTCGTGCTCGGCGTAGAGGATGAGGGAGGTCTGCATCGCCTGAATCCATTCAGGGCTGGGTGCAGAGCCGTGCAGGAGGTGCAGGAAATGAGCGGCGATGGAGTCCTCGAAACGCTCGACCTCAATGCGTCGGCCATTGCGGGCGTAGTGGTGCCAATAGATGAGCATGGAGCCCAGCGAAGCGAGAAGGGCATCGGCGATTTTGCGTGCGCCGGATTCTTTGTGGGCTTCTCCTTCGGGCAGAACGCAACCAAGCACCGACACGCCGGTACGCAGGACGTCCATGGGATGCGTGGAGGGAGGGAGCAACTCAAGGGCCTGCTTCACGGCGGCAGGGAGGCTGCGCAATGGGCGAAGGCTGGCCTTGTACCCGGCGAGTTCGGCGGGTGTCGGCAGCTTGCCATGAATCAGGAGATAGGCGACTTCCTCGAATTCGCAACGTGTGGCGAGATCGTGGATGTCGTACCCGCGATAGTGCAGGTCGTTGCCGGTGTGACCGACGGTGCACAGAGCCGTAGAACCGGCCGGTGTGCCGGAGAGCGCGACGGATTTTTTGGGCTTGAACGCCGCAGGTGTAGAGGTGACTTCGTTGCTCATTACGACCCCCGCAGAGCTGAAGCTATCGGATCAGCGGCGGGGGTGTCTACCTGGGGTCCTTGTTCTTGGCGAAGAGGGCGTCGAGCTTGTCCTCGTATGCGTGGTAGTCGAGGTATTTGTACAAGTCGGCGCGGGTCTGCATCTGCGGAATGAGGTGTTTCTGCGTGCCTTCGGTTCGGATTGTCTGGTAGACCTGGAGGGCGGCGGCATTCATGGCGCGATAGGCGGCACAGCAATAGAGGATGATGTCGACGCCTGCGCGGGCGAGTTCGTCGCGCGACCACAAAGGGGTTTGGCCGAACTCGGTGATGTTGGCGAGGAGGGGGACGCCGACAGCGCCGCGGAATTTCGTGTACTGGTCTAGTTCTGTGACGGCTTCGGCGAAGATCATGTCGGCGCCGGCGGCCACGTAGGCCTGGGCGCGTTCGATGGCGGCCTGAAGGCCTTCGCCAGCAAGGGCGTCGGTGCGGGCCATCAGCACGAATTGGTCGTCAGTTCGGGCGTCGACCGCGGCTTTAATGCGGTCTACCATCTCTTCGGCGGGAACGAGTTCCTTGCCGGGGCGGTGGCCGCATCGCTTTGCGCCAACCTGGTCTTCAATGTGTATGGCGGCGGCTCCGGCCTTGATCATGGAGCGGAGGGTGCGGGCGATGTTGAAGGCGCTGCCCCAGCCCGTGTCGATGTCGACAAGGAGCGGCAGGGTGGTCGCGTCGGTGATGCGGCGAACATCTGTGAGGACGTCTTCCATGGTGCTGATGCCGAGGTCGGGCATGCCGAGGGAGTTGGCCGCTACGCCGCCGCCCGAAAGATAGAGGGCGCGGAAGCCGGACGCTTCGGCCATGCGCGCGGTGTAGGCGTTGATGGCGCCAACTACCTGAAGCGGCTTTTCTTCGGCGGCTGCGGCGCGGAAGCGGGCGCCGGGCGATTGCCGGATTTGTTGACCTGCCATGGCTGATCCTTCTTAGGTTTTCGGGCTTCGGTTTTCCGGGCTTCGGTTCTTTCGGGCCTTGGTTCTTCCGGGGGCATCATACCAGCTTAGTGCTGCAGTGGAATGAGGTCGGCTTGTTTGCGAGCGTGAGCCCACGGTGCGACAATCAATGCCGTTGCGGCCGCAGTTCCCATTGCCGCTGCTGGAGGAGAATCAAACCATGAAGCATCTTCTTGTTTGTGCCGGACTCGTATTTGCAGCTACCACCGTGCTTGCTCAACAGAAGGCCCCCGCCAGCCCGCCTGAGAAGGCCACAGGAACCATCGGCGGACATGAAATCAGCATCAGCTATTCGTCGCCCGGGGTGAAGGGACGCGAGGGCAAGATTTTCACCAAGGATGGCCTGATCAGCCACAACCCTCATTATCCGGTGTGGCGAGCCGGAGCGAATGGGGCGACAACGCTTGAAACCGCAGGTGATCTGATGATCGGCGATGTGCACGTTCCGGCGGGAAAATACACGCTTTTCGTCGACATCTCCGATCCCGACCAGTGGACGCTGATCGTAAACAAGAAGACCGGTGAATGGGGACTTGCTTATGACGGGTCCCAGGATCTTGGCAAGACGAAGATGCAGATGAGCAAGCCTTCTTCAATGGTCGAGAATCTTAAATGGGATATCAAGGGCGACGGTGGCAAGGGAACGATCACGCTGGCTTGGGAAGACCACGAAGCATCGGTTCCGGTGATGGCGCACAAGTAAACCGGGCATTGAACGGCAGGGTGGAGGGAGATCTACCCTGCCGTTAGAATAGAAAGAAGAGATCTGATCGCGTCGGGAGAGTAGAAGAGCCTTGCCCCTGTATCCATACCGCTGCACGACGTGCGGCCACCGGTTTGAAAAGATTCAGAACTTCTCAGCTGAGCCGGAGAAGATTTGTCCGAAGTGTGGCAACGAGACGTTGGTGCGTCCACTGACGGCTCCGCGTTTCAACTTCAAGGGCGCCGGCTGGTACATCAACGACTACGCCCCGAAAAGCTCGGAAGGCTCGTCGGACTCGTCGAGTGAATCGAAGCCTTCGGAGAGCAAAGAAGCCGCCAAGACGAGCGATTCGAGCAGCGGGACCGGCACCTCATCGACGCCCGCTGCCCCGGCACCTTCGTCTTCGTCTTCGTCTTCGTCTACGTCTACGCCGAAGAGCTCAGAGAGCAGCTAGGCCCTTGTTTCCGCACGTAAGGTAGGGCTGTAGATGCCGCTTCTCGAACCCATTCCGTCGCCAATTGAGAACGCCGATACGCTGGCTCTTGAGTGGGAGCCATTGCTGGTCTTTGTCTCCGGATATGCGTCTTCCGTTGTTGGACGGGTAGCAATTCTCGGCCTCCGGCCTTCGACAGATGAAGAGTGGATGAGTCGCCAGCACCAGCTGTGGAGCGAGGTCCGGTTATTGCTTCAGGAGCAGGTGTCGATTCCGCTGGGAGGTTTGCTCGATCCGACGCAGCTGGCGGCAAAAGCGCAGATTCCGGGCGCGGCGCTTGAAGCGGCTGAGCTGCAGTCTGTAGCGCGACTGGCCCATGACGTTGGAGCGTGGCAGGCATTGTTGCGGGAACCACCTGCGCGACTCGCTGATAAATTGCCGGGATTGATGGAACTCTCATCGCCGCTTGCCGGGTCTTCGTTGAAGCCGCTGGCTGAGTCGATTGAACGCAAGATCATGCCTGACGGGACGCTGGCGGACGATGCGTCTCCTGAATTAAACCGTATCCGGCGCGAACAGGAACGGCAGCAGAGAGCGATCGAAGAGTCGTTGCGTTCTGCGCTACGAAGGCTCTCGGGCGAAGGGTCGACACAAGAGGACCTGATCACGATTCGGGGAGATCGGTTCGTGATTCCGGTGCGGAGCGAACTCAAGCGACGCGTCTCGGGTGTGGTGCATGGGGCCAGCTCGTCAGGGCAGACGGTGTATGTGGAACCGCTAGAGACCATCGAGCAGAACAATGAGCTGGTCCGGCTGATTGAGGAAGAGCAGGCGGAGATCCACAGGATCTTTGTCTCTCTTACGCGGCAGGTTGGTGGATACGCGCAGGCATTGGTTGAGGGCGCCCGAGTTCTTGCGATTGTGGACACGATGGTGGCTCGCGCACGGTTTGCGCGCGACTATGAGTGCGTCGAGCCGACGTTCGGGCCCGGTCGGCTGTATCTCGAACAGGCACGGCATCCGTTGCTGGAAAGGCATTTGCGAGGTACGGGCGGCGGTATCGTTCCCTTGTCGCTGGAGCTGACTGCGGATGCGAGGCAACTAATCATCAGCGGACCGAATACGGGCGGAAAGACAGTTACTCTGAAAACCACGGCGCTGCTGGCAATGATGGCTCAGGCGGGATTGCCGGTTCCGGCTGCGCGCGCGGAGTTTCCGGTCTTCACGGCGTTTCTTGCTGACATTGGAGATGCGCAGTCGATTGAGGCAGAGCTGTCGACGTTCTCCGCGCATATCGTGAATTTGAACCGGCTCTCCCGGCTGGCGGATTCACGAGCCCTGGTGTTGCTGGATGAGCTTGGCTCGGCTACCGATCCCGAGGAGGGAGCTGCGCTGGCGGTTGCGGTTGCGGCGAATTTTCTGGAATGCCGCGCATGGACGCTGATCTCTACGCATCACACTTCGCTCAAGGTGTACGGGGCGAACACGCCGGGCGTGTTGAATGCGGCAGCCGGTGTTGATGAAGTGACGCTGGTGCCAAATTATCAGTTGCGTCTCGGTGTGCCTGGTGCTTCGGCCGGCATTCAGACAGCGGAGCGATTAGGCCTGGATCGCAGGATCGTTGCGGGAGCGCGAGAACGGCTGGGATCGCAACAGGTGGACATCGCACGCTTCCTCGATCGGCTGCATAAGGAACTCACGCAGCTTGAGGACGACCGGAAGGCAGCGCGAGAGCAGCAGTACGCTCTGAACCAGGAGCGCAAGAGGCTGGAGCGTGAAGGCGATGTCGAGATCAGAAATCGCACGCGCGAACTGGAACAGAAGCTCGCTTCGTTGATGAAGGAATTTGAGTTCCAGATGCGGGAGAATGTGCGGGCGGTCGAGGATCGGGCAGCGCAGCAAAAGTTGTCGAAAGAAGCAGAGCGCCGCATCACACGGTTGCGGCGGGAGTTTCAGGAGAGTTTCAACCAGACGGTTGTCGCTCATCGCACAGGTGCGGATGCGGGGGATGTGAATGCGCAACCGCATGTGGTTCGTCATGTGGCTGCAGGCGACCAGGTGCGGCTTAAGTCGATGGGGAAGATCGCGGTTGTGCAGCGAGAGGTCGAGAAGGACCTGTTTGAAGTGGCCCTGGGTCCGATCAAGATGCGCGTAAAGCGAGACGACATTGCCGAGGTTGTGAAGTCCGCAGCGCAACAGGCAGAACGGCAAGATCCGCTGGCGGCTGCGCGCAAACAGAAGGGCGTGCATATTTCAGTGAGCAGCGCGAACACCGATGATATGCGGATGGAGATCAACCTGATCGGGCGCACGGTGGACGAAGCGACGGAGGAATTGGAGAAGTATCTCGATCGAGCGTTTCTCGCGGGGCTGCCGCGCGTTCGAGTGATTCATGGTCATGGCGCCGGCATCCTGCGACGCGGCGTTCGCGAATTTCTCAAGTCGCACCCGCACGTGGCGGGAATCGCTGAGGCCGCTCAGAACGAAGGCGGGCAGGGTGCTACGCTGGTCGAGCTTCGCCAGTAATTCCGTGCAGCATTGTGAGGCCGATGTCGCGCGATTCTAAGGAGGGCGTCTTGGCAGAAGATCTGATCTTCCTGGATCAGCCTCCACTTCTCTTTACGACGATGAAGTTTATGATGCGCCACCGCATCCGGGGCGCCTGGCGGTTATTTGAGTTCTTAAAGAAGCGTGGGTATTTCCTCAGGAAGGTAATTCGGTATGAAATTGGAAGGGGAATCTCTGTGCACGTTCCGATCTTCCGGCCGGAACGGCGGTGGGATCGATTCGACCTGGTGCACTATGAGCCGGAACTGATCGACAGGCTCGTTGGGGAGGCCGAAGACAGCGACGCACCGCTGACGATTATCGATTGTGGCGCGGACCTCGGCCTGGTCTCGATGCTCTTGACGGCTCGTTTGGCGCGCGTTTCACGGGTGATTGCCTTTGAGCCCAGCGAGGACGAAATTCCGCTGCTGCGGATGAATCTTGCTGGACTTCCGGTTGCGAACGAGGTGATTCAAGCGGCAGTGAGTGACTACGCCGGACGGGGAGAATTGCGGCGCCCGGCATATGACGCCTACAACCAGGCTCGTTATGTTAAACACGCGGCTGATGGCGGATTTGAGGTCCTCACGCTGGACTCACTCGAATTACCGGCGCAGGATCTGCTCATCAAGATCGATGTTGAGGGTGGCGAGCAGGCGGTTGTCCGCGGAGCGAGGAACACTATCGCCAAAGCCACGCGCGTGATTGTTGCCACGGAGGCTCATCCGCTGGTGGCAGCGAGAACGGGTATCGATCCGGTATCGGTCTTGCAGGAGCTGGCGGCAATCCGTCCGTTTCGTTTCACCGTGTGTGAGACGGGGCAATCGGATCTGGACTTGTCGAGGCCGTTCTTTGAGCAGCTTCCGGAGAAGTTTTACAACTGCAACGTGGTTGGTGTTTCTGTCTGATGGAAAACCCGGCGGCGGCGGATTCGATCAGGCGGTGCCGTTGCGCTGGATCGAATTTACTTCGGGTGTGATCCAACTCTCGCCTTCTGCCAATGCTTCGATACGATCGCTGACGCCTGCGCTGGCTGCGGCTTGAAGCAGCCGGGGGAGCGGCTCATCCATCGGCTCGCGACCGAGGCGGAACGTGCCGTAGTGCATGGGAATCATGACGTCTGCCTGCAAGTCCAGAAAGGCCCGGAGAGCCTCTTCGGGGCTGGTGTGGACGGCGCGGTAGCTATCAGGGAAGTAGGCGCCGATGGGGAGCAGGGCAACGTCGGGGTGGAGGCGGCGTGCGATCTCGGCAAAGCCGTTGAAGTATGCCGTGTCGCCGGAGTGATAGATCGTCGGACCGGATGTGGATGCGATCACATAGCCCCCGAAGCCGCGATGCGTGTCGTTGAACATGCGCGCGCCCCAATGGCGAGCAGGCGTTGCGGTGACTGTGATGGTCGCCGACGCGGTTTGCGCGGCGAGCGAGCTTTGCCGCCCGATCTCGATTGAATGGGTTCGATGGCGTTCAGGCTTGCGAAGACCCGCGAGCTGTAGGGATTGCCACCACTCAAGAGTTTCGATACGAGAGAAGCCGAGGTCCTGCACGAGGTCTTCAACGCCTTTGGGAACGACGACGACGGGAGCCGACAACCCACGGCGGCGCATGGCTCGTGTCATGGCGCGGAGTGAGGGGCGATTCAGGTGATCCATGTGAGCGTGGGTCAGCAAGACGGCGTCGATGGGGGGAAGATCGGCAATGCGAAGGCCGGGACGTCGCTGCCGCCGGAGCACGATGAGCCGCGTGGCAAAGACGGGATCGATGAGGAGGGCCTGGCCGGCGGTTTGAATCAGAAAAGAAGAATGGCCAATGAAGGTGATGGATGTCTCGGACGGGCTAACTTGGGAAGGCTTGGATGGAGCGCCGGCGAGCGGCCGGGCGTGGCTCTCGCGTACCAGACGCCAGAGCTGGCCTATTTTTGTCATCCAGAACGGGACTCCTAGAGTCATTTGCACCTGGAATATAGATGTCGAGCGGCCAAAAAAGACGCGGAGCCGCAGCTTCCGGCGGAATTTGGTGTCTAAATCAATAACGAGATGAAGATGCAGATTCGAAGATTTGGTGGGATTCGGCACTTGTTGTTTGTGGCCTTGGGTCTGGCGATGGTTTCGGCGGGAGCGCGGGGCCAGTCGGGTGATTTTGTTGTGAGCAAGAACGGGAAGCCTGTGGGAACGGCCAGATTCAGCGTTGGTCCGAGTCAGGCCGGCTTCGATTCGACATCGACGGTGCGGGTGGATATGCAGGGACTGAACTATGCGCTGTCGAAGACGGAGGAGCTGTCTGCAGCGAGAGGCCTGGTTCACGTACAACTAAGCGCCAGGGTCAACAGCTCGGCTGTGAATGTGACGGCTAAGCCGGACGGTGCCCAACTGCTCGTGAACATTTCAGCGAATGGGCGGAGCACAACAACACGGCTGGCCGCGCACAGCCAGGCGGTATTCATGGCCGACTTCGATCCAGGAGCGCTTGAGACGCTGCTGGCGATTGCGGGCAGGAGCAATAATCGCGACCTGTGGGCGATCGTTCCGAAGCAAGCGGGCTCGGTTCAAGCGGTGCAACTGGCGACCTATCCAGATGAACAAGGCACGTTGAACGGGAATGAGATCACCGTGCATCACCTGGTAGCGACGATTGCCGGCGCGAGCACGGATCTTTTCTCTGGAGCCGAGAGTCAGTTGCTGCAGGCGGAACTGCCGCAGGACGGATTCGCACTGGTGCGCAAGGGGTTTGTGTTGAAGCCACCGACAAAAGCGCCGGCACCTCCTCCTGCGCTGCAATCGAGTCCTCAACAGGCGACGCCACCGCAGTAGCCGTTCACTAGACTGAGTGGCCGGCGGCAACGGCGGAGGCCCAGGCCCACTGAAAGTTGAAGCCGCCGAGATGGCCGGTGACGTCGACGGCTTCTCCTATGAAGAAGAGGCCGGATACGGTTCGCGTTTCCATGGTTCGGGAGTTGAGCCCCGAGGTATCGACGCCGCCTGCTGTGACTTCCGCTTTTTCAAATCCTTCTGTGCCGGAGGGGTGGAAGGGCCAGTGATGCAGAGCGCGGTCGGCAGATTCGAGGATCGAGTTCGTCCAGCCTTGCGGAGTGGCGATAGGTGCAAGGTGAGCCGCGAGGCGGTGGGGCAGCACCGACTGCAGTGCGTGCCGAAAGCCGAGGGAATCGCGGCGGGATCCATGCTCGAGCAGGGGACTGAGAAGGTGCTTTACTTCTGGCGCGAAGTCGACGTTGATTGACTCTCCAGACTGCCAGTAAGAGGAGGCCTGGAGTACGGCGGGACCGCTGAGCCCGCGGTGAGTGAAGAGCAGTTTCTCGCGAAAAGCGGGGCCTCTGGCAGCTTGAGCCGTTACGTCAAGAGATACACCGGTGAGTTCGGTCCAACTCTTTTCGGGGCCGCTGAGCAGGAGCGGAACGAGGGCGGGTCGAGGCTCGACGATCTGGAGCCCGAATTTACGCGCGAGATCGTAGGCGAGGCCGGTTGCGGCCATCTTTGGAATCGACAGGCCGCCGGTGGCGACGACCAGTGCGCTCGATTTGAAATCACCGGCAGTGGAACGAATGTGGAACCCTCCAGAGGTGCGCTCGACGGCTATGTTGCGGGCCTGGAGAACAAGTTCTACGCGGGCTCGTTCGCACTCGACCTGGAGCATGTCGAGGATCTGGCGGGCGGAGTGATCGCAGAAGAGCTGGCCCAATGTTTTTTCGTGCCACTTGATTCCGTAGCCCTCGACAAGTTCGAGGAAGTGCTGAGGCTGATAGAGAGCCAGGGCCGATTTGGCGAAGTGCGGATTCGCGGAGATGAAGTTTTCCGGAGTGCAATGAATATTGGTGAAGTTGCAGCGGCCGCCACCAGAGATGAGGATCTTGCGGCCGGGTTGGGGATTGTGTTCGAGGAGGAGGACGCGCCGTTTGCGCTGACCGGCGGTGGCTGCGCACATGAGACCGGCGGCGCCAGCGCCAAGGATGATGACGTCGAATTCACGAGGTGTGGCAGGCACTGTATCGATTGTCGCCGAATGCGCGTGATGACAGGTCTATGCGTGGGCTGACTGCACAGGATATTACCTGGCGACGTTCCTCTGTTCGTAGATTGCGGCAACGCGGTCAGTAGCTTCGACCAGGCTGACTTTCTGCGTGGCTCAGATGAGATGGATGGCGTCGATCCTGCGGCCTTGCTGAAGAAGAGAGCGGATTGAGGCTTCATGATCGATAGCACCGCCATGCGCGGGGTTTGATCCAGCGCCTGCTTGAGCGAGTTCCGGGTGCACGAAATCGAGGATTTCCTGCTTCAGCTTCTCGTATTTTGCTGATCTCCAGCGTAGCTGTCAGACATAGGCACAGAGCCGTGCGGAGTGAGAATTGCGAGGCGATAGATCAGAACGTTGTTCTTGGAGGATGTAACCTCCATGGTGATGCCGGTTATCTCGCTGAAGGGGATGGTTCCGGTCGCCACCTTGAAAAGGCGTCGTCGTGTCCACGTGGCCTGCTGACGAGCGGCGTCGAACGAGACGACCTCTCTTCGCCAGAAGAGCGGAATGAAGAGCAACATGCAACCGAGCGATAAGAATCCTCTTGTATTGTGTTGAATGCTCAACCGGTATGCGGCGAACACAGAGGCGCACAAGAGGAAGACTGAGATCCAGATACTGCTGTCGAGGATCACCAACTCCTGGTTTGTCTTGCGGGTGACGTGCATTAGGCCAATATGGCATGAATCGCACTCAAATCGCACGACTTCTTCGCCGATTTGAGTGCCGCAGGTTACGGGAACCGCCGCCTGCACGTTTGCGTACTTCTGAACGCATGGACCGTTGCTACAGCTGGTCGTGGGTCGAGTCTCGAGTTTCTGCGGCTGCCGCGGAGTGGAACGCATGTGGTGGAAAGGCCTGGGATTCCGGGTTGCGATTCTCCCCGGAAGAACAGAAGAAAAGGGAAGATGCATACGACGAAGCTCTGGAGAGGGTGGAGCGGGAAGCGAAGTATGCACGTCGCGGTGGCAGGCAGCGGGCGGAGGCGCAAAAGCGAGTGGTCGCTGTGTTCCCGCGCTTCGCAACCGTTGCGCTCGGGTTGGAAGATGAAGCCGTTCACATGCTCACGGATCGACTCATCCCGATCGGAACTCAATTTGCGCAATGGGCGAGGCGTTTTGATCCGGCTCTGCCGATGACCGATGTGGTGCAGGCTTGCCGGAATGCATGGACGGTATGCGGGATTCAGCCGCTGGTTGGAGACCGTATGCAGATGACGCCGGCGATTATCGGATACAGCCTGCTGTACCCGTATAGCGACAATTTTCTGGATGGGGCAGGGATCTCGACACAACGCAAGCTCGACTTCAGCGCGCGATTTCGCGACAGGCTTTGCGGACTATCGATTGCCGCTCGGGGCAAGCACGAGGAAGCGGTGTGGGCCATGGTGCGGCTGATCGAGTTGCAGTACCCGCGACGGCAGTATCCGCGAGTGTATGAATGCCTGCTGGCGATTCACCAGGCGCAGGAGAACAGCATCGCTCAGTCGAAGAAGAACTGTTCTCTCTCTCAGGCCGATGTTCTGCGATTGAGCTGTGCGAAGGGCGGCACTTCGGTGATGGCAGATGCTTGTCTCGCCCACGGATTTCTTACGGACGCCGAGGCGAGCTTCGCATTCCACTGGGGAGTGTTGCTGCAACTGGGCGACGATCTGCAGGATGTGCAGGAGGATATTGAGCACGGTTCTGCTACGTTGTTCACGCGAGCGGCAGGGCCGCTGGATGGCCTGGTCCGGCAGCTGTTGGCATTCAGTTCGCAGGTAGCCGATCAGTTGGATGCGCTGCCCCATGGCGAGCCGGCTTTGAAACGGCTACTTAGAACGAGCTGGCGATCGCTGATCTTGATGGCCGTGGCGCGATCCGATCAATACTTCACACGAGACTTTCTGGCTGAGGTTGAAGTGCAGTCGCCATTCCGATTTGGATTTCTGCGGACGAGAAACAAACGGCTCGCGGGGCGGCGAGGACTGTATCGAGTGCTCTTCGAGTCGTTTCTTGAGAGCGCACACGCTGATCTTCAAAACCTGCCCAAGCCGGAAAGCTGGCTCAGGGACAGCGAAGACGAAGATGGGAGCAGCTTTGCTCCTGACCGATATGGCCAAATTTCAGGCTGACCCGAATTTCTCGCGAACGAGCGACATGGCCTGATCGGGGGTGGCGATCGTGCCTTCCAATTGAGCATCTTCTACGGCTTGCAGCATGTCTTTGAATGCGGGCCCGGGCAGGTAGCCGGCGGCTATGAGTTCGCGACCCGTGAGGAGAGGCGTAGGGCGTACCTCCTGTTCCGGTAAAGACTCGTAGCGCTCGCGGACGAAGTCATAGATGTCGAGGTTGCGGTGCGCCGCCATGCAGTCCATGCGATGGAGGGCGAGGTGCTCCGGGAAATTGTCGAGGCGGAAGAAACGCTTGAGAGTCGAGGCTTTCATCTTTGGAGCGTCGGCGAAGCGCATGTGATTGTCGACGAGAGCGAGAACCTGGCGGGTCTCGTCGTTGGAGAATCGGAAGCGGCGGCAGATGTCTGCAGCGATGGCTACGCCCACTTCCACGTGTCCGTCAAATCGGATGCGGTCCGGGGCTTCACGGTAGGTGGCCGGCTTGCCCACGTCATGGAGAAGAGCACCCCAGGCAAGTGTCATCGGGCAACCGGGCTGGAGCTGTTCAAGCAGCATCAGAGTATGGATCCAGACGTCACCTTCCGGGTGGAACTGCGGCGGCTGCTGGACGCCTTTCATTCTGGAGATTTCGGGAAGGACCTGGACAAGGAGATCGGTTTCGTCGAGGAGCTTGAATGCTCGGCTCGCGTGACCTTCTGTGAGCATTTTGGTCAGTTCTTCACGGATACGCTCACGGCTTACGGCATGGATGCGCGCGGCGAGCTTGCGGATTGCGGCGAGGGTGGCGGGTTCGATGGCGAAGCCGAAACGGGCAGCAAAGCGGACCGCGCGAAGGAGGCGGAGGTGGTCTTCTTCGAAACGCTTTTCGGGTCGACCAATGGCGCGGATTACGCGGGCATCGAGATCGTCGAGGCCGCCAACGTAATCGAGCAGTCCTGTGCGAACGGCGGACGCTTGTTGATCTGGCGAGGCATTGGCGAGATGAGTCGGGTCGAGCAGCAGGCCGTTGATCGTGAAGTCGCGGCGCTGGACGTCTTCTGCGGCAGTTTTGGTATAGCGGACTTCGTCGGGGTGGCGGCCGTCGGAATAAACACCATCGTTTCGGAAGGTGGCGACTTCGGTGATCACCTGGGGTGGGGCAGACGCCGCCAGCGTTGCAGGAGGGGAGTCGTCAGTTAGAGGTGACGCAACGAGGACAACGCCGAAATGCGCACCCACGGCAAAGGTGCGGGGGAACATGGCGAGGACGATGTCGGGAGTAGCGGAGGTGGCGACGTCGAAGTCCTGTGGCTCGCTGCCGAGGAGGAGATCGCGGACGCAGCCGCCGGCGAGATAGGCATCGTGACCTGCTGAGCGCAGGGTTTGGATGATATGGATGGCGGCTTGGAATTTGGGCGACGTTGACATTGCTCTTCGCGGCTGCTCCATTCGAGGATAGTTCTTCGGGATCGGTTTGGCAGCGGGGCAGGATTTAGGCCGTTAGACTTGAAGTGTGGGGCGCGGACTCATTCTCGGCATTGAATCGTCGTGCGACGAAACGGCGGCGGCTGTGGTGGAGCGCGGGGCGAGGACTCTGTCGTCAGTGGTGGCATCGCAGATTGCGACACACCTTCGATATGGCGGGGTTGTTCCGGAGTTGGCGAGCCGGGAACATCTCCGGGCGATCGTACCCGTGGTGCGGGCGGCATTGGCTGAAGCGGGTGTAGGGCTGGGCGATCTGGACGCGATTGCAGTGACTTCGGGGCCGGGGCTGGCGGGGGCGTTGCTGGTCGGGATTGCCTATGCCAAGGCGCTGTCGTTCGCGCAGGGACTCCCGCTAATTGCAGTGAACCACCTGGAAGGGCATATCCATGCGGTGCTGCTGCAGAAGCGGGAGAAGCAGGTCCTTCGCCCCGCTGAAGAAAGCCGCTCCGCTCAGGATGACAGCGAAGTGGAACGGGCGCTGGCGCTGGTGGTTTCCGGGGGGCATACGCATCTTTATCTCGCGCGGCGAACCGATCACACCAGCCACCAAGAACTGTCTCCGGGAACTCCGGCAGATGGGACTTGGCGATATTCGCTGATTGGGCGGACGCTGGATGATGCGGCCGGCGAGGCTTACGACAAGGTCGCGAAGCTGCTGGGGCTTGGATATCCGGGCGGGCCATGGATCGATGCGCTGGCACAGTTTGGCAACCCGAGGGCGGTGCCGTTCACATTTGCGCAGATCAAGACCAAGGCGCACCTGGGAGGGAAAGCTCCGAGAACGAAGGGAGCGAAGACGGCTCCGATTGCGGAGCTGGATCCGCATTTTCTGTTCTCGTTCTCCGGGATCAAGACGGCAGTGTTGCGCTACGTGGAACTGCACGGGCTACGTGAGGAGGCGGCAGCCCGGGTTCCTCACATGCTGGCTGCGGGGCGGCCTCCAAAGACAAAGGAAGAGGCGCTGGAGCTGTGCCCGCAGGGGACGCTGGACTTGATCGCCAGCTTTCAGAATGCCGTAATTGGAGACCTGCTGAAAAAGACCTTCTCCGCAGCGGAGTCGATGGATGCCGAGCGGATCCTGGTGACCGGGGGGGTGGCAGCCAACCGGGAGTTGCGGGAGCGATTCATGGCAGAGGCAGCCAGGCGAGGTATCCATGTGGCGTTTCCTGCGCTTGCGTTATCCACCGACAATGCGGCAATGATTGCGGCGGCAGCGTGGCCCAGGTTTGTGGCGGGAGAGTTTGCGCCTTCGGAGCTGACGGCAGAGCCAGGAATGGTGCTTGGAAGGTAGGAAGCAAGAACGGTTAGTTGAATGAGAGGCGGAGCACGGTGGCAGCTGAATTGTGTTCCATGGCGCGGATAGCGATCGAGTCTTCGTCCGCCGCAAGTTACTTCCGAACGACAGGGATACGGTATATTACGTAACACTCGCTTCAAGCGGAAGATGGCGGGTCGGAGGGACTTGGATGCCAGCACTCAGTGGAAAGTCAGCATTGGTCACAGGGGCATCACGTGGTATCGGGGCGGCGATTGCAAAGAGGCTCGCGAAGGAAGGAGCTGACGTTGCGGTTACCTACAGTTCTTCCCCGGAGCGTGCGCAGCAGGTCGTCGAAGACATCGTCAGGGAAGGCGGCAAGGCTCTAGCTATCAAAGCCGACGCCGCGGATCAGGCCGCTGTAAGGGGGGCGGTGCAGCAGTCGGCCAAGGAATTTGGCAAGATAGACATTTTGGTGAACAACGCTGGAGTGCTTGCTTTGGGTCCGATCGCAGACTTTCCGGCCCAGGAATTCGAGAAGGCGCTGTCGGTAAATGTGCGAAGTGTATTCACAGCGATCCAGGAGGCCTTGCGTCACATGCCGGATGGTGGGCGCATCATCACAATCGGTTCGGTGAACAGCGAACGGATGCCCTTCGAGGGCGGATCTGTTTATGCGCTAACAAAAGGAGCTGTCGCAAGCTTTACGAAGGGGCTTGCCCGTGACCTGGGCGCGCGAAAGATCACAGTCAACAATATTCAGCCGGGGCCAGTCGATACCGAGGCGAATCCGGCGAGCGGCCCATTCGCAGATACGATGCTGGGGCTGCTGGCAATGAAGCGCTACGGGCATGCGGATGAGATCGCTGCCATGACAGCCTACTTAGCTGGTCCGGAGGCAGGGTACATTACCGGTGCTTCTTTGCTGATCGATGGTGGATTTGCAGCGTAATTAGACGGAGAGTGCCCGGTTGTCCTATGAGGCGAATGGCGGCACATAGGAACAAGCCATCCAAGTAACTGGTGTCAATCACACCTAAGTTCTGTCAAGACTGGTTACTGAATGTGTTGACGCGTCCCCGAGAGGTAGGGATACTAGCCAAACAGACTGACTTCAGAAGGGCAGTGGACCACCTTGAGTTCTATTAGGTCACTTAGGCTTTCGTCATTGCTCGTTATCGCGCTCCTGGGCGTGATTGCAGTGATGTTGATTGTGCCCAACATCGATCCCCCCGATACTGCCTTTCAAAACAACACTGCGCCTGTCGTAGTTCACTCAGTCTCCCACCATGTTCCGCAGGGGAACGATCACTCCCGCGCACTCGATATTCAATTTCGGTTCGATGACTATTCCAACCATTCGTCGAAGCTCCTTTTCCATGGCCGGAAGCTGATCCTTTCCTTTGTATCGCGGCAAATCCTACGCTGCTAGCGTCGCCAATCCAACAACATAGCCGATGTTGAGGTGATCCAGGAAGTCCGCATCGTGGATCAAGTCGCGTCGGTCCAGATTTCGTCAAACGGCCCGGGATGGCTCCGTACTTGACGGACCTATCGCAACATCTCCAGCCTCAACCAGCATCCCGACTGGCAACGGCCATCTGAGGAGAAAATAATGGGCGCAACGCTTCCGTACATACCGATACAGGAACCAGGGCGATTTAGATTTGATTTGTCCGTTTTTCATCAGGATTGGTGGATTGATATTGCCAGGACTTCCCCCGACTATCGTGAATTGAGAGTCGATCGTGGTGGCCGGCTTGTGGGCAGGCTTCCCTATGTCTTACGGAGGAATCGGCTGGGCCTCACGTTCGGACAGGATCCTTACTGGGCCCATCTCGGAGGTCCAATTGTTCAGGAGGAGCTAACTTCCGCTGAGCAGGCAGATGTAATCCGCCGCCTTATCGTGAAATTACCGCGAAGAACGTCGTTTTCTTTCGTTTGCGATCCGACGTTGAGTTACTCCGGTCTTGTAAGGGCCGCTTTCATCGATGCGGGGTTTGAGCATTCGACGCAAACAACCTACGTGCGCCTGCCTGAAGAAGGAGATATCTTGAATGAGCGCAAGCGCAAGCATCGGGGACATATCAAGCGCGCCGCCAAGAGCCTTGCGTGTGTTGATATCACCGCTCGAGAATTTGTCGAATTTCTCGGGACGAATCTGAGGGCAAGAGGGAAACGAAGCTATGCCCCTCTCCAAATGCTGCCGCAGCTGATTGAACAAGCGCTCAGTCGAGGCTGCGGGCGCGTCATTGCTGCAATGCCTAACGCAATGAACGCGGATAAGGGTTACGGCTCCACTCTTCCATTCGATGCCGCTATCGCATACATCTGGGACGATCGGCGTTGCTACTACTGGCTTTCGACGCATCGCGCATTCGGGGATGACACGCGCACCAAGCCACATCCTGATGCAGTCAAACTCCTGGTGGTCAACGCAATGGAACACGCGCAAGCCATGAACCTGGTCTTCGATGCTGATGGTGTTGTTACTCCTGGATCCGATCATCTCTATCGCAATATTCTGGGGATGAGGATCGAGGAGCGCCGCAACGTCTTCAAACGGCTCAACCCTGTCGAACGCATCTACCAACAATCCAAGTCGAAGTTTATGCAATGGCGCTCAGAGCATTCCAGCGCTTCTCATGGAAGAGAGTGCCCAAGCATAATCAGGTCATCCTAACTGCCCGAAGTAGAAGAGCGCAGCGACTAAAACGAGTGCTGCAGCAGTTCCGAGCAGCAGGCTCCGGGCCGAGGGTGCTGAGGGCGTGCGAAGCAGGGCGAACCCGAGAGGGACAAAGGCGATGCAAAGCCCGCTTGAGGCAACCACCGATGTGATGGAACTGCCCTTCAGCACGCCGATCATCAGAGCGGACATGAGTCCCAGCGCTACGGATCTCACCAGCCCCATCGTTCCTGACAAGTAAGCACCGATGGCAAGCAGGACCCATCCGAGCAAGATCATGGCGTTGAGTGTTGAGACCACATGAAATGCCCCGTAAGATGCAGCGATGGTTTTAGTCGCGCTATCAACCCCATCGATCCTCACCATCTGGAATGCAAGATAGTCGGCACCGGCGTGGAAGGTGCGCGCGAAGAGGCCGAAGATTACAAAGGATGCGCCCCATGCCGCCCATCCCGATCTTCTTGTGGCGATCATGTTGGCGAGGCTGAGCACCGCCGGCCAGAGGAGTATGTTTCCGGCAAGGAAGCAGCTGGAAGCGGCCGTCATCAGCCGTGGATGATCGTGGTATGCAGCAAGCTGTTGCGGAAAGAAGAAGTGGAACTGAATCCGAAGGAGAACCCCGGTAAGGAGAAGTGGAGGGGAGACGATCAACGATGCGGCTCCGAACCAGCGACCGGGAAACCACCCCTTGTTCGACACGGCAAGTTCCCGCTGCATACAGCGCTCCAGTTTGCCACTTCTCTATAACGTCTGCGGGAGCGAGTTGGTTAACCTGATCAGGGTTTGCGGAAGGTGAGGCAGTATAGCTTTCCGCCGCAGATTTCCCGGGTGGCTATGTCTTTCATTTCAGAGGGAACAAGATCAATCGGGCAGCGAACTTTCTCCGAACCGGCGGGGAAGCTGCTGCGGACTTGAGGGGTGCGCTGGTAGGTGTCGCGAACGGTGCGCTCGGTCTCGTCGACGATGACGATCTTTGTGCCGGGTTTGGCGACCCAGATCATTTCCTTGATGGCGCGAGCCTTGTTGGTGAAGAAGTTGATACCGCCGGCGTGGAAGACGCAATCGAAGGCGTCGACTTTGAAGGGAAGGCGTTCGGCTTCGGCCTGGAAGAGGTGTGCTTTGCGGCGCCATTTGAGGAGGTTCTGCTCGCATTTGTGAAGCATGCCCCAGGAGATGTCCACACCATAGAAGTCGATGTCGTGCGGAAGAAAGCGGAGGTTGGCGCCGGTTCCAACGGAGACTTCGAGGACGCGAGCATGGGGCTTGATTTCGAACTCGGTAACGAAATCATGCCGGTAGTTGGGCTTGCGGGTAAACCAGTGATAGAGGCGCTCGGTGAGGTCGTAGCCTGGAGCGATGCGATCGTAGAGGGTCTGGTATTTGAGGTTGGGCCCGGTGACAGTGCTGACGAACAATGGAATGCCGTCGCGAATGGGATAGATGCGGCCAGTGGCGGTGTTGCGCAGGTTCGAGCCGGCCCGTTCAAGGGCATAGCGCGTGTCGGGATCGCAAAGCAGAGATAAAACGTGCTCTTCCATTTCACCAGTCGCCGACGAGTGCGCCGCCTTTGCAAGCAGAATACGCTGGAGTCAGGGTCACCAGGATGGGGCGCAAAAGTAACCGGGAATCCTACCCGTAATCCCCACTGCTACAATCGTGTAGATCGAATTGCCCCTGTTTCGACTGGAGATATGAGTTCCTCGCCTGCGACGCTAACGACCCTGCGCCTGTTCAACACCCTCTCAGGACAAGTGGATGAGCTGATTCCTTCGGATGGGAAGGAAGTACGGATGTATGCCTGCGGGCCGACAGTCTATGACTACGGCCACATCGGGAATTTCAGGACATTTCTCGCGATTGATGTATTGCGGAGGTTCCTGAAGCTGATTGGAATGCCGCTGCGCCACGTGATGAACATTACGGACGTGGACGACAAGATCATTCGAAATTCGGCGGCGGCGGGAATCGCGATCGGGGATTACACGGGGAAGTACGTGGACGCCTTCTTTGAGGATCTGGACGCGCTGGGAGTGGAGCGGCCGGAGACGATTGCGCGGGCGACCGAAAATATCGATCGAATGGTGGAGCTGATCGAGAAATTAAAAGATGCCGGCGCGGCATACAAGACCGAGGATGGATCGTGGTACTTCCGGCTGAGGGCGTTTCCGGAGTACGGGAAGCTGAGCAAGAAGGACCTGAGCGGAATGGAAGATGGCGCGCGGGTGGACGTGGACGAGTACGAGAAGGACTCGGCGCGCGACTTTGCGTTGTGGAAGGCGCCGAAGCCAAGTGAGACAGCCTGGGATACCGTGATCGGGCGGGGGCGGCCGGGATGGCACATTGAGTGCTCGGCAATGTCGATGAAGTACCTGGGCGACAGTTTCGATCTTCATGCGGGTGGCGAAGACTTGATGTTTCCGCACCACGAGAACGAGATTGCGCAGAGCGAAAGCGTGACGGGCAAGCCGCTGGCGCGGCACTGGATGCATGTTCGATTCCTGCTGGTCGACGGCAGGAAGATGTCGAAGAGCGAAGGGAATTTCTATACGCTGCGCGACTTGCTGCTCAAGGGATACAAGGCGTCGGCGATCCGGTTGGCGCTAATCTCAGTGCCGTACCGGCACCAGTTGAACTTTACATTCGATGGGTTGACGGATGCGACAGCGGCGATCGATCGGCTGCGGACGTTCAACGATCGGCTGGCGATGGGGAAGTTCGAGGCGGGATCGAATGCCGATGTACAGATCGCTGCGAACAAGGCGCACGAAGAGTACATGGCGGCGCTGGCCAACGATCTGAACACTGCCGAGGCGCGGGCTCCGATCTTCGACCTGGTGCGGCTTTCGAACACTGCCATGGACCAGGGGAAGTTCTTCGAGGCGGATCGCGATGCGGTGAGGCGCGTGCTGGCGGACTTTGATGCGGTGTTTGCGGTGATTGAGGATCGCGATGCGGAGCCGATGCGCAAAGCGGTGGAGTGGGCAAAGAAGGAAGGGCGCGAGGCGGATGTTGCGCCGGAGTTGCTGGCGCAAGTGTCGCTGACGGATGAGGCGATCAATGCGCTGCTCGCTGAGCGGGACCAGGCGAAGCGGCGGCGGGATTTCGCTCGCGCTGATCAGATCCGGAAAGAGCTGACCGAAAAGGGCATCGTGATCGAGGACTCGAAGGACGGGGTCAGGTGGAAGAGGAAGTAAAGCGGGGTCAGAGATCAGGGTCAGGATTTAATCGTGCACAGCAATCGACAGAGGTCAATTCCCCGATGGAAGCGAATGAAGTTCAGGAACTGAAGGAGCACGCGGAACACGGCGCGCATGAGACGACCATGCGTCCAGTAGCTTTCACGATGAGCGTGCTGGCGGTGATGGTGGCGATCACGACGGTGCTGGGGCATCGGACACACACGCAGGCGGTGCTTTTTCAGAACCAGGCGACGGACCAGTGGAACGAGTACCAGGCGAAGAAGATTCGTTCTTACAACACAAGCCTTGCCGTCGACATGTTGAACTCGATCACGGTTGCGGACAAGGAGAAGGCTGCGAAGATCGCGAAAGGATATGCGGATCACCAGGAGAAGTGGAACGAAGATCTGAACGAGGAACAGGAAAAGGCGAAGGGGCTCGAAGAGAAGGTAGAGCAGGCGGAGGCGCGGGCGGATCGGTTCGACCTTGGCGAGGCGCTCCTGGAGATCGGGCTGGTCATCACCTCTGTGACTCTGCTGACGAAGAGTCGCATCTACTGGTATTTCGGGATCATATTTGCGCTGGGTGGAGTCGCTTCCGCGTTATCGGTGTTGGGGTTGAAGTAGCGATTCCCGACGGCGCCGATCCCTGGATGACGCGTGGTAGACTGGCCGCGCGATGAAAGCCACATTTACTATTTCCGCATTTTTCATGGTGACTATCTGCGCGACTGGGCAACAGCAACAAGTGCCCACTCCTGCGCCTACTCCGAATGATTTTGGATTTGAGTATCATCTGCCGTCGGGATGGGAGGCGATCGATGCACAGTCGACACTACCCGAGGTGAAAGCGCGACAGACGGCGAATGCGAAGACCGACGAAGAGAAGAAGGAGATCGCCTGCATCCAGGTGCCAGTGAGCGCGCGCAAGGGGGCGCCGCCTTCATTTCTGGCGGCGATGGCGCTGCCGTTCGATTGCTTCGGCCAGATCATGACGGAGAAAGATCTTCCGGGATTCGCTGAAGGTGCGTCAGAGGGACCACGAGCGTTTTTTGATTTTGGCGAACCAGCGTTCGGATCGTACAAGCTGGGAACTCACAGCATGTGGATTGAGCGTGCAAAGGGGAATCTGAAGGGACATCCGGAGATGGGCTATACGCTTGAAGTCGCGTGTAGCCTGCTGAAGCGCGCAGCTGTGTGCTGGATGACGGTGACGGGAGATGATGCGTCTCTGAAGCAATTCGAGGAGACTGCCGTGACACTGGACGGAGATTTCTTTGCGGAGATTGTGCCGGCGACGGCGTTCGAGAAGAAGCCCGGCGCGTAACATGACCCTGTGCTATCAGGGCGTTTGGAAGCAGCAAGGATCGTGGTAGACTCGCGGCATCATGCGTTCGAAGATTCTGCTTTTTTGTCTACTGTCGGGAACTATGTACGTTGCAGGGCAGAGTCCTGCTGCCCAGCCGAGTGGTGTTCCTGCCGGAGAGAAGAGTGCTCCCGTGGCAGATAAAGCGGCGAGCGCTGCGGAATCGCCGATCTTCAAGAGCGAGGGTGATTTCTCGTATCACTATCCGGCTGATTGGGATGTCGTGGATATGAAGCCGATGCTTCCGGTTCAACGACTGAAGGCGGAGCAAGATGCGAAGAGCGATATGGAGCGCAAGGGAGCCGAGTGTGCAGATGTGCAGCTTACGGTTCGGCATGGCGATCCGGCGTCCGTGATCCTGATCATGTTTCTCGAATACAAGTGCCTGGGTCTTGAGCTGAAAGAGAGCGATTTGGGGTCGACTGGAATGGGAATCGCACAAGGACTCACGAAGTCCTTCAACGTGAAAGATCCAAAGTACGGCGCGTACAGCCTGGGAAGGCATGCGTTCTGGATCGAGCGCGCCGACGGAGCCCCGGTTAGTCATCCAGAGCACCAATACAGGCTCGAGACCGCATGCACCCTGTTGAAGAAGGGGCTTGCATGCTGGCTGGCGATGGCGGGAACTCCTGATGCGATTGCGACATTTGAAAGCAGCAAGGTTTCGCTCGAGGGAGATTCACCTGCCGCGCTTGTACCCGCGTCGGCGTTTGCGATGAGCAAGTAGAGCCGCCGGTTGTCAGGTTCCACCAGCGGCCGCGACTTGCTAGTTAAGTAATGACGCCAGCCATCATTGCCCCGGGGCGCCAGAGGTGCCTCTGATCGGTTCCAGGCGGAACTTGTATTCGTAAGGAACTGCGGGCAGCGAGAACTCCTTGTGTACTGGCGCTCCCCAGCTGTCGTCGCCACCCACGCCCATCTGACGGTAGTCGAGGTTGACGGTGATGTCGGTGGAGGAAACGATTTCAGCCGAGTGCTTATGGCCGACGTTGACGGGCGTTTTTTCGTGTTCCAGCTCTGACATGCGGAAGGGCCACGCACTGAAACTGAGGAGAGGCATGCCGATGGCTTTGAGGCCGAAGCCTCCGTCGTCAGTCAAAGTGATCCAGCGGGTATCCGTGCGATTGCCTGTCTCCTGCGGTTCGACATAGGGAAACCACATGTCGTCGACTTTGTTCTTGTAGATTCCAACAGCCGCGCCGAGATTGCGATCCCAATAGTTTTCCTGCGGGCCGCGGCCATACCACTCGACATTGCTGAGAGTCCCGGAGACGCGCATCTGCATTCCGAAACGGGGCAGGTCTGGGAGAGTGCTGTCGCCGGGCTTGAAGGAACTCTCAATCTCAACCGAGCCATCTCCGAAGACGGTGTAGACGTAGCTTTGAGTGGACTGTCCAGCCGGGAGCGTGGAGGTAGCGGTCACCTTGACCGTGTTTGAAGAAACCTGCTCGGCTTTGACGGTGGCGAGGCCGCGAGTCAAGGCTGCCAGCGCCCAGATGCCTTGCCTGCGGGGCATGCCGTTGCCACGATCGTTATCAGTTGGAGCGCGCCAGTAGTTCGGCTCCAGCGGAGCGGTGAGCAGTTCTCTGCCGCCGACGTTGTACGACGAGATGGAGCCGGATTCACGATCGATGGCGATGGAGAATGCTTCGTTGGAGATGACGAAGTGGTCGGGGATCTCGGCGAGCTTGACCGCTGGCAAGTGGGTTTTGTCTTCGGCCGCGTGACCGCCTGCGGATGGAAGCTCGAACTGATCCCACGTTACGACGTGGCCGCGTGGAGCCCAAAGAGTATCTTGCGCAAGCTTGAAGCTGACAGTGAGGAAGTACTCAGCGCCTGGAGCAGGGCTGGGCTGCTTGAGATCGAGGGTGACTTCCTTTGTTTCTCCCGGGGGCACTTCCTCGACGGGCAGTTCGCCGCTCTGAACTGTCTTTCCGTTTTCGTCGAGTGTCCATGAACCGCGAACGAATCCAAGAGTGGCGAAGTTGTACTCGTTACGAATGCGGATCTTTCCGCTGGCCAGGTCGACAGCTTCAACCTTGATAGCTGCATAGGATTTCTTCACCTCCGCGAGCCCTGGGTGCACGGTGCGGTCGGGCAGAACGAGGCCGTTGGTGCAGAAGTTGTCGTCGTTTGGCTTGTCGCCGAAATCGCCGCCATAGGCCCAGAAGTCTTTGCCGTTTGCTCCCTTCTTGCGGATGCCCTGATCGACCCAATCCCAGATGAACCCGCCATGCGCCCAGGGCTCCTTCTCGAAGAGGTCCCAGTACTGCTGGAAGTTGCCGGTGCTGTTGCCCATGGCGTGCGCGTATTCGATCTCGAAGAATGGGCGTCCGTTGCCGTGGGTGTTGTAGTACTCGACGATGTTCTGGGGCTTGGCGTACATGGGCGAGAGAGCATCTCCGTGCACGCTGTCGTGGGGCTCGTAGATGATGAAGAACTCCGGATGGTGTGCCTTGCCCCATTCTTTTGCGGCAATGAAGTTTGCGCCCCAGCCGGCTTCGTTGCCCATAGAGAAGCCGATGATGGAGGGATGGTTTTTGTCGCGCTCGATGGTGCGGCGGAATCGATCGACAATGGGTTCGCGGAAATCGGGCCCATCGGAGATCGGTTGTTTCTCACCGGAGCCATAGCCGTGGGACTCAACATTGGCCTCATCGAGGATGTAAAGGCCGTATTCATCGGCGAGCGAGTACCACTCGGGAACGTTGGGATAGTGACAGGTACGAACAGCGTTGATGTTGTTCTGCTTCATCAGCTTGATGTCTTCGATCATCATTTCGCGGGTGACAACCTGGCCGCGATCGGGATCGAATTCATGGCGATTGACGCCTCGAATGATGAGCTTCTTGCCGTTAAACAGGATTTGATTGCCCTTGATCTCGGACTGGCGGAAGCCAACCTTCCACGGAATGACTTCGACGGTGCTGCCCTTGGCGTCCTTGAGTGTGAGCAGGAGCTGGTAGAGGTAGGGGATTTCGGCCGACCATTTGTTTGGCTTAGCGACGGCCTGCTGGAGGTCGAGGTCAGAGTCTTTGCCGACGGAGACGTTGAGCTTTTTGGTGAGCGATAAGATCTGCTTGCCGGCAGCATCAACGAGCTTTGCTTCAACGGAAGCGGCGGCGCCTTTGGCGGCCCCGGTGTTCTGAAGGCTTACGTGCAACTTAAAGGTTGCGTTCTCATAGGCGCTGTCAAATGGCGTGAGAACCTGGAAGTCCCGGATGTGCACCGGAGCACGGGAGACGAGCGTGACGTCGCGAAAGATGCCGCTCATGCGCCAGAAGTCCTGGTCCTCCATGTAGCTGCCATCGGACCAGCGATAGACTTCGACAGCGATGGTGTTTTTACCGGGCTGGAGATACTTTGTGATGTTGAACTCGGAGACCATGCGCGAGTCCTGGCTGTATCCGACCTTCTGGCCGTTGATCCAGACGTAGTAAGCGGAGTTGACCCCATTGAAGAGGAGATAGGTCTCGCGGCCATTCCATGAGGCAGGTACTTCGAAGTCACGGCGGTAGGAACCGACGGGATCGCGCTGATCGAATGCTGTCCATGAGTGATCGTCGGGAATGCCGGTGACGCGCGGGGCATCGCGCTTGAACGGGTAGGTGATGTTGGTGTAAATCGGAGTGCCGTAGCCTTCCATCTCCCAGTTGGAAGGGACGGGGATTTCTTTCCAGGAACTCACGTCGAAGTCGGGCTTGTAGAAGTCGACGGGGCGTAGGTCCGGCTGTTTGACCCAGTGGAATTTCCAGGCGCCATCGAGCGACTGCGTCCAGGGAGAATGGTGACCATCCCGGAGGGTGGCTGCTTCGTCAGGGAAGGGCGTAAAGGTCGCGCGCGCAGGCTCTTTGTTGATGCCGAAGACGTGCGGATTCTCCCAGTCGGGAGGCGCACCAGTCTGAGACTGCGTATAGAGGCACGTTGAAGCAAGAAACGCGAGTGGCAGCAGAGTGGATGTAAAGGCTTTCATTTTGGGACTCTTCTCGAAGACTTAATGGTCTGCGAGGGAATTCTACTATCCATCGAGCAGGGGTGATGCGATGAGGTGAGGGGAGAGCGCGAATCAACCCGCCACCGCTGTGACGCATCGGATGGTGGGTGATCCGGCAATTTTCGGGAGGTAGACGTGCCAGAAGATGAGATTAGGAATACGTATATCGAGACAGTTTGCGACATGGTCAGCGGAGAATGATGCACGCCAGAAGACTTTTCTTCTTCAATGGTCTGTTACCGACAAGCGTCGCTTTGATGCTGGCCGCCTTTCTGCTGTTCGGGAACTCGCAGACCGCGCATGCCCAAAGAAGCGTCGAAGCGGGACTGCTTCTCGATTACCTCGACGTCTCGCAGACGAAAACCAGCAACTTCGGCATAGGCGGCAGGCTCGGGATTCGTGTACACCGAAATGTCCTGGCGGAAGGAGAACTTGCGTACGATTATGGCGTCAATTTCAAGGAAGTCTACACCGACATCGCGAATGGGAATGTAACTTCGATTGAACACACTTCCATCGGAGTGACGGAGGGCCTGTTTGGACCGAAGCTCCAGCGAGCCGATGGCCATCTTCGTCCATTTGTCACGCTGAAGGGCGGGTTCATCGATTTCCGGCTGAGCCCGAGCCTGATTCCGTATAGCGGCGTGACCAGCGCGGTGCTCGGCATCCGCGATTCCAATTTGAACGGCGCAATTTATCCGGGCGGCGGTGCGACGGCAACGCTGGGCCCGCTCGGATTACGGCTGGAATTCGGCGATCTGATTTATTTCAATGAAGGTCCACACAATAACCTGCGGATCACGTTTGGACCGATTGTGCGGTTCTGATGGGCCCGGCTTTAGATCGGCTCCGGCGGGCTCTTAGCTGACGTGAACTACAGGGCGGCGATTGATGTCGGGGACGGCTTTGCGGAGGACTTCATGCGTGATTGGGGCAGCATCGCCTTCGCCTAGAAAGAGAAAACGAAAGATATTGGCGACCGGATTGCCTTCGGTCCATTTGAAGTAGATGTGCGGGACACGCCCCGTGACTTTTTCGATGTGGATCAGTGTAGCTGCGATGGAGTTGGCGACCATGGGACTTCGGGCGTGCAGGATGCAATGCTTTCCCAACCTGGCACCGTCGACCATCAAGTGCTCAGCGAATTCAGAAGCATCCGTTCGTTCGACTTCGAGGAAGAGGATGGGAACATGTTCGGGAAGGCCATGGAACTTACGGACGAGGGCTTCGATGCGATCGAGATCCTCAACTGTTGTGACTGCCTTGGGACGACGGGCGATAAGGCGGATGGGTTGATCGCCGCTGTCGTGAACAAGACAGATGACTTCGGTTGAGAAATCGACGCCGGTGATGCGCAACTCGGTTGAGCGGGTTGCGCGGGAGACGAACGACGTGAACATGATGGTAGCGATGAAGAAGCACGAGATCTTCAGGCCTTCAGGCCGTTCCCAGATGTTCATTGCGGTGGTGTAGACGAAGATGACGGCCACGAGCAGGAAGGGCCATCGCCCGCGCGTTTTCCATGCAGAGAGAGTGACAGCGCAAGCGGCGGACGTGATGAGGACCAGCACGCCAGTGGCATAGGCACCCCCTTGCGCATCAACGTCGGCGTGGAACCTGGCGGTGACGAAGAAGGCTACCGCGACAAAGACAAGGACAAGCGGACGCGATGCGCGTGCCCACTCGGGCGCCATGCCGAAGCGCGGCAGGTAGCGGGGAATGAGATTGAGTAGTCCTGCCATGGCGGAGGCGCCGGCAAAGCCAAGGATGAGGATAGTGCTGACGTCGTAGACGGTTCCAAACGCATTGCCGAAATACTGGTGCGCCAGGTAAGCCAGGGCGCGACCATTGGCTTCGCCACCTTCTTCAAATGCGGCGGGCGGAATGAGGACAGTGGTGATGAAACTGGTTGCGATGAGGAAGACGCTCATGATGCAGGCTGCGGTAACGAGCAGCTTGCGCGTGTTGCGGATGCGCGCTTCGATACTCTCGCCGCGAATGAGCGGCATCACGGCGACTCCGGTTTCAAATCCAGAGAGGCCCAGGGCGAGGCGCGGGAAGAGCAGCAGACAGATGGCAACGATTCCCAGCCAGTGAGGGTGCTGCGCGAGGGCTTCGTTTTTCCAGATGTCGACGCGCAGCGGATGGTGTAGAACTTCGATGCCAGCGCGGATGGTGACGACGGCGTTGAGCAGAAGATAAGTGGCGACGAGGACGACCGCGATGTTGATGGCTTCGCGAAAGCCCCTCAGGAAGACAAGGCCAAGAGTCGCAAGGATTAGGAACGTGACGAACATCTGGCTGCTGAGCCAATGAGGAGCGAAAGGGTTGTGGACGAAGTGCGCCGCAGCGTCGGCGGCCGATAGCGTCATGGTGATGATGAAGTCGGTGGTCGCGAAGCCGAGTAGTGCGAGTACGAAAAGTTTGCCGGCCCACTCTGGGAAGAGGCGCTCAAGCATAGCGATGCTGCCTTGCCCGTTTGGGCTTGCCTTGGCGACCCGGGCATACAGGGGAAGAGCCGCGAAGAGGGTGACCAGGACGAGCACCAGCGTGGCGAAAGGGGAGAGAAAGCCTGCGGCCAGGAAAGCGATGCCAGGTTGGTAGCCGAGGGTGGAGAAGTAGTCGACTCCTGTGAGACACATGACCGCCCACCAGGGGTGGACCGGATCAGGGGCGCTATGCACGCCCTTGGGGAGCTTGAGGTCTGCAAGGAGCCAGTTGGCTAAACCTAGCTTTGTCATTCAGATTGGGTGCCTTTACGTTCGGGTGCCAGGTTCATTTGGATGCGCATTTCCGGAGGCTGTGACGGTTGCCGGGCCGGGATATCCGCGCAGGAGAGAGTAACCCACAGGCCTGCAGCGGTTGGGGAAAGCATTGGAAAGCCATTGTAATTGCGTGCTATGCTTCGGCCAGAGACAGTCATGAAAGGGCATATCTCCATCGCGGTGCAGCCAGTTCCAGCCACAAAACGCTGGTCGCGTGCTCGCGTGCGATGCATCTGCCCCAGACGCCATCTGCGCGTTCTTCCCTCCAGCACTCGACCTAGTCTCTTCGGCGGCGATTAGTCCCTGACCGCCGAAGGCCCTCGCCTGCTCAAAGTCGGACCTGAATGGGTCCGCAGAACAGAACACCCCCTTTCAGCGGGGTCGCGGCTGCGTCCTCTTCGCAGCCGGCAACCTGATCGACGAGGAGACTAGAGATGACCAAGCAAGAGCTGCATGCGAAGTTTGGGCCGAAGCTTATTGGGCCTGTGCCCGGGCCGAAGGCAAAGGCCGCCGTGGAGGTGGACGGACGGCTGATTTCACCCAGCTACACGCGGTCGTATCCGCTGGTGGCAAAGCGCGGACGCGGATGTCGTGTTGAGGATGTGGATGGAAACGAGTTTCTGGATTTTGCCGCAGGTATTGCGGTGACGTCGACGGGACATTGCCATCCCGAGGTGGTGGAGGCAATCCAGAAGCAGGCGGCGGAACTGATTCACATTTCCGGAACGGATTTTTATAACGAGCCGCTGACGCAGGTAGCGGAGAAGCTGTCAGCGATCGCACCTATGCGCGGACCCCATCGCGTGTTCTATGGCAACTCGGGCGCCGAAGCAGTGGAGTGTGCCATCAAGCTGGCGCGTTACCACACGGGGAGACAGCACATCATCGCGTTTCTGGGGGCGTTCCACGGGCGGACGATGGGAGCGCTTTCGCTGACCGCTTCGAAGCCGCAGCAGAAGCGGAGATTTGCGCCGCTGATGCCCGGCGTGACGCACGTGCGGTATCCGTATGCGTATCGGGGATGCACGGGCGGCCCGCAGGAAGAAGAGGCGTTCGCGCTGGGGTGCGCGCGGTACATCGAGGAGAAGCTGTTCAAGACGATACTGCCGCCGGAAGAGGTGGCTGCGATTGTCGTGGAGCCGATCCAGGGTGAGGGTGGTTACGTTGTGGCGCCGGATAACTTTCTGCGCGAACTGCGCGGGATTTGCGACCGGCACGGAATTCTGCTGGTGGCAGACGAAGTGCAGTCCGGAGCGGGGCGCACCGGCAAGTGGTGGGCTATTCAGCACTCGGGCGTGGAACCGGACATCGTCTGCATGGCGAAAGGCATTGCGAGCGGGATGCCGCTAGGCGTGTGCATGAGTAAAGCAGAGGTGATGGACTGGGTGCCGGGATCGCATGCTTCGACGTTCGGCGGCAATCCAGTCTCACTCGCTGCGGCCCTGGCGACGATCGACATCCTTGAGCGCGAAGGAATCGGAAACGCGGCGAAGATTGGCGCGAAGATGCTGGAGCGCTTGAACGGCTGGAAGAAGATGCATCCGCTGGTTGGGGATGTGCGCGGTCGCGGGCTGATGATCGGCGTCGAACTGGTCAAGGACAAGGAAACGCGTGAGCCGGTCACAGAGCTGCGAAACCGCGTAGAAGCGGTGGCGTTCGAAAAGGGGCTGATTATTCTTGGGTGCGGCGAGACGTCTATCCGGCTTTGTCCTCCGCTGATTGTGAGCGAGGAGGAGGCGACGGTCGGGCTGGATATTCTGGAAGACGCGTTGACGCAGGTGGAAAAGGAGTTTGCCGGAGCGCGGGAGATGGCGGGCGCGAGCGCGTAAAAATTCTGGACTGAAACAAGAAGGCCGGAGCGAGTGCTCCGGCCTTCTTGTTTGTTTGGCAGCGGCTACAGGCGTTTGTCTGCGTTATTTTGCTGAACAAGGTTTGTTGCGATCTGGGCGAGCGCCGGCGGCTTTTGCGTCAGCCTCGCTCATGTACTTGCCGGCCTTCGTTGTTCCGTAGAACTGAGTGCCGTAGCAGTGATAGACGTTGGTGGAAGAGTTGACCCAGACCAGGCCGGGGCCGCCGCCGGGGGCTGCTGTCTTGCTCGAGGCCGGGGTTCTGGTGGTCTTTGGAGCGGGGGTTGAGGCCGACGCGGGAGCGGACGTTGTTACGGGAGCAGCCGCCGGCGCAGGAGTGGGTGCCGATGCCTTCGAGGCAGCGGCGGCGGGAGTGGAATCAGCTGCGAGCCAGGTGTCGACGCCCTGATGTCCGCGGCATGCGCCTTGCTTCTTTGGAGCGGTGGTGTAGGTGCCGTCTTTACATTTTCCAGTTGCGCCGGCGGGAGCTGGTCCGCTGGAAGCGGCCGCAACAGGCTTGGATGTCGACGATGCAGCGGCAGAAGATGCGGCTGTAGCGGCCTTGGGAGCGGCGGTTGCGGGCGCATACCAGCTGTCGACTCCCTTGTGCCCTCTGCACGCGCCCTGTTTGGTTGGAGTGGATGTGTAGGTTCCGTCTTTGCATTTGCCGGTGGTTCCGGCGGGCGCTCCGGCCGGCGCCTGCGCGAGCAGAATGCAGGGAGAGAGAATAAGCGCGGCAACAACGGCTTGAAGAAATCTGGTTCTCATATTTAGCGTCCTCTGATGGCGTCTGGAAAGGGATGGCCCAGCGCCCAAATAGTACAGCACGATGAGATAGATGCGCATCGGACAATCGGAAAACCAGATTTCGAGGCAAATTCAATTGCGGGACTGGTGAGTAAGCCTATACTGTGACTCGCAGCAGGGCACGATAGGAAAGGACAGAATATGAGCTTCCTCGATTCAGTAACACAAATGGCGAAAGGGCTTTCGGAGGGAGGAGATCACGCAGCAGTTGCGGGCGGTCTTCTGGAGCAGCTTGGAGGGACAGGCGGGGTTGCCGGCCTTATCCAGTCTTTGCATCAGAACGGCGCCGGCGGCCTGGTGCAGCAGTGGGCGAACGGGCAGACCCAGGCGACGGATCCCGGTGCAATCGAACAGGCGATTGGTGGTTCGGGGCTGGTTGACAGCATCGCGCAGCGGACCGGGTTGTCCCCGGATACGGTGCGGTCGAGCATGGCAACTGTTGTTCCATTATTGGTGAACCATCTGACGGCGAATGGGCATGTGACGACCGCCGGACAGGTGACAGGAACTCCGCCGCCGGAAAGCGGTTCGTTGATTCAATCGATTCTCGGCAAGCTGCTGTAGTGGCAGGCTGCCAGACTCGAATTCGACCAATCAGGCCGGAAAAACTGATCACGTTTTTGCGTGAAGGGGTTTTGCAAGGAGGGCGATATGGCCGGGAAATTCCTACTGAAGAAGTCTTCTGATGGGCAGTTTCGTTTCGTTCTCGAGGCTGAAAATGGAGAAACGATCCTGACCAGCGAGTTGTACAAGGTGAAGACCTCAGCATTGAGCGGGATAGAGTCCGTGAAGAAGAACGCGCTTCTCGATGATCGGTATGAGAAGAAAGTGGATAAGGCCGGACACCCGCGTTTCAATCTGAAGGCGGCGAACCACGAGATTATCGGCAGCAGCGAGGGCTACAACAGCGAGGCGGCGCGCGATAACGGGATTGCCTCAGTCAAGGACAATGCGGCGACTGCTGTCGTAGACGACGAAACCGCGTAGGGTCTCGGCAGTTTGAGTGTGCGCGGGGGCACCGCGCAGCCCGGCCCATCCGGCCCAGAATGGATCGCATGGAATCCCTGCGGGTGATCCGCGTGCGATGGATGGAGCGAACGCTCGCGGGTCTCAATCGGATTGCGCGTAGACGCGGACGAAGCTCGGGACCAGCGCACCTCGCGATTGGCATCGAAGGCGAAGATGCGGTCTTTTTCTACCTTCTGCGCCAGGGCTACATCATCGTGGCGCGCCGGTGGTCTTCAGGAGACGTGCCGGGCGATGTGGACCTGATTGCATGGGACGGGCCGGTGCTCTGCTTCGTTGAAGTGAAGACGCGCACGGCTCGCGATATGACTCCCGCAGAGACCGCAGTGGATGAGCACAAGCGCAACGTCCTGCGCAGGCTGGCGCGCAAGTATGTGCGGCAGCTCGCGGGGAGCGCAATGCCTGCGGTGCGATTCGATGTGGTGAGTGTCTACGCCGTGCCGGCCCAGGAGCGGGAATTCGTGCACTTCGAAGGGGCGTTTGCGTTGGATGACGGCTGGCGGGAGTAATGCCGATTCGCCGATTTAAATAGGCTCTGGGGGATCGAAATACAGCTGCGGGTCTCTCCGCTCGTAGCGGTCCGGTCGGAATGACACCGTGAGTTTTTGGCGCTAGCCTTTGGCGTCTTTGAATTCCTCGTGCCAAGCCATCTGGATGGCTTCGAGGCGGCCCTCGTTTGACTTTGTAGGGTCATCGGCGAAGCCTTCCAGCTCTGTCACATATTTGTGCAGGTCGGTGAAGCGGACCGTGAGGGGATCGAGGTCAGGAAATTTTTCCTGAAGTTGAATGCCGATTTCTTCGGAGTCGGTCCAGTGAATTTCGCGGGGCATCGGTTCTCCTGATTTTCTTTGTTTCCCCTCATTTCACAAAAAGCGTGAAATGAATGGGGCATCCGAGCTTCTGTAGAACAGAGAATCGGTCTGCCCGAGTTACTTGTTGTCGGCGAGGGCGAGGGGTTTGCCTTCGGATGTGTAGTTGCGGTTCCACTTGGGGATTTCGACCACGTAGCTACCGGGTTTGGTGATGACGGCCTGGCAGCCGAGGCGCGAATTGAGTTGCTGGTCGGCGGCCATATCGAGGCGATCAAGTTCGTCGTCATCCGCTTCGCTGATGCCTTCTTTGCCATCCTTTACCCAGATGTGACAGGTGGTGCAGGCGCAGGAGCCACCGCAGGCGTGGTCGAGAAAGATGTTGAAGTTCTCGGCGACGTCGAGGAAGGACATTGGCTTTCCGTGGTGATCGTAAGGCATGGTGCCGAATTCGAACTCGACGGTCTTGCCTTCGGGCATGAAGGTGACACGGACGAGTTTGTCAGGGGGAATGCTGGTCGTTTTTGCTTCGCTCATTTAAATTTCCTTCATGTTCTCGTCTTGTAAAAGCAGAGACAGGTTCTTCGCTCCGCTGAAGAAAGCCGCTCCGCTCAGGACGACAGTCGTAAACAGAGGCTTCGTGATTCTCATTTGAATTCTGCGGGCGCCATGGGGTGCGGAGCCGTGACTTCTTCATTGAGTTGTTCTCCGGCTTCGCCCATCGTTTTGCCGCGAATGGCGGAGGTCACCGCGGCATCCATCATCAGCTCTGCGAGGCGATGGGTTGACTTGTCGAGGGCGATGGTGGCTTCGCGGATTGCGTTGAGGTCATCGCCGGATTTTACGCCAGCGAGGTGGTTACGGGCCGCATCGATGGCGGAGATTTCTTCTCCGCGCAACTGGCCCCATGCCGGGTTTGTGCGCGCCTGATGCACCTTTGAGAGGATAGAGTCGGCTTCGGTGCGCGCTTCGATGAGCAGGCGCTTGGCAAAGTCAGCTTCAGCGTTGTCGAAGGAGTCGAGGATCATGCTCTCGACTTGTTCGTCGGTAAGACCGTAGGTCGGTTTAACTTCGATCTGGGATTGCTGGCCGCTGCGCTGCTCCCGCGCGGAGACCTGGAGGATGCCGTCGGCATCGATGAGAAACTTCACTTCGATTCGTGGAAGGCCGGCGGTCATGGGTGGAATGCCTTTGAGGTCGAAGCGGGCAAGAGAGCGGCAGTCGGCTGCGAGTTCGCGCTCACCCTGCACGACGTGGATCGCAACGTTGGTCTGACCGTCGACGCCGGTGGTGAAGTGCTCGGTGGCTGATGCAGGGATGGTGGAGTTACGTTGGATGATTTTGGCTACGGTGCCGCCGAGAGCTTCGATACCCAGCGAGAGCGGCGTCACATCGAGAAGAAGCATTTCTTCAGTGGTCGCAGAGGCTCCAGCGAGGATGTCTGCCTGCACGGCCGCGCCGAGCGCGACGACTTCGTCCGGGTTGAGCTCGATGTGGGGCTTCTTTCCGCGTGCAGCGAGATGGAAGAGATCGTCGACGAGCTTGCGAACGGCTGGGATGCGCGTTGATCCGCCGACAAGAACAACTTCGTCAATCTGCTCGGGAGTGATTCCCGCGTCTGTAAGAGCCTGTTTGCAGGGGCCGGCGGTACGGTTCAGCACGGGCTCGATGAGTTGCTCGAACACTTCACGCGGAATCTCGCGCTGGTAGCGATCGCCATTGGGCAGCTCGATATCAAAATGAGCAGACTGCTCGGCGGAGAGGCTAATTTTTGCGTCGATTGCGGACTTGCGCAGGGCCTGGACAGCGCCGGGGTGCTGGCGGAGATCGATGCCGTGTTCGGAGTGGATCTCGTCGAGGGCGATGGCGAGGAGGAGGTTGTCGATGTCGTCGCCACCGAGGTGCGTGTCGCCGTTCGTGGATTGCACTTCGAAGATGCCGTCGCGAAGCTTGAGAATGGAGATGTCGAAGGTGCCGCCGCCGAGATCGTAAACGGCTATGAGACCTTCCTTGTTGCGATCAAGGCCGTAGGCGAGAGCAGCTGCCGTAGGCTCGTTCACGAGGCGAAGCACTTCAAGGCCTGCCATGCGGCCCGCATCTTTAGTGGCCTGGCGCTGCGCGTCATTGAAATATGCAGGGACCGTGATGACGGCCTGCGTGACCGGCGAGCCGAAGAAGCGCTCGGCATTGCGCTTGAGCTGGCGAAGGATGTACGCAGAGATTTCCGGCGGGGTGAAGCGCATTTCGCCGAGCTGGATACGAGGGACTTCTCCAGCTTCGACATCGTCTGCAAGGCGAAACGGGAAGAACTTGAGCTCGCTCTGGACTTCTTCAAGGCCGCGGCCCATGAGCCGCTTGACGGAGTAAATAACGCGCTCCGGAGTTTCGACCAGTGTGCGGCGCGCGCTGTTGCCGACGGTGACGGTGGGGCGAGCGTCCTTCGCCATAGGATCGAGCGCCACGACGGACGGAACGAGATTCGAGCCGTCAACGCCGGGGATGACTACAGGCTTGTCGCCTTCCATAAATGCGACCAGTGAGTTGGTGGTTCCGAGATCGATTCCAACTACGCGTCCTTCTGCTGCCATGAGAAATTTAAGTACCTCAGAGGCTGAAGCCCCGAACTATTTGTATTGTCGATCGGCACGATTGAAGTCGTGCCCTGACGCTGAGTCAATTGCTCAATGTGTCGGTTACGTCGCGGACGAGATTGTTGATGTAGCGCCGGCGATCGAGCAAGGAGACCATTTTCTTCTGTGCTTCGAGTCGTGCAGCTTCTTCGCCGTTGTCCCAGACCTGCCATTGCTCGCGCAGATCACGATCCACTTCGTTGAGCATGTCATTGAACTTCTTGTTTGCCTGTTCAAGACTTGATTGCAGTTCAGGATCGCTGTCGCCCATCTTCTTCGACATGCGCATCTCTTCGAGCTGCATATTGAGGTCGAAGGCCTCTTCGAGCAGGTCCGCGGGAACGCGGGAGGGATCTTTCCGCGACCCCAAAGACGAAGACCTGTCTTCGGGGGCCCCGCCTCGATCCTTGCCGGCGTGCTCCTCCCCGATCTCGGCGCCGTGAAGCTTCAGCAGGTACTCTGTGCGGCGGATCGGGTCGCGCAATGTTCGGTACGCGTCGTTGAGCAGCGCTGTGTCGGCGAGGCTCCAATCCTTTTCGCTGGCTGAGGCACGCGCGAAGCGATCTGGATGAAGTTTGCGGCTGAGTTTGTGGAACTGGTGCTCAAGCATGCCGAGGTCAAGATCGAGCTTCGGGACGAGCGAGAAGACGGAAAAATAATCGCCTCCCGGAGGAGGCTGGATCTTGCTGCAATGCGGACAGAAAAGCGTGGATTCGTTATGTGCGACGGCACAGGACCAGCAATCAACCGGTATTGCAGAATCGATGACCTTCAACATGAAAAAACTCCAGCAAGATTGAGACCTACGACGTAAACGATGATCCGCAGCCGCAGGAGCGCGTGGAGTTCGGATTGATGAAGTTGAAGCCCTGTCGCATCAAGGTCTCTTCGTAGTCGAGCGTCATGCCGTGCAGATAGATGAACGACTTGGGATCGACAAAGATGCGAACCCCATCGAATTCATAAATGCGATCGCGCTCACGCGGACGCGTGTCGAACTTGATCGAATACGAAAGCCCCGAGCATCCACCGCCCATCACGCCAAGACGGAGGCCGCCCTCTTCAGGCGAAACGCCTTCCTTCGCGATGGCGATCTTGATGCGCTTAATGGCGCGATCGGTCACCTGAATGCCTGACGCACTCCCATGCGAAGCCGGTGTAGAGGCCGGCTGCATGGGTGCAGCGCTTGCTCCTTCGGCCGGCTTCGATTCGATACTTACAAAGTTCGACATGAGTCCTTCTTACCTGCTTACTTGGCCTGCGCAGCTACGGCCGCGTTTTCGGCAACGTTATTTTTCTTCTTCCAGTCGCCGATCGCCGCACGGATCGCATCTTCAGCGAGCACAGAGCAGTGAATCTTGACGGGAGGAAGCGAGAGTTCTTTCACGATGTCGGTGTTCTTGATTTCGAGCGCATTTTCAACCGTGCGTCCCTTGATCCACTCGGTCGCGAGCGAAGAGCTGGCGATTGCGGAGCCGCAGCCGAAGGTCTTGAACTTGGCTTCTTCAATGACCTGGGTCTCGGGATTTACGCGGATCTGCAAACGCATCACGTCGCCGCACTCGGGCGCGCCGACCAGCCCCGTTCCTACTTCGGTCGAGCTCTTGTCGAGCGTGCCTACGTTGCGGGGATTGTTATAGTGGTCGACTACCTTGTCGCTGTATGCCATGTTCCGATCTCCTTCTGCGGGAACCCGCGTACATCCTGTTTGATTCGGCAGCGTTGGCTGCCGATGCTTAATCCGTTCGTTCTATCTCACGTCTCAAAACCGAGACTTGGGATACCCAACTCCTTCAGAGCGTGGGAATTGCACCCCAATGACCTGGACCTGTCATTGAGACGTCGAAAATCTAATCAGTGTGCCTGCCACTCGATCTTGGTCAGGTCAATGCCTTCCTTCACCATTTCGTACAAGGGCGAAAGTTCTCGTAGTTTCTTCACGATGTCAATGACTTTGGCTGCTACGTAGTCCACCTCTGCCTGGGTGTTGAAGCGGCCCAGACCGAAGCGGATGGAACTGTGTGCCACGTCGTCGCCAAGCCCCAGAGCCTTGAGCACGTAGGAGGGTTCCAGAGTTGCCGAGGTGCATGCAGAACCGCTGGAGACAGCCACATCGTTGATGCCCATCAGCAGCGACTCACCTTCCACATAGACGAAGCTTACGTTGAGGTTGCCGGGCAAGCGGTGCTCCATCGATCCGTTCACGTGAATGTAATCCAGTTCCGAATCAAGCTTTTTCTGAAGGCGATCGCGCAGGCCGCGGAGGTAGGCAGCTTCAGCGTCCATCTCGGTGCGTGCGATCTCGCATGCTGCGCCAAGTCCTACGATTCCCGGAACATTGAGCGTGCCCGAACGCATGCCGCGCTCGTGGCCGCCGCCATCGATCTGCGCAGCGATCTGCACGCGAGGATTGCGGCGACGAACATAGAGAGCGCCGACACCCTTGGGTCCGTAGATCTTGTGGCCCGAGAGCGAGAGCACATCGATGTTGTCTTCAATGACGTTGACCGGAACCTTGCCCACCGCCTGCACCGCATCTGTATGGAAGAGCACGCCCTTCTCATGGCAGAGCTTGCCGATCTCACGAATGGGCTGGATAACGCCGATTTCGTTGTTGGCGTACATGATCGAGACGAGAATCGTCTTGTCGTCGATGGCTCGCTTCAGGTCTTCGATATCGATGAGCCCATCAGCCTTCACAGGCAGATAGGTAACGCGATAGCCGTACTTCTCGAGGCGCTTGCAGGTATCGAGTACCGCCTTGTGCTCGGTAACTTGCGTGATGATGTGGTTTCCACGCTCGCGGTACATCTCCGCGATGCCCTTGATAGCGAGGTTGTTCGACTCAGTGGCGCCCGAAGTGAAGATGATCTCCTTGGAACTGGCTCCGATGAGTTTGGCAATCTGTTCGCGCGCGGTCTCAACGGCCTGCTCGGCTTCCCATCCGAAAGAGTGATTGCGGCTGGCGGCGTTGCCGAACTTGTTGGTCAAATAGGGCATCATCGCCTCAAGCACGTGGGGATCGAGCGGGCTCGTGGCGTGATTGTCCATGTATATGGGCAGGGTGACTCCTGCTGGAACTTCGATCTGACTGGTAACTGTACTCATCCCGACCTCTCCATCCTTTTCAACTCCGCCTCGATACGGAGATGCTCCGCAGTGCGGAGCCTGTGTTACTAAATCGTGAGCGAAACGAGCCTGGGCTCAGATGCCTGTCCGCCTGGTTGCTCGGCAAGATCCTGAATGCTGATGCTTTTGAGCACGCCGGCGATGGTATCGTTGACCCGGGCCAGCGGCTCCTTGATGGTGCAACTTGGGGTGAGCTCACAACCGTGCGCGCCCTTGGTGCACGAGGTGATAAAGAACGGGCCATCAATGGCCAGGATCACTTCGTAAGCCGAGATCGATGCGGCAGGCTTTGATAACGCGTAGCCTCCGTTCATGCCGGCATGCGATTTCAGCAGTCCCTTCTTCGTCAATTGCTGGAGTATCTTGGCCAGCAATTGTGCAGGGATGCCATAGGCGTCGGCGATGTCTTTGGCGCTCAAGGCGGCAGTGTCTGAGCGTTCGGCCAGATACTTGAGAGCCATCAATCCGTAATCCGCCTTCTTTGTGAGCTTCAGCATAATATGCGACTTGTTAGGTCCGTATTTAGTATACGACCATTATTGTCCGGGTTCAATGAAGCGATGGATGGTAGTGGCAAGACGTGGGATATTTCTGAAAAAGCTCTGCCTGAAAGATTCACCAAAATGCCGTTTGAAATTGGTGAAAAGGTCGCTACAATCTGCGGCAAGAGCTTCTAAATCCGAGTCTTCTCACGATAAAAGATGGTCACCGCCTGCAAACACCCTAGGGTTCGAATTGTTTCCCGCCATGAAGACACCGAGTTTGTAGAGTGCCTTGAGTGTGGCGATGTGTTTGATTCTGAAGAGTTTCACGACATGGAGATTGAGGAATCGACCAAGAAAGAAGAGCTGGAAGCGGATAGCGAATAAGGGCAACCTCTTCGGCTGTGTCACGCTAGACTACACAATCCATGATGCTTATGGCTTGCTGGCCTCGCCTTCGCCCTGTCCGCGAGCCTGTGCGCTGCTGCGGTGGGCAGCAATCCAGGCATAGTGCAGGCCGGAGAGGATTGTGAGGCCAATGGTAGCGTCAAGCGCGACCAGCCGCAGGATGACGACCCATTTTGCTGTCACAAGCTGATGAAGTAGGACCACCGCGACGGCTGTGACCTGGGCAACTGTGTTTGCCTTTCCGAAGATGCTGGGGCCAAAGTCCCGTCTGCCCACCACCGCATACATGATCGCAGCGACAATCAGAATCCCCAGATCGCGCCCGAAGACCAGGATCGTCACCGTGGTTGGCATCAGGCCCTTGTACATGAGAACCAAAAAGAGAGTACTGAGGAGCAGCTTGTCCGCGACCGGGTCGAGGTACTCGCCGAGCGTGGTGCGCTGTTTCAGCACGCGAGCCAGAATTCCGTCGAGAGCATCCGTAAGTCCGGCAACGACAAAAAGCGTGAATGCTATTCCGAAGCGATTCTCGAGAAGGCACGCGACCAGGAAGGGAGCAAGGCAGAGACGAATGACGGTGAGAAGATTCGGCGCTGTGCTGAGTGGGTTGCGGCGAGGGGTGAGAGATTCCGTCATCGTTTCAGTGGATGCTCATGCAGGGCATGCAGTTTGCATGCAGCCCTAAACTTCATCGCAGCTTGAGGTTGCGCCGCGGTTCGTCGAGATAGATGGTACAGCATCAACGAGTCTGCTGCGGCAGAACTTCTGGTTGCTTGTTGGACCGTCGTCGACTTTGTCTGATAGCTGATCGAAGGGATCCCGGATGAGTTTCGAGCTTACGGCTGCGAACGCAGAGCGCCTGATGCCAGTTTGAGGTCGGAGATCAGCATCGATCGCATCTGCGAGGCGGTCTGGATCGGTTACACGCAGGATTACGAGACGTTTTGCCGTGGTGGCGATTGGCATTCCTCTTGCTCTACGGAAATGCAAAGCGAGAAAGTCTGGTGCGGGCATGTCTGGCTCAATCGAATCCGTTCGTGATTACCAAATGGGGATGCGGAGTCGCGAGAGGAGTTCGTACACTGCCCATGTTGCTGGACCAAGGCACAATACGGACCGCGGGAAACTTGAACACCTCAGACGTGCGGTTGTTGTTGAGCAAATGGATGGACGAGCAGACATCGCTGCTTTGTCTAGGCTCTTTCAACGAATGCCGCATTGTGCTGAAGGCTCACGTATTTGCCGTCTCTGAGGATTCATTCACTCTGCGCTCCCTCAGTGCCGACTCAACCCTGTCTTTTAGTTTCGGCGCGATCGGTACTATCTTCGACTATGCCGAGCAGCGTGAATTCGGGATGCCGGAACTTCCGCCCAAACTTGCGCAACTGGCTTCGATCGCCATCATGTTCCCCACGCGCGTGCCTGTAAATCCGCATACAGAATCGACGGAGCGCGAGACCCTGATCATGATTGAAATGTGGGATGGCGATCGCGAGAACTGGCCCGAAGAGAAATAAACTCGCCCCCCCGGATAAAGTTTGAATCCCGCCTCTGCTCAGCGGCACGCGTTTGGGTGCTTGAGTGTTCCCGGAGCGTTGGAAGTGAACGGTCATGAAACTCTCCATTCAAAGTCGCGCTCACACCAGATGCTACCCTAGTCGAAGAGTTCCCATTCCCGATCGCCGGACTCCGCTTTGCGAATCGTTCTCTCGAACATTGGAACCTACGGCGACATCAATCCGCTGATTGCGCTGGCCCTGGAACTGAAGCGACGCGGGCACACACCGATCATGGCGTTGCCGGGGGTTTATCAGTCGAGGATTGCACCGATTGGCTTGGAATTCCATGCGATCCGACCAGACATCGATCCGACCAACAACGTGCTCGTGGAAATGGTGTATGACATTAAGCACGGTACGGAGCATGGACTGAGGGATTTCCTGTTTCCCTCGCTTCGCCAGACGTACGACGATCTGCTCGATGCTGCGACCAATCCTGCTCGCGCGGACCTGCTGCTGCTCGGCGAACTGAACTACGCGGGTCCAATCGTCGCCGAGATCACTGGAATTCCGTGGGCGAGCTACGTTCTTGCTCCACTGTCGTTTTTCTCTGCCTTCGATCCGCCGGTGCTGCCGCCATACCCAAAGCTAGCGAAAGCCGACAAGCGTGTGCCGGGATTTGGACGAGTGATCAAGCGTGTCGCGCGTTTCGTCAGCCGCAAATGGCCTGAGCCGATCTACGAACTTCGAGAGGAACTGGGATTGCCGCGCGGAGAAAACCCGCTCTTCGATGCGAAGCACTCCCCTTACCTCGTGCTGGCACTTTTCTCGCGCGTGCTGGGGACAAAGCAGAAAGACTGGCCGCCCAATACGGTGATCACCGGTTTCGCGTTCTACGACGCCGATGCCGGCAATGCGAAGCTGCCTGCCAATCTCGAGCAGTTTGTGGCGAACGGCGAGCCTCCGGTCGTTTTCACGCTGGGCTCGGCCGCAGTGCTGGCTGCGGGAGATTTCTATGAGGTCTCGGCGAAAGCTGCGATGGAACTTGGCAAGCGTGCCGTGTTGCTGATTGGTACGGATCCGCGCAACAGGCCAAGAGAGAAGATGCCTGAGTCGATCTGCATTGCGGAGTATGCGCCGTACTCGAAATTATTCTCGAGCGCGTCCGTTGTTGTACACCAGGGCGGCGTGGGCACGACCGCGCAGTGCATGAATGCAGGCAGACCGATGCTGATTATGCCGTACTCGCACGACCAGCCTGACAATGCGCGACGCATGAAGAGGCTGGGTGTGGCGAAGGTGATTCAGAAATCCGATTACACGCCGAGAAGCGTTACACGAAAGGTGCGAGCAATCCTTGATGATCCAGAGCTCGCGCAGAAGGCCACCGCCGTTGCCGAAGAGCTGCATACGGAAGACGGCGTGAAGACTGCGTGCAATGCGCTGGAAAGACTATATAGAACAACGCATCCTTCGTAATCCCTTTTTCGATTTCTGAAGACGCGGCCAGACGCTAAATTTTGCGTCTAGAGGAGTTTACGAAAATGCTCCTCAACGTGAGTTGATGTGGCAAACCCGCAGCATCGTATAGGCATCGGACAGTGGATGCATGCGTGTGAGCGCATCGCACCTGGAGGTTTTATTGAGATGGATGTAAAACGGATAACTTATACATTTTCCATGGGCGCGGGCACTGCGCTGCTGGGCGGGATGGTCGCGCTCGCGCAGTCCACCAGCAGCCCACAGCAGCAGCCCAGTATGCCAAGCCAGCAACCATCGGCGAGCAGTCCCTCGAACCCGAATGGACCCGGAGCTAACCCGGGATCCACACCGACATCCTCGCAGGATTTTTCTGAGCGTGCATTCATCTCCAAAGGGATGGAAGGGGGAATGGCTGAAGTCCAGCTCGGACAGCTCGCGCAGCAGAAATCGGAGAGCAACGATGTGAAACAGTTTGCGGCCAAGATGGTGAACGACCATGGCCAGATGGGCGAGAAATGGTTCAAGCCCGTGGCGCAGCAGATGGGAATCTCCGAGCCGAAGGGACCATCCAAAAAAGACAAAAAGGAAATAGAGAAGCTTCAGGGCCTTTCAGGACAGGACTTTGATCGCGAGTACATCACGATGATGGTGAAGGATCACCAGAAAGACCTGAAGGAATTTCAGAGTGAAGCTCAGTCTGCCCAGGATCCAACCGTGAAACAGATTGCGGATAAGGGATCGCAGGTAATCCAGCAGCATTTGCAGATCATCGAGCAGATCGCAAAGGCCCACAACATCGATGTCGGCGGCAAGGAGATGTCGAGCACGAACTAACGTCGAATCAGCAATCAGCAACGTGCCAGGGCGCAATTCAACTCGCCCTGGCATGTCTATTTTTCCGGATACTTCCTGGTCTCGCCTGTACGCGAATTGGTCACGTTGAAGCTGCCATCGCGACTCGCCGCAACCTTGAAATAGTGCCCCTCGCCGCCGCCCTTGGAATTGGCGATCGCATCATCCGTGCTGTTGTGAGCAGCGTCGGAGCCTTCAGCCGTGTGCATCATAAAGAGGTTCTTCGCGCCGACGCTTTCGCTGACCGTCTGCCATGCCTCGGGGCTACCTCCCTTGCGTGCGCCGTTGTTCATGATTGCCGCGCGCGGATGAATGGCATTCACCAGTGATCTCGAATTTGACTGATCCAGTCCGTGATGACTGACCAGGAACAGGCTGACGCTGCCCAGAGGATTGCGGGGGCAAACCAAGTCGATCTCCTTCGGTTTTGTGAGGTCGCCCAGATCGAGGAAACTGAACTGTCCGAATCGTACGAGAATGCCGACAGAGCGCGGATTTTCACTCTGGTCGAGTGTCCACTTCGGCTCCTTCGCGCAGTCGCCATTCGGTTCCGCCTTGATGCCTGGGATTGACGAAACGTGCTCTCCATCAGCCGTGACGACCATGGTGTTGAGTCCTGGAATTTCGATGGGATCGCCGGGATGCAGAGTGCGGCGGGGCGTACTGCCGATCGCTGCAATGTAAGCGGAGAAGTCTTTGCGCGTAATGTCGGAGTCTTCGCGATTCACACCGTGATCGAGGAACTCACCCACCTTCACGCGTTTTACCAGTTCAGGCACGCCGCCGACATGGTCAGTGTGGAAATGGGTGATCAGAACTTTATCGATCCCTGTTATGCCGGCATCGTTCATCGCTTCCTTAATGCGTTCGGCGTCGCGGCCGTTACTGGCAGGCCAGCCAGTGTCAACGAGGAGCGACCCACCGGATGGCGACACCAGAAGCGTTGCTTGACCGCCCTCGACATCGATGGAATAGATCAGCAGATCGGCGTTCTTGTGAGCGGCTTTCTGCGCCGATATGTGAGAGACCGTGAATGCAACAAGGAGAAGAGCGAGGGAAGAACCAGCCACGGCACGTTTCATTTGCGAAAGAGTGTAAACGCTGAGACCGACCGTGCGTAACCCTGTTCCCGCCCGTAATGCGGGATTGGTCTCGAATCTTCGCCGGAATCGTGCCGGAATTTTCCACGCCGCCGCTCATGGTACTGATCATGGTGATGACGAAGCAAAGAAAGATCATGGGAGATCGCACCAACCGGCCCGTCATCAACATCCTTGGCTGGGGAACTACGGTGGCGATCATTGCAGCCTCGATCGGGCTGATCGCGAGCTACCTTGTGCATTGAAGTCCATGTAATCACGAGCCTTGGCCCGAAAATCCTGCTGGATTGTTGATGCTGCTAGAATAGATAGTGCCGCATTGCGCGGCTATTCATTCAGTTTTCACACTGATCCCGTGGCCGTTTGCGGCCGCACCCAAGCGCAAATTCAGGTTTGCCTAGAAGAAAAGGAACTTAGCCCCTGTGAGCCAGACGATACGCAATATCGCCATCATCGCCCATGTTGACCACGGTAAGACCACACTAGTTGACGCCATGCTGCGGCAGTCGGGCACCTTTCGCGCCAATGAACAGGTTGCCGAGCGCGTGATGGATTCGAATGACCTGGAGCGGGAGCGCGGTATCACCATTCTCGCCAAGAACACGGCCGTTAACTTCGAAGGGGGCAAGATCAACATCGTCGATACGCCGGGCCACGCCGATTTCGGCGGCGAAGTGGAACGCGCCCTCAAGATGGTGGACGGTGTGATGCTGCTGGTTGATGCGGCCGAAGGCCCGCTCCCGCAGACCCGTTACGTGCTCGCCAAGGCGCTGGAGGCAAAGCTCAAGCCGATCGTGGTGATCAACAAGATCGATCGGCCAGACGCGCGCCCGCAGGAGGTGCTCGACGAAATCTATGACCTTTTTATCGACCTCGATGCGGAGGAGTCACAGCTGGATTTTCCGGTGCTATATGCCGTGGCCAAGGCAGGTACCGCGACTCTCGATCTGAATAAGCCCGGAGAAAACTTGCAGCCTCTGTTCGAGACGATCGTGTCGACCATCCCCGCCGCCACGGGCGATACAGAGGCGCCGCTTCAGATTCTCGTAACCAACCTTGACTACTCCGACTATTTCGGCCGCATTGCAATCTGCCGCGTTTTTCAGGGCACATTGCATGCTGGAGATGAAGTGAATATCTCCAAGCGCGATGGCTCGCTGCAGAAGACCAAGATTACCAAGCTCTTCACGTTTTCCGGGTTGAAGCGGACCGAGATGACCGAGACCGTAATGGGCGACATCGTCGCTGTTGCCGGTGTCGAAGGCATCACGATCGGTGAGACCATTACCTCGCTCGAGACGCCAGATCCTCTGCCGCTGATCGTCATCGACGAGCCAACCATTGCTATCCAGTTCAGCGTGAACAACTCGCCGTTTGCCGGCAGGGAAGGGCAGTACGTGACCAGCCGCAATCTTCGCGAGCGGCTAGAGAAGGAACTGCTGACAAACGTTTCGATCCGCGTTGAAGAGACTGGCTCTCCCGACACCTTCAAAGTGCTGGGCCGAGGCGAACTGCAGCTTGCGATTCTCATCGAAATGATGCGACGCGAAGGCTTCGAGCTGATGGCCGGTCGGCCTGAGATCGTCACCAAGGTGGTTGACGGCACTCGCATGGAGCCGGTCGAACACCTCACCATCGACATCCCCGAGCAGTACACCGGCGTGGTGATCGAAAAGCTCGGACCGCGCAAAGGTGAGATGACCAAGATGCACAATCATGGATCAGGCCGCGTGCGGCTTGAATTCCGGGTGCCCAGCCGCGGGCTCATCGGCCTTCGCAGCGAGATGCTTACCGAAACGCGCGGAACGATCGTTATGAATTCGCTCTTCGACGGCTACATTCCTTACCAGGGCGAGATCCCGCAGCGGCCCACAGGCGCCCTGATCGCCGATCGCCAGGGTCTGACGACCACCTATTCGCTTAATGGACTGCAGGAGCGCGGGATTCTGTTTCTGGGTGCTGGCGTGGATGTGTACGAGGGAATGGTCGTCGGCGAGCACTCACGCGACAATGATCTTGACGTGAATGTGGTTCGCGAGAAGAAGCTCACAAACATGCGCGCCTCGAGCGCCGATGACGCCATCCGGCTGGTGCCTTACAAGACCCTGAACCTTGAGCAGGCCATCGAGTTCATCGCCGATGACGAACTTGTGGAGATCACCCCGAAGTCGCTGCGACTCCGGAAGAAGACTTTGCAGGCCAATCGCCGGCCCAAGCGCTGGGAAAAGGCAGAACAGTTTAGCTAAGGCCGCGCTCCAGGTATTCCTGACTCATCTGGATTCCCTGCTCGTTCCGAGTACGGCGTGTGGCCAACCATCTTTCCAGGTGATCGTCGAAATTTGCAGGGCTGGCTTGCCGGTAATTGCGTCATACGCATGAAACACCAGGAAATCTCCATCGCGTTGCTGGAGGACCGACTGTCCTCCGGGACCGAGCCAGCGGCTGTTTCCAGCAAGAACCTGCGTACCGCCGCCATCAATCATCTTTTTCCCAGCTTTGTCGAGGTAGGGACCGGCCACCTTTCGTGAGCGCCCAACCATGATGCGGTAGGTGCTGCGTGTGCCGCGGCAGCAAAGATCGAACGAGACAAAGAGATAGAAATACTTCTCATGGCGAACGATGAATGGCGCCTCGATGGCCTGCCAGTTCGCAGGAAGGCCAGGCTTCGCCGGTTCGGCATTCTCCGGCTTTCTGCGTGCGGCCAGGGCATACAATCGATTGTCTTTGCTCGACAGTTTTCCCGTAATTGCGTCAATGCGGCGCATCTTGATGCCGCTCCAGAAGCTGCCGAAACTCAGCCACGGCTGCCCTTTCTCATCAACGACAATATTCGCGTCGATCGCATTGAAATCATCCGTAGCAGTTGACGAGAGCACCATGCCTTGGTCGCTCCATCTGTAATCAGGACTGGAAGTGTCCAGCGTCTTATTGGTGGCGAGCGCAATGCCCGAAGTGTTCACACCAAAAACTGAGTACGCGTAGTACAGATGATATTTGCCATTGAAATAGGAAATGTCTGGCGCCCATAAGTTTTTCGTCTTTGGACTCGCCTCATGAATCCATGCCGGAACTTCGGCAAAGACATGTCCACATTCTTTCCAAACCAACAGATCGTTTGAGCAACGAATCGGGATTTGCTCTACATCATGTGGGCCACTCGTCGTGAAAAGGCAATAAGTATTGCCGTCTTTGGCGATGGCCGGATCGTGCGCGAGAGCATAATCCCCGCTGAGAGGCAGAGAGCGAGGCTCCTGGCATACCGCTACCTGCGCCAACAAAAGAGACCACAGAATCGGGAGCCATGCACGGTAGCGCAAAGGAGCCTCGCATTCTAAATCGAAACATGCAACTACAACAATCGGCGCTTCGCTACCAGCACTCTCTCCAGTGCTTCCTCCGCTGTCGCGCCGACTGAAGAGAGATGCCCCATCTTTCGGCCTTTCTTCGCAGCGCGCTTTTCATAGAGATGCAGCCGGACGCCCGGAACGGCAAGAGCCGCCGGTAGATTCGGCGAGGACGTTAGCCAGATATCCCCCAGCAAGTTGACGATGGCGCACGGCGTGATCAGCGACGTCTCACCCAACGGCAGATTGCAGGTGGTACGCACCAGCTGTTCGAACTGGCTGGTGACGCACCCACGCTCGCTCTGGTGATAGCTGTTGTGAGGTCGCGGCGCCATTTCATTTACGAGCAATCGGCCCTGCTTCGTGATGAACATCTCCACGCAGAGCAGGCCTTCGATCCCAAGTTTCGTGATGATATCGACGGCCAGCTTCTCGGCTCGCGCTTCCATCTCTTGCGAAATCCCGGCAGGCAAAACGCTCCACTCGAGTATTTGATTCTCATGATGATTGCGCGCTGCGGGAAAGCTGCGCACTTCGCCTGAAGGTGTTCGCGCAGCCATTACGCTGATTTCATGGGCAAGGTAGAGTGCCTGCTCGGCAACAGCAGGCTTCTCGCCCAGGCTGGTCCAAGCATCGGCAATCGATTGCTCAGTGAGCGGCGATTCAATGCCGAGCCGTACCTGGCCGCGGCCATCGTATCCGCCCCGTCCGATCTTCAAATACACACGTCCGCCAAGCGATTCCACAGCCTCGTGCAGCTCCACTTCGCTTCGAACTACGCGAAAAGGCCCGACCGGAAAGCCATTCTCAGCGAGCCACGTCTTCTGAATGGTCTTGTCCTGAATGATGCGAACGGGTTCGACGCCCGGACGCAGCGGTGCCAGCTGCGCAACCTGTCGCAGAGCATCGACGCCAATCTGTTCGATCTCCAACGTCAGGGCATCTGCACCACGCGCCAGCTTCTGCGCTGCAGCTACATCGTCCCAGGCGCCAACGACGGTCTCATCCACAACATAGCTGGCCGGGCATTTCTCTTCGGGATCCATCACGCGAACGCGATACCCCATGGTTCGCGCTGCCATGGCAGTCATGCGGCCGAGTTGTCCGCCGCCAAGAATGCCGATCAAGCCGCCAGGTTCAATGACAGGGATTGTATGTTCGGGCACTAGGGGAGCTCCTCGGTCATCACTTCATCGGTGCGAGCCTTGCGCCATGCTGCAAGCCGCTCGTAAAGTGCAGAGTCGCTCGCTGCCAAAATTTCCGCAGCGAGAATGGCGGCATTCGCCGCGCCTGACTTGCCGATCGCGAGCGTGCCGACCGGAACACCCTTCGGCATCTGCACAATTGAGAGCAGGGAATCGAGACCATTGAGCAAGGTAGCCGGCACCGGTACGCCCAGCACGGGCACAAGTGTCTTGGATGCAAGCATTCCGGGAAGGTGTGCCGCGCCACCTGCTCCGGCAATGATCACGCGCAGACCTCGCTCGCGTGCCGTCTCGGCATATTTGAACAGCCAGTCGGGAGTGCGATGGGCGCTAACAACACGCGCTTCATGCGGAATATCGAGGGCGCTCAGGATTTCGACGGCAGCGGTGAGCACCTCGTAGTCGCTCTTCGAGCCCATCACCACGCCAACTAACGGCTTCTCGCTCATGGGGAGATTATAAGAGGCGAATGCCGGTCAATCAGACGGGCTGCGATCGCCGGGTGCCTTAAATCTCGCTTCTGAGATGCGGGAGAATCCAGAGCATCAGTGCCGATGCCATGCCTGCACGGCAACCTCGACCACGGTCAACAATATGCTGAAAGCCGCCAGAAAGCCCTTGGCGCGTTCCCAGTTTTGCTCATGTTCTTCCATGCGGTGTTCGATCTCGGCGATACGGCCCCATTGCCGTCGCCCGTGAGGGCAGTCATCTGTGATTTCAGGACACTGAGGTCGCTCAGAACCTGCGCTTCGAATTCATTCATCATTCGCATTTGTTTGCTCCGTCTGCTGCTTTCTACGAAGCAAGCGGGAGATTAAAAATCAGGGCCGCCGAGAATTCCGAGTAGTTCGGCGGGTTTGAATTGTCGAACATCCTTATGTAGAAGCGGTCCCACACCGAAAGCCGAGAGAAGGTCATCGTGGGTTGTGAACTCCGCATTACCAGGTCGGCATCGATGCCGCGCATAAAGCAGTTATCGCGCCGGCGAAACTCAAACCCACCGCCAGCTGGCGACGCAACCCCGGTATTGATTGTGATCGATTGTCCGCTAAGATCCACAACGTCCAGCCCGTTAAGGTTGGGTAAATACGTCGGCGCCACCACCGCCGGCAACCACGCGTCAGCTGGTACAGCGGAGGATGTTCTGATTGCCAGATCCTCGGCCCAGTCGTTCGCGAAGCCAATTTCGTAACCAACGATGTCCGGCAGACTCGCGTGATAACTCAGCTTGACTGCGCGCACAATGAGCTGTGAATCCATGGCGGCAGAGGGAACGTTGATTGCGAGCGCATCACCCGGCCACACGTCTGAATCGAGCGTGACGCTGGCGCATTTGTACGTCCCACTCCAAAGCGCGCTCGCACTGGCAGCGGCCCGCACCATCGCGGATGCCGCATTCCGGCAATCCTGAGAACTTCGAGCGAGCGGATTCGTTACAGCGCCAATCCACGCAGACACCGATGGCAATCCAGCGTCCGTGAGTTGTTGCTGGCTTGCCGTATTCACAGCTCGACCCAGGGCCCTGCCCATCGCACGATAACTGACCTCGATCCGTTCTCCCGCTGCAGGAGCAAAGCCTGGATAGAACACAAGTCTGCCGGAACTCTCTACAGCGCACTCGGCTGACTGCGTTGAAGCGCCGACACGCCGTGCCGTCGGACTCCCATTCGGCGGTGTCGCTCTCACCCAGCCTGACCCAAGGTTCGAAAGGTTGAAGGCGCGCATCGATCCGAACAGATTGACACTGCTTGCAGCAACCACCGTGCAGGTGCCTGGAAGATTCGCAATCTGACCTTCGTACAGCGTTACGGGCATTGCCGCAACTCCGTTGACATACTCCTGGATCTCAAACTGAAGATTCGCTGGAGCAGCGTTCGAGCCCCCGCCTTCAGCGATTACGCCGGAATCGTCATAGCTGCGATAAATCGCAGCGGCACGGTGGCATTCCGGGCAATGCACGCGAACCCGCAATGCATACTGGTTCGATGGTTTCACCGGGTAAGCTGCTCCAACGGGTGATCCAAGCACCAGGGGCTGGATCGTAACGCTGCCGCTGCCTTGCTGTGCTGTCACCTGAAATCCCGCGGTGCATCCTGGCTGCATGTTATCGCCGACGAAGAATCCGGCGAGAACGCCCGCGCTTCCGTTCTCGAGTGCGACTCCCATCGCTTCCAGCAGGAGCGTCCCGCCCATCTCGACTGGGCCCCGCCACGTCAGTTGCGTTTCCCCGTCTCTACCTGTTCCGCCTTGCATGGCGAGGCCGCCAGCACCCAGCGTAAGGAAGCCGCGCGCGCCGGAATTTCCCCAGCGACGCACATCGATCTGGCCTTCGTTGAACAACTCGCGAACAAGAGTCGAATCGGCGCCAGGCGGCGCAAATACTCTGTCAGCGAGGTTGAACTGCGTTGTAATCCCATCGCCGACGAAGTACTCGGTCACATAGGTTGTGGGCTCATGTTCGCCGCAGACTGTAATGTCATTTGCCAATGAGCGCTTCGTCGATGCACTCAGTGACAGATTATCCACCAGCAGACTTCCGTCAGCCTCATCCATCGAATGCACGGCGGCCGGCAAAGACGTGAGTGCGAGGCTTCCATTCAGGGCCCGGTAAGAAGCGCGTGCCTGATCTGCCACTGATCTGGCTGCAGTGCTGAACGTTGCACCGCATTCGGTCGCCAGGCAGGCAATTGGAGCGGCAAGAGAGAGGGTATCCGTCGAGAGTGCACTGCATCCAGTCTTCGCAACGAGTTCAGCGATCATTGGTCCAGCAGCCATGCCAGCCAGGTCTCTCGGCGGTACGATGCCGGCCTGGTCCAGCAGACATTCGTCGCTCACGGCCTGAATCTCAAGGCGATGACGTAATCCTTCGATTCCGAGCCCTGCGCACTCCGGAAGTGGCGTCGCAGCCACGTAGCCCGTGAAGTAGTAAGTGCCATCGTCACCCACGATCTGGATGGGCTGATTGCGCACGACAGTCGATGGGCTTCCGCTCGGCAAGGTAATCCACAGCCGGCACACAGAAGTCTCATTGAGCTTTCGTTCGATAGTTAATGGATGTGCCGCATCGAGCGCGGAAGTGTAGTCCTGCCCGCCAATCGTTATCTTCATTGTGGATTCTCAGGTGTGGTCTAGAAGCCGTGCGTGCTTCATAAAGTTGTGCATCTAAATGAGCGAGTATGTCGCTGGTTTGAAGCTGCGATAACAGAGAACGCGTTCGCCATCAATCGGATCGGTGACTGGGAGGGCGAGGAACTGCCCTTTCAGCAGAATTCTTGCCAAACCGCTCTTGTGCTTACTGTCGAGCGGAATTGCCGATTCTTCTGCGCTGGCGGTGCTTTGCAGTCTTGGATAGTGAAAAAAGATTCGATCGCCCTGGCTGCCTTCCACCACGAAAAGCGCCGACCACTCCTGGTAGAAACTTCCGCCTTCGCGATCGACAAAACCTGCTACCGGTTGCACCTTAGCCCCTGCTGCGGGGAACCGCCAGGTAGAGGCTGAGCGAGTATCAGGCTTCCTGAAGTCATCCCAAGCACAAGACCGACGTTGAAGGTGATGCGCCGAATGTAATCGGCATCGGCGAGCGGCTGACGCAGGTAAGCACCTGAGACAGGTGAACCAATGTAGCCAAGCTGTCCAGCATAATCTGCGTCGACAGCGATCATAAAACCAGGAGCGAACGTAGAGGCATCGCCAGATGACAGTTGAATGACTGACGCTGTTGATCCGCTCTGCACCGTCACAGCGGGCGCAATCTCGCCATCATGAGACGCCGACGGGGCAAGCACATTCATGTGCTGGGAGCCGGTAGCGAGCGCCATCGTGAGCTTTGTCCAGCTCAGAAACTCGAATGTGAGCTTTGCTTCGAGAGTGTTGCGCGTCTGTTCGAGCGGAGCAGCCGGAATGCCGGTGAGAATCGGTGCAGACTTGCTGGCTGAGTTACGTGTGAAGTTTTGAATCCAGCCAAGGTCTATCCACGGCGCGGGAGGAGCATCAAGATCGAAAGTGTTCATCTGCGCCGGGTCAAAATCCGCATACGTTTGTGTCGCGCGTTCCACCGGAGCGAAATAGGCCCGCACACGCCGTGCTACCGGTGCGGTAGGCAAAACTGAGCTGGATGTCATGATTCACTCGGCTCCTGGTAGGAGTAGACCGTGATGCGCGCGGTGCGGCTGATCCGGTCACGCTGCATGTTGACAGGCGTGAGCGTGGGCTCTTCCCAGAACACCTGTGTCTGCATCGCAGAGGGCGGTTGTACTGAGTAGTTGTACTTTGGCGTGGAGTGCGACTGCAGAATCGCAAGCAGTTCCTGATCCATCGCCGTGAGCAAACGCCCGCGATCGAGTCCTCCGAAAGCTTGCGTCCCCGAAGAGCAGTACGAAATTTCGCATTCCATCGCAACCATAATTGCGGAGAGATTGGTGTCGGCGCCAAACCCGAGCCAACGCAATACGAAGACCTCGTCTGGCGGCTGCGCGAATGGTGCTTCCGCTTCCTCCACGATGACGGCAGGCCGAAGCGCTCCGCGAACGAGCACGGTGCGTTCTGGGTTAAGCGCCGCGAGCCGTGAGCGAAGCGCCAGATAAAAGGAATCCTTTGCGTTTTGCATAAATCGGAAAGCTGGGTCATGAAACGAAATCCCGAGATGAGATCTCGCCTGGTGACCTCGCCTTCTCCACCCTTTCAAAAATCGCGATAGTGGCCGCTCGTGTGCGGACGTCAAAGAGACTGGTGGAAGGCTTCTCGAAGTGTGAGTCGATATAGATAAACCTTGCCGAAAGCTTCGTTCGCCGCGACTGACTCAATCAGATAATCCCTGCCGGCAACCGAGACAGCCAGGGTCATGGCAAACAACGCCTGGGCAGATGGAATATCGAATGCATTCAGTTGAGCCTGAACACTTGTTGCCGAGATCAGCATCTCCCACTGTGGCGCATCGCCCGCCCTCGTCGACGGTCGAAGTTTTCGCATCACCGCCGGGCTTACTACCACCTCATAGAACGTTGTCGCAATCAAACCGACTTCCGACTGGTTCGAAGCTGCGTTGCTTCCTGTGACCCGCAGATGTGCGCTGGCGCCGTTCACACTACGTAAAAGCGCATCCGCAAGCATTTGTGGCGCGCTGACCGGGCTGCGAGGTGCCGTATCGCTCATCGTTCACCCCAGCCTGTTCGCCACGTAAGGACGCAACAGCGCCTTTACGGTCTCATCCAGCAGCGAACTTGAGAAGTACTGCATCTGCATCGTGTCAATCTTGGTTTTGCTCGCATTCAGTGCAGGAGTTGCCTGAGCATTCCGGACGATCTGCGCGCATGCCGCCTTGATGCCGTCGCCGATTACCGCCAAACCCGCCGTGTAGCTTACAGAGATTTCGTTGTAGGCCAGACCAAACAGATTCCATGGAACTGTGAGTTCGCCGGTGTTGACATCGAAATCGACTGCCTGAGGATCGATGCTTGACCATTGTCCTGGCAAAGAAAAGGCACACGCCTCTTCCATCAGACTGGACTCTCTTGCCTCGCCGCGGCGTGGCGTCGCATACCTGCCCTGCACGCTAACCAATGGCGAACTGGCGTTGTCTGATGCCGCCAAAGGAAGATAGCTAAGCCGAATCGCGCACGACCCGCTGGTGACCCGCAGGCGCTCGGAATACTGAACAATATTTAGGTCCGGGCGCCGGCAGAAATTGTTGATCAGCGCCGTTGCAGCAGTGACCCAATCGCACGAGGTGCTGTCGGGCAGTCCATAGCTGGAATAGTCCGCTGGTTCAAGGTAAGGCATGAATTCCCTCTCAATGTGTTCAGTGATCAGTGAAACAGTGTTCAACGAGCACCGAATCGCGATGGTGCGCCGTTGCTGATCACTGTCCACTGATCACTGTTCACCTGTTTCTATCGGTCTACCAGCACCTGGTAATGTGCGTAGCCGGCGCCCTTCACAACGAGTCCGCCGAACTTTACTGCGACATACTGCTGCGTTAGAGACCCTGGCAAGCCGAGTTGGAAGATGCGCGGTGCAGGATCGCCCAACCAGTGATACTCGATCAGGTCTTCGGTCACAATGTATGCGGGCAGTACTGCCGATCCTGAACCCGGTGTGCCGGTATAGCTCAGGCTCCAGTCCGGAATAAGCGGCAGATCGCCGGCTTGCGTCGACAGCATCTTCACTCTGAATCCGCCGTTGATCTGATCGCTGTTAAGCACCACATTGAACTCGGTCTTCATCTCGCGATCGATCAGGTCGAGCAGAACCGGGTTGGCATAGATGGCGGTTGGCCGCACGTGATAGCCATTGCTGGCCACCATCTGTGCAACCGCTGACTTCATGCCATCCACGATCGACGCCGAGGTGCCGATTGTTATCGTCTGTCCGCCGGCGACGATTTGCCCGATCGCACCCATGTACTGCGTGGTCGTCGGTGAGCTCAGGCTGGTGTCGTTGCCGTTCCAGAGTGCAACATCATGCGTCAGCATTACGCCGCTTACCGTGTCGACCAGATCTTTGGCCTGCAGGTAGGCAAACTGCTGCTGCTGATTGCCGAGCTCAACGTCGAAGAGGTTGTAGTTTATCTGCGAGACGATGGCCTTCAAGGGCACGCTTCGCTCAACACGTGTGGGACTCACGACCGGCGCCACGATGCTGCGCGGATTAACAAATCCGGCGGTACCCGGCGTCGGCAGCGCAGTCTCTTCGAAGAAGCGCGACGGATGTCCAGTTGCCGGAACCTGCTTGATGCGTTGTCCGAACGGGCTTGAGCGGCGGCAGATGGCGAAAATCTCGGTCTGGTACAGCGGAACCTCCACTGCGCCGGGTCCGATGAAGTCTGCTGCCGCGTGAATATCTGCAAAGGATGCGTTCATAAGTTCTCGCCCCCTCCATGGGGCCTGAAATTTAGCAATTAGCTCTCAGCTTCCAGCAAAGGCGTTTCACATCCTGCTTCTGCGAGGCGAAACGACGGCTGTGAATCGGCCGCGTGGCTGACAGTATTTAGTTTGGGTTGTGGCTAGGAGCTGATAGCTGAAAGCTGCTTTAGGCAATCGCTCCCGCTCGCAAAAGCTGCGTCTTCACGGCGATTCGCTGCTCAAGACTCAGTCCTGAAAGTGCCGCATCCAACGCGCGCACATCCACCGGCCCTTCCGCAATGCCATGCTTGGCCAGCATCTCTGAAGTTGATGGGGGCACTGTTCTGCGCAGAGGAGCAGGTTCGCGAACTGCCGCAGCCTTGAGATCTGCAACCTCTCTCTCAGCCGCGCCCAGCTTCTCTGCAAGTTCCAGTTCGCGTTTCGTCTGCTCCACGGTCGCGGAGATTCGTTCCACTTCTCCCTGCCGTTCCTGGAGCATTGTAAGAACCCGCTCCAGCAGCCCTGTGGCGGCCTCGAGCCGCTCCAGCATTCGATCGTTATCTTCCATGCGCTTCCTTTCGTAGTTACAGCTTCCAGCGGAGATCCCTCAGCTTTCGGATCTGTACTTCGGAGTATCCGTCTGATTCCGTCTGAGGGTCAGCCCGCGATGAGAGACACTGCCGGCATTTACTGGCTCCTGACTTTTGTCCTTCAGCTCGCCATTCGGAAGCTCGTCCCCCGGTATGCCGCTTTCTCCCGCAGCAGGATCGCTGCGCCGGTGAAGGTCACCCGCGTGAGCTTCCAGATCTCCGAGCGCATGTCTTCCACCCGTGCATCGGCAAGCTCATAACTCATGCCCATCGCTTCCGGCGAGTGTGCTGCGATCGTCTTCGCGACTTCAGGAAAGTCGCGCGCGTAAATGTATCCCTTTACTACCAGCCGATTGCCGACAAGGCTCGCCTCAGTGAGCAGCCCGATCTTTCGTCGTGCGTCGTGCCCATCCCAGCCAGGCCGGTAGTCAACCGCCATGCCCAGCAGAGACGGCAGCGCCGTCTCAGTCGCTTCTCGCGTCAGCATCACCCGATGCCCGCGAGCGCCTGCCGGCGATTTGTCACTTGCCGAATCCACCACCGTCAACACCCCTTCAAAGGGCACCCGGTTCGGGTGCCCTTCTACGTGAGGAATCGATACAGCCATTGCTTCAAAATGCATTCCGCTCACCGTCCATCCCCGAAAAAATGGCCGCATCCCGCTCACCAACGCGATGCGGCCAAGTCACCCTGCCACGTACCACTTCAGGAGATTGTTGAATATGCTCTTCTAGTCTCGGCAAGCGGGGCCAGACCGCGCATCGCGCGTACCTCGTCCACCGTTAGAACTCCCGCCTGTAGCAACTGCACCTGCACCGCAAGTTCAGTCGCTTCGTCACGCGCACTCAGATCGTTGAAGACAAATTCAAATTCGCGCCATCCGATGCATTTGGCGAACAGGTCGCGTGTAATGTGCTCTGCAAGTAGCTGTGCCATCGGCAGAATTGCGCCCCGAAACGCCTCGTCGGCAAGTTCGGTAGCCGTCGAACGATTTACATCGCCCTCAAGCCCCAGCAACATCGGCGGCAGCCCGAATGCGTTGGCCACCATCCGGATCAGGAACTCCTGCCACGCGAGACGCAGATCGGCATCCGTGCCTTGAGCGAATCGCAGAATTTCCGGTTTCTGTGTGGTCGAAAGCACCGGCACCCGGCCCGTTCCTTCCACCTCATCCTGCCACCAGCGAATCAATCGATCGTGTTGCGTCGGTGTCGCCTCGCTTATCCACAGCGCGTATTGCGCAACAGCGTTTGCCGCCAGCTTCCCCGCAAACCTGTGCGCAGAAAGAAACTGGTTGACTGACTCGAATGCCACCTCAAGCGGCCCTAGGCCGAAGGGTGTGAAGCTGCGCGGATTCATCCGCACATACATGAGCTGGTTATCCCGGAGTTCAATTCCGGTCGAGTCCATCTGCCCCGGTGCAACCTGGGCATAGCGGGGCGAATCTGGCTGGCCATCCCATCGCGGGTTGATCCGGATCGATGCGCCGTCAACTGCCCAAAGCATCGCGGGCCGTTCAGCGTCATTGGTCGGTTCCATCTCCATTGAGCCATAGCCCCCGGTGAGCGCATCCTCGATAACCTGCTCGATCAGCGTGCGGAAGGTGTCGACCTCGTTCGGCTCTTCCAAGACGCGGCGCAGCGCCACTATCCTTGCAGAGTCTGCGACGTGATCGCTGCTTGCGTACCCTCTACGCGTGCGAACCTGCCAGTCCATTGCGGCGATGCGATCCTTGATGACGTTGATTGCACGACGCACAATCGGCGTCTCGGCGAAGCGCCGAAGGTTCACTGGTGTTGGTTTTGGTAGCGACTGCCCCGGGAACTGCATCGGGCTCAAGATCGCCGGTAGCGCCAGAGTCTTGCGCTCTGCATCCTTCTCCGCGGCAGCAGCCGTTGTGCTGCTCGCTGCCTGCCGCCATAATTCACGCAAATGTTCTCGAACCTTCACGCCCGGACCTTTCCTGCTTCCAAAGAAAAAGGCATGATCGCCTAGGATCATGCCTTTTGTATGGTGCGCCCGGCAGGGCACACTTACTTGGAGGTGAAAGTCCTCTACACACCCGGCAAGGGGAAGTGTTAGCTGAACAGCAAGGGTGTCTATCGCGAGGTGGAATCTGGAGGAAGCTGTAGGCAAATCGCTGGCCTGACGAACAGGAAGCGGATAGAGGCGGCACAGCGGGGTGAGCGGGCCAATAGACGCAAAGCCCAATACTTGCACGGAACGCTGTGACGTAGATCCGACAGGCATAAGCGTGAAGGTGAGTGCGCAATACCCGGGGAGATCTGCCATGTTGTCTTTATTGACTGAGGGCGTCGAGAGGCGTTCTGATCCCATGGCAGAAGTCAGCAGAGGCCATAGTAGCTGCCTGTTTGGAGCGAAGGGCTGAACCTGTCACGAGCGGATAGAGGACTATATCTCTGACTGGTTGGACAGCAGCCTCGCAAGAGGGCTTGTTACGGAGGTAGGGGCCGGAAGTCCCGACGGCTATGACAAGTGTCCTGAGACCAGCAGGCGAATGGTCAACGAAACGAAGCTCACTTCGGAAACGGAAGACAGGAACCGCCCGTTGCGGGAACCGCACGGCGGGTGGTGTGGGAGGACGGCAGGGGTGACCCTGCCTCCTACCCGATTCTGAACGAAGCGCGGCACAGTCTGCCTGCTCCGATGCTCATTTCAGAGCGAATTCTTTGAACTCGCCCTCAACACAAACCATATTACAAAAAAAGCAGTTAATTACCTGCAAGGTTCACGAAAGAATTTTCCATTCGACTAAGTGGTTGTTGAATCAACAAGAAATTCAGCACCAGATCCCGAAGTTCCGGCGACGTTAACTTGACCAACCCTCAGACGTGCAATTCACGACGCGCCGTTTCGGCCACGCGATTCAAGTCTGCGGTCGTGAGCACACGAATCTGCGCCTCTTCCATCGTTTCCACGCCAAAACGGTATATCGCCAGGCGTTCCGTATCCTGGTCGTCTTCTGCAATCTTTTTTACCGGCTCGATGATCGCGGTGAGTTCGAGGTCAACCCTTTCTACCCGTTCCACACCTGTCCGCAGTCCCGCGGCCGAGAAAGCCAGAACCTTGGCAAGATCGAGGCCGGGCTCAAGGCTCACCGCGTGGAACATCTTGATAATCCCATTTGGCCTGTAGCCCGCATCAATTCGCAGCGGATCGCCCGGTCGCGTGTAGTCCGAAGCTGCAATGCGCTTGCGCAGCAGATCCCAAACCCCGGCTCCTTCAAACTCCCTCCGCATCCTCGATTGAATGGCGGCCCTTCCGCTGAGCCGCGGCAATCGCTCGCGCTTCGGTGGATCGACATAGAGCCGCATCAACTCTTCAATGCCCGCGGGAACGCTCTCGGCGAGATACCCTTTCGGCTCCGTCAACTGCACGTTATTGGAGAAGGACTCATTGACGATCCGTTTAACCTTCCCGTCTGCATCACCTTCCAGTCTCCCGCGTAGTTCGCCTTCCATGCCCTCCAGCGCCGCAGTATCCGCATCGGGATCGAGGCAGCGGAGGCGTCGCCAGTCATGCGTGAAGCGCAGCTCCATGCGTGGCTTCCTGCCTTCTTCGGAATTCTGCTGCCAGAACAGAACGCCAACGTTTACGAACTCATTGCGCGTTCTGTCCGGCACATATCGGATCAGCTGGAACTCACATTCGTGACGCACATCCGAGCTGCTCATATTCGCACATTGCTCCGTCTATCGGCTTGCTTCGCCCCTACATGATCCTGTTTGAGATGTTAGCTCCCCACTGCGTGATCTGCCACGCGTTCCGCTCCATCTCTTCCTGCACTGCGCCCCATTTGGGAAAGGGCTTCCGGTCCGAATTCCGGAACGCTTCTATCAACTTCCGAATGCCGCTTCGCCGCACCAATAACCTGTCAACTAGCGCTTCGAGATCGTCCTGATCGCCCCCGTACCATTGCGGTGGGATGTCGCGTGCAGCCTCCCATACCGTCTCAACCGGCATTGTCTCAATCCGCGACAGCCACGGCTCGAACGCATCCCAACCCGCGATTGCGTGGTATACGTCGTTGCGATAGTAGACACCTCGCAGCGGCACATCCTCAAATTTCCATTCTCCCGCGTGGAAGCAATATCCAAAGTCAATAAACACCGCGCGATATCTCCGCTCCCGCGCCTTTCGCGCAAACACTGCCTGGCGTCCGTTGGCGTTTCCCACCACTTGTCGAGTGCGAGAATTCCAGCGAATTCGCCAAGATTCTTTACCGCCGCGAGTTGTTCCTCCGGCAAATAGTCCATCACTTGTCCAGGCATGAGCCCACCTACAAACCGCGATCCGAAATGGAGCCCGGGGACGCAACGCTCGCGCGTACGCCCTAGGTCCATTTCCAGCTCCTGGGTATGCTCTATCAGCCACGACGTAACTTCGACGATTTCGACTTCCGGAACTGTCAGCCCCGCCGCCATTGCAAGCTTCGATGCCAGGTATTCGTTCGCCAGCACACGCATATGCTGCGGATTATTCTGAAACTTCACCACATATGCGTGCCCGTCCGACCCCAGCATCAGCTGGCCCTGCGCGCCGCCCCGCATCCGTCGGATATGCTGCACCGCCTGAACCGCCAAACTTCGTGTCCGCCTTTCGTGAAGTTCTCTCGATTTTAGCCCCCGGCACAAGTGTCGCGAACTCGCGGGTGCAATTGTTCTGCAAATGGGATCATGATCGAGGAGAGCCGAGAACTAAGTCATGGTCGTCCCTTTTTCTACCAGCTCCGCCCTCACCGCCATTCCGATCGACATTGCCATCACCAGATCATCATGTGCGCCCGATTGCGCGCCTGTGCTGCCATCCGAGCGCCGCACAAAGCTTCGGCATTCACTGAGCAGCCTTCGGCTCATAAACAGGTCCGGCTGATCAATCAACGCCGCATTCAGTCTTCCGATTCCTGCCGGCCGCGTGACCGAGTTGGTGAGCCATCCCATTTGGCCGTTCTGCCTGTAGATGCGTGGATAGTGGCTTACGCTCTCGAGCAGCCACAAAACCCCGTGCCCATGGTTGTTGCGTTCCACTGCAAGCCATGCATCATTGTATTCATGGCCGATTTCCGCGAGGAATTTTGCCGCTTCAAGTCCGCTCAGATGACTTGCGAACTCGGCACACTGCAGACCGGTCTCCAGCTCGATCACCTCCGCGGCAGTGTAATCTCCCTCGCTTCCTCCACCTGCGGGATCAACGGCAATCACATAGTGCTTTCCTGGCAGTGGTGGCAACCAGATCTCGAGTTCGCCGTTTTGCCTGGTCTCCACCGGTGGCGCCGATGAACCAAGCCGCGTCTCCACAGCTTCCAATTCGAAAACAGAGTCGCCGCTCGCGCGAAAGCAGGTCTCTTCGTCTTCCGCGAATTCCTGACAGGCGAGTCCGCGGAAATTGGCCCGAACCTGGCGTCGATATCCAATCTGCTCCAGGCCCAGGAGATGATTTTCCATCAATGTGCGCTCCTCCTCGCTCAACGATCTCTCCTCAACAGGCTTTGCACGATAGCGCTCCTCCATCCACCACGGAAAGAAGTGCCGCACCATTCCCGTCTCGGCGGCACTGTGCCACTCATCGTAGAAGCAGCCGCCCACTCCATTCGGCGTTGACTCCAGGATCTGTTCTCCATTGGGTGCGAGCGCAGCCCGCAGCCCTGCTAGAGTCTCCGCCGGATCTCCCGGCCACCTCGCCAACTCCGAGCAGTGCAGATTCTGCACCGTCAGTCCGCGGCCGGCGTTTCTTTCTCCAGCCGAGACGACCCGATACTCGGAGTCAAGTCTTGGAAAAACAATCTGCCGCGTGTTTGCATGCGACGTTCTCAGGCAATCGCTGCGCAGAGGTTCAGGCATATGGTCCAGGAACCGGCGTACAATTCGGAAGATTTCCTCCGCGGAATCCAATGTGTGAGCCACCTGTAGCGTCAAGCTTCCGGGCCGTGTGATTGTCTTCAGAAAGAAACGTGCCGCGCTCCACGTTGTCAGGCCGAGCTGACGCGCCTTGAGAACGATATTTTTCTGACTGCGCGTCCGCTCAAATGCGTGTTGAACCGCGTTGGCCCTCAAATGCTTCACCGCACCGGAACGCGTTCGCACGAATAGTAGCTGTTCCGCCATCTCCTCTAACACGCTGGAGTCGCAGAGCGGATTCGGTCGGTCGTCCAGCCGCTCCCCAATTTTTCGAAGCTCGTTGTAGGTCAGAGTGTACGGATCAAACGCCTTGTCCTTCAAACATCGCGAGCTTCCCATTCATACCCCATCTTCATGTCATATTCCCGCCCACAAGTGAACATCGCCTCACAAGATCGTTGTGAGGCGATGTTCATCATGGAACAACCGTGTTACCTGGTATTCGAGATCCCGCTTACGAGCTATCGTGCTCCAACATTCCAGGTGATCGAAGCTCCAGGCGTGATCGAAGAACCCGTAACATTGCAGACCGACCAGTTGAAGGTGTTCGCTGTGACGTAATACTTGAACACCAGGCCGTTGGTGCCCCATCCAGTTACCCCGACCGTGGTTGATGTCGGAGTCGGCGGCAGGATGACAGATGTGGTCGTTGCGCCGGTCATCGCTGTTGCAGTGTTCGATGTGCAGCCGTTCGCCGCAATTTGGGTGGTGCCCGTCGTGATCTGGACGTTTGCGACTTTCAGGGCAACCGTGCTCCCGCCCGCTCCGAACGTTAACTTCAGACCATCTCCGTAATTCGTCACCGGTCCTGTGCCGTATGCGGTGCCATTCCAGGAGATGTACACCGCTTGCCCCTGCGCCAGGCTGGCGACTCCCGTATTTGTCTTTCCATTCGGGCTGATGGTCACCGCTCCTGCGCCGGTAGCGTTGATAGTTGCGGCGAATCCTGTTGGGGGTGTTGCCGGAAGCGTCAGTGTGCATGCGCCTGCGCACTGCATTTCGACGTACCCTGGATTAGTCATTGTGTAGCTCGTCGTCGAGACAACGCCGTTGACCAGAGACTTACCGCCGCAAGAAGCAACATAGTCCTCGGTCGCAAGCTGCGTCCCATGCGCGCCGCAGACTCCGTCTGTCGGTGCTGCGGGATTTCCGGTGAAGGTTGGGGATGCAAGCGGAGCCAAGCTCGATATTGCGACACCGCTATCCTTCTGGCTCCCGTCCGTTCCGTTATAGGTGACGATGTGATCGATAGTTGTCCCGCTTCCCGGCCCTGTGGTAATCGCCGCGCCTACACCGTTGGCCTGTTTGCCATTGACGGTCGAGCCGCTAGGAAGTGCGACCGCTCCGTGAAACGTGTGGGCAGTCGCCGTGTAGTCAGCAGCACCGGGGGTGTTCCAAGTGTAGTTCCCCGAGTATGGCGCGATCTTCCAGAAGAAATTACCTGTTTTCAGAAAGAAGTTCATTCCGTTGAAGGTGAAATTGGGGTCGTTGTTCTGCGCTGTCGTGAGGAACATACTCACAAGTGAATCGTGAGGCGCGTGGTCGAGGTCGAGAACGTCGTACCAATTACCCGGCAAATTGATGGCGTTAAGTGGGGTGAGATACCCGCCGCCCCGCGTGTAAAGGGAGTCGGGGTTACTATTCGCGATCCTGAGGCCTGCGTTCGCTGCGAGACTGGAAGCGCGTTGGTTACTGGCTCCCGCACCTGCTACCGCTATGCTGAGACCATTCCCAACGTTGTAAGGGTTATAGACCGTGTTTGTGATTGTCGCGCCTTCGAAATGCCCCGCTGCATGGTGGGTTTCCTCAACCGTGTCGTTGGCTGCGAAAGCGATCACGTTAGGCTCAAGTGCGAGTGTCCCATCAACAATCGCTGGCGTGCTGGTTTCGTTCTGTACATCGGCGACTTCAGCCATCGGCCACAAGACAACCGAAGCGACGCCTGTGAGTTTCGCGGTCGCTGTCGTTGCTGTGTGAGAGCCGGCGAGACCAGCGATGGTGCATGTGAAGTTAGTGGATGTTGTCCACACCGTATTGGTGCAACCCGTATTGAAAGCGGAATCACTAGCACCCGCGAACGTCCAACTCGTCGGCCCATACGCTTGTGCGGCTCCGAAGCTGCCGCCACTTGATAACTGCCCACTTACCGTGGCGCCTGAATTCGAAAGGGACGCCACATTCCATGAACCGAAGAGGACGTTGGCGGTGGGGAGATACGGCGTTATCGCGGTTGGCGCACCTTGGTTGTACTGCTGAACCTGTAAGGTGTGTGCATCGGTCGATCCCACGATATCGAACAGGAATCGGAGATTCTGCTGGGGATTCTGGTTGAAGGCTGTCCACTCCAAACCATATCCTGCCATTCCGCCTTGATAGACCCAGCCTCCACTTGCGTGTGGTTTGCGGAGCGGTATCGTGATCGACTGCACCCCGCCCGATGGCGTTCCCACTGCTGTCGGAATCGCGCACTCATGGAACTGACTCTCGAAGCAAACCAAATGTGACGTATCGAAAGTGCCACTCACGACGGTCATGTTGCAGGTATAGGAAGACGTGAACGGTGGTACTGTCACATTCGCGGCTATCGTCGCTGGACCGCAGTTAACAGCTTGCATCGCTACTGCGTTTGATGCCGGAACAGTCGCGGCTACTGTGACCGCAGATCCAGACCCGTTACCTGCAGTCAGGGCGCTCGCCGTTGTGCTTGTTCCTCCTACAGTCGTGTCGATCAGGTAGCGGCCTGTTCCCATCGAGCAATCCGCGTTGGTCTGATCGGTGCACTTACCAACCGCTACGAGCGTCGAGTTGCTCGTCTTGATACTTTGAGATCCGGTTGTGCATCCGGTACTGCAGGTGCCGCTAAAGCGGTTCGGGACTTCAAGGGTATTCGCGCCGAATGTCTTGGTTCCCTCATCGTTCGGTGCCGTCCAGCCTCCCTCTCCATATGAATAGAAGTACTGCGCGGTGTTGTCGCCGGCTCCAAACTTCTGCGCGTAAAATGAGCCGGCCTCGTCAATTCCCGATCCCCTCGACAACACCGTCGTGTAATGGCCTAAATTAACCCTCCATCCCTGTGTGCCGTAGGGTGGCGTACTGAAACTCCAACCGGGAATGTTGCTGATCATCCAGTCGGTTTTGCAGTACCGCGCGTAAGAATAATTGGAATTCGATAGGGGGTATTTGTCGTCAAGGCACGCGAGAAAATCGGCGGCATTGGTGGGTTGACCCCAGTTCTTCAAACTCCAGTTATGGAAGAAGTGTGTTTGCAGGCCAGCTCGCGTATCCCAGAGCTGAAACTGTGCGGGAACGCCAGGGATCATGTTTTCAAAGCCATATTGCTCCGTCGCTGCATAACCAGGGTCGGCAACAACTAACTGATTCGATCCGATCGCATTCAAGATTCCGTTGTTTCCACCTCCGGTCTGGTACTGTGCCGCGTAGCGCACCCCGCCGATCGATTGTGCCGTTACCGACTGGCTGTTGATCGGGCCTGCAAACTTCTGCTCAGTCGCGGCCACCAGCGACGCACCTCCAAGAGCGGCGAGTCCGGCGGCAGCGCTTGTTGCTCCGGTTCCTCCCGCCGAGACCGGAACCGTGCTCAATCCGCTCACTGCTGTTCCATTGCCGCTGTAGTAAGCAAGCTGCCCGGTTGAACCGCCGTTTACTGTGCCGCTTCCGCTACCACTCCCGCACGCCGCGCCTGTGTTGGAGATGTATCCCGTCGAATCTACTTGCAGGCAGTTGCGCCCACTCGCTGACGACAAGCCCGGAAACTTGATCGCATTTGTTCCCGAAAAACTCGCGTACAGATTGCCGCTTCCGCCTCCATAGACGTTGAAGGCCGATCCCGACCCCGCCTCGTAATTTACACGCACCACGCCCGAAGAGTTCGAAGCATTAATATACGTATCGCCGCTATTGGTGCTTTGGTATGCCTTGAAGCTGTCGAGCCCGCCCGTCGCCGAGTTCAGCGCCCAATTGTTGCTGGCATCTTTCACCATGAACCACTGGCTGTTGCCGTTGTAGTCCTTATATGTAAATGAGTCTTTCTGGCTTGCCGTTAAGCCAGGCCAGAGATAGTAGTCAACTTCCGAGTCAGCGTTGTTGCGCACTGTCACCGTTCCGGCCGACTGCGTTGTTCCGCCTACCTGCAACGTTCCGTTGAATTGTGCGTTTCCAGCATTGCTGACCGTCGCTACGGTGGTCTCACTCGGGCCGCCGGAGCCAAATACCACGCCACCCGTTCCCGAGTTGTTAGACCCGTTCAGCACCACCGCGCCTGTTCCTGCCGCATTGATTACAGTCTGGTTATTTGTGCTCGCCTGGTCTTCGTTGTACTGCCCCACAGAGATCCGGTACACATGATTCAGTTCATCCAGCACCTGGTAGTATTGCTCGCCTCCAGTCGCGTCACTTAACCCTATCGTCCACCGATATCCGTCATCGGTCTGGTAGCGATCGAGTAAGCCGCGCTCGCTGCCATTGCCAATGCCGAGCCTGAAGTGATTCGTCACCGTCGCATCCTGTTGGCTCCCGTACCAGTCGCCGTTCAGAGAATTGAAGCTGCGGTGAAACGTATCGAGAAAGCTGTTGCGGGTTCCGTTATCGCTTAGCTTTCCTGTGAACATCGTGCCACCCGTCATCCAACTGTTATAGGAACTCCCGGCATCGGCCACGACCTGAAAAGTCGAATTCTCGTTCCGGAGGCCAACGATCGTATTATTCTGCGCATTGACTCCGAGATGCAGCGCCGTTGCGCAGCCTTCTACGTCACCACCGGTGAATGAATTCCCGTCTCCCTGTTGCAGGTTTATTCCATACGTTCCGCTTATCGGACTGCCATTGTTCGTCGGGCAATTGATGTGGAGGCGCACAAACGTGCTTGCGTTCAGCCAATCGGTTGCCGCGGAATTCGTGACCTGGTGTCCGACTCCATTCAACGCTGTCTGAAATCCGCTGATATGGCTGTCATAGAACGTGCCCCCCGTGTAATTGCCAGTGCCGTCCAATGTGATGCCGGTCTGATTTGCATTGCCAAGAAGGTACAGACTCTCCAGGTCGATCTCCTGCGTTCGA